>Ga0172371_10002704_pt1 | contig 27913 bp, 28 predicted proteins | sample Lak12m_FD_114543 | JGI IMG/M metagenome (GOLD analysis project Ga0172371, IMG submission 114543) | Freshwater microbial communities from Kabuno Bay, South-Kivu, Congo - kab_022012_12m | ecosystem: Environmental > Aquatic > Freshwater > Lake | place: Democratic Republic of the Congo: South-Kivu...
CTCTTGGCAACTCATTCCTGTCATCCAAATATTTCACAAACGCGCGTCCCAAAGCATAAGCCAGCTCCTCTGACAGCTCGCCTTCAACCAAACCCCTAATATCATAGGCCTTAAAAATGTGAGAAGGAAAATTTGTCATATTTGTTTGTATTATAATCAAAAACAGTATATAATATATATAACAACTTTGCAACTGTAAACACCCCTTTTGGGGCATCGTTTTGGCTATGAATAACCTCAATCCAGAACAGATTTTGAAACGCTTCTCTACCCATTTACGCAATGCTATTGCCAAAGCGCTTTCTTTGGCAACTTCATTTGAACATCTAGAAGTATGCCCAACTCACATATTGCTTGCTTTAATAGAGGAAACCGGTTCGGTTGCGGCTGAAATTATAAAAAAAATGAATCTGGACCAAGGAATCATAAACAGTATCATTGCCGACAAACCACAAGCAAAACGCGAAAAAACAGCTACTATCTCTGCCTCGGTTCCGGATCTAAATTTAAAATCAAAACAAGCGCTGGAACGAGCCATGCTTATGCGTACGAAAGACAACACAATCATGTTGGCACAGAACACATGCTACTTGGCCTGATTCTCGGCAAAGAAGCGGACATTGAAAAGATTTTGAAAGCGCATAAAATCAATTCAAACACAATAAAAGATCAAATTGAAAATATTTTACAAAGTACCAGCAATTTCCCGGATATGGACGAGGTGTCAGATATGATGGAACAGGTGGAAGAGAACATCAACAACGGAGCTCCATTGCCATTGCCGCAACCAAAAGAAATCAAACAACCGACAAAGCGTTTTTCCGCGTTGGATATTTTCACGACAGATCTGACCAACAAAGAAACACAGAAAAAAATAAATCCAGTAATAGGCCGTGATCGAGAAATTGAACGTATCATTAATATTTTATGTAGAAAAAATAAAAATAATCCGGTGCTCGTTGGAGAGCCAGGTGTTGGCAAAACCGCGATTGCAGAGGGATTGGCAAAACAAATTTCGGAAGGAAAGATTCCAGATGTATTAAAAAACAAAAAAATATTATCTTTAGACATGACTTTGCTTATTGCCGGCACTATTTACCGTGGTGAATTTGAGGCCAGACTTAAACAGATCATTGACGAGGTGTCCCACTCTCCAAATGTCATTCTATTTATTGATGAATTGCATAACATTATTGGCGCCGGTTCATCACAGGGTGCAATGGACGCGGCAAACATTTTGAAACCAGCTTTGGCGCGCGGAGAATTGCGCTGTATTGGAGCCACAACAATCGATGAATACAAAAAACACATTGCTTCTGATCCAGCGTTGGAGAGAAGATTTCAGGCTGTAGATATCTTAGAACCGAGCGCGGATGACACAAAAAAAATTCTGCATGGCATTAAAAAACATTATGAGGACTACCATAATACTTACATAACCGATGACGCGATTGGGTCAGCTGTAACACTAAGCAATCGTTACGTGCATGATAATTTTCTGCCAGACAAAGCAATTGATTTGATTGACGAAGCGTGCGCGTCTGTAAAAACAAAAATGAAACTTACAAAAAACGAGGAACTTAGACAAAAAATTGTTAAACAGTTGGAGAAGTGCAATCAACAAAAAGAGGAGGCCGTGTTAAATGAGCAGTTTGAAAAAGCTCTGGAAATAAAAAAAATGATTCCAGAGATTGAACGAAAATTGCGCAAGACAGAAGACGCGATTAAGCGCGAAAAAAAGCCAGCGCGAAAAAAAGTTGAACGCTCTGATATTGTAAAAGTGCTTGCTGACAAACTAAACATAGATCCAAAAATGATTTCTGAAAACGAATGGGATGAACTATCAACCCTTTTTGAACGAGTTACAAAACGAATTATCGGCCAGGATAACACTGTTAAGGAAGTAATAAAACAATTAGAACGTGCGGCGCTTGGACTGCGCGCGTATAAAAAACCTCTCGCATCTTTTTTATTTGCCGGACCATCCGGAGTTGGCAAAACAGAACTTGCAAAAGTGCTCGCAGAAGAACTTCACCACGATGAGAAAGCCCTGATTAAGCTGGATATGAGTGAATTTTCCGAAGCGCACAGCACCTCAAAACTACTTGGCTCGCCAGCTGGATACATCGGGCACAAAGAACGCAACAGATTCATGGATAAAATCCAACGCCGTCCATATTGTGTTGTGCTTTTTGATGAAATTGACAAAGCGCATAAAGATGTAACGAAATTATTATTACAAATCCTTGACGAAGGCGAACTGACAGACAGTGCCGGCAAAAAAATATATTTCAAACACACATTGATTATTTTAACCACCAATCTTGGCTCTGAGTTGTTTAAATCCTCAGGAATTGGCTTTGACAAATCGGGTAAAGACACAAAGGACCGCGACGCGAGCGTAACGGCGAAATTAAAAGAAGAGCTCTCCCCCGCCTTGATAACTCGCCTTAACTCTGTGTGTGTTTTTTCACCGCTTGCCAGCGAGAACGTAGAAAAAATTATTAAAAACAAAATTAATGAATTCAGTTCGCAACTTAAACAAAGCCGTAAACTTTCAATCACAGCGAACAGTTCAGCAATTTCCGAACTAGCCAAGCAGGCATACAACGAAGAATTCGGCGCAAGACAAGTTGAAAAAGTCGTTCAAGACATTGTGCAAGAATTAGTTATTGACGTGTTGCGGAATAAAAAACAAAAAACTAATTATGAACTGGTGCTGGAGCATAACTTGTTTAAATTAATATAGGTGATATGAGCCAGATAGAAGCACAAAGAATGATTGCGATGCAAAAACACAAACAGCGCGCAAACAGACAGAAGCGTGTTGATTTGGGTGTGTGGCGAAAACAAAACGAAGAAGCAATGGCGCATTTTAAAACAAAATTAAAACAATCAATTAAAAACAACGATATCACTGACGTTAAGAAATGCCTACATACACTATATAAACTACGCTCCGAACAATTGCAAATTCTCTTCTATGACTATAAAAATCGCTATGGCGAACCAACCGAAGGATTTGCAGAACAACAGATTGCCAAATACTACAGCGACTGCTATCTTTTAACACAAAAAACGCAGAAAGTATTAAATTTGCAACATGCCAGAAGCCAATGAACGAACAACCAACACAACACCAGATGATCTGATACACGACACAAGCCCCTTGATCCATGACGCACTTGGTGATTTAGAATTTTTAGAAATGATTATAAGCCCCAAACAAGCACAATCAATTAAAGACAAAATTTCCGAACAGATACTGAAAGCAATAAAAAAAGCGACACAAAAAACCGAAGAACAACTTGAAAAAAAGGAGAACGAACTGGATGAGGAAATGGCTGGATTAACAGACGAATTTAGAAACTTTGAAGGTACTCTAAACGACTTTGGTCAACCAGACAATTCTAATGCCGAAAAAGCAATGGATGATCATGAAATTCCGATGGAAGATGCGGAGCCACAAACCCAAACACCAAAAGAAAATGAGCAAGCTTCGGAACAAGCAAAACAACCAACAGAACAAGCACCAACTGACAATCAACAACCACAACAGGAGGGAGAAGATGAACCACAACCAGAAGAAGAACCACAAGAAGAACAGCAATCAACAGGTGATGAGCAACCCGAACAACAACCTCAAGAAAACGCTGAACAAAAACCTGAACCAAAAACTGAAGCTGACCAACAGCAACCAGCAAGCCAAGAACAGCCTCAGGACGGCCAGCAACCAGAACAACCACAAGTTGAACAGCCATCAGAACAACAACCAACAGAGAGCCAGTCAAACAATGAACAGCAACGAGAGGGACGACCCCAAGAAGATAAACAACAAGAACAACCACGAGAAGAAAAACAGCAACCCGAACAAGCACAAAACCAGCCGGGAGAAAAACAAAAACCAGAAGAACAGGCACCACAAGAAAATACTGAACAACAACAGGAAGATCAAAAGAAGCAAGAACAACCAACCGAACAACAACCGCAACAGGCAGAACAACAACCACAATCAAATTCCACTGACACCAATCAACAACCTGCGGGACAAGAACAACCACAACAAGCACAGCAACCAGAAGAAAAAGAGAAACCAATCAAAGAACGGAGCGGATTAACGCAAGGTATTAATCAGCTACGACACCATAGAAAAATAAAGGAGTTAAAAAAACGGATAAAAAATTTAGATAAAGAACGCAGACAACTATTGAGACAAAAGAAAATGTTAGACGTAAAATTAAACGGACTGCGAACAGCATATTGGTCAATGTATGTGTTGGAGGGTGTATTATTCGTGATACAGATGCTACTTTATCTAATCGCATTAATAACATTTCTCACAATTGTCCTTGCAATATTCGGAATACCAGAAATAATCGCTGGGATAGCGCAGGGTGTGTCAGCCATGAGAACAACGATAAGCGTTGCGCGCAAACAACTGGACAAACAAACGGAAAGTGTTAAAAAAGAAATAAAAACATTGGAAGACAAAATCGCCGAAATAAACAAACAAATTCAAAAATATTCACAGGAAATAAGGAAATTGATCAATGATCCTCTACTTAAACTTCCCGGACAGGGGGCTAAACAAAAAGCAGAATCAGCCATTAATAATTCAGCACAACAATCACCTGGAGAGGAACCAAATATATAAAATAATATTTATAAATTATTTATATGGATAAAAAACGATTAATTTACGCTGGTATTTTTATTCTTGTGTGCGTTGGGCTTGGATACCTTTTATATCGCGTATTTTTTGCCAAAGAAAAAATATCGCTAAAACCAAAACAAGAACCCACAACAATGCCAACCGCCACCCTCCCATCCGCAAAAGAGGGCGTCCAACCGTCTGTTGTACCAACAAAGCCGGCGCAGCTGCCAACCGCGCCAGCAATAAAAAAACCGACCGTCAAACCAACGCCTGCCAAAATTCCATCTTACCCAATTACACAACTCGCTGAAACGCGTGTATCAGGAATTAAAACTGACAAAACAGGCATGCCAAGGTTCTATAGCCAAATAGATGGAAAATTTTATCGCGTTGACAAAAATGGACAAGTTCAAGAAATGAGCGACAAAGTATTTTACAATGTGCAAAAAGTTACATGGTCGCCAGCTAACAACGAATCAATAATAGAGTACCCGGATGGTTCAAACATATATTATGATTTTGACACGAAAAAACAGGTTAGCCTGCCAAAACACTGGGAAGAATTTTCATTCTCATCAACTGGCGACAAAATCGCTTCCAAAAGCATGGGATTATCGCCAGAAAACCGATGGTTGATCACGTCGGACCCACAGGGAAAAAGCATATCACTTATTGAGCCGATGGGAGAATACGCTGGACAAGTGGCGGTTGACTGGTCGCCGAACAAACAAATTGTAGCTACCTCACGCACGGGCGAACCACTTGGCGCTGATAGAGAAGAAGTCTTGTTTGTAGGATTAAACAAAGAAAATTTCAAATCTACAATCGTGGAAGGACGAGGTTTTGAGAGCCAATGGTCCCCTGATGGCAAAAAAATATTATACAGCGTGTACAGTGAGCGGAGCAATTTTAAACCAGAACTTTGGGTGGTTAACGCGGAAGGCGACAGTATTGGCACTGGACGCAAAATGCTGAATCTAAATACCTGGTCAACAAAATGCGCGTTTGCATCCGGAAGATTCATTTATTGCGCCGTACCAACAACATTACAAACCGGAGCGGCGTTCGCGCCGGCGCTTGCCGACAGCACACCAGACATGATATATAAAATTGACACAGAAACAGGACTAAAAACAGAATTGAAAATAGAAGAAGAACACACAATAGGTAATATTTACATTGGTGGAAACGGCAAACAGCTGTTTTTCACCGACAAAAATCAATCAGGTTTATTTAGTTTGCCAATATGATACACACGCACAAAACACTACTCGTTTTAATTCCAGCGATTGTTATTGCGGCTCTGGCTTTGTTTATTCGCTTTATTCAGTTCGAACCCATTATACCAGATGAACTAAAGGCCGGATCAAAAAGACAAAACACTGGCGTTCAAATTCCAATTTATCCTGAAGACCCTATTATTGGCAACCATAAGGCACCGACAACACTAATCGCATTCGAAGACTTCGGTTGCAGTCACTGTCAGTCACTTTCCACGACATTTAATAAACTGATGGAAAAATATCCAAACAAAATAAAAATCATCTGGAAAGGGTTAGCAGTAAAACAATTCCCCACCCCAACAAATTTGGCGCATGAATACGCGTATTGCGCAGACAGGCAAGGAAAATTCGTTGAATTTGCCTCATTCGCGTTTGCTAACGGCGACAATTTAACCGAAGAAACCTTAAAACAAATAAGTAAAAGCATAGAGTTAAAAGAAAAATCACTGCAGGAGTGCATTGGTTCGGGTCTGGCAAAATCACACAACGAAAAAAACGAGATGCTTGCAACATTCCTGAACATTCAATCTGTGCCAACTATATTTTTAAATAACAAACAAATCAATCCGCCGTCTGACACAGAAGCATGGCAGGCGGTGTTGGGATTGTAAGGATATGAATTATAATAAATTCATAAAATTTGCAGAATTTTTCGTAGTCTTGTTGTTTTTTTTATATCCCACAAATGCTGGTGCAACAATAAGCGACTTTAAAACATCTGTGATCGATGGCAATGTTCAAAAAATCAGCTTCAAGTCAGACTGCACAAAATATACAACCAAAACGAGTTTTCCACAAAGCGGTCCTGATCCAAAAATCGGCCCACAACTTACACAGAATATCTATTACAGTAAAGATGGCGCTGGTGTTAGAAATCTAATTTGGTTTCAACATGGTGACGGTGGATGTAGTTCCGCACCAAGAGAAAAATGCGAAAAGGACTATTTTCGAGCATCTGACATTCTCTCGCACCCAAAAAATGGAAAAAATTATGCCATATTTTGCCCAGAAATGAATCCGTCTGGGGGCGACGCGTGCTATAAACACTGGTCAGTCAAATACGCCGAATTCTTTCCTTGTCTGTACAATGACTTTTTAACTGCCTCCAAACAAGCCGGTATTACAGTTACAAAAGACGTTATTTTTGCGTCTCATTCACAAGGAGGACCTGCCACATCACACGTTGTTCTTAATCCACCTTCTAATATTAAAGTCGCCGGCATAATTCGGCTCGACAGTTGTTATAGCGGCCAATGTTCAGACGAAGCAAATTTGCCAGTATCTCAACGCGGACCAATGTTTACTTATGCATCCACCAAACCAGATCCGACTTCTGGCGATTGTTCTGGAGACAAATTTTGTAACTCAAAATCCAACCAAAACGCAACAATAGGTAAGGAAATCTACAAAAAAACAAGCGTGGCTGTTTATAAAGTTAATAATGGCGACCACGGAAATGTTCCCACATGGTGTCATATTGATTTTCTTAATAATGACAAGTGCGGTGGACATGCGGAATTAATTGGTGGTGCGAACGCGACGATTTCAGGCGGATCAGGACCAGCTCAACCTGGCGAATCTGTAGGTTCAATGATGGTTGAAGGGCCGCCACTAATGGAGGACACAGAACTGATCTTGGCAAAACCAAAAACAATCATCAAATTACCGGGACTCAAGTTTTCAGATATTAAAGTTGGGGAAGAAGATGGTGATAAATATCTGTATATTTCTTATCTTGGTGAATACATTGCCGCGGCCTACAAATATATAGTGGTAATTGCCTCAATATTGGCAGTAGTAATGATTATTAACGCCGGATTCGGCATAGCAATGTCTGGCGGTAATTCAGAAAAAATAAGTCATTCAAAAAAACGTATCGCGCAAGCCCTCATTGGATTGTTTATCGCCATTGAATCATATGTTATGCTTTACACAATAAATCCAAATCTAATTAAATTTAAAAGTCTAAAAGTGCAATACCTGAAAGGCGAAAGGTTAGATAATGGCGGTAATGAATCAGTTCTTCCTTCTGACTTTGTTTATCCACCAGGTTCTTACGCTGGAGGATCAATCACTTCGATGAAGGACGCGGGCGATCCTTCCAAAATAATCAAAGACGGTAACAATATTGTTTACGGATTCAATAATGTCCCGTATTTTTCACAATATGACCCGAGGTGGGGAAAAAAACCATTTGGTCCTCCAGACAAACCGGTTTGCACATGTGGAATATTGCCGGGATATAAAAAATGTTTTGGCGCTCCAGCTAGCGATCCTGCCGGCGATGATGATAACAAATATGGAAATAAGTGCTGCACAGATATCGCGCATGGTGGATGCAACATAACAAGCTATGCAATGGTTCTAAGATATTATGGTGTGGCTGCTGATCCAGAAATCACAGCCGCGCTGGCTGTTGAAAGCGGCGCAAGAGTCTGCAATGGCGGTATTACAAAAAAATTAGATAGTTTCCACAAAGCTATTATGTCAAAGTGGCCAAATATGATTGTAGAGGGCGTTAGTGAACACCAAAAAATAATTCAACTTCTTAAAGAAAAGAAACCAATTATTACTCGCGACGGTCAAGCTGGTTACACGTCTGAAGGAAAAATAAGAGAATACAAAGGACATTTTATGGTTTATACTGGCGTAGATGAAAATCAAAAAATTATTTTTGTAAACGATCCTGGAAATTCAAATCCAAAAAAAGGAATTACACATATATCATATGATCAATTTTTTGCAAAAAAAATTACTTTCTGGTATGTCCACCCAAAATAATCACCAAACACGCAACATATTATTATCAGTAATACTGATTATATGTTTTGTAGTCCCAACCATTGTCCTTGCAGATGGAACAAAAAAAATTGGCGAAGAGTGCAAAGAAAACAAGGAATGTAAAACAAACCAATGTGAAAATAGCACCAAAACAGATGCTGGCGGAAAAACGCTTGCATACTGCGTATGTGGAGAACTAGATACTGGCGTTAAAACAGGGTCTGATAGTCAAAACTGCGCTGACGAATACGGCGGTGTAGCTGATGACTGGACATGTAAGGATGGGGCTGACATGACTTGGGACCTAAATTACTGTTTGCACAACACAGACGTAAATAAAACACAATCTCCAATTCCACCAACAGAAGCATCGTGGATTGATAAACTATTTGATTCAGGCGCCGCGGTTCAGCAAACAATAAACGAATTGCAAGATATTGCAATGCAGTCACCAAAACCAGTAATAAAACTCCCAGGTCTAGAATTTTCCGAACCCAAAGCGATCCAAGAGGAGGATGGAGGTGCATACCTTTTAATTCCATTTCTTGGTGAATATATAGCCGCAGGATACAAATATGGCGTGGCAATTGCCTCAATCATCGCAGTGGGAATGATCATTAACGCAGGATTCGGCATAGCGATTTCAGGCGGCAATTCGGAAAAAATAAACCATTCAAAAACACGTATCGTACAAGCGGCCACAGGCCTACTTATCGCCGTTGGTTCTTATGTTTTACTTTACACCATCAATCCAAACCTTGTGGAATTTAAGAGTTTTAAGGTGCCATATATTGAGGGGTCACCAATAACTGAAATAGTTCCGACCTACGCAGAGGGTGAACCAGATACAGGCCACCAATCACTTTTTGGTGGCTTCAAGCCTAAAGCAAAAGACAAATGCATATTAGATTCATACTTTCCTGGCATGTCAATTGGTCAGAATCTTGAAGGAAAAACAGATAACATATATTTATTTGGTTTAAACAATTTCTGGAACAAATCCAATAAAAGCCTTCCGCAGTGGCCGACAGATAAAATGTCCAACTGGAACAAAAGACAAGTAACCAAGAATTCAAAACGGGTTGACTCAGCAAAAAAGAAAGGTGGATTTGACGCAATAATAACCAAAGGTGACCCATCTACTGCTTGGAAAAAAGTATCTGATGAAATACTTGCCAGTTCAGACCCAGAGATCAAAGGCTTTCTGCAATATATGTGGGACTACGCGGACGGACGGGTCCCAGCATTAAGTAGTGGCTGGGGTCCGGACGGAGTTATATCAACCTTCTTAGGTACAGGAATTGGGGTACGCAGAAGTGGTCCAAACAAAGGTAATGTGGTTGGTACACTTGCAGAAGATTTTCATTCACTTGGACTGGCGGTTGATATAATGACAAACAGCAATAATGACATCGGAAAATCAAAAAAATCATACGATGCCAACAAAATATGCACCATATACAAAGAAACCTTAGATAAAATGAAGAGTGGTTATTACGGAGATTATTTCAAATCAGATCCATACAAAATGTATGGTAGGCTAGACAAAAAAATAGCATCGTGTTTTAATGAATTTAACAATGGCACTGACCCGTTCACCTCATTCCCAAGCGGATGGATTAAAATTTTTGAAAAAAATGGATTTTACTGGGGTGGCAATGGGTGGGGCAATAGATTCAGGAGTGATGGTATGCATTTTGAATATTGGGGTAAATGTCTTGAGTTAAAAAAATGATGACAGATGACGGGCCTGCCCAGCCATTTCCGTTCATAAACAATATGAGTAATAAAACCGGGACAATCTTTATATGCACCAATTGTGACGCTCAGTACACGAAATGGACTGGGCGGTGTTTGGAGTGTGGAAAATGGGGAACAGTGAAAGAAGAAGTACAGAACACAGAACACAAACAACAGAACAAAAGAAACAATTACAAACCAGCTGTTACAACAACACTGTCAGATGTGAAAGGCGAGAATGTGGTGAGGACGAAAACTAGTATTGATGAACTTGATAGAGTTCTGGGAGGCGGATTTGTGCCAGGCAGTTTGATATTACTCGGAGGCGAGCCGGGAATTGGAAAATCAACACTCGCTCTTCAACTCGCAATGGCAGTTCAAAATACTCTATATATTTCAGGCGAAGAATCAATTGGTCAAATTAAAATGCGGGCGGATCGATTAACTGTAGAGACGCGATTAATCGCGTCTCTACAACTGGCCAACGAAACCAACATTGAAACAGTTTGCGCAACTATTACACAAACAAAGCCTGCTCTTGCTGTAATTGATTCAATACAAACAATGTATTCTGACGTGGTTGAAGGAGAGCCGGGAAACATAAATCAAATAAAAGCTTGCACAGTAAAACTGTTAGAAACAGCAAAATCAGGTCAAACTGCAATTTTAATTGTCGGCCATGTTACAAAAGACGGCGCAGTTGCAGGACCAAAAACTTTGGAACATTTGGTTGACACTGTTTTATATTTTGAAGGTGAGCGCTATCACACCTATCGCCTACTCCGGACAGTGAAGAATCGCTTTGGGGCGACAGATGAAGTCGGAGTTTTTGAAATGAAAGAAAACGGACTTGCAGAAGTAAAAAATCCATCAGCCGCGTTTTTGAGTGAACGCGGAGAAAATATGCCAGGCAATATTGTTACATGTTTAATGGAGGGAAGCAGACCGATGTTAGTTGAGATACAAGCATTAGTAAATAAAACATCTTTTGGCTATCCTGTACGCAAAGCCAGTGGATTTGATTTGAATCGTTTGCATGTTTTGGTGGCAGTATTGCAAAAACGCGCTGGATTAAATTTAAGCCAATGTGATATTCATCTAAACATTGTTGGTGGAATTCAAGCAGATGAACCAGCAGCTGACCTCGCAGTCTGCCTTGCAATTGCAAGCGCATACAAAGACAAAGCGCTTGGACTTGATTTATGCGTTTTCGGCGAAGTCGGACTTGGTGGAGAAATTCGTAATGTAACTCACGCGGAAAAGAGGAAGAAAGAGTGTGAAAAATTAGGAATGAAGCGAGTCATTTCCAACGAAAAATTCAAAAACATTTCGGAATTAATAAAAAATACATAAATCTTTCGGCTTTTCTCAGGGTAAACAAAAAAACCACCCACAACCTCCTCACTTCAGCTCCGACAAAGTCAGAGACAAAGTGAGTGGCGGGTGGTTTCCTGTCCAACCCCCACTCAACCCGCTAATGCGGGCTCAGTAATGTTTGTGGGCGCAATCGCAGGCCTACTGCCTAACGACGTGCCGCGGCGCAACCCAGGTGACCGGAACGCCCTTTCCACCCTCGTTGTCGTACAAGGCAACCCGCTTGCCCATGTCGTCGACGCCCTTCAGGTGAGCGACACGCGCGAAGTATGGCCCTTCCCCAGGAACCTTTTTCCCCGCACTGTCTCTTGCGCCTTCAACAACTCCAACCGGAACACATCTTGGCATACCCCAACCTCCTTCTAGTGAATGTCCATTTCTAGCACCGCGCTGAAATTGGATAAAAAAAGTATAGAACAAAAAAGAAGGCCTGTCAATAGGCCGTTCCCCCCTCCTCATAGGAGAGGGCGAGGGTGAGGTCTGGTCACTCAAGATGAACGCTGCTCTCAAACCTCTCTACCTTATCCCTCAACTCCGGATATTTGTCAAAATCAATTTCTCGCGCAATGTCGCGCGCTTGTTTTATTAAATCATGATCATGCAAAGTCGCGATTTTGAATTGCTCCATACCAGACTGTTCCGAGCCATAAACCTGCCCAGGTCCCCTAACTTCCAAATCGTACTCAGCAACCTTGAATCCATTATTTTCTTTTTCAAAAAACTTTAATCGCTCCAATGCTTTTTCTGAATCTGTATCAGAAAACAAAAAACAATATGACTGATGCTCTGCCCTGCCAACTCTTCCTCTAAACTGATGCAATTGCGCTAAACCAAACTTTTCCGCGCACTCAATCATCATCACCGATGCGTTTGGAATATTCACACCAACCTCAACAACTGATGTTGAGACGAGAATATCAATTTTCCTCTCACTAAAATCTTTCATCACCTCATCTTTACTTTGCGATTTTCGGCCAGAGGCCGACCGGGTCGAATGACCCGGCATCTTGCCATGCAAAAATCCAATTTTCAAATCTGGAAAGATTTGTTTTGAAAGCTTTTCGTATTCACTCAACACCGTCTTTTTATCGTCATTTTGAAATTTGAAATTTGAAATTTGAAATTCTTCGTCATTTGCTTTAATTAACGGGCAAATGACGAAGGCCTGTCTCCCCTGCTTCACCTGCACCCTAATGAAGTCATACGCTTTTTGTCTGTTTCGCGGTTCAACGAGCCGTGTCTTTACCGGCTTTCTTCCTGGCGGCATTTCATCTAAAATTGATAAATCCAAATCACCTCTAATCGTTAACGCAAACGACCTTGGTATCGGCGTCGCTGTCATACTTAAAAAGTGTGGTGTACCAACGGTTCCCCTCTCCTTGCCAAGGAGAGGGGTCAGGGGTGAGGTGGTCTGACTCATCTTTTCTTTCAAAATTTTTCGCTGTTCAACCCCAAATCTGTGTTGCTCATCCACAATCACTAATCCTAAGTTTTTAAACTCAATCTTCTCTGACAACAATGCATGTGTTCCAATAATAATTTTAATATCACCATTTTGTATTTTTTCAATCACCTGTTTTTTTGTAACTTTATGGATATTGGATATTGGATATTGGATATTTTTGTCACCTAAATATTTAATATCTAATATGCAATATTTTGAACGAGTCAAAAGACAAACACCAACCTTATCACCAAACATTCTTTGTAAAGATTCTGTGTGTTGTATTGCGAGTATCTCCGTCGGGGCCATGAGAGCCGTCTGAAACCCATTCAACCCAGCATTATACATTGCCATTGCCGCGACAACAGTTTTTCCTGAACCCACATCACCCTCAAGCAACCTATTCATTGGCTCTGCTTTTTCCATATCTTGCAAAATCTCCCATGCCGCGACTTTCTGCTTTTTTGTAAGCTGAAAAGGAAGCGAAGCAACAAACTCGCGCGTTTCTTTTTCTTTAAATTCAATTTTGGGAGCTATTAATTTTTTCAAAGACTGTCTAACCATTTCCGCGTGCAATTGCATTAAAAACAATTCGCCGAATTTTAATCTTTTTTCTGCTTGTTTCAAATCTTTTTCATCAATCGGAAAATGAATTCCTCGTACAGCTTCAGAAACAGGTACGAGATCCGCCTTTTCCATAATATCATCTGGCAACCACTCTTTTACACGACCCTTGATGCAGATAACTTGACTCATGAGAAAACGCATCTGTTTATTTGTTATTCCAGCAGTCAATGAGTAAATCGGCACCAACCTAGCAGTATGTGTCGTAGAAATCCCCTCTCCTTGTAGGAGAGGGTTAGGGTGAGGTCTCTGGTTCACTTTCTCATAACTCGGGCTCTTCATCAAAAATCCAAACATATCACTCGTCACTTTCCCAGACAAAAACACTTCATCACCTTGCTTTAATATTTTTGAAATAAACGGCTGGCCAAACCAAATAACCTTCATTCGCTCTGTATCATCTGCTACAACTGCTTCTGTGATAATTTTCCGCTTGCGAAAACTACGCTTGCTGGCAATAAGTTCTATTTTCCCGCGTACACTGACTTCATCCCCGTCTTTCAGATCTTTTATTTTTTTAACTTGGCTAAAATCTTCGTAGCGAAAAGGGAAATAAAAAAGCAGATCTTGAACTGTTATAAGCCCAAGACGTTTTAATCGCTGGCCCAAAGTTTTACCAACGCGATTTAATTGCGTAAGAGGAGTTTGCAAATTCATACCATCATTGTATCAATAATATCATGAATTTGCCAGTGATGCCCCCGTCGCTCAAGAAAAACGACAGGGGCATCACACGTACCACCGCGCGCCTCCTCGCGCGCGGTCTACTCCTTGACCCGTGATATTGGTCAAGAGTGACGAGCAGCTCGTGTACTCCGTCCCAGTGCTTCACAAGAAGACCAGGCAAGAGTCCGTGGCATGCACCCACCACCCCCGCCTCCGGGTAGCGGACACGACCACTAGTGGTGGTCATGATAACCTTGGCCCAAACAATCCTGCTTCTCACAGGACTCACGATCATGACGGGCCTGTGGTTGTCCGCCCTTGTCCGCACCTCGACCTGCAGGATTGGAGTCGTGTCTTCCTCCACAGCATCTTTGATGACGATGCTTGTTCCGAAAAACCGCTTGACCACACTTGCGGCATCTCCCCTGAAAATACACTCCTTCAATCTGATTTCCATATCCACCTCCATGTTGTTCGAGAAGAAACCATCCAACCACAATTTAATCACACAAAAACAAAAAAGTCAACAGTTGACAAAAACGCCACTGCATGATACAATAGGTTCGTTAATTGAAAATTGGTAATTGAAAATTAAAAATTCAATTTGCCCCTGTCGTTCAATGGATAGGACACTGGCCTGCGAAGCCGGAAATCCTGGTTCGACTCCAGGCAGGAGCACAAAAAAACCACCTCATCAGTGGTTTTTGCTTTCTGTGTAATCTTTTAGAAATCTTGGAAATCAGTGCCTAGTGTAACCTCCAATTTCGCGCGGCTCTGTCAGCCAGTGGCTCCTCTTCTTTTTCCGTATCTTCAACCAAAAACTCCCGTAAGGTCTGTTTAACTTCCATCGGGTCAGCATCTAGAAGCGCAATACGCAGTGTTGGGTGAATAATGCCTTTTGTTACCAAATACAGTGTTTTTACATGAGGCGGATTATATATCACGTAAAAACTATCAAATTCACCATATGGATAAAACTTGTTACCCACTACCGCACCCAACTCGGTAATCTGAAAAGGAACTTGTAATGGCTCTTGATTGGATTGGATAAAAATAACGATAGCCGCCAAAATCACAATTAACGAAAAAAGAAAATTACCCGTGGCCATTCCATAAAAAACCATCAAAAGCCCAAGGCCACCAATTATTAAATACCAGAGCCATCCCCTTTCATGCCTTTCATACTCTTGAATTGTCCACTCATGGAGTACTGAACCTGTCAGCACACCATCTTTAAGAGCTTGTGGCATATGTTTAAAATAGATTATTAAAGTGGATGATACTGGGATCGAACCAGTGACCTCTGCAATGTGAATGCAGCGCTCTAACCAGCTGAGCTAATCATCCCAAACAATCACAATTATACCACAAACAAATATATTTTCAAGGCCTGCCCGCCACGCAAGCGATGCTGACTAAATTTTCGAGCGGGGCATTGCTAAAACCAAAAAAATGATATATAATAATGCTAAATATGGAGCATGAGCCGATTAATCTAATTCCAGAGGAAAACAAGCCGCAAAAAACAGTCCAAAAACCGCTACGTTGGCGGATTTTTTTGGCATTTTCCATCATTGCTTTTATTGCTGCTGCGTTTTGGACCGTAAAAATCGTGTTTGGAAACCAACACCCAAACGACCCGCTACAATATGACCCAAACACTCTTGAACCAAAAAAACCAGAGGGTATTTTTCACAGTATTACAAATTGGGTCTTTACAGATGAATACCACTTAGAGGGATACAATGACGATCGAATCAACATTCTCATGCTTGGCATAGGCGGACCAGGTCATGATGGGCCGTTTCTTACAGATACGATAATTTTAGCAAGCATAAAGCCTTCCTCTGGACAAATTGCCCTTATTTCAATACCTCGCGACATGGCAGCTGATATTCCAAACCACGGCGTATACAAGATCAACCATGCCGCGCACTACGGCCAACAAGATGGCCGCGATGGTCCGGATGCGGCGCGTGAGCTTATTTCAAAAATGTTCCAGATAGAAGTTCCATATGTAGCCCAAATTGATTTTCAAGCGTTTGAAGAAATTATTGACTATGTTGGCGGTGTGACAGTTGATGTGGAGCGTTCATTTGTTGACGCTGAATATCCAGCGGCAAACAAAGGGTTTCAGACAATCAGCTTCAATTCTGGCATACAAACAATGGATGGCGCAACAGCGTTAAAATTTGTACGCTCGAGGCACGGTTCTAATGGCGAAGGCTCTGACTTTGCTCGCGCCAAACGACAACAAAAAGTAATCTTCGCTTTAAAAGCAAAACTAATTTCAGCATCCACTTTGGCAAACCCGATTCGTGTAAACAAAATTATTAATTCATTGTCAAAGCACATCTCCACAAACATGCAATTTGCGGATTTAATGTATTTAATAAAATTATCCCGCACACTTCATACCGACCAAATTATCACCGGCGTGCTAGATGACAGCCAAAATGGATTTTTACAAAGTACAACCGGGGCAGATGGCGCATATTTATTAGAACCAAAGACAGGTAACTTTAATAATATCAATAACTATATTCAAAATATATTTACATTAGGAGAACAAAAACAAAATAATACCCCCCAACAGGTCGCAGATAACGCGCCAATACCAGAAGAGACAACGGTTTCCATAGAAATTCAAAACGGAACATGGACACCTGGACTGGCCGCAAAATTACGCAAACAATTAGAAGAGCGCGGGCTAAACATTAATTCTGTTGGAAACGCGGAAAAACGCCCGCAAACAGGTAGCGCTGTTTATCAAGTCACTAGCGTCGAGATGCTCCCCACTTTACAAAAACTCCAAAATGAGTTAAAATTACCAATCAAAAAAGAACTGCCTGATGGTATAAAACCAGCCACCACGACAGACATTCTGATTTTGATAGGAGAAGAAAATACAGAATAGTATGACTCAAAACGCCAAAATTCAAATCCACAATATCCCAACCATAGCACTGGTCGGCAGGGTTAATGTTGGAAAATCAACGCTTTTCAATCGTTTGATTGACCAAAAAAAGGCAATTGTTTCCACTATCCCGGGTACAACTCGCACCACAAATGAGGGACTGATTTACTGGCGTGGAAAATATGTCCGCGCTCTTGATACGGGCGGATTGAGTTTTAATGAAAATGTCCCGCTTGAAACTGAAATTTTAAAGCAAAGCGAAAAAGCAATGAAAAAAGCTGATTTGATTGTTTTTGTGACAGACGCAAAGGACGGGATCTTACCACAAGAACACGAACTTGCAAAAAGAATTCGCAGAATTATCGCCAAGCCTGTAATTTTTGTCGCGAACAAAGTTGACAATCAAGACGCTGAATATAATTTACACCAACCAGAATGGCACAAACTGGGACTTGGTATTCCATTTCCGATTTCTGCGAGCAATGGACGAAACATCGGCGACTTTCTTGACCTAATTTACAAAGCACTAACAAAGGCAAAAAAAAGCCCGAAGAAACTTAAAATTGATGAAAGCAAAGCAATTCGCGTGTGTTTAATTGGAAAGCCGAATGCCGGCAAATCATCCATTTTTAATAAATTGATCGGTGAAGAAAAAGTAATTGTTTCTCCAATGCCGCACACCACAAGAGAACCACATGACACACTTGTGACTTATGAAGATCAGTTGATAAATTTTGTGGACACCGCTGGCATTAGACGTAAAGCGAAGGTTGAAGGCGAACTGGAGCGCGAGGGCATAAGCAAGAGTTTGCGCACAGTGCAAAACTCAGATATTGTTTTATTTGTGATTGATGGCGAAGAACCAATCTCCTCGCAAGATAAACAACTTGGTGGCTTGTTGGAACAACGCGGAAAAAGTGTGATTGTGTTGATTAACAAATGGGACCTGGCGGAAGACAATTCCGACTCTGCGCGTAACAATGTAAAAAAGATGATTTACAGTGAATTTCCACATCTAAACTTTGCGCCGATTTTATTTATCAGCGGATTGACCAGCTACAGCGTGCACCAAATCTTTCCACTACTGATGCAGGCGTGGAACGGTCGACAAACAATCGCACCAGAAGATGCTCTAAATATATTTATTAAACGCGCCACTCGCGCCCATTTCCCTTCCCGCGGACGTGGAACAAGAATGCCGGCAATTCTTGCATTACGCCAGCTTGCAAACAATCCGCCAGTAATGGAAATACTTGTGAAATACAGAACTTCATTAAATTGGTCGTACGTTAATTACTTGGAGAACAGATTAAGAGAAGAGTTTGATTTTTTTGCCACACCGATTATAATAAAGATAGCGAAGATGAAGAAATAACCACAGATTTAAAACACGGATTACACGGATTTATATATGAAACTGATAGTAGGGTTGGGAAACCCAGGAAAACAGTACGAAAAAACACGCCACAACGTGGGCTTTATGGTACTTGATGCTTTACGCGAGGAGATGGAAGAGTGGAATGTGTCTAATTGGGAATTGAGTAAAAAATTCAATGCTGAAATCTGCGGAGCAACAGTCAAAGGTGACAAGGTCATTCTATTTAAACCAATGACTTTTATGAATGAATCTGGTATTGCTGTGCAACTAATTGCGCATTTTTATAAAATGACTCATCGCGATATTATTGTTGTACATGATGATAAAGATATAATGCTGGGTGAGATTAAAGTTCAAAATGACCGCTCCTCTGCTGGCCACAACGGTGTGCAATCAATTATTGAACACATTGGCACACAAGACTTCACTCGCATCCGCGTTGGAATTAAAAGCGAGAATGAGAGAAAGATGAGAGACACAGCAAAATTTGTACTACACAAGTTCGGAATTTTTGAACGCAAAATCGTCAAACAAACAATAGAAAAATCTGTAGAGGAAATAAAGAAAATGTTATGATAAAAAGGGAAGTTATTTTATCATACTTTCCAAAAATAACTCCGAAGCGCTACCAGCAAATGCTGGCATTTTTTTCATCGCTTGAAAATGCTTGGGAAGCAGAATTTGATGAATTTAAACAAACAGGATGGGATGAGCAAATTATTAGCGAATTTTTAGAATGGCGGGAAAAAGTTGATGAAGAAAAAATATGCAAAGTGTTAGAACATGAAAAAATAACATGTATAACAAAGGATGACGCGAATTATCCAAAATTATTAAAAGAAATTTACGATCCCCCATTTTGCTTGTTTATCAAAGGCGAATTAAAACAAACTGATTTTACACTCGCAGTTGTCGGCCCGCGAAGATTTACAAACTATGGCAAGCAAGTAACTGATGAAATTGTAATGCCATTGGCAAACCAAGGCATAACAATTGTAAGCGGACTTGCTTATGGAATAGATGGTATTGCGCACGAGGCAACTTTAAAAGCAAACGGCTACACTGTGGCAGTTTTAGGATCTGGAATAGATGAAAAACATGTTTTTCCAACTGAACACAGGGGGCTGGCAAGAGAAATTGTAGCCAAAGGCGGGGCAATAATTTCCGAATACCCGCCTGGCACTGTGCCAACCAAATACACCTTTCCTCGCAGAAATCGTATTGTGGCTGGAATGTCGCTTGGCACTTTGGTAATTGAGGCGGCCGAAGAATCTGGCGCCTTAATCACAGCACAATGCACTTTGGATAATGGCCGGGAATTATTCGCTGTTCCGCAAAATATCACATCACTGACATCGGTCGGGGTGAATAATTTAATCAAAAACGGCGCGCATCCAGTTACATCAGCTGATGACATTTTGAATGTTTTGAATTTACGAGATGTTAAAAAGTTCGTGGATAATCAAAAGATCATTCCTGCCTCGCCAGCAGAAGAAAAATTACTCGCCCACTTATCCCGCGAACCGCTTCATGTTGACGCGCTTGTAAAACTCTCTTCTCTTGACAGCCCTACTGTAAATGCTACACTTACGATAATGGAAATGACGGGGAAAGTGCGCGACTTAGGTGGAAAAATGTATGTTGTAACAAAATAATTCAAAACTCAAAAGTCAAAACTCAAAATTAAAACTAAAAACTTAAAACTAGTTTTGAGATTTGAGTTAATGGTTTTGACATTTGAGTTTTGCGTTTTGAGTTTATTATTAATATTTAATTATTATGTCCAAAAAAATAATCTTTCTCGTAACATTCATAGCTTTGGGGTTCGGAGCAATGCAAGTCCCATTCAGTCAAATTCTCGGCGCGACAAATCTAAAATTCTCGCTCTTTGATTTCTACGGCCCAATCGCTGGCGCGTTTTTCTCATCCGCGATTGGTTTGATAACAGTATTTGTAATGCAAATTATTAATTGGGCATGGCATGGATTTCATTTAGACCTGATAACTTTCTTACGCTTTTTGCCAATGTTAATGGCTGTAATATATTTTTCTCGCAAAACAAAATGGATTTTGTTGATTCCCGGTATTGCAATGATTATGTTTTGGGCTCATCCGGAAGGACGCGGTGCATGGTATTACGCGCTTTATTGGACAATCCCGTTTTTATGCTTTTTAGCTCCAAGCAAATACACTTTCACAAAAGCGCTGGGCGCCACATTCACAGCACACTCAGTCGGAAGCGTCGCGTTTTTATATGTCCTGGGTCTTAAATCCGCTGTCTGGCTCTCACTCGTTCCAATTGTTTGGCAAGAGCGCGGTTTGATGGCAATTGGAATCACTGTTACATTTTACGTTGTAAATGCATTGCTAAAACTTCTCACAACCAAAACAAAACTTGAATTGCCTTTTGTGAAAGTTCATAACTTATCATTTCGACACCGAACGTAGCCGATTTGAAAAAATCTTTCTGCTGACATACTGTGTATAAATAATTTGACAAGGTTATAATTAAGTTGTATACTAAAACTACAAATGGCTACCCTTAACCGGGCAGCTCCGAGATTCCTACCGCAAGGTAGGTTTCGTTTTTTATAGAAGTTTTTTAATCTTTTCCTTTATATTAAAGAGGTCAGATTTTGGAAACATTGAAATTTTTCTTAACAATCTTTTACTACTGATCAAACGCAATTGTGATAAACATGCGCCAAACTCCTTGTCGTGAATATGGTAAGTAAAATAAAAAGGTCCGTCTTTAACTTTTGAACTTAAAGGTATTGCCCAAAGAACGTATTGATTAAATTTTCTTAAAACTAAAATTGGCCTTTCAAATGTTTCATTCTTTCCATCTTGCTCATGGCCGATATTGACCCCCAAACTCGCCCACCATATTTCACCTTCTCTAAAATATACTTCTTTTTCTGACAAATGAATTCTGATTTTGAATTTCGTCCACTCAATAAATCTTTTCGTTAAAATTTTAATTTCCTCCACCATATTTTGATTGATAAAATTATATCTATTTTACACCGACAAAGCCACAACGTCAACCAAAAAATTTGTCCGCCACTCATTTAGACACCGCAGATAACCAATACTCGTTCAGCAACCCATCTCTCAACTTCAGCCCGTCTCCGTGTTTTACTAATCCCAAATAAGAACAAAAAGTGCCCTCGGTTGGATGAACATGCGTCCTCGCAAACATTCTTTTTTCTGTTGTCTTTCGCAATACGCGGTGATCTGCAAAATGCTTCCAGCCCAAAAAATCAATACCCGAAGACATTGTAATTAAAAAAAGTTTATTCGGGTGGAGTACGAGCGAAAGCTCGTCTTGCAAAAAATTTTTAATTTTTGGTATTAGTTCTTCAAGCCATTGTTTGTTTTGAGATAAGATGACGAAGTCATCAGCATAACGAATATAGTATTTGGCTTTTAGTTTGTGCTTCATGAATTGGTCAAGTTTGTTTAAGTAGATGTTTGCGAATAATTGCGAGGTTAGATTTCCGAGAGGCAAGCCACATCCGCTATCACTTGAATAACTGTTGACGACCTCTTCCAACAATCTCATAACATTATCATCAGGTATATACTCTTTAAGAATATCTAACAATATTTTATGGTTAATGCTATCAAAAAACCTTTTAATATCGCATTTTAGTATCCAACAAGAGCGAGTGTGATTTTGACTGACTTTGTAAGTAAGAGAACGAAAATGATTGATAGCTTTGTGGGTGCCTTTGTCTAGTCGGCAAGAGTAAGAATCGCCAATGAATGTTTTGTCAAAAAAAGGATAAAGTATTCTATAAATAGCGTGATGCAAAAGACGGTCTCTTACGCTGGCTTTGTGGATGTGGCGACGTTTAGGGTCATTGACGAAAAAGCTCTCATAACCGCCGTGTTTGTAAGTAAAACCTGCCCCGCACCCTTGTGGTGCTGGGGTTGCCAAATCTTGGTGAAGTGATACAATATTGTCCATTAGATTGCGGGAGAATAATTCCACACCAACCTTCTCTTTCTTGTCAACAATAAAATCTTTCCATGCCAATAGTAAATTTTCTAATTTAATAATATCATTATACGTATGGACCAATTGAATTTTCATAGTGAAAAAAATTTTGAAACTATTAAGCCCCCCCCCCGTTTGGCTGGCGGTGATATACCAATCGTAGCTAAACTAAACGAGGTTTATGTAATCTGGCATGGATATTTGAATGATTTGCCACGGCTAACCAGATACACTCTTGGCATAAAAATTGATAATATTTTGACAGACATGATTGAGCTGTTATTAACTGCCGAATATCTGCGAGGTAAAGAAAAGTTACCAATACTACAACAGTTTAGCAACAAACTTGATACTTTAAAATATTTTATCATAATACTTTGGCAGGTAAAAGGAATAAACGAGAGCAAAAACGCTGTCATTTCTGATAAACTTAAACAGATAGGAAGGATGCTGGGTCAATGGCTAAAAATCTTTCCAAAAGAAACTCCCCCGAATTTAACCGGGGGAGAATGAGAAGACTTGCGGCGAGGAAGACGGTCGTTGTCGTTCCAGTCGTTGTCGAGCCTGTTGAAGTTCAGGCACCAGCGGCCATCGTTCCAGTAGAGGTAGGCCACGTAGAGGTCGCCGTCGGAGTCGCGCTAATATGCGATGCACCATCCCATGCACCGCCCATTGAATGCTCTTTGGATTGAATATGCTCTGGAGACGTTATCTCCTTGATACACCACACCAAGTATTTTCATTTTTAGAGTTTATACAACGCGCGCTAACACAAGCCAATAGCCGGTGTTATTCTGGCAATTGGGATAACCCAGATTTCAACCGCCCGAAGCCGTAACCGCGGACTGTTTCGTTTACTTTCCGAAATAAATTATATCATAAAAACCGAACGCCCGCACCAGTCGTATTCTGAAAGTCAGAATCGTACTGGTGCGGGCTTGTAACTAGCATCCAAGTGACCGAGACCCCTTGAGTACCAAGGGGCCAAGGATCCGAGGACTACTTGCGGCGAGGAAGACGGCCGACGTCGCCCCAGACGCCGTCGAGCCTGCCGAAGTCCAGGCACCAGCGGCCAACGAACCAGTAGAGGTAGGCCACGCAGAGGACGCCGTCGGAGACGCGCAGGACAGTTCCGGTGAAGACGATGTACTTCCCACGCATGTCGGTGGGAATCTCGTCCTGGTGATCCAGCAGACGCTTCGCATCGCTGAGGCCGTAGTTGGCCTTGAGCACCACCGCCTTCTGCCTCATAGCCGTTCCGCCAATCGGCGATTCGCCCTCGTTGAGGAACCGGATGAATTCCAGGTCGCTGACCTTGAAGTCCGTCGGCGCGACGTCCTCCACGATCTCCTTGCACCAGTCGGGGATGAGATTCGCGGCGTGGATCTGGCAGGGCTGGAGCGCGAGCTTCAGCTTGCCCATCACGAGCATCCCGATCTGGCGCTGGACGATCTTGTCGAAGATCCTCTTTACATCCTCGTCATTACCACCAGCTTCATGTACCGCTTCCGCCACCAGCCGACCGACGTCGTGCAACTGCCTCCCGTAAGTCAGAATGTCACTCTTTCTTCCCATGACAACACCTCCTAGTGTTTGGCGTACCCCGTACCACTGCACCGTGCAATGGCGTAAGGCGTACCAAAACGGCCGGGACCAATTCCCAGCCAAGTCCTTATAGTCATAAAAACCACACAGATTTGGCTGAGATAAGACAATTTTCAAAGAACATTTTACTGACAATATATTATACCACAATTTGACAGTCTTGTCAAGATGAGATACACTTGTAGTATATGGCAAATCAAAGAACAAACAAAACCCAAAAGGGCTACTCTGCGACAGAAGCTAAAAATGCGATTGATAAATACATCGACGAATCGGCTGAACGATTGCAAAAAAAACTGCAAAATGCGTGGAAAAAACAGGCGTCTTTTTCAAAAAAGCTGTCATATGCTTGAAATTCGCTTTAGCGAATTAGCTCTCGCCGAATTAAAAAAATTCATCCAACTATACGAGGAGGGATTTTTTATTTTATACAAAGACAGCGGAATTTGGGCCGTTGATGCCATTATTGAAAATTATCGCCAGTCAGCAAAACGAATCAGTGAAAAAATATTTTCAGAAATAAAACGCAAACTAAAAGATGCGAAAGTGCTCGGTAGAAAAGAGAACAAAAACTGGCACGAGTTGACTTTTTATGTTGATGACAGATTGATAGTTATTTATTTTTCCGACGATACTGAAAACAAAGTTAGATGGGTTGAATCAATAGGAATTGACAGAAAGCCAATTATCTTTTAATCATGAATCAACACCAAGCCGAACAATTTATTCTCTCACTTTCCAACATTGAACGGAAAGAATATTTATCTCCATACACACAGCATGATTTGTATTTAAAAAGACTACAATTCTTTTTAGATTTGCTCGGCAATCCGGAAAAAAAGATTCCGCACTACATTCATGTGACTGGCACAAGTGGCAAGGGATCTGTTTGTTTGATGTTAGATTCAATTTTAAGAGCTGATGGACGCAAAGTCGGCACACTCACTTCCCCTCACGCGTCTGTAATCCAAGAACGCTGGACAATCAACGGAAAAATGATGACAGGAAAAGATTTTGCCGAAATCGTTACAGAAATTAAACCAAAATTTGACGAATATATTAGAAAATCGCCGTATGACATGGTGTCATATTTTGAAATCATGACTGCCATCGCGCTGTATTATTTTGCAAAGAAAAAAGTTGAATGGGCTATTTTGGAAGTTGGCATGGGTGGCAGATATGACTCTACAAATGTAATTCCACACAAAGACATTGCTGTAATCACAAACATTGGGCTTGATCATACAGAAGTGTTAGGAAATACGAAAGAAAAGATTGCGTATGAAAAAGCAGGAATAATCAAACGAGGATGTGCAGTGTTTACGGCGGAGAAAAATAAGAAAGTGCTGAGAGTGATTGAGAAAGAGTGTAGAAAACAAAAAGTGAAAGATATTAAGATATTGGATATTAAAGATATTAGATATTCACGATTACCAAAAATATCCAATATCCAATATCCAATATTTGGCCGTCATCAGATCTCGAATGCCACATTGAGCGCTCAAATTGCCACCCACCTCCACATCCCCGCCTCCACCATCACCCGCGGACTCGCAACTGTCAAACTCCCTCTCCGCATGGAAATTGTCTCGCGCAATCCTCTTATCATCCTCGACGGCGCCCACAACCCAGACAAAATGGAGACAACGGTCCAAGCCATCAAAAATATCCAATATCTAATATCTAATATCCATTTAATCACAGGATTCTCAAGTGACAAAGACGTCCGCACCATGATCCGCCAACTCACCTCTCTCCGTCCCGCTTCAATCGCCTGCACCAGACAAACACAAAACATTTTCCGCAAAGTTGCCAGTCCTCGCGCAATCGCTAATGAATTTAGAAAACTCCTACCGAAAACAAAGATTGAAGTGTTTTTGGATCCGCAAGATGCGTTAGTATGGAGTAAACAACAAACAAAAACCGATGACATTATTTTAGTCACCGGTTCTATATTTTTGAGTGGAGAATTAAGACCCATCTTTCGGAAGCACGGCTGATAAATCATTAAACGAATCCCCAGCCAAAACTCTCTTTTTCATTTCATCTTTCTGCTCATTAGTTAACTGAAAATCACTGTTTAATATATCTTCTATACTGGCCGGTTTTTCAACATGTCGAACTACCCTTCTTTTTGCTTTTTCAAAATAATTTTCACGATATTCTTCATCCTCAACACCGGTCACCAAAAAATACTTTCCACTTTCTTTATCTCGCATATATACTGGCATACCTAATTGCCTGCCTTCCTCAAAAATTTCATCTAGTAAGTTTACGTTACCATGCTCGGTAAGACTTTCATTCCTTGTCAGTCTGTTCAAAACATTAGAATCAAAAAATAAAGCCGCCACTTTTGGACATCTAACCGCGATCTCATTATGCCCGATAGTCGGTTTATTTATAGCTTCATCAATAGCGCCTTCCATTTGATCTTTGGAAAAACCGCCCAATCGCTCGCCACCAGTCGCCCCTGTGCCAGCATCACCCTCATTAGCTGATGTTATTTCACCGCCTTTAAGTAGCGCACCTAATGCAAAAAAGCTTTCGTCTGGATATCCTGTCTTGTCATTATCCAACCTAACGCTAGCAGTAGAGATATGTGGTTCCATAGATAGCGTTGCGTGCAACATATCCTTCCATCCTACGCCACGTTTCATAACTGACACTTGGCCAGCGCCTTTCCAACTCAAAAAACTATGTGTTAAAACCGCATTGTGCTTGCGAGAAACATTTGTTACATCCCTCGCTTGTTTTTCTTTTTCATGCGCTTTTATTTTTTCTAATTCTTGCGCGTGAACTGAATAAAATTCCGATGCCATCTTATCTGCCTCGTCCAATTCCACCTGACTTTTACTTTCTTTTTCTAAATCATCATATAACACCAACAAACCGTCAAATTCGCGACGCAAATCACCAGCCTTCGTCACCTCAATACCCAAATTCTTACGCAAAGATCTTATTTCAAGAATATTAAAAAATTTTGCTATCGTGTTAGTGTGTTTGGTGTCCAACTCGTCCTTCAATCTTTCTATTTCTAAGTATACTTCAATCAGCTCTCTTTCCCTTCTCTTTATTTTTTCTTTTAAACGTTCAATTTTTTCCCCTACATCAAGCTGGCGCTCCACATACGCTCGCTCCAACTCTTTTTGCCTTGCTTCTATCTGCCTAAAACCCTCTGGATCTTTTGTAACAGCAAACTCCTGTAATTCAGCGTGTGGCGGCCTTAGTTTGTCTGTCTGCTTACTCACAAAATTTAGCTTAATAAATATAGATATATTATACCACATTTTTACCCTTTTGTCAATGGTAAAATCGATCGCCTATGAATAAGATGAGATACATCGTGGACACTTTTACTCCACCAGTAGGATGCCGTCAGGCATCCAAACTGGTAGAATAAGGGTTGTTACTCATGTATTTCATCTATCTATGGTCTATGAAAGC
>Ga0172371_10002706_pt1 | contig 27901 bp, 29 predicted proteins | sample Lak12m_FD_114543 | JGI IMG/M metagenome (GOLD analysis project Ga0172371, IMG submission 114543) | Freshwater microbial communities from Kabuno Bay, South-Kivu, Congo - kab_022012_12m | ecosystem: Environmental > Aquatic > Freshwater > Lake | place: Democratic Republic of the Congo: South-Kivu...
AGCACTTGGTCAACTTACTCCAGTGGAATACTCACAAAAACTAAAAATCAATGGTTTACCAACAAAAAATATTATCGTATTACAAGCTTAACAAGTGTATCATATGTATCTGAACCTAGACAGCATAATTACTTATTTTAGCTATTGAGAAAATATTTTAATTTTGTTATCATTAAAAAATTAAAAGCTCCCGTAGTTCAATTTACCCGCCTAAATTTTTGTGCCTGCCCTCATAGCTCAATGGATAGAGCAATTCCGTCCTAAGGAAAAGATGGGGGTTCGATTCCCTCTGAGGGCACAAAAACTTGGGCGAGCGAGTAGAACAGCCCTAAAACTTAAATACAAAACATGACAAATAAAAAAACTATTATTATTTCTTTAGGTGGATCAATTGTAGTACCAAATAAAATTGCTATTGGATTTCTAAAAAATTTCAGATATTGTGTTTCAAAATATTTTGATAGATATCAGTTTATTATTTTTGTAGGTGGTGGAAAAATTTGTAGAATTTATCAAAAAGCTTTATCTGAATTCAATGCAAATATAGAAGATCAAGATTATATGGGAATTAAAATATCAAGACTTAATGCAGAAATTGTAAAACAAGTTTTCATACAAGATTGTTCTAGTAAAATTATTACAGACCCAAACAAAAAAATTATTGCTAAACAAAATATTGTTTTAGGTGCAGGATACAAGCCAGGTAATTCAACTGATTATGTTTCTATTTTATCTGCCAAAGCAAATAATATCAAAACTGTTATTAATCTTACAAATATTGATTATGTTTTTGATAAAGACCCTACCAAATTCCCTACAGCTCGTCCTATAGAAAAAACATCTTGGCAAGATTTTAGGAAAATCACAGGAGATAAATGGATCCCTGGATTATCAATGCCTTTTGATCCTATAGCTTCCAAATTAGCAGAAAAATTAAAAATTAAAGTTGCTATAATTAATGGTAAACACTTAGAGAGATTAGAAGACTTTTTAAATAATAAAAAATTTATTGGAACAATAATTGAATAATATGAAACAAGAAATTAAAAATTTAATTAAAAAAATAATTTCAGAAGAAGTTGATTTTTCAGTTGAAATTCCTACAAATAAAGATTTTGGTGACTACTCTACAAATGTTGCAATGGTTTTGAAAAAAACCCCCACTGAAATTGCAGAAAAAATTAAGTCAAACTTATTCAAAAAAATTGAAGTAAAAAATGGTTTTATTAATTTTTTTGTTTCAGATAAATATTTTATTGAAAATTTAAAAAATATAGATAAAGATTTTGGTAAAAATGATAACTTAAAAAATAAAAAAGTAATTTTAGATTATACAGATCCAAATCCTTTTAAAGAATTTCATATTGGGCACTTAATGAGCAATGCAATTGGTGAATCTTTATCTCGTATTTTTGAGTTTCAAGGAGCTAATGTAAAAAGAGTGTGCTATCAAGGAGATGTGGGGCTTCATATCGCAAAAGCAATATGGTTCATAATTAATCAAGAAAAAATACTTCACAACGATTATCCTGATACTAATATACTTTTTGATTGGCAAGATCTAGTGGCCGGCAAAGCTTACGCTTTTGGCAATAGAGCATATGAAAATAATGAAATATACAAAAAAGAGATTATAGAAATTAACAAAAAAATATATGATAGAAATGACAAAAATATTAACAAATTATATGACCAAGGTAAAAAAGAATCTTTAAAATATTTTGATAAAATTTATAAAAAGCTCGATACAAAATTTGATGATTTTATTTTTGAAAGTGAAGTTTCTGATTTAGGCAAAAAAACTGTAGAAAAAGGATTGAAATCTAAAGTTTTTGAAAAAGGTGAAAATGGAGCAATAATTTTTAAAGGAGAAAAATTTAACTTGCACACAAGAGTCTTTATAAATTCAGAAGGAATTCCAACTTATGAAGCCAAAGATTTGGGTCTTGCTCAAATTAAATATAAAAAATATCCTTATGATTTATCTTTTGTAGTAACTGGAAATGAAATAAATGAATATTTTAAAGTAATGAAACGAGCCATGCAAGAAGTTCTACCAGATTTAGCTAACAAAACAAATCATATTGGACATGGAATGCTTCGCCTACCAGAAGGTAAAATGTCTTCACGTACAGGCAAAGTAATTACTGGAGAATCTTTAATAAACAAAATTCAAGAAATGGTACAAGAAAAAATAAAAGATAGAGATTTATCTTCAAAAGAGAAAAATGAAATTGCAGAAAAAGTAGCAATTTCTGCTATAAAATATTCTGTACTTAAACAATCAGCTGGATCTGATATAATTTATGATTTTGATAAATCAGTTTCTTTTAATGGTGATTCTGGGCCATATTTACAATATTCATATACAAGAGCAATTTCAGTTTTAGAAAAAGCTAAAAAAGCAAAGATAAAAGCTTCACTTAAAGTTGTGCCAGAAAATGTTGGGCAATTAGAAAAGCTTATGACTCAATTTCCAGAAATAGTTATCAAATCAGCTTTAGAATATCAGCCTCATTATATTGCTACATATCTTACACAACTAGCTTCGGCATTCAACAATTTTTACACCCAAGAAAAAATTGTAGATAAAGATGAAAAATTTTCACCATACAAAATCGCAGTCACTCAGGCCTTTGCAAATATAATACAAAACGGCCTATGGCTTTTGGGGATACAAACTCTAAACAAAATGTAATGAAATTGAATAATAAATATTTTTTATTAAGGCATGGGCAAGCTGTTTCAAATACAATAAACGTTTTGTCTTGTTGGCCTGAAGAATTTTATAACCCTTTAACCACAAAAGGCATAAGACAAATTCAAAAAACAGCTAAGAAGTTTAAAAAAACTAACATAGATTTTATATATTCCTCTGATTTACTAAGAACCAAGCAATCATCAGAAATAATTGCAAAGCAAAAAAATAAAAAAATTATATATGATAAAAGATTGCGCGAATATAATTTTGGTAAATTTAATGGGACATTTTTAAGAGAATTTTATTATATACTTCCAGATCATAAAAATCGTTTTTATCAGAAAATCTCAAACATAGAAACATATTCACAAATACAAAAAAGAGCTTTGAGTTTTCTTTGGGAGATGGAAAAAAAATATAGAAATAAAAATATTTTAATTGTAAGTCATCAAGTACCGCTTACTTTGTTATTAGGCAAAGTTCAGGGATTGAATCAAGAACAAATTATGAAAAAATATTTTGGTAAAAATGAAATTCAAAACGGCCAATTAATTGAATTGTAAAAATATGAAAATTATAAAAAATCAAGATAAAATTGAAATTGCAGAATTAAAAGAAATGTCTAAAAAAATGTTTGACAGTCTGGTTAAAGCAGTTGTTGATATTGAAAAAGAAATTATGGCAGTTGACAGTGAACTTCATATTGACTTGGAACAATTTTTAATTGAAACTGAAAGTTGTGAGCCCAAAAATTTGTGGGGTATAAATATTTACCCAGATTTAAATATGCCAGACAGAATTGAATTTGATTCTATGATAAATTTAAAGCCAGCCTGGGGCAACAGGGCTCGTGGAATAGATAGTGCAGAAATAAGAGATAAAATAGTAAAAATAACAGAAAAACTCATAAAATAAAATGCAAGAAAAAATTTATCATAAAGAATTAGCTGAAGGCAGATGGTTTAGCTTTTCTCTACCCATGCAATTATCAAATATTGGCTCAGAAATTAATAGAGCAATAAACTGGAGAAACAAGAATAACTTAGAATTAAGCCAAGGCGCTTTTGAAAGAGGATTAGAGCTTCTAGACTTAACAATTTTAGACCCAAAAAATAAAAAAAGATTAAAAGAACTTTTACTTTTACGCGAATTCCTGGCAGATTATTTTTGTTTTGGAAATATTTATAAATCCACCGAAACGCAATGGAACAATTATTTTATAAATTTTAACTACTTAGCAAGAATTAAAAAATAAATTTATGGCAGAAAATAAAGAGCCACAATTTAATAATGATGAATCACAACCAGAAACACAAGAACTAACACCCTCACCCACCGAAACCAAAATAGAAAATCAAGAGCAAGTCAAAATCGTATCTGTCAATGAACTTATTCCAAATATAAAACCTAAGAACGAAAAAGAAATTGAATATCGAAGTACAAATCATTTCGACAATGCTTTTATGCCAGAATTTATGAACAAATTAAAAGGACTAACTCAAAACAGAGAGACGCTGAAAATATTAATTGAAAGACTTAAAGGTCAAATTCTTGTAGATTTGGGTCCTGCAGACACGGGCGGAGGTTATCTTTTAGCAACTTCATTGGGATGCAAGGGATATATCGGTGTAGAAAAATTTTGGCACAGGCAACTTCTAGAAAACTTAGAATCTTTTACGCAAGAAAAAATTGATGAACAACTTGATGAACTAGATTATTTTAAAGATTATGAATTTAGTTCTAAAACTTTTGGAGCAAGCATTAAACCAGAAGGTCGTTTAATTCCCGTAGCAACTGTCAATGATGATATGCTTTTATTTCTAAAGAGATTACCCGATAACTCTGTTAGCATTCTAACATCAGGAATCGATTCGACTATAATACCTAATGAAAGTTACATGCGAGAACTTGCGGATGAAATACAAAGAGTTTTAAATAAAGACGGAACTTATATGACCTGTGTAAGTGATGTACCTGTCAGGGGTTTAGAAAGAATTGAAAATACCATAAGCGTAAAAAAAGCCGACTCTGATCACATAAAATCAGCATTTACTATCGGGCTTGGCTCTAGGTCAACATTATTAGTAAAAAAATAAAATCTATGTTTAATTACCCTAAAGAGGAAGAAAAAATATTGAAATTTTGGCAAGATAACAAAATCTTTGAGAAGTCTTTAGAGCAGACCAAAAACCCTAAAAAAGACAAAAGAAAAGATTTTGTGTTTTATGATGGCCCACCTTTTGCTACAGGTACTCCGCACTATGGCCATTTATTGCAAAGCGTAATTAAAGATGCAGTCCCCCGCTATAAAACAATGCAGGGATTTTATGTTGAGCGCCAATGGGGTTGGGATTGTCACGGCTTGCCAATAGAAAATATTGTAGAAAAAGAATTGCAAACCAAAGGCAAAAAAGAAATTATAGAAATGGGGGTTAAAAAGTTTAATGATTTATGCCGAGACAAAATTTTTACTTTTATAAAAGAATGGGAAATAATGATTCCCAGATTTGGCAGATGGGCTGATATGAAAAATCCTTACCGCACAATGGATTTTGAGTACATGCAAAAAGAATGGTGGGCATTTTCTGAACTTTATAAAAAAGGTTTAATTTATGAAGATTATAGATCAATGCATATTTGTCCAAGATGTGAAACAACTTTAAGCCAAGGCGAAGTTGCAGAAGGATATAAAAATATTAAAGATTTATCTGTAACAGTGAAATTGAAAGTAAAAAATCCAGAAAAACATAACTTACCAGGAAATACTTTTATTTTAGCGTGGACTACTACTCCATGGACATTGCCAGGTAACGTAGCTTTAGCTGTTGGAGAAAAAATAAAATATGTTTTAATAAAAACTGAAAATGAAAATTATATTGTAGCTAAAGAAAGAGCAAAAGCAATTTTTGAAAATAAAATACCAAATTTTGGATTGGAAAATTTGGGCGAAGAATTCTTGGGAAGCGAGTTAGTTGGTTTAGAATATGAGCCATTATTTAGTTATTACCAAAAAGACCAAAATCTAAAAAACAAAGAAAATGGCTGGAAAGTTTATACAGCTGATTTTATTACAGCAGAAGATGGCACTGGTATTGCTCACGAAGCTCCAACATATGGAGCAGATGATTGGTCTTTATTAAAAAAAGTAAATTTACCCTTTGTGCAACACGTAAAAATGGATGGCACATTTAAGCCAGAAACAGAACAATTTGCAGGTCTTAATCTAAAACCAAGAGCTAAAGATAAACCCGAAGAAATAAGAGAAGCAGATCTAACAATAGTAAAATATTTAGAAGAAAAAGGTTTGGTATTTTCTTATGAAAAATATGAGCACTCTTATCCGCATTGCTGGAGATGCGACACCGCTTTGTTAAATTATGCAACAAGTTCTTGGTTTGTAGCTGTAGAAAAAATAAAACCTATATTACTCAAAACAGCAGAAAAAATAAATTGGTCCCCTGCTCACATAAAAGAAGGCCGATTTGGTCAGTGGCTTGAGGGAGCCAGAGATTGGTCTATTTCACGACAAAGATTTTGGGCCAATACCATTCCCGTATGGAGATGTGATAAATGCAAAAAAGAAATGGTTTTTGCTTCGGCAGAAGAATTGCAAAAAGCTAGTGGCATAAAAGTTAATGATTTACATAAAGATATTGTAGACCAAGTTATTTTTGATTGTTCTTGCTCGGGTAAAATGCAAAGAGTGCCAGATGTGCTTGATACTTGGTTTGATTCTGGGTCTGTGCCATTTGCAACAAGCAGAGAAATACCAGCAGACTTTATTGGCGAAGCTCAAGATCAAACTAGAGCTTGGTTTTATTATATGCATGTTTTATCTGGAGCTTTATTTAAAAAACAAGCTTTTAAAAACTGTATTGTAACTGGAATCGTTTTAGCTGAAGATGGCAAAAAAATGTCTAAAAAATTAAAAAATTATCCAGATCCTGCAGAAATTATGAATAAATATGGGGCAGATGCTATGCGTTTTTATATATTAAATTCACCAGTAGTTCAAGCTGAAAATCTTTCTTTTTCTGAAAAAGGGGTAGACGAAATTGCAAAGAAAAATATTTCACGATTATCTAATGTATTATCTTTTTATGAACTTTACAAAGACCAAACATTAGCTTCAGATAAAAGTAAAAATATTTTAGATGTTTGGATTTTGTCGCGTTTAAATAAATTAATAATTACCACAACAGATGGTTATGAAAATTATAGAGTAGATTTGGCAACTAGGCCAATTGCAGATTTTATTGATGATTTTTCTGTGTGGTATTTGCGCAGAAGTAGGGATAGATTTAAAGATGAAACTTCAGACAAAATAAATGCACTTTCAACTTTGCGTTATGTTTTACATAATTTGTCTTTAGTTATAGCTCCTGCTATGCCATTTTTTGCAGAATATTTATACCAAGCCACAAAAGAAAACAATTCGCCAGAAAGTGTGCATTTGTGCAACTGGCCAAAAGTAAACAAGAAAAAAATAAATAAAGAACTAGAAGAAAATATGGCTTGGGTAAGACAAGTTGTAAATTTAGCTTTAGCTGAAAGAATAAAAAATAATATAAAAGTAAAACAAGCTTTAGCGTCTCTGAAGCTTAAAAACCTACCGAAACAATTCCCTACCTCGCCAGCAGGCAGTCATGAAATTATTCCTACAGATCTTGCAGAACTAATTAAAGACGAAGTTAATATAAAAGAAATTTTGATTGACCATTCGACAAGCTCAGGGCAAGTAGAAATGCAAGTTGAGCTGGATTTAATTATTACTCCAGAACTCAAAGAAGAAGGAATTTTAAGAGAGATTATAAGATTAGTTCAGGGTCAGCGCAAAGAAGCGGGGCTTATACCAACAGACAAAATTACTGTTGCAATTGAAGCTCCAGAATATGAAAAAAATATTATAGAAAAAAATCGCGAAGAATTATTGGTCGCCTTCCGCGCCACAGAAATTTCAGTAACTCAAGCAAGCGAACTAAAAATCCAAACCCAAAAAATATAACTTGACTTTTGTATGCACTATGCATACAAATGAATCATAAGAATAAAACAGTTAAATGACTAATCCAGAAGTTTTAAAAAGTAGGCCTGAATGGCAGACGATTGATGACATAAAATTAAAAAGGGTTTTTGAATATGACCCAGATTTTAGCAATGCTATAGAAATTTACGCCACAGAAGAAGAAGCCGAATCAGAAGCAAAAAAAGAACTAATTAGAAACAATTGGTGGTTACGTCCGGAATGGCAAGAAAAAGGCAACCCACAAGAACAAATAGATATTACTGCTGGCGATTACAAATTATCTATATTTAATTTTGGTCAACCACTAGAACAAATACGTTTAAATGAATTAGAAAACATTATAAAAAATTTTCAAAAATTTGGTTTACAAGAAATTCTAGAAAAAGTAAAATATATTTTAATAAACAACCAAGGAAAAATAAATCCAAATAATGGAGAAGAACAACTGGGAGAGGGCGTGTGCGGCAAAGATCCTTCAATCACCATTTTTAATAAAGCTTTAGAAAATACAGGACACAGAGTTAAAGGTGCCTCAAATTTTGAAGGGACTATTATGCACGAATTATCACACCAAATAAACCCAGAAATTTTTAGAAAATGGATACAAAAATTTTGGCACCAACTAGATGAAGCTAGACCATTATCAGACACACCAAATTCTGGCTCTTGGTTTGATCCAAACGATTCAGAAAAGTGTATCACAGATTATGCTAAATTACTACCCAACGAGGATTTGTGCGATAGCATGGTGGCTGCCATAAAAAATCCCGATGCTTTAAATCCAGAAAAATTAAAGTTCATAAGAAATAATATATTAAGAGAAACTGAAAGTAAAATGCAGGAAATTAGTATTATTAGGAAAACTGGGCAAGATACTCAAATCCCAAAACTTGGAACTGATATTAATTATAAAAATTCCGGTTCATTTGATATACAAATATTATAAATATACACGTTTATATGCGTGGTGCATAAAAACGTGGGGTATGGTATAATAATTTTAATATGCTAAAATTTACTAAAAATCAAAGCAGGGTTTTGAAGTTATTTTTTGAGAATCCTGACCAGAGTTTTTATTTTAGGCAAATTGGAACTTTAATTCATCGTCAGCCCGGCTTTTTCCAAAGAGAAATGGAAAAATTAGTAAAATCAGGTTTATTGCTAGACGAATATAAAAATAATTGCCGATTTTTTACGCTCAATAAAAAACATATTTTATACAAGGACTTAAAAAACATCTTCCATAAAACTCACAATCCAGATTCCAATTTAAAAAACATTTTACATTAATAATTTAGTGTAATTAATCTAAATATGGCGCCTGTATGCTGTAAACATACAAACGATTTTATATAACAAAACATATTTATTTTAATTACTATAATTATCGTGATTCAAGAGATTTTATACTTTATATTTTTTGTTTTGCTAATATCCTCTGGATGGGCGTGCTTTAGAGGTGCTCCGTGGGTACCAACAAGAAAAAAGGACATTGAAAGATTTTTAAAATTAGCGGATATTAAACATGGACAAAAATTTTATGATTTAGGATGTGGAGATGGAAGATTAGTGATTGAAACCGCTAAAGCTGGGGCTAATGCCGTAGGATTTGGACTTTCGTTAGCACAATATTTACACGCAAAAATAAATGTTTTACTATCTGTCATTCCCGCGACCCGCTTCGACCGCGAAGCGAGGCGAGAAGCAGGAATCCAGAGCAATGTGCAAAACCCTGGCCTTCCCAATCAAGTTGGGAATAACAAAATAAAAATACAATTACAAGATTTTTGGAATGTGGATTTAAGTGACGCAGATATTGTTTATTTTTTCTTAATGCAGAGTATTTACCCAAAATTAAAAGCAAAACTCGAAAAAGAACTAAAACCAGACACCAAAGTAATTGTTTATGCTTGGCCAATACAAGGCTGGACACCAATTAAAATTGACCAAACCCCCAATTCCCTACCAATATATTCATATAAAATATAATTAAAAAAAAATAACTATGACAGAAGATAAATCTATATTTAATGGGGCTTCGCAAATATCTAAATATGAAATAGAAAAAATTTTAAATAAACCAGAAACTTTAAAAGAACTTGGACAATATAAAATAAGTGGCCCATATGCAAAACCAATAGCTGATCATAATGACGTGAAAAGTATTTTAGACATGATACCAGAAAATGCTGGTGGATTTATAGAATTATTTGAAGCACAAAAAATAGCCAAAACCCAAAAAGCTAAAATCGAACAAATGCGCAAAGAACTTAAGCCAACTGCTGATATAAATAAAGAGCTAGAAAAGCTAAGATTTTTCAAAGATAAATTTGGAGTATAAATATGAACTCGCAATACAGAACCAAAGTTTTTGTGTACAAAAAAAGAGATTTAAAAGAAGCAGATAGAATTTTTATAGTTTTCTCTTATGATTTTGGTAAGCTTGAAATATTTGCCAAAGCAATTAGAAAAATAAATTCAAAGCTAAAATCTGGAATTGATATTTTCTTTTTAAGTGAAATTGAGTTTGTGCAAGGTAGAAAAAACACTTTAACTGACGCTATTTTAATAGATAAATTTCCCAATATCACAAAATCTCCAGAAAAATTCCTGATAGCTCGTAAAATAGCTAAAATTTTAGATAATTTTATTGTTGGTCAAGAAAATGACCATAAAATATTTAATTTAATTCAGGAAACTTTTGAAAAATTAAATAACTACACCCTAGACCCTAGGCGCTATACCCTAATTTATTTATCTTTTGTATGGAATTTTTTTGCAATTTTGGGATATCAGCCACAACTTTATAATTGCGCTCATTGCCATAATAAATTATTAGATGAAAATAATTTGTTTTTCTCATACAAAGAAGGTGGTATTTTATGTTATAATTGTGGTAAAATAAAACAATTAAATAAAATTAATCCTGATACAATCAAAATATTAAGAACTATTTTAAACCAAAATTGGAATGTTTTATCAAAATTAAAAATTAATATTGAGATACAGAAAGAATTAAATAATATTTCCAAAAATTATTATTTATTTCTATTAGCATCTCACTCATTTAAAAAAATATGATTATGCCAATGCGCCCAATGCCATCTATGCCTCCAAGTAGACCCAACATTCCAAAACCAAATACATTATCAAAACCAAATACTTCATCTCGCCATAATATGCCACAAAAACCAACTGAAGATGATTCTCAATTTAATATTACTTACGGTAATCAAGATACAAAAAGTGTTTTTGAGTTAAGAAGAGGTTTAAAAAAAGCAATTAATAGAGGTGTTGGTTATAAATCTACAAGAAAAGATGATTTTAGCCTAGAAGACAAAGCAAGGATTGAAAGATTAATTTTAGATGATAAAACAATCACAAGAGATGGAAAAGTTTCAAAATATGAATTAGAAAGAAAATGGAAAAGAGAAATAGCCCCCAAATTGCAAAGAAATAGAGACCCTGAAACTGGAAAATGGATGAATCCATATGAAACTGGAAAAGATAGATTTCAAAGACAAGATTGGCAAGAATTTAAAGGATATGTAGAAAAAATGCTTGGAAAGAAACTTCAATAATTTATTACAAAAAAATAAGCTTGTTAATTAAAAACTTATTTTTTATTTAATTTATTTTACAAACAATAAACCCACAAAACTTACTAATGTGATTATTGCCATAGAAGAAAAAAACTTAACTGCAAATTTTCTATTTCCTTGGAAAAAAGAATAAGCTGATTTGCTTGCCAAATTAGTAGCACTTACCAATAAAAATGTTATTACTGCGAATTTAAATGTAATAGTATTACCTGCCATTTCAGCTAAGTTTACTACAATAGCATCTATACCAGCAAAAGAAGCGATAAGAGAGCTTATAACAAATCCAGATTTTCCAAAAACAACTAGACAAATTTTTGTAATTAATTTTACTATAATTAAAATTCCTGCGAATTTTATTGCAGGACTTATAGAAAATATTTTCCCTTTTTTACTTTCTTCTATATTTTGATTATTATTTTGTTCTGGCTCTTTCTTTTTTAAGAAAAATACTGCAAGGAATACAGCTGTAATTATCATTAACAATAAACTTGGAATAAGTGTAGCTAGCCATTTACCGTTTAAAGGACCTACTAGAAGAAATATCTGCAAAAAACTAGCCATATTTGCCAAAATAGCAGCTCCTACCAAATAATTAGATATACCAGTTTTTTTTGCTTCTTTGCGCTAAAGATTGTGTAGTAGATGTAGAAGAAACAAACCCCCCTACACAACTAGCCAAAGTAAAACCTCCTTTATTCCCTATTAAGCGTCCAAGCACATATCCAAAAACATCAATTCCAGTTATTAAAGCAACTACCCTCCAAATTTTATAAGGATTAATAAGTTCTATTGTTGCAAATTGGCCAAGATTCACTCCTAAATTCTCTAAAATAACTGACAATGCAGGAATATCTACTAATTTATAAGCTTGATTTGGTAAAAAAGGAAGAACCACTAGAGCAATTATTGCATAACTTATAAATGATTCGACTTCCTTAGCAGAAATTCCAGCCATAATTTGTTTTGTTTTAGCTTTTGAAGACAATATTAACATTATTACAACAAAAAGAGCTACAACAAGCTGTATTGGTATTATATTTAACATTGGCAACATTCCTACAATAAATGTAAAAACAATAGCCAACTCGCTTGTCATTCCAAGATCTTTGGTTATAATACAACTAATTGAATAATAAGCAAGCAAAACAGCAAAAAATACAATTGCAATTAAAAGTGCTATAAAATGTAAACCACTCACATAAAAAATACCACACACAGCTCCTAGAAGAGCAATTAATGCATGCGTGCGAATACCACCCGGATTTCCCTCGCCCTGCTGACTACTTTCTCTTTCTAAGCCAATTGCAGAGCCAAACAAAAGTGCTAAAAATAAATTTAAAGTGTAAACTGAAAACATAATTGAAAAAATTAATTATATTGATTAATAATATCATAATTTGTATAATTAATAAATATAAAATTAAAGACTTACAATAATTATGATTTTAACTTATATTCTTTTTATAATAGGATTTTTCTTGTTAATTAAGGGCGCTGATTTGTTAGTTGATGGTGCTTCATCTATAGCTAAAAAATTTGGCATATCAACTATTGTAATAGGTCTTACAATCGTGTCTTTTGGCACTTCAATGCCAGAACTTATTGTAAATATATTTTCTAGTATTCAAGGTAATACCGATATTGCTATTGGCAATGTTTTAGGAAGCAATATTGCAAACATATTATTAATACTTGGAATTTCTGCTATAATTTATCCTTTAGCAGTTAAAAAAGGTACTGTATGGAAAGAAATCCCTTTTAGTTTTTTAGCAGTAATAACATTAGCATTAATGGCAAATGATGTTTTAATTGATAAAACAAATTTTTCTGCACTTACAAGAATTGATGGTTTTATTTTATTAGGCTTTTTTATAATATTTATGTATTATATTTTTGGTATTAGCAAAATTAGCGCAAATGAATCTACAGAGCAAGAACCAAAGATTTATTCTCCAGTAAAATCAATTGTAATGATAATAATAGGGCTAATTGGTTTGACTTTAGGGGGCAAGTGGATTGTTGATGGAGCGGTCAGCTTTGCAAGCGGTTTTGGAGTAAGCCAAGCATTGATTGGCCTTACGATTGTAGCTGTAGGAACATCTTTACCAGAATTAGCTACTTCAGCTGTAGCAGCTTATAAAAAGAATGTTGATATTGCAGTAGGCAATATAGTAGGATCTAACATATTTAATATATTCTGGATTTTAGGAATTTCAGCAATAATAAATCCCCTGCCATTTTCAAATGTTATGATGACAGATATTTTTGTAGATGTTTCTTCAACAACATTGCTATTTATGTTTATGTTTATAGGCAAGAAACATACACTTGAAAGATGGCAAGGCGCATTGTTTGTTATAATCTATATTTTATATATTATTTATTTAATTTATCGTGGCTAATTTAATATAAGTTTATGAAAAATATTTTAAAAAATAGATTTATACATATAACGATTCTTGTAATTTGTGCATTATTTTTAAGATTCTTTTTGGAAAACTTTATCACAGAAGATTATTCTTTGTGGCTAAGAATAACTAGTATAGTTATAATTCTTTTGTTTGGTGGTTTTTTTGTATTAAAAGGCGTAGCACAAATTATCGAAGAAACAACTGAAGTTTTAAGTGAAAGAACTAAAATTGCTTCAGGACTTTTACAATCATTAGGAACTGCATTCCCAGATATGGTACTTGGAGTTGTAGCTGCTATAGTTTCTTTAAGTTTAGTAAAAAGTGATTATCCAAGAGCAATAAACTTTGCCATAATTGCAGCTGCTACCACATTTGGATCAAATATTTATAATATTGCTCATGCTGCTTGGTGCGTATTTCGCCAAAATTTAGCAAACAAAAACGAAAAAAATGTGCTCATGTTTCCTGGTACAAAAATAGGTGGTCATGTAATCCCAATGAAAAATCATAAAACTAAACCATCTTTACCAGAAATTGATACTTCAGTTGATATTTTAAATACTTTAACAATTTTAACTGCAATTGTAGCAATTTCAATGGTTATTTTTGGTCAAGTTGAAAATCCACCATCAAATATAAATGGTGACCTTTATCAATTAATAAAGCCTGTAGGATATGTTACTTTAATTTTATGTATTGCAATAATGTTTTACTTTAGAAAATCAAAAAGAGAACATATTTTAGAAAAAGAAATTGAAAAAGAAGAAAAATATTATGAAAAAAAATCTACTTGGCTAATTTTAACAGTTTTAATAATTTCTGGAATTGCAATTTTATTTACTGCAGAATCTATGGTAAAAGCAGTAGAAAGCTTGTGCGAAATTACTATCCTTCCATTTGTGGTTGCTGGTGTTTTAGCTGGAGTAATTGGTTGTATTGGGGAAATGATAGTAGTACACAATTTTACTGTAAATCCAAAAGGCAGAATTGGAGATGCTTTAATGGGGGTAGCTATGGATAATATTGTAACTACAATGGGAGCTAGCATTGTAGCTGTAATGGGTGGTATATTTTTGGGAGGAAATGCCTTAATTTTAATTTTTGTAGTTATTTTAGCTTTAAATTCTGTTTTAATTTGGCAAATCTCAAAACTTAAAAGTTATTTTTTAAAAACATAAATTTATGAAAAAATATATTATATTTACAATTTTATTTATAATAATTGTAGCTGGGTTTATAGGTTTCTGGAATTATAGAGATAAAGTTTTTTCTAAAGAAACTTTAAGATTAGAAATTTTGGGGCCAGAATCTGCTAAAGCAGGAGATGAAATAGAATATACTGTAAAATATAAAAACAATGGTAGTTTTGCTCTACAAAATCCAAAATTAATTTTTGAATTACCAGAAAATACAATAACAGAAGATAGTAAAATTAGGTTTACTGAAGACTTAGAAGATATTTATCCTGGAGATGAAGATTTTATGAAATTCAAAGGGACTTTAATAGGTAAAGATAATGATTTGAAAGTAGCTAAAGCTTGGCTTTCTTATACTCCCAAAAATCTTACAGCAAGATATGGTAGAGATACTACATTTACCACCAAAATAGAAACAGTGCCAATAACTATAGATTTTGATCTCCCTAGCAAAGCAGAAAAAGGCAAAGAGCTTTCTTATTCAATAAATTATTTTTCTAATATAGATTATCCATTAGAAAGCCTTAGTATTAAAATTGAAAATGTAGATGGTTTTAACTTTGTAAAATCAGAACCAATTTCTTTAGACAATTTAGAATGGAAAATACCTACTTTATTAAAAACCCAAGGTGGTAGAATAAAAATAACAGGACTTGTTACAGCAGAAAAAGGTAAACAACTTAACTTTGTTGCAAAAATAGGAATGCGTCAACAAGGGCAGTTTGTAGTAATTAAAGAAAAAAATATTTTTGTAGATATAATAGAACCTCAAATTTTTATATCTCAACAAATAAATGGTTTTTCAAATTATATAGCAGGCCCTGGAGAAAATTTACATTTTGAAATATTTTTTAGAAATATTGGATCTTTTGCATTTGAGAATTTATTAGCTCTTGTAAAATTTAATAGCTCTGCCTTTGACTTGTCTTCTATTAAAGCTTTGGGAGCTGAAATAAGACAACAAGATAATTTAATTGCATTTGATTACAAACAAAATTCACAACTTCAAAAACTAAACCCTCAACAAGAAGGTAAATTAGAATTTGATATCAAACTTAAAGAAACTTGGGATTTTTCAGAATCTGAAAAAAATAATCTTTCAATTAAAAATACTGTACAAATTTCAGAAATAAATCAAGAATTTATAACTAAAGTAAATTCAAAATTAGAAGTTTCTCAAAAAGTTTTTTATTCTAACCAATCAGGAATTAATAATTATGGACCATTACCACCAACTATAAATCAAACCACCACTTATACAATTTTTTGGCAAGTTAAAAACTTTTCTAATGATGTAAAAAACGTCAAAGTAAAAGCTGTAATGCCACAAGGAGTAAGCTTAACAGGAATAATTGAACCGGAGTCAGAATTAACAAAATTTACATTTGATAGACTTAGCAGAGAACTTATTTGGTCTGTTGGCGACCTAAAAGCTGGAGAAAATTCTATTCCATTATATTTCCAAATATCTTTAACTCCTCAAAATTATCAACAAGGGAAAATAATTGATTTAATTGGCCAAGCTACAGTTTATGGAGAAGATCAATTTACAAACTCAACAATTCAAAACACAAGCTCATCAGTAAATACTAATTTACCAGATGACTCTACAAATTCTAACAAAGGCACTATTCAATAAAATAATTATTAATTAAATTTATGGCAAAAAAGGAAAAAGGTTTTACATTTCTCGCTCCAATAATTTTAATAGTTGTTATAGGCATTTTTGCAATAGCTGGATTTTTTGCATTTCAAAAATCAAAAGAATTTTCCAAACAAAATAATGTAAATCAAAACCAAACAGCTTGTACACAAGAAGCAAAAATCTGTCCAGATGGCATAACATTTGTAAGTAGAACTGGAACTAATTGCGAATTTGCAGAGTGCCCACAAATTTCAAATCAATTAATAAAAGCTTATAAAAGCAATGAATTTGGTTTTGAATTTAATTATCCAGAAAAATTAAAATCCAACTTTTTTAATTTACAAGAACCAAAAATAATAAAAACCTTAAAAAACGATAAAAACATAAAAGATAATTGTTACATAGGCGGAGCAAATCCAGCTCAAAAAAGGCAAGATATAAAAGTTAATGAAACCAATATTTGCTTCTCACAAGCTTATGATCCAGGAACTGGATCTGGTACAAATTATTATTTTTATACGTTTTTAAAAAATGATAATTATTTTACAATTCAATTTCAAATAAACCAGCCCAATAGTTGTGGGCCATATATTGATACAGAGAATCAAGAACCATGCCAAAATGATTTTCAAAATTACCAAACAATTGTAGATAAACCCTTGCAAGATAGTATAAACACTTTAAAAATATTACAATAAAGTGTAATATAATTGAATTATAATAAAATAAAATTATGAAACAACAAGACCCTTCGACTTCGCTCAGGGCGAGTCAAAATTTAATGGAGAAAATAATTAGCTTTGCGAAAAGAAAAGGATTTGTGTTTCCATCATCAGAAATTTATGGTGGTTTTAGTGCAATATATGATTATGGCCCTTATGGAGTAGAGCTAGCAAATAACATCAAAAATGCTTGGTGGCAATATATGGTTCAATTCAGGGAAAATATTGTAGGACTTGATTCTTCTATTTTCATGCACCCAAAAATTTGGGAAGCATCAGGACACGTTAGCGGTTTTTCAGATCCGCTCACAGAGTGCAAAAAATGTCACACAAGATCTCGAGTGGATCACCTTTTAGAATCTGCAGGAGTTTTTGCTGATGAAAAAATGTCTATTGAAGAAATTAATAAATTATTTTTTGAAAATTCTCAAAAAATTAAATGCCCTTCTTGTGTAAAATCAGATTTTACAGAAGTTAAAAAATTCAATTTACTTGTGAAATCAAATTTAGGAAACTTTACTGAAGATTGGCAAAAAGAACCAGTTTATTTGAGAGGCGAAACCTGCCAAGGAATTTATGTGAATTATAAAAATGTTTTAGATTCTAATAGAGTAAAAATTCCTTTTGGCATAGCTCAAATTGGTAAAGCTTTTAGAAATGAGATTACAGCTCGCCAGTTTATTTTCCGAACAAGAGAATTTGAACAAATGGAAATGCAATATTTTGTAAAACCAGACCAGGAAATGCAAGAATATGAAAAACTTCGCGAATATCGCTGGAAATTTTTTACTGAATTCCTAGGTTTTAAAGAAGAAAATTTAAAATGGCACAAGCATGAAAATTTAGTTTTTTATGCTAAAGAAGCTTATGATATTGAATATAATTTTCCATTTGGATTTAAGGAATTAGAAGGCATTCATGCCAGAGGGAACTATGACCTAACTCAACACACAAAATTTTCTGGCGTTGCTTTAGATTATTTAGATATAGAAAGTAAAGAAAAATTTATTCCTCATATTATTGAGTCCTCCTGTGGAGTGGGTAGAGCTCTTCTGGCCTCTATCACAGAATTTTATAACGAAGAAAAAACAGAAGACGGCGAAGAAAGAATTGTAATGAAATTCCCAATTAAACTATCCCCTATCAAATTGGCAATTTTCCCACTACTTAAAAATAAACCTGAACTTGTCGCAAAAGCAAAAGAAATTTTTAATGAACAGAAAAAATATTTTATGTGCGAATTTGATGACAATGGAAATATTGGTAAAAGATATCGCAGGCAAGATGAAATTGGAACTCCATTTTGCGCTACAATTGATTTTCAAACTCTTGAAGATGATACTATCACCCTTCGCAATCGAGACACAATGAACCAAGAAAGAATAAAAATTGAAGACCTGAAAAATTATATTTCAGAAAAAATATCATGAAAAATAAAACGAAAAAACAATTAGAATATGAGCGAGAACTTCGTTTGGCTATGAAAGCAATCGCTGAAGGAGAAAAAGCGTTACGCGAAGGAAAAACTCGTTCGTTCGCAGAGTTTGCAAAAGAAATGGGTTTCAGAAAATAATTTGAAACTTGAGGTTGCAATTTGCAACCTCAAGTTTAGTAAAAAATTAAATAAAAATCTAAACAAGCTATTCTAAGTTTTTTTAGAATAGCATAAACTAGATTCCACAAAAATATGAGCATAGAAAGAGGTTCAAAAGATAATGATTTAATTTTACCAGAAGACGAAGAATTAGAACTAGCTCCACTTCCGTCAGATTTAGAAGAATTAGCCTTAGAAGATTTAGTGTTAGAAGAACCAGGAGAAAAACCAGAACCCAAAAAACAACCAAATAAGATTGAACAAAAGCAATTAAAAAGAGAGAATAAGGCAGAAGCTAAAGAAGAATATTCATTCACTATGGCTGGTAAAACATATAAAAGAGGACAAGCTGTAAAGCTTGTAATAAAAAAAGACGGTGGTTCCGAGTATGCTGAAGATTGGAAATTTTCTGGAGTATTAACAAACTCATTCACAGGAAAAAATATAATAGTAATTGAAAATCAAGAAGGGGCAAAGATGAATTATCCGATGGACATGTTTGAGGAAGGACTTAGTGGTAGACAGCTCGAAATGTCTTTGAGATTTGAAACTGAACAAGAAAAGAGACTTTCTTCTGCTGAATTGCTTAAATTGTTAAAAGAGAAAAAGGCAAGATTGAATGATGTAGAAAAATCAAAAGTTGCAGAATGGGTAAAAGATACCAACAGGACTTCCCTACAGCCACAAATTGAAAAATTAGAAGCAGAAATAAGAGAGGTTGGGGTGGGAAAAGGTGATGCCGTGGAATTCGTAAAAGTTGAAGACAGAGATTTTAATGAAAAAAGAGAGCCTACACTTAAGGTTGAAGAATTAACTCCAGAAGAGTTAGCAGAAATAAGAGATGAATTCTCCCGATTGCCAATTAGTATTAGCGGTCCAGATATAAATCGTGCAATTGTCAGATTTTTAAATATCAAAGGATCAACAAAAAAAGATCTAGTTATTATTCTTGGCCCACAAGAAGGTCGTAAAATTTCTACTGATGGAAAAGATGTAGTTGGTTTATCAGAATCTACAACAGAAATTTCAGATTTGGGAATGGCAAGAGTAATAAAATTTTACCCAAGAGAGAATTTAAAATTTGGTAAAAGAGAAATAAATGAAGTAAGATTATTTATTGGGTCAGAAATTCCCGAAGAATTACGAGAAGACTTGGGAGATACTGATCTTCAAAAAAAGACGACTGATTATGCGGATAGGATTATAAATAAAAATAAAGGAAAAGAAAATTTTGTATCTACACCGATAATAAATGGGCTAACCGGTATAGATTCGCCAGAAGCGTGGAAAATCAGAGAACAATCAAATCATGGCACAGAATTTGTAAGAAGTTTGTCTGGCATAAATTCCAAAAGAGCTTGGGGTTATAGAGAAGAAGCCCTTGACGGACGCAGGTATTATGAAGTGGCGAATAGTTTAGTTGGATTAGATTCGGACCGTGCATGGCGAATGCGAGAAGATGTCATGAAATTACAGAAAGAAGTTCAAACAGGAATCGACACAAGCTCATTGTCCAAAAGTTTAGCTGGACTAGATTCAGACAAGGCTTGGCAATGGAGGGCGCGCTTAGTAAAAGAACGGGAGACTTCGGTCTCAGACAAAAAAATGGCCGTACAATGCCTTATCCCCAGTCTGACCGGTTTAGATTCTGAACGCGCGTGGCAAATGAGAGAAGCAATTTTAAAAACAATGGAAGATAGAGATTTTGTCGCAGAAAGCGTTGCACAAGGTTTAGCTGGACTAGATTCTGATAGAGCATGGAAAATACGAGATCAGTTATTAGCGCTCACAAAAAAGAAACCTGGCTCAACAGAAAGCTTGGAACAGCATTTAATACAAGGTTTAGTTGGTGTTAATTCTGATAGAGCATGGAAAATGAGAGAAGAATTTTTAAAACAAAAAAAATTTCTTGCCGAGATTGCTAGAAGTTTGGCGGGGATCGATTCAGACGTAGCTGAAAATATGAGAGGAAGATTAATAATGGCGGGTTGCCACGAAGAAGATGTTTTACAGGGAATTTATGGCGGAACCGAAATGGTCGCAGTTCGTAAGGCTCGACAGGATATATTAAAAACAAAGAAAAAGTAAATAAAAAAATAATATGGCGAAATTTGTTAAGACGAAACTTAAAAATGGGCTAAGAATGATTGCGGTGCCGATGAAAAATGCTAATTCTGTAACAGTACTTGTTTTGGTTGGTACAGGATCTAAATATGAAACCAAAGATATAAATGGTATCTCGCACTTTTTGGAGCATATGTTTTTTAAAGGTACTAAAAAAAGACCTAATACCCAGCAAATTTCTGAAACCTTAGATAAAATTGGCGGAGAATATAATGCTTATACCTCAAAAGAAATTACTGGCTTTTGGGCAAGAGTAGATAAAAAACACACAGACATTGCACTTGACTGGGTATCTGATATGCTTTTAAATTCCAAATTTGATGCAGAAGAAATAGAAAGAGAAAAAGGTGTAATAGTAGAAGAGCTAAATATGTATTTGGATACTCCTACTGCATATGTAGGAGAACTTTTTGAAGACTTGCTTTATGGCGATCAACCTGCTGGATGGCGAATAGTTGGCGAAAAAGAAAATATTTTATCATTTAATCGAGAAAAGATTTTAAATTATTTTAACTCGCATTATTTTTCACAAAATGCAGTTGTGTGTGTTGCTGGAAATATCAGCACCAAAGAAACAACAAAAAAATTAGAGAAATATTTTAGTGAAATAAAAAATAGTGAAATAAAAAACAAAATCACTACAATAGAAAAACAAACAAAACCAGAAGTTTTAATTCATTATAAAAAAACTGATCAAACTCATTTCTGCTTAGGCGTGCGTACATTTAATATGTATGACAAAAGAAAATATACCTTAACTTTGCTTGGCATAATTTTGGGGGGGAATATGAGTTCTCGCTTATTCATTTCAGTACGCGAGCGCAATGGTCTTGGTTATTATATACACACTTCAAACGATAATACTACAGATACTGGTTATTTGGTAACTCAAGCTGGAGTAAAAAATGATTCTTTAGAAAAAGCTATACAACTTACTTTAACAGAATATAAAGATTTAAAAAATAAAAAAATAACTTCTCAAGAACTTAAAAAAGCCAAAGATTATTTAAGAGGATCCACTTCTTTATCTTTAGATTCTACAAGTGCTCAGGCAAATTTTTATGGTACGCAAGAAATAATGAATGAGAAACTACTAAGCCCAGAAGAAAAGCTCAAACTAATTGACAAAGTTTCTATAAATGATATAAATAAAGTAGCAAAGGAAATCTTTGTAGCAGAAAATTTAAATTTAGCTATAATAGGCCCAATAGAAGAATCCAAGAAGGCCGATCTCAAAAAACTATTAATTTTATAAAATTATGGAACAACGATTAGATATTTCTTGGGGAACAATATTAAAAGTTCTCACAATAGGATTAAGTCTTTATATGTTATATCTAGTTAGAGATATTTTTATGTGGTTTTGTTTTGCATTAATAATATCTTTACTCACAGATCCTGCTGTAAACTTTTTGCAAAAATTTAAAATACCTAAAATATTTTCTGTAATGATTATTTATTTAGCAGTATTTGGAACTATTGGACTTTTAATATATGCAATATCCCCTCTTTTTGTAGAAGAAATAAGGCACTTTGGTCAAAATATTCCAGATTATTTTGAAAAAACAAATCCTATTTTAAAAAATCTTGGAGTACAAGTTGCAGATGATTTTTCTGATTTTACAAAATCACTTGTATTAAGTTTACAAGATAGTTCAAAAAATATATTAAAAGCTATTGGAACATTTTTTGGAGGCATAGCTACAGCTCTTATTATATTTATACTAGCATTTTTTATATCTATAGAAGAAAAAGCTACAGAGAAATTTTTAATACTTTTGTTCCCTGCAAAATATGAAAGTAATATTAAAAGAATTTTTGAAACAGCTCAAGTAAAAGTTGCCAAATGGTTTTGGGCTAGAATATTGGCTTGTTTATATGTAGGATTATTATCATTTATAATATTTTATTTACTAGATATAAAATACGCCTTGATTCTTGGTATAATATCTGGAGTACTTAATTTTGTTCCATATGTTGGGCCTGCTATTACATATATCTTAGCTGGTGGATTTACATTAATATCTAATTCTTGGATTATGGCTATTTATGTTTGCGTAGCTTTGTTCTTAATACAATCTTCAGAAAACAATATTTTAACTCCTCTTTTAATGAAAAAATTTATAGATCTCCCACCAATTTTAGTTCTTGTATCTATACTTGTAGGAGGAGTGTTATTTGGGTTTTTAGGAACTATATTTGCAATACCTGTATTTGGAATTATTTATGAATTTTTAAAAGAATTTTTAGAATCTCGCAGACAAGGAGAAATAATATCTGGACAATAATTACATAATTCATATAACACAAAAAGCGCATTTAGCGCTTTTTTGGTAAATTAAATATTTTTTAATATTATTATAGAAATTACAATTACTAATATTTGAACAAATATTCTCCAAAAAATATTAATTTTTTTATCTCTTAAAAAGTGAATATATTTACGATGAAACAAATCATGTATTTTTAAAATTTTATTTGGCATAATAGCAGATAAAACAGTTAAAAAATCTGGAATAATCGAAATGCTAGCATATGTAAAATATATAAAGCTTTTATCTGTAAACAGAAAAATAAATAAAAATCCAGAAACTAGATCAATAATTAAATAAAAAAATTCTGGCAAAGCTTGCTTAAAATTCTTATGTATTTTTTTTAAATTATCTACTGGATATTCTATGTGTGGGAATAAATCCAAAAAATAATGGCTCAAAAGAGCCAAAATAATGGCTAAATAAGGACTTTTAATCAATGAGGCAACAGCTACCCCAAAAATCATGTGAACTAATAAAATCATGTTATTTTCATTCCTAGCTTGGCTGGGAATCTAAAGTTTAATTCACATACCCTAGATTCCCATTTCTCGCCTCGCTTCGCGGTCGAAGCGGGTCGCGGGAACGACACTGTGGATTTTTTTTTAAATTATGATAAGATTACTCAATATAATATAATAACATAAATATCATGGAAAATAAAAAGTTTTATATCACCACTACCCTACCTTATGTAAACGCAGAGCCTCATATTGGCTTTGCTTTGGAAATTATTCAAGCAGATGTGATTGCAAGATATCAAGCGAATTTAGGTAAAGAAATATTTTTTAATACAGGCACAGATGAGCATGGGTTAAAAATCTATCAAGGCGCAGAAAAAGAAGGCAAAGATCCTAAAACTTACTGTGATAGTTTTGCAGAAAAAAACAAAGATCTGAAAAAAGCTTTAAATTTAAGTTACAATAATTTTATTCGTACTACAGATGAGCACCACATAAAATCAGCTCAAGCATTTTGGTTAAAGTGTTTTGAAAACGGAGATATTTATAAAAAAAATTACAAAGTAAAATATTGTGTTGGATGTGAACTAGAAAAAACAGATTCAGAATTAGTTAATAACAAATGTCCTATTCACCCAAATAGAGATATAGAAATCATAGAAGAAGAAAATTATTTTTTTAAATATTCAAAATACCAGCAACCTCTTTTAGATTTTTATGAAAAAAATCCAAATTTTGTAGTTCCAGAAAGTAAATATAATGAAATCAAAGAATTTACTAAAAGGGGCCTTGAAGACTTTAGCATTTCACGCTTAAAAGAAAAAATGCCTTGGGGCGTAGAGGTTCCTAATGATGATAAGCATGTAATGTATGTGTGGTTTGATGCTTTAGAAAATTATATATCTTGCTTAGGTTGGCCTGAAAACCTTGAAAAATTCAATGATTTTTGGCCAGGGCTTCAAGTAGCAGGCAAAGATAATTTGCGCCAGCAATCTTCAATGTGGCAAGCAATGCTAATGTCTGCTAATTTACCAAATTCAAAGCAAATTTTTATACATGGATTCTTAACTTCAAATGGACAAAAAATTTCAAAGTCTTTAGGCAATGTGGTAAACCCTATTGAATTAGTGAATAAATATGGTTCAGCAAGCTCACCACAAGTTGGCACAGATTCAGTTAGATATTATTTACTTCGTGAAATTCCTTCTGCAGAAGATGGAGATTTTACAATTGAAAAATTTGAAGCTAGATATAATTCTGATTTAGCTGGAGGAATTGGAAATTTGGTAGCACGCGTTGTTACAATGGCAAACAAGTTATCCTGCTTCGCTAAAGCTTCGCAGGACAAGCAAATTGCAAACAACAAATTACAAACTGAGATTGAGAGAGTAAAAATTACTTATGAAAAATCACTAAATGATTTTAAATTTAATGAGTCTTTAATTGCCATTTGGGAATTGATTTCTTGGTGCGATAAATATATAAACGAAAAAAAACCTTGGGCCAAACCCGCCTCCGCTGAAAGCTCCGGCGAGACAAGGGAAGTTTTAAGCGATTTGTTATTTACAATAAATGAAATCGCGGATTTACTAAATCCATTTTTGCCCCAAACCTCCCAAAAAATCAAAGATATTCTTGCCTCTGGCAAATCCGAAATCCTCTTTCCTCGCCTCGTCGTAGCCTCGGCAAAGGCAGGCCCCATTTAGCAAAATAAATATTTAAACAAAAACACGAATTTATATTCGTGTTTTTTATTACATTTAATCTAATATAAATATCCCCAGGTTTGAAGTTTATCAGAATCATCATTCCAGCCCAAACCAATATCTGTTCTATAAAACATATTTTGTAAAAGTATATTTTCTAATCTTGCGTAAACTTGTTTTCTTGCATCTTCTACTGTAATTCCACTTCCTGTTACAACCAAAGCATAACCTGTGTCCCCTGCTATTTGCCAATTACCATCAACAAGTTTTACATCTCCTAAATGAATTCCATCTAAATTTGGCTTTTTAAAAATAATTGATAAATCTTTATAAATACTCATTTCTGTTTTATCATCATATGGAAATGGTGGTACTGCACAAATAACTCCTATTTGAAAACCTTTTTTAGTTTTTAATTCAAGATTTTCACCTTTTGCAATTTTATACAAAAATGTACCCCACTCAGAAACAACGCCTTCCATTGCAATAGAAATATGAGGATAACCAAATCTACAAGTATACTCAAGCGGATAAATGCCCCTAGCATTTGCAATACAATTTATATCTATATAACCTACATATCCAGACTTTTTGATATCTTCTCTCATTTTTTCAAGAGTTGTTCTAAATATTGTATTAGGACCTGACCAATACATAAGCGTACCCATCTCGCCAGTGTATGGCCCAATATCTCCTGGGAAAAGCTTTTTATGTTCAAAATTAATATTTACTGGATAAATGAAATCATTACCATTAAAAAATGCTCCAACTGCAACCTCTACTCCAGAAGCAAATTTTTGAAGCTGAAATTGTTTTACTTTCTTTTCAAGTACTTTTTTGTTGGATTTAATTATTTCATGTATATCTTTACCATCTTCATCTTTACCTAAAAACAAAATGCCTTTTGCATCAGACTGAATAAACCCCGAAGGCTTAAAAACATATCTACCTGGGTTTTCTTCTATAAATTTTAAAGCTAGATCATAATCAGTAAAATCCCAATGAGCAAGTGTTAAAAGCCCATTTTTCTTCATTTCTGCTTGACCAAATTCTCTATTTTCTTCAAGTTTATCTGTATATTCTGAACCACCTACAACAAGCTTACCTTGTTTTCTTAATTCATCTGCTTGTTTGCCAAAACCCACATCATCAAATACAATCACATCTGCCCATTCAATAAACTCTTTATAATCTGCAACTTTATCTAAAAAACCATCATATACATCTTTATCAGCTGTTTCTCCAGTTTTAAAATACACTTTAACTTCATGACCTTCTTTTTTTATTTGCAAAGCCAAATCACCAGATAAACTCTCCCAACCTACAAACAAAAACTTTTTAAAATTCTTATCTTTTTCCAAAACCTGTGGAAGTAAAAGATCTTTTGCGCTATGACCATTACCATTAATTTGATTATTATTGTTTTCCATTTTTTTTATTTAATCTAATTTTAAAAATTCTTCTTTATTATTATCAAATTCATAATCAAAAACAATTTCTTCTCCTGTTTTTATATCTTTTATAGCTTGGAATATTACATAATTCTGTATATTGTTTATGTTATAATCAATATCTGCATTTGGATTTTGGCTATGATTATACAAAGACCCATAACCTAACATTAAACAATACTTATTTATAGCATATTGTTCTAAAAAATAGAATTTTAAGGTTGTATTTTCTTTCTCAAAAAACTCTATTTCTTTTTCTGATAAAAATATTATAGGACAAATTTCTATTATTTCATCTTTTGCAATATCTTGTGTAGCTACAACTCCCCTGCCTTTGCCTTGCACATCAATAATTTTTATTTTCTTGGGCGGAATAATTTCCATATATTTTATTTTTTTAACTATTTTTTAAAAATTCTTCTCCACTATCAGATTGATAATCAAAAACAATTTCTTCTCCTGTTTCTATGTTTTTTAATGCTCTAAAAAATAAATAGTTTTGCGATTCCTTTGTTTCATAATCAATCTCAACATTAGGATTATTACTATGATTATACAAAGATCCATATCCTAGCATAATACAAGATTTATTTGTTTCTGGTTGCAAAAGCCAATAATAATTTAAAGTTGTTTTATTTTTTTCAAAAAAATCTCCTTCTTTTTGTGATATAAATATAATTGGACAAATTTCTATTATTTCATCTTTTGCAATATCTTGTGTAGTTATAATTCCTCTGCCTTTTATTGGTATATCTGCGACTTTTATTTTTTGAGGAGGCAAAATTTCCATATTTTTTATTTAATGATTTATTATAAACCAAATTCTCAAAAAAAACAAAACCGCTTTTAAAATTACTCTAACAAAATGTGCGTACGCACACTTATTCCGAGCAAATTAGAATCTTACTTTTAAGCTTTCCTGTGTTTCCATGGCTTAAAAGTCCGAGATA
>Ga0172371_10002707_pt1 | contig 27900 bp, 35 predicted proteins | sample Lak12m_FD_114543 | JGI IMG/M metagenome (GOLD analysis project Ga0172371, IMG submission 114543) | Freshwater microbial communities from Kabuno Bay, South-Kivu, Congo - kab_022012_12m | ecosystem: Environmental > Aquatic > Freshwater > Lake | place: Democratic Republic of the Congo: South-Kivu...
CAAGGCTCCCCCTTTTGCCGTGATTTGCAGGGGAAAGTCTATCAAACCAGGCTCCGAAAGGATAGAGGGATCGATCTCATGAGGGGCAACTGTCCATCACGTTTTTCAGCAGCCTGCTAGAGGCGCGCAGAGGACCCCTTGAACGCAAGAACACGGCCACGGTCCAAAACCTGTCAGGCCTTTCCGCGCGGGCGCTGGAGCACATTCGACAGAGCGAGCAGGTCATGCTTGAGGCTGATCGCCCCACTCATCTGCTGTTGCAGATCGAAAACGGCGTAATAGTCGGCGCCGAACAGGGGGTGTAGAGAGTAGGTCTGCGACTCCAATGCCATCAGGCAACGGGCGCCAGCGAGCGATGAGTTCGGGCCGAGGAATGGCAAGCAGTTAGACTGAAAGTCGATGATTGCGAGAGACAGAATCTGATTGCGTTCGCCGAGGTCTTGCGTTCATTCAGCTCGATGTCGACCCTAGCAGCTCCGTCAAGAAGAACCAGTCCGGAACTTCCGCCAGGGACCACGTAGGGCCCTCTCCCGCTTCCAGACGCGATGTGGCTTCAACTCGAGTACCAGCAACGTCACGAGCCGAACGGGGTTGACTTGACGTGATGCAACAAGGAAGGAGTCGCTTGAGGCAAACTTCTTTTAGATCGAGCGGCGCGCTCGCATATGAGCCCTTTGACGAGTTCCATTTGCCCGATGGTGTTCGGTGCAGTTCGTGCCGCCTGGTGCCCAACGGTGCGTTGGCAGCCCGTTGGATTTGGCCCGATTTGGGCCAGTGCTGGCGCTGCTTCCTAAAAGTAAAGCCCTGCGCAATTGCAGGGCTTTAGTGATGGTAGCGGGGGCAGGATTTGAACCTGCGACCTTCGGGTTATGAGCCCGACGAGCTACCGGACTGCTCCACCCCGCGCCGAGTGAAGCTTTAGTATACCACACGACGCTACCCTGCCAATCTCAGTCCAACGGCGCATGGCAGCATCGCCCGACACCACGTAACATATGCCCCCGCAGGTCACTTTCGGGTGATGGAATCCGCTGTCGGCAGTACCGTCTACCCTCAAGGTTCGTTCCAACGTTCCGATAGTGCCCTTACGAGACGACAATCACAAGGGGCAGAATGTTCAACGAGATCAGTCAGACCACGGCCACCCGCGGGTCGCGAGCATGAAAGCACCCGTGCGACCGCGCACGCAACTGCCGGGCACCCGCCGCGCCGATCGTCGCGGCGACCCTCGATCCCGCCTGAGACGCACCGCAGGCTCCGCCCTTTCTCTCGCAGTCTGGATGATCTCGCTCTGCCTCTTCTGGGCCGTGCTGGGATCATCGGTCGCCGGAGCCGTCCCGTCCACCACCACCAGTATTGAACTTCAGGGAGATACCAAGGCGCAGGTGGAATCCCTGCAGGGCCAAGCCGCCGCGGTGGAGAGCGAGATCGCCGGTCTGGACGCAACACTGGAGCGTTTGTCTGAGAGCTACAACGAGGTCGCCCTGCGCGTTGAGCAGACGAACCAGGATCTCGCCGCCATGCGTCGCCGCCTCCAAGACCTCCAAACGATCCACGACCGGCGGCAAGCCCGGGTCGAAGAGCGGCTTGTGGCCAGCTACAAGGCGGGCAGCAACAGCTTCCTCGAGATACTGCTTGCCACCGACGACTTCACAAGCTTCGTCAAGCGGCTCATACTGATCTACCACATAACCACTCAAGATCAGCGGCTGGTGATGAACGCCGCCTACTCCCTCGACGAACTCTCGACCCTCGAAGCTGCCGTCGACGCCAAAAAGGGCGAGGAGTTGATTCTCCGCAAGGAACTCGAGCAGAAGCGCGCGCAGATCGAGTCCGCTCTGGCCGAGCGCCAATCGACCCTCGACGGACTCGACGGCGACATCGCCCAGATCGTCGAGCAGGAGCGACAAAGACAGGAGGCGGAGCGGCTACGCCTCGAGGCTGAACTCCGCTCCAGGCTTTCCGGCTGGAAGATGTACAACGGTCCCGTTCCGCAGACGGGTGATGACGTGCTCAACCAGTTCGTGCAGACTGCCGCCGCCTATCTGGGCATCCCCTATGTCTGGGCCGGCGAGAGACCATCCACCGGCATGGACTGCTCCGGCTTCACCCGCTACGTCTTCGCCCAGCACGGCATCGTACTGCCTCACTACTCCGGCTACCAGGCGCAGATGGGGGTGGAGGTGCCGCCGGCCGACGTCAAGCCGGGTGATCTTCTCGCGTTCGGCAACCCCGTGCACCATGTGGGCATCTACATTGGCGAGGGCAAGTACGTCCACGCCCCACGTACCGGCGATGTCATCCGCATCGCCACCCTCTCAGACCGGAGCGATCTAAACACTATTCGCCGCTTCCCCATTCAGCCTCGCCTGGGCGATCCATTCATCGACTGACGCCGGCTCGCCCATATGGTCTATGATGTATCCCATGAATTGGGTCATCTTCGTCTGCTTCCTCGTCGCAACTGCCGCAGTCGTCGTCGGCCTGGTGTTGGTGGGGCGAGAGGCGCGCCGCCTCTACCGGAAGGTCCAGGAAGCCCAGGAGGAGGTCATGCCCCACATGGAGGTCCTCATTGCAGGCCAAGAGCAGGCGATGGCGCTGGCGGACAAGATAAGCCGGCGTCAGGAGGATCTCGTCAACCAGCTGCAGGAGACCGGGGAATCCATCGGGAATCTTGCCGACCTTATCAGCGAGCTGGAAGACGCCCAGAAGCAGCTGACGACGATGGCCATCGACTGACCGACCGGACGGACGCCGCACAGGAACCGCAGCCCCGCGCCGAGTGAGCACGCTCTCCCCGGGCCCCGCACGCGAAACAGGGGCTCCCCCGCGCATGTCATGCCAAACGCGGGGGAGCCCCATGATTCAAACCCTACGGCCGAGGCCCTCCGATAGCCGAGGCTTCGTTCTTCAGCAGCCTGCCTAGACGGCTTCGACCGACACTACTTCGGGGACGGCTTCCTTGAGAATGCGCTCAACGCCGTTCTTCAAAGTCATCTGGGACATCGGGCAACCGCCACAGGCCCCCACCAGCTTGACGGTGACCTGCCCACTTTCCTCGTCCACGTCGATGAGTTCGATGTCACCCCCGTCGTTCTGCAAGGCCGGTCGGATGAATTCCAGGGCCTCCGCAACACGCTCCTTCATGGTTCCTCCTTCGGCCCCGCCGACCCATTCATCGGGCGAGGGCACTCAATCATGAGTAACTCGGTCTAGTTTCTCATACTGTCGGGTGAATGCCCACCCACACGAACCATCAAACCTCTCCCCTATGTATCCCGTCGCACGACGGTGGCCACCCCTTGGCCTCCACCGATGCAGAGTGTGGCGAGGCCGGTCTGCGCGCCGTCGTGCAACATGGCGTAGAGCAACGTCACGAGGATCCGAGCTCCAGATGCGCCGATGGGATGACCGATCGCGATGGCGCCGCCGCGGGTATTGGTCTTCGCCGGATCGAGACCCAGCTCTTTTCCTACCGCTACCACCTGTGAGGCGAAAGCTTCGTTGGCCTCCACCAGGTCGATATCGTCGATGGTGAGACCTGCCTTCGCCAGGGCTTTTCGGGACGCGTACAGCGGCCCCATGCCCATGATGGCCGGGTCGAGCGCGGCCGCGCCCTGACTGACGATCGAGGCGAGCGGAGCGAGGCCCCTGCTCTCAGCATACTCCCGCGAAGCTACGACAAAGGCCGCTCCCGCATCGTTGATGCCCGAGGCGTTGCCGGCGGTGACGGTGCCGTCTTTCTTGAAGGCCGGCTTGAGCGCGGCCAGAGACTCGACGGTGGTCTCGGGTCTGGGGTGTTCGTCGGTGTCGACAACGAGGGGAGCGCCCTTGCGTTGCGGGATCTCCACCTGCACGATCTCATCCTTGAACTTGCCTTCGGCGATCGCTGCTCCCGCTCGATGCTGGCTCTCGGCCGAGTGGGCGTCCTGCATCTCCCGGGTTATGCCGTAGCGCTTCGCTACGTTCTCCGCCGTGATGCCCATGTGGACGTCGGTCATCGCACACCAGAGTCCGTCCTTTATCATGGAATCGACCAGGACGCCGTCGCCCATGCGATATCCGCTGCGGGCCTGAGGGACCAGATACGGAGCGAGGCTCATACTCTCCATACCGCCGGCCACGATCACCTCGGCGTCACCAAGTGCGACCGCTTGGGCGGCCAGGTTCACCGCTTTCAGGCCGGACCCGCAGACCTTGTTGACGGTCATGGCCGGGGTCTCGGAAGGCAATCCGGCCAACAGGGTGGCCTGACGGGCAGGGTTCTGACCCAGTCCGGCCTGCAGCACGTTACCCATGATCACTTCGTCGACTTCAGTGCCCTGCACGCCGGCGCGGCGTAGGGCTTCGGCCATAGCCACGGCACCGAGCCTAATGGCGGGGACGCTGGACAGCGTACCAAGAAAACGGCCCACCGGAGTACGGCAGGCGGCCAGGATGACTACTTCGCGAGACACAGGACTCCTCTCGGACTCACACTAGCAGGAACGATCTACCACGAACGAGCGCATATCCTACCACGGGCATCAGGGAGGCTACTAAGGAGTCGGCACCGTAGATGCGGTAGTGGAGACCGGCGGCGACGTGCTGGTCGTAGTGGTGGTCGGCGGCGCCGACGAGGTGCTCGTGGTGGTCGCGGCAGGCCCGGGGCCGGCAACAGTCGTGGTAGTCGTCGGTGTGTCTGCGGCCGGCCGAGATCGTTGCGCTTGTGTAGGTTGAGTCACGGTCTCTGTTTGAACGACCACGCGCTCCGTGACGACCGGCCTATCCACCACGCGCTCTCGCACCACGATCCGTTCGATAGGAGTTCCCGTGGTGATCGAGTAGAGGCTGGTGACGAGCGCTCCAGTGGCAAGCACCAGCGGACCCCAGGTGGCCACGGCACTCCTCGAGGAACGGAGTTTAACCAGCGGAGGAGCTTCTTCCCCCGGCGCGGCGGCCTCGGCGAGGTCTCCCGCCCATAGGCGGCGGGCCAATCGTTCCAATGCATGGCGCACCCCGTGGGATGCGCCGGTATAGACCAACGAAGCCACGGCCGCGCCGGCCAGCGTACCGGCGATGCCCGATTTCGTGATCACGAGGAACGCCGCCGCAGAGGCGACGGCGGCACTGAGTACGGTACTGAAAGGCGGTCGACCCATGATGAAATCAGCTCTGTGCGTTGGGATGTGTGACGTACGCGGCAGTTGCGCGCCTGGGTAGTCTACCAGGCCGGGCAGCCGCGGGTTCCGACGGGGTGGGTGCATCGCCGGTTCCCGCGGACCGCATCAGGCAATACTCAGGCCGGGATTCCCACCTCGGCGACGGCGTGCCCACCCTTCTTGGATGCCCGGCGGCCGGGCTTCTTGGCCTGCTCCGACTCCGGGCCTGCGGCCGCCGGGAGCGCCATGCGATCGTCCCGCCAACCGGCACTGAACAGGAACAGGGCCGCCGATGTAGATCCGAGATGGGCGAACCTGCCCGACAGTTCCTCCACCAGGCCCGTGAAACTCTTCTCGGCCGCGAGCGACTCTAGGTAGGCATGAAAGCTACCCCACTGCCCGATCACAACCAGAAACTCGCGCGCGTCGGTGATGGCGGCTTCTATCTTGCGCCGATTGCGGATCACTCCCGGGTCGGACAGAAGGCGCATCACGTCCGACTCGTCAAAGCCCGCGACTTCCAGCGGGACCATGCCCTTGAATGCCGCGGTCAACCCCGCCCACCGTACCTCCACCACTCGGGGCCCCAGACCGGCCGAGAAGACACTTCGGACCAACAACCCGAAATACTCCTGGTCCGACCGCGGGTACTCGCCCGCCCGTTGCATCCACGGCTGCCGTTCGAACATCGGCCCTCCCTTCCGCGTCCCCCCGCCTACCGGGAGGTATGAAGGTAGGCTAGTCCTCGCCCCGGACCCCGTCTGTACGCACAAAGTCCGAGGTTGGCCATTCAATCCGGCCGCGATGGTTACCGGCTGGGTCTCGGAAGCTACGCGCGGGCACGCTCCACAACGGCATCGAGAGCATCGGTGAGCCGCTTTTGCGCCTGCTGGGCCACATCATCCAAAGCGGGATTGCCCACCACCCCCATCGCTGCAAGCGGCGCGATGGCCTCGACCATGGCGGCCCCCGGACCTTCTTCGTACACCACGATATTGCAGGGCAACATGAGGCCGATATCGAGTTCTGCCATCAACGCCTGGTGGGCGAGCGGCGGATTGCACGCCCCAAGTATGACGTACGGCTTGAAGTCGATATCCAGTTTGGACTTTATCGTCTGCCGCACGTCGATCTCGGTGAGTACCCCGAAACCCTGCTCCTTCAAAGCCTCGCGCGTCAGAAGAAGCGCCTCTTCATAGCCAGCGTTCACGTGTCTCGCAATGCCGTAGGCCGGATCGCTCATCGATCATATCCCTTCAATTCGGAAGCCGGTGGTTGCCCGCTCACCGGCCGCGCATGGTGAGCGCACTATACCCTACAGGGTATACTAGCAGAGGGTACCCGGCGGCACAAGACACGGGCACCGGGTGACTACTCCTCATCGATTCGTTCCATCGTACCGATACGTGCAGCGACACACCCGGCGATCGGAGTCCGACTGCGGTGCATCTGCGGAACCATACAGACGCCTCCAATGAGGTATCCACCCTCGAAGTGCCGTGCGAAGCGCTCGCGGTCACGAGCGAGGACGTGGCGATGAAGCAGATCCTCGTCGCTATGGTGGCGTTCGGGCTGCTGGTCGGGCTGGTCTTCACCGAGGTGGTTTCACATACCCTCGTTCTGCGCCCGGGCGGAGAGACATGGTTCCGCGCGGCCTGTCTGGGCGCGGGGTTGATGGTGGGCGGCTTCTCCTACGGAATAGCGCGCATCACCCTCTACCGAACCAACCAACGGCTCGCGCAATTGGCAACCCTGGACATGGTCACCGGCCTCGCGAACCAACGGCGTTTCATATCGTTCCTGGGCACCGAACTCTCCCGCGCGCGGCGCATGGGGCATCCCGTCAGTCTCGTGATCGCCGACCTGGACCATTTCAAGACGATCAACGACACCTACGGCCACCTTGTAGGCAACGAGGCGTTGGCATCGGTCGCCCGCTCCCTGCGCGCGGAGATCCGCCCGTACGACCTCGCGTCTCGGGTGGGAGGCGAGGAGTTCGCGGTCGTGTTGCCCGCAACGACCAAGCGCAAGGCCGCGGAGATAGCGGAGCGTTTGCGCGTCGCGATCGCAGGCAGCGACGACGAGCGCCTGCCCATGGTGACCGTGAGTCTGGGTGTCGCCACGTTCCCGGAGGACGCAGACGGTATGAACCTGCTGATCAAACGGGCCGACGACGCCATGTACCAGGCCAAACACCTGGGCCGCGACGGCGTGGCTCTATGGCCCATCTCCGCCGAGCCGACGGACCCATAGCACGCCCTGATCCAACGCGACTCCCCTGGCACCGATGTTAGTATAGGCTGCGAATGGCGCGGCACGACGGTACGCCGCACGAATCGCGGGGCATCGGGCGGAGGGATTGTGGAAGCACGGATCATCGGCCTCAAAGGCTGTGGAAAATCTACCTTGATGGCAGCCCTCTCAGAGGGTAGGGCCGAAGGACATGTGGCCACCGTACGCATGGGCGACGATCGGGTGCGCAGGCTGTCGGAGGTCTTCCACCCCAAGAAGACCACCTTTGCCGAGTTCCGCGTGCGCGAAGCCGCGTGGACCGAAGCCAGCGCGCGCAAGGGTGAACTAGAGCGCTATCTGGATCAGCTGGCGGGAGCGCAGGTGTTCCTGCACGTGCTGCGGGCCTTCGACAGCCCCATGCTGGCCGATCCCCCGGACCCGGTGCGCGACCTCCTGGCCTTGGACAACGAACTGGTCCTGGCCGATCTCATGGCGGTGGAGAGGGCCTTCGATCGGGCCAAGAAACAGCCCCTCAGCGACATCGGTAGGCGCGCTCTCGGCCGCTGCCGCGACTCCTTGGAGGCCGAGACTCCCCTGCGCGACCTCGATCTCGACCACGATGAACTGGCATTCGTGCGCAACTACCAGCTGCTTACCTTGGTCCCGCAACTCCTTCTGGCGGATACCGAGTCCGGCGGCGAGCCCGACCAGGCGACGGCGGCGCCGGTTCTGGAACACGCGCAGGGGCGCCGGCTGATCGCCTTCCCTTTTTCCGACGCCGCAGAGGTGACGCGCCTTTCCCCTGAAGAACGGGCTGAGTTCGCCGACGCTCTGGGCCTCCCCGGCCCCGCCGACGAGATCGTTACCCACGCCGCATTCGAGCAACTGGGTCTCATCAGCTTCTTGACGGGCGGTGAGGACGAGGTGCGCGCATGGCCGATCCATCGGGGAGAGACGGCCCGCCAGGCTGCCGGAGCCATCCATTCCGACATCGAGCGCGGATTCATCCGAGCCGAGATCGTCAGCTACGAGGACTTTATGTCCCACGGGGCGTCTATGAAGGCGTGCCGAGAAGCCGGCGTGCTGCGCATCGAAGGCAAGGACTACGTCATGGCCGACGGCGACATCGCCAATTTCCGCTTCAACGTGTGACGACGACGACCGCCGATTCCCGAGCCCAGACCCGATGAACGACCTGCTCGTCATCCTTACCGTGTTCGTCCTCATCGTCGCGCTGCTGCGGCTTCACCTGAACTTGGGTTGGGTCATGCTGATCGCTGCTGCCATGCTCGGCCTGCTCACCGGTGTGCCCCCATTGCAGCTGGTGCCGATCGCTTTTCGCTCGCTCATCGCCCCCGACGCGGTCTCGCTTCTCGTGGGGCTTGCTTTGATCATGGTGCTGGAGAACATCCTTCGGAAGACCGGCACCCTACAGACGCTCGTCGGCTCTCTCCAGCGCCTACTCGGCGACAACAGGGCGGTCATGGCCCTGATGCCTGCCATCATCGGCATCCTGCCCTCCGCGGGTGGGGCACGCTTCTCGGCGCCCATGGTGGAAGAGTCGTCCAATGGCTGCCTCATGGCCGCCGAGCGTAAGAGCTTCGTGAACTACTGGTTCCGTCACATCTGGGAGTATGTGTCCCCCCTGTATCCAGGGTTCATCCTCGCCGCGACGGTCGCGGGCATCTCCATGACGGCCCTCTTCCGCTGGCAGTTCCTCTTTCCGCTCACCGTACTCACCGCCGGCACCGTGTACGGCTTCAGGGGTGTGGCCGCCACTCCTCATCCGCGCAGTCAGGAGCGGACAAAAGACATCGGCCGCTTCGCGGTGAGCTTCGCTCCCATCGCGGCGGTCATGGTGCTCGTCATCGCCCTGGGCGTGAATATCGCCTTGGCCATGATCGGAGTCGTGGTCGTGCTTCTCGTCGCCCATCGGTATTCGGCGGCGCGCATCGTCACCACCGTCCGCGAGAGCATGTCACTCAAGACCCTGTTCATGGTTGCGGGTGTGCTGGTCTTCCGAGGAGTCATGGAGGCCTCGGGGGTGGTCGAGACCCTGCCCGGCATCATGAAGCATGCCGGCGTACCTGTAGTACTCATCTTGTTCGCGATGCCCTTCGTGGTGGGCCTGATGACCGGCATCACTGTGGCCTATGTGGGGGCGACGTTCCCCCTGATCCTTCCGCTGATAGGGGGTGTGGGTCACCCCGACATGCCCCTGCTCGCCTTCGCGTTCGCCGCGGGCTTCGCCGGCGTCATGTTCTCACCCGTCCACCTATGCCTGGTGTTGACGAAGGACTACTTCAAGTCCACCCTCTCCCCCATCTATCGCATCATGGCCGTGCCCGAGACGGCGGTGATGCTGGTCGCCCTCGTGCAGGTGGTGGCGGTGAGTTCAGGCTTGGTTGGGTAGCGACGTAAGCCGCCACGACCGGTCTGGACACGAAGAATATATTTACATGTATCGATGTATCTGATAGGGTGCGACCATGAAGACAGATACCGACACCTGCCGCGTCACCGCGGACCGTCCTCTGGGGACACGGTGCTGCCTGGGCGGCCTTGAGGGGGTACTCGCCGACGAGACGGCTCGGGAGTTGGCCGACATCTTGCAGCTGCTCGGGCATCCGGTGCGGCTCCAGATCCTGGACATCCTCAGTAGGCACGGTGGGCAGGTGTGCGTCTGCGACCTTGAAGCAGCCCTGCCTGTCAAGCAACCCACCATCTCCCACCACCTGCGACTGCTGCGCGAGGCGGGCATGATCGGCTTCGAGCGGCACGGGCAGTGGGTGTACCACTTCGTGTTGCCCGAGGCTGTCGCACGCGTGCGGGAACGTCTGATGGCGGGGTTGGGAATGCTGGGATGAACGCGGTTCTATGTCCGGCCGCCGTGTGGGAGCCTGCTGCTGACGACCGCACGAGAGACCGCGAGTCACGAAGAGTGGACCTTAACCGGACAGCTTTTGAACTTCCTGTCCCCGCTTGAACAACTATCCGTCCGTGCAGGAGGGAGCGTTCGAACCCCGCTGACCGTCTCGGCCCATCGGCGAGATCGGCATTAGACGCACCAGACGGCAGCAGAGATGCATTCTGTGGAGAGCGGGAGTCCTCTCCGATCACGGGGCGACCTCGTTAGCTGGGCGCGGGGTTGACACCGTGGCCCTTCGCAACCTGTAGTCTCGCCCGATGGTCAAAAGTTGCGCGCCGCTATGTTTGCCCGCCCCCGGCAACGAGTGTCGTAGCCAAGTCATCCTCCAGGCCCTCCAAGTAAGCCGGTTCCGGCTCCACGCCAAGCGCATTGAAGATACGGGCGAAGAAGTTTCGGGCTGCGGCAGCCAGGGTAATGTCGAGGATCTCGACGTCCGAAAGGCCGTGGTGACGAAGGGTCTCGATATCCTCACGTTCGGCTCGCTCGGCTCCTGAGATCTTCTGCGCGTAGGACATGATGGCCACCTCGCTCGGTTCGAGTTCCGCGCTGCGATAGTCGGCCAGGATGCTCCTCAGCTCGTCCGCCCCGAACTCGCGCCTGCGCAGAAGAGCGCCATGGACCACGGAACACGCGGGGGTCTGGAGGGCCAAGGAGACCGCCAGCTGAATCAATTCATAGCGGCGTGGCGGCATCTTCAGTCGCAGCTCGCGGGTGACCAGGCGGGACCGGTCGAACACTTCCGGGTGCAAGGCGAATACGAGGGTGTGGGTGGCGACGTGCCCTAGCTCCCGCTCATCCTCGTCGTAGAGTTCCCGCAGGAGGCCCGTCGCATCCTCGGGCGGTATGCTCGCAATCCACATGACGGCCTCCTCTCCTCTGTCTGCTCTCTGGGGCTGTTCCCGCGCTCCGGGGGATGAAAACACACGCTCCGGGCCGAGGGGGACAACCGAGAGAGGGACTCCACCCTACTCCTCCTGAAGCCGGACAGCGTGAGCATTCCAAAGGTTGTTTGGGGACGAGCCTGCGACTAACGGCCGAGGGCTTGCGCCAAGTCGTCGGCGAGATCAGCGGCATCCTCGAGTCCGCAGGAAAGGCGCACCATTCCGTCAACGATGCCTCGTCTGGCGCGTTCCGCTTTGGACATGCCATGATGCGTGGTCGTGATCGGCTGTGTGACCAAGCTCTCGACCCCGCCCAGGCTGGCGGCGATGCTGAAGATCTGGAGGCGGTCGACGAATGCCGCAGTGTCTTCAGCGTTCCCGTCGACCACGAAGCTGAGCATGCCGCCGAAGCCCCGCATTTGCTTGCGGGCGACCTCGGAGCCACCATCGAGGCCGGGGTAGTTGACTCGCGTTACCCGAGGGTGAGGGGCCAGGAACTCGGCCACCTGCTGGGCTGTCGCGTTCTGGGCCCGAACACGGACGACGAGGGTGCGGATGCTGCGGGAGAGCAGGAACGCCACCTCAGGCGCGATCATCTGCCCCAAGTTCTTGCGCCAGACGCAGATCGGGTCGACAAGTTCCTTCCGCCCGATGACCGCCCCTCCGGTGAGGTCGCTGTGGCCTCCGAGGTACTTGGTCGCGCTGTGGACCACGAGATCGGCCCCGAGAGCCAGCGGGTTCTGGTTGACCGGCGTTGCGAGAGTGTTGTCGACCACAGTGAGGGCTTCCGCTTGCCGAGCTGCCGCCGCGACAGCCCCAATGTCGATCACGTCGAGGGTCGGGTTGGTCGGGGTCTCGAAGAACACCATCTTGGTGTGCGGGTTCAGTGCCGCAGAGAGCTGGTCGACCTCGCCGGCGAGTAGGAAGGTGGTCTCGATACCCAAGTTGGGCAGGTTGCTCGCCAGGAGTTCGTACGTGCCGCCGTAAACGTCCCCGATGCAGACGAGATGGTCGCCGGACCCCAGGTGTGCCAGGAAGGTCGCGGCCTCAGCGGCCATACCGGACGAGAAGGCAAGGGCCGCCTCAGCGTCTTCGAGGTCGGCCAGCTTGCGCTCCACCGAGCGGATGGTGGGGTTGAGCCCGTAACGAGTGTAGAGGTTCCCCTCCCTCCGCCCCTCGACGACGTCGAGCAGGTCGGCGGTGCTGTCGAACCCGAAGGTGGAGTGGTTGTACAGCGGCGCGTGGATCCCGCCTTGCGCATCCAGCTCCTCGCCTGCGTGCACACACCGCGTTGAGAGACCTCGAGGCTGCGCATTCTCCATGCTCATCGGCTGCTCCACTCTCGTCGTCGTCGGCCCACCGGCCTCGTTTTGTCCGCCCCGCTACCGGCTCAGATCCTCGCGGCGCTGCAGGTACTCTTGGCGATCGATGTCGCCCCGCGCGTAGCGTTCGTCGAGGAGCGCGCGGGCATCCGGCCACGACGGCGGGGGCACCCAGGCGGGGGGAACAGGTGGATGGTCGTGCGGGCGGGTCGTCTCGATGACGAGCCACACCATGACCCCCAGGATCAGGAGCGGGAAGAGACCCATGAAGAACACTGTGGCACCTCCTGCGCTGGCCAACCGACTACTCGTTCGACTTCGGCGCCGTTGGTCTCGGCGCATCGCGGGATGCGGCCCGCCGCTACGATGGCACTCCCCGCCACCCTTCAAGGAATCGTTACACGCCCCTGGCCCACCACTTACAGACGGCGCTCAGAATGGCCGCAGGCGCCCAGAAGCGCTGCAACCCCTTCCTCAAAGGAGCGACGAGGATGACCACGTCAAGCACAACTCTGGAAATGACCCGCCCAACGACTCAACCGTTCCCCGCCGTCGACGCGCTCAGGGTCGAACCGCCGGCTACCCGCTGCCTGCAGCAGCTCTGGTGCGCGCCCCGGGCCGCCGGCCCCGCCGCCCATGCGAGTGACCAGGTGTGCGACACCTCCTGCTTGGGCAAGCTCAGGCTGCCGCCGAGCTTCACACCCCTGATCGATTGACTCCTCACGGGAGGCTCTTCAGGTAGGCGACGAGGGCGGCGACCTCGGCGTCGGTCAGCCGCCACTGCGGCATGGGCGCGTTCACCCGGTCGCCTTCGGGATCGATACCGTCCCGCAGAGCGCGGGCGAGGCTTGCTTCGGTAAAGGGAGTCTGCGGCTGGCCGCTGGGATCCTGCGTCGCGGTCAAGGTACTCCAGCGGATGTCGGGGGTGACGAAGCTGCCCATCATGGCGCTCACCGTGCCCCCGCGTCCGTCGCGGCCATGGCAGCTTGCGCACCCCGACTGACTGAACATCATGCCGTACATCGAAGGCACGGAACGCGGTATGACGTTGCCGTTCGCATCGGTGCTGCTGAGGAAGATGCGCTCACCGAGCGACGAGAAGGTCTGCGAGCCGCTACCGATGAAGGGGACGACCGAGACTCCCGGGCTCGTGCCGCCAGCGAAAGTGGCGACGAGGACCAGGCCCAGGAGGCCGACGACGGTGAGGGCGAGGCCCAGCCACAACGATCTCGGACGCCTCTGGGTCCCGCCAGCCCCGGATGGCACGAGGCTCACGACTGAAGATCGTTCTTGCGGGCGAGGAACTCCTCGCGCTCGATCTCCCCTTTGGCATAGCGCTGCTCAAGGATCTCGAGCGCTGTAGGGGCCGTATAGCCTCGACCAACCGGCGGTGCGCTCTGTGACGAGTACGGACTCCGCGATTGGTACCCGAGTAGCGCTCTCACAATGAGGATCAGCCCCACCACCAACGCGGCGAAGAACAGGAGCATTAGCAGTCCGCTAACGAGTCCCCACGCCCCGCCGCCGCTCCAACCTCCGCCATTCCAGCCCCACATCATGATGGTTCTCCTTCGATCGCGGTCCCCGTCTCGCAACAGACCCTCGGGCCCGGCTCCTACCAGCCGAAGTGCATCGCCGGTAGATCTCGGCGAATCTTCTGGAGGTAGTACTTCTCGAACGCGGCCTTCATGTAGTGATAGCGAACGCCGCGGCGCAGGATGGCGACGTTTCGCGGCGGCAGGAACGGGTCGGCCTTGATGTAGAACGCGACGTCACCACCGTCGGCCACGCACGTGGAGGGCAGCGTCAGACCGTCCACCAACCCGCCCGACCTGGTGACCTCCGCAGCGATGTTGGTCGCGACTCGCCTCGCCATCTCCTCGGACATGTGCCCGGTCTTCGGGACCCCCACCGGCACCGGCGTCGGCACAGGCGGGGCGATGGCGACCGAGACGCCCGCGGCGTAGATGTTGGGGTACGCCGTGCTCCGCAGGTTACGGTCGGTGGGGATGAAGCCGCGGGGATTGCCCAAACCCTCGGCGTCCCTCACGACCTGGGCGCCGTAGAAGGCGGGGATGAGCAGAGCGAGGTCGAAGGGTAGCTCGGTCTTGTCGGCCAGGGTGGCCTTGCCGGGCTCGACGCTCGCGAGCGCGGCGTCCGTCGTCCAGTTCAGGTGCCGCTGGCGGAACTCGCTCTCCATCATGCGACTGATATCGCCGATGCCGTTCACGCCGAAATGGCCCAGGAAGGGCTCCGGCGTGACGAAGTGCAGATCGAAGAGGTGACGGCGCTTCTGCCGGCGGAGCGTCGTCTCGAGCATCATGATGAGTTCGTACGCCGGGCCGCCGCAACTCGCACCGGGATTCGCGCCCACTATCGCTCGTCCGCCGTCCAAGGTCAGGAAGCGGGCGACGGCATCCCGGGCGGCCATGGCCTGGTCGACCGTGAAGCATGTGTGCACGGTGCCGAGCGCCGGATCCGAACCGGGCACGTTCGACCAGTCGAGCTCCGAGCCAGTGGCCAACACGAGATGGTCGTAGGGGAAGACCTTGCCGCTGGCGGTGGTCACCGACTGCCCTTCCGGATCGATGCCGACGGCTCGGTCATGGATCAAGGAGACACCCTTGCGCCCCAACGGGCCCGCCAAGGGCACCTTGATGGCTCCCGGCGTACGCCAGCCCATCATCACCCAGGGCAGACTGGGGACGAAGGTGAAGTCGGGCTCCGCCGAGATCACGACTACCTCCACGGTGTCGCCCAGCTTCCGCTTGAGCTCGTAGGCCGCATTCACTCCCCCGAACGATCCGCCTACGACGACGACCCGGTGTTTCCCGCTCACGCTGATCCCCCCGTTTGAAGCAGTGCTTGCAATATTGCAATCGTCGCATATTATGGGAGCCGCGAACAGACCACCACAGGGGGTATCCATGGCATCCGTGCTCTTCGTGTTGAACGACGCGCCCTATGGCTCCGAGCGGACTTACAACGGGCTCCGCCACGCCATGGCGGTGACAAAGCAGGACGGCGCTGAGGTGAAGGTCTTCCTCACCGCCGACGCGACCGCCTGCGCTGTTGCCGGTCAGGTGACGCCGGACGGCTACTACTCCATCGAGAGCATGCTCAAGGGGCTCCTCGCCAAGAAGTCACTCGTCGCGTTATGAGGCACCTGCATGGACGCCCGTGGCTTGGCGTCCGTCCCCCTGGTCGAAGGCACCGTCCGCGGCTCGATGGACCTCCTCGCCCAGCTGACCATGGAAGCGGACAAGGTGGTCATCTACTGATGGCCGCCGGCTCGACAGCTGCGCCCGTGGTACGCGAGCGCATCGACCCCACCATCCTCGAACTGCACGCCAAGGTATGCCGGACCATGGCCCACCCCATCCGTCTCGCATTGCTGAACGCCTTGCGGGACGGGGAGCGCGGCGTGGGTGATCTGGCCGAGGCCATCGGCGTCCGCCAGCCCCTCGTCTCGCAGCACCTGGCCGTGCTCCGCAACCAGGGCCTCTTGGGGTTTCGACGGAACGGGACCGAGGTCTTCTATCGTATCGCCTACCCGAAGATGATCCAGGCCTGCGACCTCCTGCGTGAGGTGCTCTTCGAGCATCTGCGCTCGCAGGAGGAACTGCTCACTATCAACCACGAACAGGGACGGTAATCCATGGCACAGGTGTTCGGTTTTCTCGGCAAGGATTTCCAGCTACCGGAGGACCGGCTCTACGACGGGGCCCGGCAGTACTGGCTGCGGGACGAGGGTGGAATCGCGGTGGTCGGCGTGACGGAGCCGGGCGTGGCCCTCACCGTCGCGCTCATCGAGTTTGACCTCTTCCCCGAGGTGGACGACGAACTCGTGGTCGACCAGGAACTCGCCTTTGCCACCACCAAGAAGAGCATGAAGTACTTCTTAAGCCCGCTTGCAGGACGCATCACCGAGGTGAACCCAGCAGCCACGGCCGGCGCCGTCAACGAGCAGCCGTACGAGACCTGGCTCGTCAAGATGCAGCCGCCTGCCGGCTGGGCAAGTCGCTTGCTCGACGCTTCAGCCTACGCCAAGAAGCTCATGGCCTCCGAGCACGCCACGCCGGAAGCCGCCCAAGCGGCGACGGCAGGCAAGAGCTCCCCCACGTGTAAATCGATCTATGGCGGCATCAAGGAGGGGTGAGGCACCCATGAAGCTCCGTATCAAGTTCCACCCGCTGCTCTTTCAGGCGGCGCTCGCGGCCGGGGGCGTCGCCCTCATGCCCTTCAACTACCTGCAGTACGGCTTGGAGCACGGCAAGGGACTCGTCACCTGGCAAACCATGCCCTGGAGCTCGATGACCAGCGGCCAATACGCCCTCTACGTGCCGCTGATCATCCTCATGGCGGCCTTCACCGCGCTGCACTTCGGGCTCACCGGCTACTTCCTCTACCGCTTGGCCCGGTGGCTCGGCGAGCCGGGCTCGTTCAGCGGCTTCATCGGCGTGGGTCAGAAGAACCAGAACGCCGGCATCTTCGCCATCGTCGCCTCACTCGCCATGACCCTGAACGTGTTCTGGGCACCACTGGCCTTCTTCGTCCCCTGGGTGTCGCAGCACCTGCAGGGGTGGATGCCCCCCTCCCTGCTCTTCTTCGCCCTCCTCTGGGTGGCGCTCTTGTACCTCGAGGTGCGGGCGCTGCGCACCTGGTTCACGCCGGGAGTCGACCGCACCCAGTTCAACTTCATCTGGCTGCTGGATGTCTTCGCCTTCGCCCTGGTCAGCCTGGCCGGATCGGGCATCGTGGCCATCTCGAAGCACACGACCATCCAGGACATCGCCACGCTCGCCACCATGGTCACCCTGGGCTTCGGCCTGGTCTGGTTGCTCTACAAGCTCGTCTACCTGATCTCGACCCACGTGAAGGCGGGCAAGCTGCCCGACAACCCGGTGCTGCCGGCCTTCTTCCTGGTCATCCCCATAGCCTGCCTCTTCGGCCTGGCCGGCTACCGGTTGGTCAACTACCTGCAGCCGCATCTGACCGTCTACCTGCCTGACTCAACCGCGCTCGTGGTCGTGTCGTACGGCCTGGCCGTGGTCTGGGGCCTCGTCACCCTCTACCTCATCCGCGACTACTTCCTGACCTACTTCCGCCGGAGCGACTTCGCCCCGCCCCAGTGGGGGCTCGTCTGAGCGTTCGTCGGCTCCCAGGTCCTGGGAGTGTATGTCTTCGCGTTCTTCGCTTCGTACCGCGGCATCTCGGCGCTCAACTACGTCAGCATCCTGCTGGCGGTGGTGATGTACGGCTTCGTCATGAGCAAGTTCCTGCGCGCCTACCGGGTCGTGCCCCAGGTGGCTGCTGCGTGAGGTAGTCGGCGACGGGTGAGGCGGCGGTGGCGCCGTCCCGACCATGACCGAACGCAGCCGGGTGTCCGCAGAGGATGCCCGGCTCCGCTGTCGTCGGGGGGATGTGACGGAGTTTGCGGTGGACAGCTCCCACGCCGCTACGAGCTGGGCGAGGGCCGTGTTCGTATGCAGGTGAGGAAGAAACCTGATGCCACCCCCACCCGTATCAGAGACGGCTACTTCTTCGCGTACTCCGCCGCTCCCGTGACCTGCAAGAGCACCGCGGGCTCATCGCCTATAGTCCACCCATCATGTCCCGGGGGGATGTGCACGACATCGCCGGGACCGAACTCCAACTCCGTCCCATCGTCCATGGCCGTGGCCAAGTGCCCCGAGATCATGTAGCCCGTGTGCCGGACCTGGCAGCTCTCGCCGCCGACCAGCGGCTTCAGGCTCGTGGACCATCCCCACCCGGGTTCGAAACCCGAGCGAGAGAGTGTCAGCTCACCGATGCTCAGTACCTCCGCGCGTTTCTTGTCGTAGGGGCGCACCTCGTCCGGGGTATCGAAGGCCGGCATCGCCTTCATGCCCCCATCCGCACGACTGACGCCCCGGTGGGGTCTCTGGGCGGGGTCGCGCGGTCAGTCTGGCTATACCCCGTCGCAGAACTCGGTCACGCTAAAGACCCAAGGATCGAGGCGAGCGACCGGGTAGGCGACCGGACACTGGTCAGTGTGGATTTCCAGCAATTTCGTTGTAAAAACGACAACATTAGTGGACCTTACGAGGCAGTTTTTGAACTCTTCGTCCCCGCTTGAACGACTACCTCGTCCGTGAAGGCTAGCATCAGAATGTCCGCGCCTGACACCAATTCCGAATCGGGGACAGAAGGATCGTCTGGGGGTGATACCGCCAGGTCACGGGAGGTCAGCCAGGGTCGAGGGTCTCAGCCTACGGCTTCACCGCCTGGATGCTCGCCGAGCGCACGTACTCCTCGAGTCGACTGCCCGGCACCCAGTCCCGGATGAACTCGCTGCTCCCCTCGAGCGGCTGAATGTCGATGCGCGCGAAGCCGGCCTCGGCCATCATGGACTCGAGCACCTTGATCTCCGCGGCCCCAGAGAGGCAGGCGGACAGCAGACGAAGGTCGTCGAGCACGGACTCCGGGAGGGGTGCGGTTGCGACGACGTCGCTGATGGCCAGCCGACCGCCCGGCCTGAGCACGCGCCACGCCTCGCGGAACACCGCGGGTTTGTCCGGCGAGAGGTTGATCACGCAGTTCGAAATGAGGACATCGACCGAGTCGTCCGCCACCGGCAGATGCTCGATCTCGCCGAGTCGGAACTCGACGTTCGTGTACTCTGATGCGCTGGCATTGGCCCGAGCTTTGGACACCATGTCGGGGGTCATGTCCACACCGATGACACTCCCCGCCTCCCCCACACTGCGGGCAGCGAGGAAGCAATCGAAGCCCGCGCCGCTGCCCAGGTCGAGAACGACCTCGCCAGGTTGGAGCGCGGCGATGGCCTGCGGATTGCCACAACCCAGTCCGAGGTTCGCCCCCTCGGGAACCGCAGCGAGTTCGTCGACAGCGTAGCCAAGTTGGCGCGAGATCTCGTCGACATCGGTGGTCGACGCCCCACCGCAGCAGGACGTGCTCGGTGCGCACCCGCAGGATGACCCCTGCGCTGCCTGCGCGTAGTGGGAGCGAACCGCGTCCTTCACCTCGTCGTGGTCCAATCCGGCCATTCCTCCTCCTTGCGTGTCAATATGTTATACGGCTAGAACCTGGTCGTCCGATTCGTGGCGCTCGCTCCTCGCCCTCTTCTCCGCCGAATCTATGACACGGCCGCATCGGACGCCGGGGCGGGTGTGGGCACACTCTGCACCGTCCGCACGTCGGCTCCAGCGAGAGCGAGGCGCGCGCCGATGCCGAGCGCGACCAGGCCGATCCCCCAGATGAGCAGGTAGCTCTGGAAGCCCTGAACCGCAACCACTCGACCGGCCATCGTCGTGCCCAGAGCGCCGCCACCCATGAATGCGAACGCCACCAGACTCATGGCCACGCCCCGATGGTGGGCGGCGAGTTCAGTAGCGATGGTGAGGATGCTTGAGTGAGCGAGCATGAAGGCGGCGCCCAACGCGAAGATGGCGACCAGACTGAGCGACAGATTCGCCACACTTGCAAGGGTGAGCGCCGCGAGACCTCCGAGGAGGAGCGCCAGCCCGATCAGATTCACTCGTCCCACTCGCCCGGCGATGCGGCCGCTCAGCCGTCCGAAGATGACCGAGGCCACGCCGAAGGCAGTGAGCGAGAGGCCAACGCCCAAGGGACCGAGCCCATGCCGATCGGCCAGAAGCGCCCCGAGGTAACTGAAGAGGCCGAGAATCAGTATGCCTTCCCCGAGGGCGACCAGGTAGATGCGCAGGCTGCGCCAGCGGCCCAGTAAGTGCCGGTAGGGGGCGAAGAGCGACGCCTGCCTCGCCACAGGCGCCGAGGGCAAGCTCTTTCCTCTCTTCACCAGCACTCCCATGACCACGAGTGCGACGACCCCGTAGGCGATGAACACCCATCGCCAACCGGCGAACGCAGCGATGGTGCCGCCCACCGCCATGCTCAATCCCTGCCCCAGGAAGGAGATACCCAGGAAGGTGCCGATCGCACGCTGACGATGCTCCATGGGGACCACGTCACCGATCAGCGCAAGCGACACCGGCATCGTCGACGCCGCGAAGATGCCGGTTGCCGCGCGCACGGCCACGAGTCCCGTGAGCGAGGACATGAGTCCGCCAAGCGCGGTAACGACTCCGAACACCGCGAGGGTGACGGTGACCGTCGGCAGCTTGCCGAAGCGGTCGGCGATCGGACCGAACGCGAGTTGGAAGAGTCCGAACGGCAGCATGTAGGCCGCGATCAGGACACCCGCGGCGGCGACTGGGCTGCCCATGGTCTTCGCGATGGAGGGTAGGAGCGGCGAGACCACCCAGTTGTCGGCCATGACGATGAAGCCGGCGAGACCCAGCACCATTACGAGGGGAGCCCACGGTTCCCGAACCTGCGCAGTCTTCATCAGCCCTCCATTTTTCGATAGTCGTCGAACTATCATAATACTACCCCCGGGTGTATCGGTGCGCAAGAGGTCACCCGGAACCTGGGTCACGCCCCGGAGCGGAACGCCTCTGCAAGCGCGGGCGGAAGCCCAGCCGCAAGCACGCCCGCGACAGTGCGCTCCACGTCATAGGGCACGCGCACGACCGCCACGTCCACCTCGCCCGGAGTGAGCAGACGCAGGCGCGTGTAGTCCGCCCGCGTGTCGCCGTCTTTGGGTCGGCCGGCCGAGCCGGCGTTCACGAAGAGCACGCCGCCGTGCCGGCGGTGCCAGGGGACGTGCGTATGGCCGAACACCAGCACGTCGGCGTCCTCGGTCTCGGCCAGTCGCTCGTACGTGCGGGTGTCTCGATCCTTCATCAGGTACTCATTGATCCGCCGGGGACTGCCGTGGACCAGATGAAACCGAGTGCCCCCGATCCCGAAGCGCAGCTCTCTCGGTAGACCCTGGAGCCAGAGCTTGTTCTCAGCGGTCACGGCCGAGGCCGTGAAGGCGTAGGAGGCGTCGCCGATGCGCCTGGCGGCTTCGTCCGCGTAGTAGCAGCCGCACTCGCCCCGCTCGAAGCCCACGCCGTCGTCGTAGTTGCCCATGATGGTGGGAATGGCCGCCGAGCGCAGCAATTCGATCACCTCGTTGGGGTGAGGACCGTAGCCCACGAGGTCACCCAGACAGTAGACGAACTTGATTCCGCGCTCGCGGATATCGGCGAGGACCGCCTCGAGCGCGGCTGCGTTGCCGTGAACATCCGAGAAGAAGGCGAGTGATGTCATGCCTGGTCCCCCTGGTCCTCTTCACGCCGCATCAAGAAGAGGCGGCGTTCGCATTTGAGTGGCATCGCTTTGTCATACCCCCAGCCCCGCGCACACCTCTTCGAGGGCCTCACGCAGATCGGATGAGGCTTCCCCGCAATCGAATACCGGGCTGCAGTCGGTGACGGTGGCCTCGCCGTTCCACACCTTGACAGCAAAAGCGAGGCAGGTCGGTTCGCCGCACGACTTGCAGTTCGTCCGGGGTAGCCGCTTCATGATCTCGAGGGCCGGCGGCCGCTCGCGAGTATCGTAGGAGGGCTCGATCTCGGCCCGCCGTGCCCAGGTGTCCTCGACGCGTCGCCGGAGCGCCTCCAGCGTCCGCCATCCGTCCACCAGCTCATCCGCTTTGGCCACGGTTACGCGCCGCGAATGGACCGACACCAAGCGGTGAGCGTCCATAAAGGTGAGCACCGAGTTCTGCGGGTTGAACGAGGCCCGCTCCATGACTGCGTTTAAGTAGGGGAGCACCGGACCGAGGTCGCCGCTCAGCTCCGCGATGAGCCTGATCTTGCGGCGGTCGGCCACGCACGGCGCGAGCACACTCAACGCGGCTCGGCCGAACACCGGGTCGGCTGGTTCGTCCGGCCTCGCCTCGGGCACGGCGAGCGTCGTCTCGCGGTACTCCACCCAGCCCGCGCAGAAGAAGTGCACCCCCGGCCGGCTGAGGGCCCGGCGAGACTCCTCGTCGATAATCAACGCCGAGACGCCCACGAGCGCGTAGCCCGGATCAGGTGAGACGACGTCGTAGGCGGGGCCCAGCCGATCAAGCGTTCGCGCCGCCTGCTCGAACTCACCTCGACTGGAGAAGGTCGTGACCAAGCGGGACAAGGGTTCAGCTACCCTTGGAGCCCTCGCCCTTCCGCGCTCTCAGGCCAAAGACGCCAGGTAGAGGGGAATCTCGAAGCCGCTCACCGGGCCAACCTCGACCCGCCAGCGCGTGACACGCTGTACATCGCTCCGGAACCGCTCCGCGAGGCCGGGGATCATGAGATCGGTGCGCTTGACGAGACGAGGGACGCCACCCGCGTTCATAGCGTTGTAGACATTGCCCGCCTTGAACCAGCGCTCCTCGACCGCGTTGTCGATGCTGTAGCCGTGGGTGTCGGCGATGACGAGGTGCAGGCTCAGGCTGGCCGCCCGGAAGATCTCGTCGAGAACCGTGATCGTGTCCACGAAGTTGGCGGTGACGAGCACCGGCGAATCAGGCCCGGGGTCGCCGTAGGCGCGGTAGGGCTCGTCCACCGTCTTCATCCACTGGTCGTAGGGAAAGACGCGGGGCTGAAGCGGCATGACAGCGTCCACAGCCTCGGCCATAGGCGCGGTGAGCTCCGGGCACTCGGCGGCCCGGCACACGTGGCCGCAGAGACCCTCGGCGAAGGCTGCACAGGTGGCGACGCCGCATTTGCCGCAGTCGGTCCGGGGGAGGTAGCGGAGTAGGTCCGCGTCCTCCAGCGGATAGGTCTCCGAATACTCCTCGACGACCATGGTTGCCTCCTTTCCGTCGTTCCTGTATCCGTCTTGAAGATCCGCTCGGCGAATCAGGCCTCGCCTACATCGCGCTTAGGCGCTTGGGGCTTGATCACGACATGTGGTTCAACCACGGTTGGACAGCCTAGGTCGGACCCGCCTTCCTTCGGCCCGACGGTCGCGTAGGCGGGCTCCCCACCCCAGTAGCGCCGCTGGAAGTAGAGCGCCACGTTCACGAGGCCGATGAGCACCGGTACCTCCACCAAGGGGCCGATGGTGGCCGCGAAGGCCTGGCCAGAGTCCAGCCCGAAGACGGCGATGGCGACCGCGATGGCGAGCTCGAAGTTGTTGGAGGCGGCGGTAAAGGAGAGGGTGGCCGTCTTCGAGTAGTCGGCCCCGACCCGGCGCCCCATGTAGAAGCTCACGAAGAACATGACGACGAAGTAGATGAGGAGCGGGATGGCGATGCGGACCACATCCAGGGGCAGCTGCACGATCATCTCGCCCTTGAGCGAGAACATCACGAGGATGGTGAAGAGGAGCGCGATCAGTGTCAAGGGACTGATCCGGGGGATGAACTCTTTCTGGTACCACTCTTTGTCCTTGACGCGGATGAGGGTGAACCGGGTGATGATCCCGGCGAGGAACGGGATGCCGAGGTAGACTAAAACGCTCTTGGAGATCTGTGCCATGGTGACATCCACGGTGGTGCTCGCGAGACCGAGCCACTCGGGGATGACCTTGAGGAACAAGTAGGCGTACACCGAGTAGAACAGCACCTGGAAGACCGAGTTGAAGGCCACGAGGCCGGCAGCGTACTCCGTATCGCCCTTCGCGAGTTCGTTCCACACGATGACCATAGCGATGCAGCGCGCGAGGCCGATCATGATGAGGCCCTGCATGTAGGCCGGCATATCCGACAGCAAAAGGACGGCGAGCGCGAACATGAGGATGGGCCCGATAACCCAGTTCTGGATGAGCGAGAGCCCCAGGACCCGGTAGTTGCGGAAGACCTCACCCAGCTCCTCGTACTTCACCTTGGCGAGCGGCGGATACATCATGATGATGAGCCCGAGGGCGATGGGGATGGAGGTCGTGCCCACCGACGCGTTCTGGATCGCCTCCCCCACGGATGGCCGGGCCCAGCCCACGAAGACGCCGATCCCCATGGCCAGGAAGATCCACAGGGTGAGGTAGCGGTCAAGGAACTTCAGGCGGTGCATCGGGCCTCCTCCGCCGCACTGTGGTGGGTCGGTTCGGTGTCGGGGGACACCTCGCTGGCGACGCTTGCGCCTCCGACAAGGTTGAGGAGCGCCCGTCGTCCAACCGGCGCCTCGGGGCTCCAAGGGACCACCGAGACCCGCGCAGCCAGGCTTTCGACTGTGCGCAGCTGCACAGCTTCCAGTCCGCGGCGCGCACGCAGGAGCGGGTCGGTCACGGCCGTCGGGGTGAGACTCTGGTTGACGACCCAGGCGAAGGGAACAATCCCGGCTCGCTCGAGGTCGGCGGCCAGCTCGTGGGCCTCGTTCACCGGGATCGTCTCGGGGAGCGTCACCAGGATGACCCTGGTGAACTCGGGGTCCCGGAGCCGAGGGAGGAGCTGCTGCACCGCGGAGGGTAGCTGCCCGCTCTGGCGGCCCAGCTCGCGGTGGTAGGCGAGGGCGGCGTCGAGCAGGAGGATGGTGTGCCCGGTCGGCGCCGCGTCCAAGATCACAAAGCCCTCGCGACCCTCTGCCACCAGGCGCGCGAAGGCTTGGAAGACGGCGATCTCCTCCGTGCAGGGGGAGTACAGGTCCTCTTCGAGTAGCGCACGAGCCTGCGCGTCCAGACCGGCCCCGGCCTCAGCCAGCACCTCGGCGCGGTAGCGGGCGACCTCGACCTCGGGGTCGATGCGCGAGAGGGTGAAGCCGATGGGCGAACCGGTGCCAATCGGGTCGGGACCCAGCGCCCGCTCGAGACCCGCGGCGGGATCGGTCGTACTCAGATGCACGGGGTGGCCCCGCTCCGAGAGCGCAAAGGCGAGCGCCGCGGCGATGGTGGTCTTCCCCACCCCACCCTTGCCCATGGCGAGCACCACTCCGTGCCCCGGAGCGGCAATCTGATCGATCAGCGCGCTGAGGTCACTCGCAGATGACCGGAGCGACGGCCCCGGGGTGGGAGTGGCTGCGCCTTGACCCCCGGCGGACAGGGTGTCGTGGTCGTGGTTCGCCCGCCAGAAGGCCCGGAGCGCCTCAACACCCAAGGGCGCGTAGGGGACGAGCGAGAACTCGGTCCGCTCGACGTCTCGCAAGGCGGCCGGCAGGGTGGCCAAGGCCGCACGCCCCCGTTCTTCGAGGGCCGCAGCGACGGGATCATTGACGTCCTCCGCCGCGAACACTGCGTTGATGAGCAGACGCTGGTTTTCCAGGCCGAGCCCGCGCAGCTCGAGGCTCGTGCGGGCCGCCTCCACGAGTGCGGAGGACTCCGGCCGCGCGACGAGCACGAGCGTGGTCGACTCGGCGTCCGCGAGGGCCGCTAACGTGGCTGCGTAGAGGGCGCGCTGACCCTCGAGGCCGGCCAGAGGCCCCAGGCAGGACGTTCCCATGGCGTTCGTTGCGAGGAAGTCGGTCCAGGCGGTGGGAAGAGTGAGCAGTCGCAGCGTGTGACCGGTGGGGGCGGTGTCGAAGACCACGTGGTCGTATGCGGCGGTCGATGCCGGGTCGCCCACGAGGCGCGAGAACTCGTCGAAGGCGGCGATCTGGACCGTGCAGGCACCCGAGAGCTGCTCCTCGATCGAGGCCACGGACGCGTCCGGCAACACCCCGCGGTACGGGCCGACGACGCGCTCGCGGTAGGCCGCGGCTGCCGCCACCGGATCGAGGTTGGAGGCGGTGAGGCCGGGGGCACCGGGGATGGGGACCGGTTCATCGTACACCGGCGTTCCCAGGACGTCGCTCAGATTCGAGGCCGGGTCGGTGCTCACCAGGAGGACCCGCAGCCCCGTATCAGCGAGCGCGACAGCAGCTGCACAGGCGAGGGAGGTCTTACCCACGCCCCCCTTGCCGGTGAAGAAGAGGTACGGGGTCGCGGCCGCAAGCAGTGTGGCGGGCTCGCTCACGAGCAGCAGCCGGTCGTGGCCGCGGCAGGAACTGCAGTCGCGCAGCAATCCCCGACGGAGCTCGAGGGAGCCGCCACCACTGGGGTTCGCAGCAGCTTCTCGGCAAGGTCGATCATCGCCCGGGCCGGCGTATCCTTCACCGCCAGGGCGACCGTGACGGCCGTGTGCATGTCTTCGGCCGACACACCCAGCTTGCGGGCCTTGTCGTAATGGAACTTGAGACATGGTTCGCAGTTCGAGGCGATGGCGGCGCCGATAGCCACGAGTTCCTGCACCTGGGGCGTGAAGATGCTCGCGACGGTGCCTGCGGCGGGTTCGCCGAGACCGGCGAGCGTCGCCAACGCTTCCCGATCGGGGTAGGCGGCCCGGCTCGCGACCTGCCCGTCGACCACGACGAGGGGCAGACACCCGTTGCCTTCGGCCTCCAACGTGGCCCGCACCACGGCGCTCTCGGCAAAGGCGCCGGGTTGCTGCGCCAGGTTGAAGCGCTCGACGGTCGCCCCGTGGGCCTGCAGCCACTCCACGTCCGCGGCGAAACGGACGAGAGCGGGATCGACCGCGGGCCCGCAGACGCCCGTCGAGCAGCACATGGGAGGGTCGAACACCTGGACCTTAGTCATGACGGTCGTGCCTTTCTTGTCGGTGGGGTTCTGGAGCTGGGGGTTGACGACCACGGCAAAGATGTCATCACAGCATTCCTACGAGGTTCTTGAGGCGGCTCATCCCTGCCGGTTCCAGGCAGTAGCAGACGCGGGGCGGCTGGATCTCGCCCCGTATGAGGCCCGCCTCCTTGAGGATGCGCAGGTGTTCGGACACGGTCGACTGGCCCACCGGCAGCCTGTCGACCAGGTCGCCACACACGCAGGACTCCCGCTCGGCCAGCAGCCGGAGTATCTGCACGCGAACCGGATGGCCGATCGCCCTGGCAAGACGGGCCAGTTCTTGGTCGGCGTCGACTCCCGCGGGCAGAGCGGCGCCGGACGCAGGGAGTGGCGGTGGACAGAGACCGGGTTCGCACGTGTCAGGTACTTCCATCGTTCTTTGACGATATACTAAGTACGCCGGCACGTCAATGATTCCAGTCATTGCGGCCCGCCGTTGAGAGAAACCATGCAGGCGGGACCGCTTTGAACTACGCTGGGAATCACGGCAGACCGACCATCAGAGTCAGACCCACTCATCGGCGATCCCGGTAAGGCCGGTTCGCGAGATAGGGCCTATGGCGAGGAACGCAGCATCCGATCATCATGCCGTTCTCGGGGTTCCCCGGGACGCGGGAATCGCGGAGATCAAGGCCGCCTACCGACGTCTCGCCCGCGAGTGCCACCCTGACCCTCACCCGGGTGATTCTGACGCTGAAGTGCGATTCAAACTGGTCTTCGGAGCCTACGAAGCGCTACGCGGCGTGCGCACGTACGACGCCACAGTAGGCGCGACGTCGGGTGCCACCAGCTCGGCGACAGCGGTCGCTCCGCACTTCGACCCGGCCCTGGCGGTGGACCCCACTCCTTGGACAGGTCGGCGGCCGGGTGAAGGTTGAACCGGCAGGTGTCCATTACGCCGCCTTAAGCAGGTCAGTGAAGTATGCCTCATTAGGAGTGCGACCGTCCAG
>Ga0172371_10002708_pt1 | contig 27899 bp, 23 predicted proteins | sample Lak12m_FD_114543 | JGI IMG/M metagenome (GOLD analysis project Ga0172371, IMG submission 114543) | Freshwater microbial communities from Kabuno Bay, South-Kivu, Congo - kab_022012_12m | ecosystem: Environmental > Aquatic > Freshwater > Lake | place: Democratic Republic of the Congo: South-Kivu...
TCGCGGCCCGAGGGCGACGCAACCACCAACGGAATCGTTCTCCCACTGTAGTTCCCGACGGCGAAATAACGCACGCGAAACTCCACCTCGTCGCCCTGGGTCGCATAGGTCACGAGCCTCACGGTCTGTCGCAGGCGGACCGGCGCGAGCGCGACCGGCTTTGGGGTCCGCTTGGCAATCGCGGGCTTGAAGAGCATCCCTGCCGTGGCCAGGCGCGGGATCTGCCGGATTGCGACCGAGGGGATCCACTCGGCCAGCAGTCGCCCGGTAATGGCCACGCTGGTCCGCCCTTGGCCGGTCTCCAACACCAGGTTTCCGGTGACGTCTTTGAGTCCGACGCCGCCCGCCATATCGACCAGCGAGATGGGCTTGCGATGCACGCGGTCTCGGATGGTGCAGTCGACAAGCTCGATCCCGCCCATGGGCCGCTCGGCGCCTTGGTCGGCCACGAGCGCGATCGGCGTGGATTGCGCCTGCGAGGCGGCCACGTCGAGAAGCGAGCACTTCACGAAACGCACGCGGCATCCCTCGGCCGCCTTGCCGGCAATGAGGATGCCGGGGCCTTGGCTTCCCTGGAAAACGCAGTCGGAGAACTCGATCGAGCCTCGGACCGCGTGCTCGGGCGAGTTCCCGGTGGAGATCAGGGCGGCCGCTTGCCGGTCGCCCTTCGATCGGCAATGCTCAAATCGCAAGGACACCGGCGTGCTCTTCCCCGCAAGCGCCCCCAGGGCCAGGAGGAAACCGCCGCCCCCGTTGTTCTCGGAGACGCAATGGCGCATGGTGCAGTTGACCAGTCGCTCGCCGGGCAAGTTCGGCTCGAAGTCGATGCCGGCCTGGGGGGCGGTGCCCGCGGTGTCGCGGAGCACGCAGTTCTCGATGAGCAAATCCTCCGCGTTGATCACGCTGATCCCCTGGCGGTAGTTCTTGTCGCAGACCACGTCCTTGATGCGGATGTCCTTGTTGGGGACGCCCGCCTTGGCCGTGCCGAGGTAGATGCCGTCGCCGCCGCTCTCGGCCAGCGTCAGCCCACAGACCCGCACGTTGGTGCAACTCTGAAAATCGAGCACGTGCCTCCATTCGGCCTTGTCGTAAGGGGGGCCGGCGTAGTCGGAGCGGCGCATGCGGAGCACTGCGCCGCAGCCGGTGAGAGTGAGGTTCTGCTTAAGGTGCGCGCGGAACAACGAGTCGTTCCTGCCTTTGAATTCGCCCTTCTTGGCCAGCACTTCGACCCCTTTCTCAAAGAACACCTCCTGGTTGCTCGCCAGGGCGATGGGCTTGACGATCCAAGGCTTGCCGAGGTTATCGACGATCACCTTGTCGGCGCCCGAGTCGATTGCGGCCTGGATCGCGCGGGTGGCGTCGACCGGGTCGAACCCGAAGGACGATGCCCTAACCACCTTGGCCGGCGCCGCGTCTTCGATCTGTTTCGCTTGGTGCTTGGGGACGTCTTGCAGAGCCATTGCGGAAGCGCAGGTGAGCGCGATCGCCACGGCGAGTGACTCAAGAGCGATGCGAGTGACTGTCATGGGTCGTGCTCCTGTCGGGAGGCAGCGCCGCCCCGTGGGCCTCGCTCACAGGGTCCAGCCTTGTCGATACTCAAAGCCGAGGGCCTTGTCGGCCTCAGCATGGTTGACAATCTTGCCTGCCACCGGGTCGTACTCCAGCGGGCCCTCGAAATGCGTGGCCACGTTGCCGAGCATGTTGAACTCGGTCAGCGGCCCGGCGTAGCCGTAATTCGCCCACGCCGGCTTGCCGCCCCGGCAGGCCAGCAGCCAATCCTGCTCGTGGCCTCGCGACGCCTCGACCCTTTCCGGCTGGTTCTTCTGGAGGCTCGTGAACTTCTCCTCGGGCAGCATGGTGAAGGTCGCGTTGTGGCCGGTTGCGTAGATCTTGCCTTCTGTCCCAATGATGAGGCACCCGGCCCAGTCAGCCCATTTCTTGGTCCCTTTGTCGCCCCAGTCGAGGCCCCGGCCGAGGAGCCGCTCCAATTCCTCGCGCATCCCCGGGGCACTGCTCCCGTGGTGCCAGTAGAACGGCAAGGCAAGCAGGTCGCCACGCTGGGGGACATCCCAGCGAATCACTTCCCATCGCGGGAAGGAGAGCCGGTTGATCTCCTGGACCTTGGCCTCCACGCGAAGGATCGGCTTCGTGGCAGGGTCCGCGCGCCAGAGCGAATCGACCTTGAGCGCCATGAAGGCCAGATTCGCCGTGTGCGAGGCCCAGTTGCCGAGGTTCGACGTGCCGAAGTCGCGCCACCCATGCCATGCGAGCCACGCCGAATGGAACGGCCGATCCCCGGCAGGCCCCAGCCACAGGTCCCACTCGAGATAGGGGGGGACGGGCTGGCGGCCTTCCGGCGGCTTGACGTGGCTGGCCCCGCCTTGGTTGTTCCACACGTGGACCTCTTGGATCTGCCCGAGCACGCCGTCCCGGATTAGCTCCAAGGCCCGCCGGAACTGGGGACTGGCGGTGCCCTGGTTGCCCATCGAGGTGGCCACTTTCGACTTCGCGGCCAGTTCTCGCAGGAATCGCGATTCCCTTACGGTCCGGGTGAGCGGCTTCTCCGTGTAGATGTGTTTGCCTGCCCGGATGGCCGCGGCTGACGCCACGGCGTGCGTGTGATCGGGCGTAGCCACGATCACCGCGTCGATCGCGCAGGCCATTTCATCGAGCATCTTTCGGAAGTCGCGATACGCCTTGGCCTGCGGGATCTGCTTGAACGATTCGGTCGCTTTCTTCGCGTCGACGTCGCACAGGGCCACGACATTCTCCATCCTCGGCATGGTGTCGACGAACCACTTGCCACGGCCTCCGACGCCGACGATCGCCACGTTCAGCTTCGTGTTGGCCGAAGTGCCCCAAGCCGACAAATTGCTTGGGAGGATCACGATCCCCGTGGCAGCGGCCGCACGCCGGAGAAGTACCCGCCGATCGACTCGCCTTCCCATCGTTTGCCCTCCTATCTCTCATCGCCGTGCGGCAGACCGCCGACCTGCCCCACTCGCGTTGTGGCACGGTCTCGCGACCGTGCCACGCCGGGGACCGAAGGTCTCCCCATGCGAGCCCTTCAGCGTGACGAGCGGGCCGGTCCCATGGTAGCGTACCGAGAGGTTGGCAACCAGTACGCGGCAACAGGAGACCTTCGGTCCGTCCGGCGGCACGGTCTGGAGACCGTGCCGCAACAGGACCTCGGTGGCGAGGTCGGTCATCGAGTCTTGGAGCATCGCCAGCACTTCTTCCCGCTCGACCACGAGATGGATCTGCCGGGGCTTCGCAGTCCGCTTTTTTCTTCCTTTCCTTCCTGGAACCCTTGCGACAGCCATTCCGTTTCGTGTAAGTTCTTCTCATGGCGGTTGGGTCAGAATCGCCGCGTTGCGACGGCGTCTGCAATAGGGGCGGGCGAGCGCATCGGCCTGCTCCCCGAACCCGGACGAACCGCGGCTTATTCGCCGGGAGTTTGACGATGAAGAAAAGACCAAACCCACGGATCGCTGAAGGACAATTCTCCCGCCGGGGTTTTCTGAAAACCTCCACCGCAGCCGCGAGCGGCTCGCTGCTGGCGGGACTGGCTATCGAGCGCGGCGCGTTCGCGGCCGGCGCGGCTCCGCAGCAACGAACCACCGGGGGTATGATCGGCATGTATATCCACGAGTGCTGGCCGTATAACCATCCTTACGCGGCACGGACCTGGACGTTCGACGACTGGAGCGGCTATGTCGGAGGGTTGCACCGGCTCGGCTACAACACCGTCATGATCTGGCCGGTTCTGGAGACCATGCCTGAGCCGCTCACGAAGAGCGATCTCGCCAATTTGGACAAGATGTCCAGGGTGATCGATCTGCTTCACCATGAGTTCGGCATGCGGGTCTACATCGCGCTATGCCCGAACATTGTGGCCCACAGTGCGATCGCGGGGCAGGCCACCTTCGAGGAGAGACATTTCTTCCACTGCGACCTCTACGTCAATCCTGCCGACAGGCAGGCGATGAAAAGCATGATCGAGCAAAGGGAGCGGCTGTTTCGCTCTCTTGCCAAGGCGGACGGGGTGGCCGTCATCGACAGCGATCCGGGCGGATACCCCGGTTCCACGGATGAGGAGTTCATCCAGATTCTGGATGCGCACCGCAAGATGCTGGATCGTCTGCGGCCGGGAATGGAGCTGATCTATTGGATGTGGGTTGGATGGGCGGGCTACTCCCGTTTCTACCAGACAGGCCAATTTCGAGGTTCAACTCCTGTCGAGTTTGAGGAGGCATTGAGGCGACTCAAGCAGTTGAATCCCGAGCCGTGGGGACTGGCAACTCCCGGCTGGCATCTGGGGCAAATCAGGAAACTGGGACTGGAGCCACGAGTGATTCAACTTCGCTACGGCGCGATTGAAGGCGAGCCGTCGTATCCGCTCACCAATTTCGGCGATAAGCGGGCTCACGAGGCAGGCGGCCAGAACGGCCCGCGCGGGGCGTGGGGAAACGCCCAAACCCACTGCGTGCAGTTGCCCAACACGTTTGCCTTTGCCCGGGGCGCTCTGGGCAAGCCGGCTACGGAAGCCGACTACGTGCAGTTCGCCAACGAATTGATCAGCGGCCGTGGAGAGGCCATCGTGGCCGGGTGGAAGGCGCTGGCCGGCGCCAGAACGGAAGAGATGCGGACAAAGGCTGACGAGCTCGAGCGATTAACGAAGACGAAGCTCGTCCCGGCCTCCCTGAAAGGTCTCTTGTTTGGCGATCCGTTGAGGTTCGTGACCGATCTGGTCGCGCAGCTTCGCTTCAAAGCCGCGATGGAGGATTTCTGCGCCGCGTCCGAAAAGGGCCAACCCGTGCGAGAGCCGTTTGCGCGATTCGTTGCTGGGTTGGAGGCATGGCAGACGCGTCATGGGTATGGGAACCGTTGGTCGTCTTGGCCGAGACTGCAAACCGCCCTGGGGAAACTGGCGTCGGCAGAGATCCATCGGGAACTTTCTCTGCGCCATGTGCCTGAACTCCCAGCGACGCCTTTCGCACGAATCAAAGCGGACTTCTACGTTGCGGAGACGCAGACCCCGTGCGTGATTGCGGCCATGAAGGCCGCGCTAGGCAAGATGTGACGGCTTGTCCGGCGCGGTGGGCCCGTCGTGGGATGGCCGGGCTCCAGAGGGTGGGGTCGGAACGCAAGGAACGAAGACGCGACGCACGTATCCCTGTTTGACGCCTGCGGGAGACTTGAAGATGAAACCTCGCGAGCGATTTGTGACGGCGCTGCGATGCGGCACGCCGGACCGCGTGCCGGTATATGACTTCGTCGGCAGCCGGAAACTGCAACGCGATCTGCTGGGTTACAGCACCGAGTTGATTGAGGCGGAAAGCCAGATCCGCTTGGCGGCCATGCTGGGCTTCGATGCGGTTTGGCTCCCCCTCGGCGGGTTCTGCGGCATTGAGCACGAGTGCCACCCCGAGGGCGCCACGTACCAGGACGAGTGGGGCGTCACGTACATCAAGCACGGCTGGCCGATCATGGTGCAGACGGACGTGCCCATCAAGACCCGGGCCGATTGGCGCAACTACGCGCTGCCGGATCCACGGGCGCCGCACCGGGCTCGATGGGTCCGCGACGCGGCCAAGGCCAACCGAGAAGACCTGGCCATCCTGGTGGGAGTGCTGGGCCCGCTGACCATGCTCTACTGGTATTTCATGGACGCGCAAACGCTTTCCATGACCCTCTACGACGAGCCGGCGCTGGTGCACGAGATGTGCGCGGCCTACGTCGATTGGGCGTCCCAGGCGGTCCAGACCGCTTGTGCGGCCGGCCCTGTCGACGCCTTCTACCTGGCCGACGATTGGGGCGGCACCACCGGCCTGCTCATGTCGCCTCGGCATCTCCGCGAGTTCTTTGTCAAGCCCTACGGCCAGATGGTCCGGCAGATGCAGCAGCTCGGCGTGGCCGTGATTATGCACAACGACGGGAGAATCTGGGACGTGCTGGACGACCTGGTAGCCACGGGGGTCAATGGCTACCACCCTGTGGAACAGGCGGCGGGGATGGACTTGGCTACGGTCAAGCAGCGTTATCGCGGGCGGCTCTGTCCGATCGGCAACATCAACAACAAGACCACGATGGTTTCCGGCACGCCGGACGATGTGCGGCGGGAGGCGATGGAATGTCTAAAGATCGGTGCCCCAGGCGGCGGATATATCCTGGCGACCGATCACAGTCTGCACGACGACATTCCGCTGGCGAATGTCTACGCCATGGTCGAGGTGGGCAAGAAGTGCGGCACGTATCCGGTGTAGGATACGAATGTCGCTGTCATGCGTCGCTGCTTGCCGTACGCGTTGAAGTGGGGAAGGGACCGGGTAGCCCCGGGCGGTATCCCGCCCGGGGCTACCCGGTCGGGAACTTCCCGGCGCGGCAAGATCAAGTTGCATCGTTGCCCAGCAACTGGAACAACGCATAGGCTTGATGATGGCGAGAATGGGGACGTCCAATCCGCGGTCGGCGTTCAACAGTGAACTCTTCAGTCAACGGATCGAACGAAGCCAAGCCGATACCCCACCGCCGCATTGCCAGCTTGAATCTATCGTAGAGCGCAAGCTGTTCAGGCGCCACCACAATCAGTACACCTTGCGCAAACGATCGGTATTGTTGCGCTTGGAATACCGCCCGCTTAGGTTTATCTAGCTTCAACTCAAAGGCCCAAACTTGGACTTGCCGCAAAGGTCGACTCGGATTCAGACGGCAGGAACCGCTTTCGGTTCGCAACACGTACTTGCGTTCAACGAGTTCGTCCGTCGCTGATTCGATGGTGCGCATCGAAAGCCCGCTGCGCTCGCAGAGGTAGGCGAGGGAACGCGGTGCCCGTTCGTGAAGGAACGATATCACGAGCGATCCGGCAAACTTCACAGTAATGTCTCTTCCGGCCAGAAATCGCGTCGTTCCATGCGCGAGTGCGACGAAGTCAGGACGACCGCGGTGGCGATCAACTTCACGAAAAACCCGACTGAACCGGCCAACGCCACGCAGCGTTCTGCCTGCTTTCAATAGACGTTCAAACACATCCGCCATTTCCTCTTCCGTAAAGGGGAAGCGACGTGCTGTAATCGATTTTGTCTTTTTCACTTTCATACGCCAGCACTGTGCCGAAAAGCCGACACCGAATCACGCCAGGACGTGAGATGATCGGGGCCGGTCTGCGGTTCAAAATTCACGCCGCGAGATAGCACCCTGTCATAAAGACTCCTCGCCGCGTCAATTAATTGTACGGCGGTGTTCAACTTCGCGGCCGGACGCCGTTGGGAAGTTCCGGGGAAGTTCCGGGGACTAGGAAGTTCCGGGGACGAAGTTCCGGGGACAGTATACGGAACTATTGGTGGCGCAAGTGAATCACGTAAACTGTCCCCGGAATTCCCGGCCCGGAATTCCCGGCGCGTCTGGGGGGAATGGCTTGGTCGTCGTCGTGGCGGGAACCGACCCACCTGGGCGAAGTTCCTGCAATTCGAGCAGCGCTGGCCGCTGCCGCCGCCGATAGCCATCCATTCCGTGTGCCGCGTGCGAAGCAAAGGGGTTACTTGAGGAACCGTATGCGGTAATTCTGCACGTACGGGTCTGTGGGAGCCCCGGGTGAGCAATCACCCGGGGCCACCCGGGCCACCTCCTTCACCTCCGTCACCTCCTCGATACATCTTGGCGTTGTGGCAATCGACGTACCGCTGGTCTATGTCATGCCCATCAGCGTGGCGTAGTTCCTCCATCACGAGCCGAATCGCGCCGAGGTCGCACGCCGCGTGATGGTTGGGGCATACGCAGAGGATGTTGCCTAGTTCGTCTGGTCCCTCGTGCGGCGATCCAAGTGGCTGAACGTGGTGCCCTTCCGCGTACCGTGATCCATCGGGTAGGCTCAAGGCGTAGGCGCAGATTTGGCATTCGTAGTTGTGAATGACTTTCACCAGTCTCGACCGACCAGTGTCGCGGGCGACTCGTGATATGGTTGTTGTGATTCGCTCCGGATGTGGCGACGCCAATTCATGCACTGCCGGCGTCGTTGCCTGATACTCTACCGATCCAAGAACCTCGGTGATTCGCTGGCGCTGACTATCTGTCGCTGCGGCCCCCGCGACCGCCGCATGCAGCGCCTCCGGCTGACCACGCAACCATTCTTCTACGAGACGATCAAACACGGCTATCTCGAACCCTCCTAAGCGGCGCGAGCAACCGTCCTCGATAGAGTTTCTGGCGGACACGTAATTCTTAAATCGTCTTGCGTCCAGTTCTCGCCTCGCGATGTGGCGGACAACGTCTCTCCGCAGTTCGACGATATCGGCCACGGAACCGCTCAAATCGAAGCGACGACGGATCTCAAAGAGCACGTCCAAGATGTCGTCGGCGACCAGGTGGCTCATCGCGGAGTCCCTGCAGTGCGGAAAGAAAAGGGGGAAAGAAAAGGGGACATCACTCATTATCCTTATCCATCTCGCCAAAATCAGTGATGTCCCAATCCTGTTCGGCTCGATTATTGCAGCGGGGCGGGGCAATGCCAAGCAGGGCCTTGCGTGGGGATGGCAGGAAAGTAGAGAGGGTGCAGGTACGCCGAAGGCCGATGAATTAGAGCGCGACTTCGGCGCAGCGGCGAACGCCGTCGCGGTCGTGAGGACAGGGGACCGCGCGTCAGCTCGAGGCGTCTTGTTTTTGCAGCTTGGCCAAGTGGGCCAGCAGTTCGTCTTCCTCGGCCAGACCCGTGAAGTAGTGGCAGATCATCTCGTACGTCCGCAGGGTCGGTTTGCGGCCTGTCCAGAGGCTGATCAGCATGCAGGCGATGATCGCGCAGTAGGTTTGGATTTCGATCCCCACCGGATCGTGGCTCAACAGATGCCGGCAGCCCAGCACGTGCTTGTGGTTATGTATCCTGTCCCCGGAAGTCCCGCCCGGAAGTCCCGGAAGTCCGGAACGCCACGGAGGGCGTTCCCTACAGGGTCTCCCATGGCGTCCCGGAATCGTGCAATCCCATTTAGCGACTGGAGGTGCCGGGGCGAACGGCGCGGGCCCGGGGGTGGGCACGCTGATACACTTCGCGGAGCCCGGCCGTGCTCACGTGCGTGTAGATCTGCGTGGTGATCAGGCTCTTGTGCCCCAGCAGCTCCTGCACGCTGCGGATGTCGGCGCCACGGTCCAACAGATGCGTGGCGAAACTGTGCCGCAGGGAGTGAGGCGTGGTGCGAAGGTCGAGGCCGGCGCGGCGGAGGTGTTTTTCCAGCATCCGCGCGACGCTCCGGGTCGTGAGCCGGCGCCCGAACTTGTTCAGGAAGACCGGGGCCTGCGGACCCCGGGGCTCCCGCACGCTGACGCGCCGCACCTTGAGCCACCGCCTTAGCGCCTGGATGGCGTAGGAGCCGATCGGGGCCAGGCGCTCCTTGCGGCCCTTGCCGCGCACGCGGACGATCCCCGCCTCGAAGTCCAGATCGCTCTCGTCGAGCCCCACCACTTCGCTCACCCGAAGACCCGCGGAATACATCGTCTCCAGGATCGCCCGGTCGCGGCGCCCCATGGGGTTGCTATTCGGCGGGGCCGTCAACAGCCGGCCGATGTCCTCGGTGGCGAGGAAGTGCGGGAGCCGGCGGGGCTTGCGCGGATTCCTCAGCGGCTTGGCCGTGTTGGCCTTCACCCACCCCTCGCGCTGGCCGAAGCGGAAAAAGCTCCGCAGCGACGCCAATCGCCGGGCGATCGTGGTCTGGGCGTAGCCCGCCTCGTGCAGGGCGGCCACGTAGCCGCGAAGCTCGAGCACGGTAATCTCGCCCGGCGTGGGACAGACGCCGCCCCGGGCCTCCGTCAGATATTCGGCCAGCGCGATGAGATCCTCGCGGTAGCTCTTCACGGTCAACTGCGAGGCGTTCCGCTCCACCTCAAGATACGTGAGGAAGCGGACCGTGGCCGTACGCATTGCAGAGCGTCCGTCTAGAGATCACTAACCATCGCTGATAGACACGAATGAGGGCGATTAGCGAAGACTAGCGACGATCAGAGTTCCTGCCCCCCTGTTTGCATCCCCTCAGACCCAGTCGTCCTTGTCCGTAGCGGCCGGGAGGTTGAATCGCCGCGAGATCGCCTGCTTCTGGCTCTCCTGGCGGATCTTCTGGCTCAAGACCGCCGCGTCGTACCAGGTGAAGCTGAGTTCGGGATTGGAGGCGAATCGGCCGAGCACCCGCAGCGCCTCCGCGCGGCTGTCGTCGTCGTACAGGAAGACATAGCGTTCCGATCCCTTCACGAGGGCCAATACGTTGATGTCCTGACTCACCGGTGTCGGCCTCCTACCTCGCAGTCGCAACGATCGGGTACGACGCCGCGCGGCAACGCCCGGCCCGGACATACCGTCACGCTCCGTCCTTGGTTCTCTTATCGGATTTTCTTCCACCGCCACACTACTCGCGTTTCCCCGGCGCCTCCGCGGGCGGAGAGCGTTTCCCAGATGTGCATTCGGCAGCAGAAGCGGATGAAATCGTCGCTTCGCTGGAGGTAGTTCTGCCAACCCCCGAAGCGGGCGTCATCCTGGAAGAAGTAGTAACTCTCCAGGGCCTCGGTCAGCTTGCTGTCGTTGCCGTTATAGGTCCGCGTGTGCCGGAGCACCGGCCCATTGCTTGGAACACACGGAGCAGGGCACGCCCTGGGGGGCGGCGGAATGAATCCTCGCGGGTCCGGCCAGTCGGGTGGTATGCCTGGTCCGCCCGGTCCGTTGGAAGCCGCTACACGATTCGCCGTGGCTGTCCCGACCAGCTCTTGGTAGCTGAGTTGCTTCACCGAGTCTCCGGAGGGCGTATCGGAAGGCAGCTTCGGCAACTCGAGGCCTCCTTCGGCGCTCTTCTCACCCGACACGGGAGGTGATTGCTCCCGCTGTGGGGGCAGCGGCGGACACCGCGGGGTTTGTGTGGCGAGTTGGGCCTTGGCCAAGGCCATCTCGGCCTCGAAAATGAGCGGACCCGGGATCTGCTCTTCCTCTGAGGTCCCCCAAGGCAACCCATACCCCGGGGGGATCAAATGGAACCCGGGGTTGGCCGCGTACCACTCGACTTGCAGGGCACACCTTGGCGGGTAATAGGGAGAGTAGTCGGTGACCGCCCCGATCACGATGGCGTCGACACCTAACTCCTGGGCAAGGCGGCGGACATCTTCAGGACCGGCGAGTCGAATGTTGTGGTCCTTGATCGCCCGCTCGACAACCCCCACCGGCACCACTTCAAACCCAGGCACCTGTTGGAGCTCGTTGAAATAGGCCAAGGCGAACCGCCGCCCATCGACCGTGGGCTCGGTGCTGAGATTGAAGAACGGGGCGACCGCGACCTTGGAAAGTTGGGGGAATGGATTGTGCAAAGTGGGCTGGTGCGCGAGTTCCGGCGCCATCGAGCAGCCGCATAGCAGTAAGGCAGTCAAAACAGCCACGTAGCGCATCGCGGTTCCCGCCGAGTCGCACCCCCCCCTTTGCCTGGGACGAATCGCCAGTTACGGAGGGTCCTCCGAACTCGGATAGCCCGGCGCCTGCGTTATCGGCAAAGTCGCTACAGTCTCTCCAATCGAATTCCCTTGACCATCCGTTTCTCACTAGACTTGCACCGCGCTTGCAGGCCGGGAACAATACGTTTTCAGACCTCCTTTCAGGACCAATACTCCCGTGGTCATACCCAGAAACCCCACCCGCGCGGTATGCATCGGCTCGATCACGATCGGCGCGGGGCATCCTGTCGCTGTGCAGAGCATGTGCGCCACGAAGACCACGGACGTTGGGGCAACGGTGGCCCAAGTCAGCGCCCTGGCAAAGGCGGGGGCTGCGGTTGTCCGGATCGCGGTCGACAACTCCCGAGAAGCCCAATCCCTGCCCACGATCCGCGAGCGAACCGAGGCCAATCTCTCCGTCGATCTGCAAGAGAGCTACCGCCTGGCCGAAGAAATCGCCCGTTGGGTCGACAAGATCCGCTACAATCCAGGCCACCTCTATCACCACGAGCCGCAACGGGCGTGGCAGGACAAGGTGCGGTGGCTGGCCGACGTGGCCGCGCGGCACGACATTGCCTTGCGGGTCGGCGTGAATTGCGGCTCCGTGGATCCGGCCAAGCGGGACCGGTTCGCCCACGGCGATTCGATCGGTCCCATGCTCGCCAGTGCCCTGGAGCACTGCGAGCTGCTCGATGGGCTCGGCTTTCCGCGGTACTGCGTCTCGCTGAAGGACTCCGATCCGGCGAAAGTGATCGAAGTGAATCGCCGCTTCGCCGCCGAGCGGCCCGACGTGCCGCTTCATCTCGGAGTCACCGAGGCAGGAATGCCGCCGGAGGGGATCGTCAAGACCCGGACGGCCTTGGTGGAACTGCTGCGTCGCGGGATCGGCGACACGATCCGCGTGTCACTCACCGTGCCTAACGCGCGGAAGCAGGAGGAAGTGCTCGCCGGCAAGCAGATTCTTGAGGACGTGGCGTCGGGCCGTCTCTTGAGCGAGGTGGATTGGGGCCGCACCCGGTTGAACATCATAAGCTGTCCGAGTTGCTCGCGGGTCGAGAATGAGGCATTTGTGGAGCTCGCCGAGCAGGTCCATCAGATGACTAGGCCTTGGGCCGACTATCCGATCACGATCGCGGTCATGGGCTGCCGCGTGAACGGCCCCGGCGAGACCGATGACGCCGACTTGGGGCTGTGGTGCGGCCCGAACTTCGTCAATCTCAAGCGAGGCAGCCGACCTCTCGGCGCCTTCCCGTACACGGAAATCCTCCCGCGGCTCCAGGCCGAACTGGAGGCCCTGGTCCGCGAGAAGGGCCTGAAGCCGGCCTCTGCCGACAGGTAGGCCGCGCGACGGGCCTCTGCGGCACGATGGCCTGTAGGGAACGCCCTCCGTGGCGTTCCGCGGTATCGCCATTTCGACGGAACGCCACGGAGGGCGTTCCCTACAGGCGACCCTCCCACGATCACACAAGATCACCCCCGGGTTTGGCCTTTTTCGCGCACGGTGGTTCTGCTACGATCCATCCCCCGCGGTTTCCTCCGATTGGGGGCCATGCGCTTAGGTGGGCCGAGCGAGGCGAGTCCCGCCAAGTTGCCTCGTGGCTACGATTGTGGGTCTAGTGGGGATACAGACTACGGCTTCTGGTGGGGCTCGCTTCCCTCGACCGACCCTACAGAGTACTGACCCAAGACTATCGACTGCTCGATGAGTAGGATGCCGCACGCTCCAATGGCCAAGGTGGCGTGGATCGGGTGCCTGTGCGTCCCGGTGGTGATGGGATGCGCAGCTCTCTGGGTGCAGCCGCTCAAGCTTCCCGAGCAGTTCACGGTCGTCCGCGGCCAGTTGGTGTACCATAGCGACTTCCCGCTGCCCGCCAACCATCGCCTGCTCGAAGAGTTGACCGCCCGGCGGACCGATCTCGAGGAGCGACTCGGGTTGCCCGGCTCCGATGAGCCGATCCACGTCTACCTGTTCGACAACGCTGCGGACTTCAGGGAATTCGTCCGTCAGCGCCACCCGGACTTCCCTCCTCGCCGGGCATTTTTTCTGGAGACCGACACCCGGCTGCAAATCTACGCCCAGTGGGGCGACCGCGTGGCCGAAGACCTCCGCCACGAAGTGACGCACGGGTATCTCCACTCGGTGATTTCCGACGTGCCGTTGTGGCTCGACGAGGGGCTGGCCGAGTACAGCGAGGCTCCGCGCGGCCACCACGGGGTGAATCGAGACCATTTGAAACACCTCGGCGAGCAGATTCGTCAGGGAGTGTGGAAACCCGATCTGGCCCGGCTGGAGAGTCTTGGGCCATCGCGGGACCTGACGCAGGCCGAGTATGCGGAGTCTTGGGCCTGGGTGCACTTCCTGTTGGAGACGCGTCCCGAGCGGGCGGCGGTGCTGCGCGACTACATGACCGCGCTCCGCCAGAAGGGTGCTGCGGAGCCTCTGTCGGTGCGACTGGCACGCCTCGACCCGGACCCGGCGCAAGCCCTCGTCGCGCACATCGCGGGGCTCGCATCGCCTTTGTCGTCGCAGCCCGGCACCCTATAATCCGGGCTGAGCTGGAAAGCCGGACCTACGCGACATTCGGATCACGATGCTTCAGTTTCGCAGATTTCGCAATACCGATCCGCCTTGGATTACCGAGATCTGGCGCAGTCGCGCCGGCGATCCCGGGCTGTTGCAGCCGGTTTCCGTCGACCTGTTCGAGCAACTCATTTTCGGCAAACTGCACTTCGACTACGCGGGCCTGATCCTGGCCTTGGAGGACGGAAGGCCGGTGGGGTTTGCCCACGCCTCCTTCGGTCCGGACGCGGCCGGGCATCGGATCTCCACGGAGACCGGCGTGACCTGCGTGATGGTGGTGCGGCCCGACTGCGACGAAGCGACGGTCGCCTCCGGGCTGCTCGACCAGTGCGAGACCTACCTCCGGCAACACGGAGCGAAAGTGCTTTACGGGGGCGGAGTTTTCCCCCTGAGTCCCTTCTACGCGGGGCTTTACGGCGGGTGCGAGCTGCCGGGCGTGCTGGAGTCCGACAAGGTGAGCCGCGATCTCTACCCGGCCCGGGGCTATGCGGCCGTCGATCGCACCTTCCTGTTCCAACGCGAACTGAGGAGCTTTCGTGCGCCGGTCGATCGGCAGCAAGTGCAGTGTCGTCGGCGTCTGCTCGCGCAAGTCTTAATGGATCCTCCGGCGAGGAACCGCTGGGAGGCCCTTACGGCGGGCGATTTCGACTCGACCCGCTTCGAGCTCGTGCCGCGCGGAGGCGGCCCGCAGGTGGCGTATGCCGTCGTGCGAGCGACGGAATGGGGCAACGTGTCCCGGTCCGGCCGCATCGCCGGACTGGTGGACCTGTTCGTCGAGCCCGCCTCGCGCCGCCAGGGCCTGGCCACGCACCTGATGGGCGAGCTGGCACGCGTCTTGTCGGGCCAGGGGGTCGCGTTCGTGGAGACGATGTCGCTGGAGCGCAACGACGCTCTCGTGCAGTTCTGCCGAAAACTTGGGTTTCAGCAGATCGCCGAAGGGGTGGTCTACCGCAAGGAAATAGGCGACACCTGAGAGTGCAGACTGTAGGGAACGCCCTCTGTGGCGTTCCGGAACGTGCCATGGACGCCTGTCTCGCAGCCCCCGGAACGCCACAGAGGGCGTTCCCTACAGTCTGAAAGCCGATAGCTCTCAGGCCGCCTTGCCCGCACGCCGTTTCGCCGGACGAGTATCCTTCCAGCGGCGGTGCAGCCACCAGTATTGCTCCGGGGCTTCCCGGATCATCCCTTCCATCTGGCTCGTATACCACTGGGTCAGGTGGTACACGCTTTCAACGCCGGCTTCCTCTGCCCGCAGGTCGGCGATCCCGGTCACTTTCATTTTGAACTGCATGGGCCGCTCCAGACGTTGGGCACAGCAGACCGCGGTGGGGGCGTCGTGCTCCAGCGAGAGCAGGGCGATGGCCTTGGGGGCCGAAGCGGGCCGGCCAAAGAACTCGACCCAGCAGCCCTTCGGACCCGCGGACTGATCGGCCAGGAACGACATCACCCCGCCCGAAGCCAACACCCGGAGGATCTCGTCGTACCCGCCGTTCTTGGAAATGATGTGTTGTCCCGTCGCCCCCCGAAATCGGTTCAAGAACCGATCCAGGTAAGGATTGTCGAGGTTCCTGGCCACGGTGTACGTGGGAAAGCCGAGCAGGCCGAGCATGAAGCCGCCGATCTCGAAATTGCCGAAGTGCGCGGTGACGATCACGGTCGGCCGATCGCTCAGCAAGACCCGCATCAAATCGGCCACGCCGTTGAGCCGGACGTATCGCCGCCAGTTCGTCTCGTGGATCTTTCGGGGCGCAAGGGCCACCTCGAGCACAAGCAGGAAGAGGTGCTCCCACATCCGCCGCGCGAGCTGCCGCCGCTCGGAATCGGAGAGCCCGGGAAAGGCGTGGCGGAGGTTCTCATCGACCACGCTGCGGCGAAAGTGAAAGACGTCGCTGGCAACCCAAGCCAGGGCCCGCGCCAGGCCCCGGCCCGTCTCCATGCGGATCGCCTGGGCAAAGCAAATCAGCATCCGGACCGCCAGGCAGACGACGTAATCGATCACCGCTTTCCGTTGCACGCAACTTCCCTCCGTGGAAAACCGTGCTGGTTGCGAAAGTCACGCAGCGGGGACAATCGCCGAACGCCGTAAGCCGTTCTTGCTGGGCGAGGATGATCGACGCGACGGAGCCCGCCCCCTTTCCGCGACTACCGATCCGACCATTTTGACAGAAAAGCTTCGCACCGGCCAAGAGCGATTTGCCGCCCTCACCCCCGTTGCACGGGGGCCGGGTGGCGTAGGAAGAGATGCCGGGGGTAAGGAAAGAAAAGAAGGGGGAAATGGGGAAGAAAGGGGAGAGAGGCGGTGGACAACAGAGCTACTCGGCGTCGGGCACCGATCGCCGGCCCCCTCCCGCAAGTGGGCGAGAGGAAAGAACGGGGCCGCCGCGCCCCGCCGGGAAAGACTGTAGAATGGCTCAATAGGTTTCTCGTGTGTGCGAAGGAACAAGAGTAGGTAGCTTGCGGCCGATTGGCAGCCGAACGAGGTTTGCGGTATGACGGCTCTTGGGGGGATGGCGACTTCGCCGACTAGATCAGGTTGCACAATCTTGGGGGTGTGGCGGCTTCTGGTGGTTGCCGTTCTGATAGCCGGATCGGTCCTCACCTCCATGGCGCGGGCCTCGATCCCTTCGGATGTCCTTCTTCAGAAGCTTCAGCCGCAAGGCAGCGTGAGCGACTTCGCCGGGATCTTGAAGTCCGCCGAGCGCACGGCCATCGAGGGACGCGCAACGGAATTGCGGCGGAAGACGGGGGCGCAGTTGGCGGTCGTCATCCTCAAGTCGCTTGAGGGGGGGCAAGTGCAGGACTTCGCCAACAAGCTCTTCGCCAAGTGGGGCGTCGGCGAAAAGCGCAAGAATAACGGAATCCTCCTCTTGGTTGCCATCGAGGACCGTAAATTCTGGATGGAAGTAGGGTATGGTTTAGAGCCCATCCTGCCCGACGCCCTGGCGGGCCGTGTGCTCGACGAAAACCTTGTCCCCGCCTTCAAACAGCAGCGCTACGGCGACGGATTAGCGCGGGCCGTCAACCGGACCGCCGAGATCATCGAGCGTGGCGAGCCAGCCCCGCCCGAGGCAAGGAAACGTGCGAACCCTCCTGGCGGCGTCGAGGCGTTCACGGTGTTGTTCCTGTCGCTGTTCGTGGCCGTGGGGGCCCTGGCGGCGGGCGCAGGCGTTCGAGTCCGGGCCTGCTTCTTCGTCCTCTGGGGCCTGTTCTTCGGCGCTATTCCGGCGGGCATCGTCTGGGCCCAAACCGTCGCCGCGGGATCGAGCCTCTGGATCCCGTGGACGGTCACCGGATTGGGCTTGGCGATGGTGATCGTCGGCGCTTGCATCCCATGGAGATGCCCCAGCGGGCGTGGTCGGGGAGGCAGGTCGAGCGGCTGGGGTGGCTGGTCGATCTGGGACGGCGGTTGCTCCAGCGGGTCGGGCGGACCGTGGGGCGGCGGATTCGGCGGCGGCGGTTTCGACAGCGGAGGCGGTTTCGGCGGATTCGGCGGCGGAAGCTCTGGCGGCGGGGGGGCAGGCGGAAGCTGGTGAGGACCCAACGATGACTCCCGAAGAACTGGTCGATCAACTCAAACAGGCCCTCTCCGGCAGACTGTGCGCGGCCGTGCTCTACGGCTCGGCCGCGGCCGGCGACTTCATGCCGGGCACGTCGAACTACAACCTCCTCCTGGTGCTCGACCGCTTGGGGCTGGACGAGTTGAACGCCCTGGCCAAACCCGTTTCCCGGTGGATCGGGGAGGGCCACCGACCACCGCTCCTCTTCACCCGCGGACAGTTGGAGGCCTCGGCCGACGTCTTTCCGATCGAGCTTTGCGACATTCGCCAGTCGCGCCGGGTGCTCTTCGGCGAGGATCCGCTGGCGAACATCAACATCAACCAAGAACACCTCCGCCTGCAATTAGAACGGGAATTGAGGGGCAAACTGCTCGCCCTGCGGGAAGGCTACGTGGTGACCGGAGGACGGCCGAAACAGGTGCTCCGCTTGATCGTTTCTTCGCTGAACGGGTTCCTGGTGCTCTTCCGGGCGGCCTTGCGCCTTTTTCAGGAAGATGTCCCCGCCGAAAAGCTGGAGGCGCTGCGCCTGCTCGGGCAACACGTGACCTTTGATCCGCAGCCGCTCTTGGCGGCCCACGAGCTGAGATACCGGCGCCGCACGATGCGGTCCGTCGAGCCGCTCGTGCTCTTCCAAGCGTACCTGACGACAATCGAACAGGTGGTGGAAGCCATCGACCGCCATCTTCATCCGCAAGCCTGAGGAGTCTTTGTTATGAAAACCGGGATACTGATCGGGTTGGGCGTGGTGGTGGTATTGGTCGTTGTGGTGGCCCTGTGGTTCGTGGGTATCAACAATCGCCTGGTGGCCTTGCACGAGAGCGTCGAGGCGGCTTGGGGACAGGTGGAGACCGTCCTGCAACGGCGCTACGATCTGATTCCCAACCTGGTCAACACGGTCAAAGGCTACGCCAAACACGAGAAGGAACTGCTGGAAGAAGTGACCCGACTGCGCAGCCAATGGGGCAGTGCCCGCAACGTTGACGAGAAGGTGAAGGCGGCGGGCCAATTGGAGGGAACGCTCTCGCGATTGCTCTTGGTTGCCGAGCAATACCCCGACCTGAAGGCCAACCAGGGCTTCCGCGACCTCCAATTCGAGCTGGCGGGCACGGAGAACCGCATCTCGGTGGAGCGGCAGCGCTACAACGAGTCCGTGCGCGCGTACAACACGGCGATTCGCCAGTTCCCCGGAAGCCTTGTGGCCGGCTTCCGTGGCTTGACCGCCGACAAGACCTACTTCGAGGCGGCCGCCCCCGCCAAGGAAGCCACGAAGGTCGACTTCGGGACGGAAAAATAAGACGCGGAGAGGGGGAGAAGAGGAGTGAGGGAGTGGAGGAGTGGGGGAGAGGAGGAGACGACTTGGTGCGGGTGATCTCCACGTTGCTGTGGCCGGTCTCCTGACCGAGCCACAAAGCGCGACCGGAGGTCTCCAGATCGCCGGGAAGACCCTCGGTCCCTGTCGTGTGTCGGGCAGGAGACCGCACCACAGCGCTGGTGTCTCCCCCTCTGCTCTTCTCCTTCTCTCCCCCTCTTCCCCTCTCCGTGTCTTCCTCACTTCCCGTGCATAGCGGCGGTGAGGATGCGGGCGGTGCTCTCGCGCATGATGCGGGGATCGACGGGACGGCCTTCGACCAGGGCCTTGCGGACCTCCTTGCCGGAGATGAACACGGGCTTCTCGTCGGCGTGGTTCTCCATGAGGTCGACCCGGCCCATCGAGGCGTAGAATGCGGCAAAACCCACACGCAGTGGGTGGATCGTCAGGTCGCCCTTGAGGTGGTTGAAGATCTCCTGGGCGTCGAAGTCGCCCCAAATGGGTTTGCCGTCGTGGTACGGGGCGTCGGCGTGCTTGCGACCGATAATGATGTCGGTGAATCCGAAGTTCTGGCGGTAGACGCCGTGCATCACGGCTTCCTTGGGCCCGCCGTAGAACATCTTGATGTCGAGGCCGAGCAAGAGCACGCGATCGGGGACCGATTCGCCCCGCGGCCCCCAGAGGTCCGGGTCGCTGTCGCCGTCGCCCAGGCCACGGCTTTCGATGAGGGCCTCGTAGGTGTGCATGCGGACGTCGGCGTCGACGTCGTCCCCCTTGGTCTCGCCGATGAGCGGATTGAGGCAGGCCCCCGCGTTGTAGCCGGCCCGCAGCAGCGTCTCCAGGCCGCACACCAGGGCGTATTCGTGGGCCCGGTGCAGCGGGTTGCGGGTCTGGAAGGCCACCACCCGCTCCCAGCCTTTCTCGCGCAGGAGTTCTCTTACCTCGCGGGGCGACAAGACGTACTTGCCAAACCGCGGGTGCTTCGGCTGCGGTAGCACGCGGATCGAGCCACCCAGGAGATAGTCCTTGTCGGCGTCGCCCACCAGCACCATGTCGGCCCCGGGGTGGTCGGTGCGATCGGTCAAGTAGACTTTGGACAGATACTTGCGCTTGTCCCAAGGGAACACGTCGGTCAGATCGAGCGTGGCCACGATCCGGCCCGACGAGTCCTCCAACGCCACCTGCTGGCCCGGCGACAACCGCTTGGCCAATTCCGCGGCGACGGGCAAGGCCAGCGGGATCGTCCAGGCGTAGAGCTTGCCTCGGTACTCGATGACCTCCTGCTCCAGCACGCGGTCGTACGCGGCCGAGCCCATCGGGCCTTCCAGCGGGCTCAAGCCCCCGTCGCCGAACCGGTAGACGGTCGAGAGGTCGGCGTCGGAGACCGGCACGCGAACCAGTCGGCCGGCCTCGGCCAGGAAATCGGGAATCGCTTCGGCCTCAACCGTCCGGCAGACCGGATCGCTCAAACCGCCATGCGGGGGCACCAGATCAGGCATCAGAATCTCCTCTATGCTGTACCACGAGACAATCAGGAACCCGCAAATATAAGGGGACAGTCGCAAGGGTTCAACGGTTCTTCTCGTTCCCACGCTCTGCGTGGGAACGCAAGCCCCGCCGCTCTGCGGCACACGGATCGCGGCAAGCCGGACCGAACGCCGCAAGGTCCGCCACGATCAAGGCCGCGGAGCGGCCCAACGTGCGTTCCGACGCAGAGCGTGGGAACGAGGATGCCGCGGCGCCGGGTCAGATGTAGTACATCCGGTCATCGTGGGCGCGTGCTCGTTCCAAGAGTTCGGCAAAGGTGATTTTGTTGAGCATGTCGCGCTGCACTTCGTCGACTTGTGCCCATGCCTGGGAGAGCGCCTTGACCGCCGGCGAATCGGGCGACGCACTGGTCGTCGTTCCGTTCGCCTTGTTACTCGCCCCTTCGATGACCCGCATCACCTCCCCGAGGGAGACCTGTTCCGGGGGGCGGTCCAAGTGGTAACCCCCGGCTGCCCCGCGAGTACTGCGGACCAGCCCGGCCCCTTTCAATTGCAGGAGGATCTGGACCAAGAATCGAGGGGGGACATCATGCCGCTCGGCAATTTTGCGGATCCGGACCGGCTGGCCCGACCCAAAGCGCGAGGCCAGCTCCAGCATCGCAATGCAAGCATACTCAGTCTTGGCGGAGATTTTCATGCGTCTCTCCGGAACCCGACTACTCCGTGGTGTGCAACCCACACTCCGTCTTCGCCGTCCCGCTCCACCGTCCGGCCCGCTCGTCTTCCCCCGAAAGTATCGCTCGGGTACACGGCCAGCAACCGATGCTCGGATATCCTTGATCGTGCAAGGGATTGTACGGGATGTTTTCTTCGGCAATCCGTTTCCACACGTCCTTGTTCGTCCAATTGGCCAAGGGGCTAATCTTCACCAGCCCGAACTTCTTGTCCCAGCCGAGGATCGGCGTGCCCGCGCGATGCGGACTCTGGTCGCGCCGGATCCCGCTCATCCACGCCACGTAGCCCTTCACCGCCCGGTGCAGCACGGTGATCTTCCTATCCCGGCAGCACTTGTCGGAGTCCCGGGAGTAGACCGGGCCTCCGTTGAGCCTTTCATACTCCTCCGTGGAAAGTTCCGGCTGCTGTAGATCGACCACGATCCCGTACCGCCGGGCGATTCGGTCGCGGAGTTCTAAGGTCTCCTTGAACTGATATCCTGTGTCCAGGTTGAACACGTAAACCCGAGGCTCGATCCTCGCCAACATCGAGAGGATCACGCAGCCCTCCGGGCCGAACGCGGTCGCCATCGTGAGCTTCGGGTAGTACTGCCGGACCGCCCACCCGATGATCTCCTCGGGCGTCGCCGTCTCCAACCCAAGGCTCTCTTGCCTCAGGTACTCCAACTCCTTTGGACTCGGGGACCGCGGGGCTCCTCGATCGTCGGGCGCAGGCGACTTCTCCGGCAGCACCAAGTCGACGTGGCCGAAACCGTCTCGGGCCAGTCGGCGATCCAACAGTCTATTGGTAATTTTAGCGGTCATCTTTGGTCGGTGTTCGTTGGGGCAACGATCGTGGCCATCTCGATCTCCCGCCTGTTTAGCCGAACGGGGCCCGAAGGATCAATCATACTAATGTTTGTCAACAAAGTCAACACTGCCTGTTTCCATCTTATCGGCTTTGACGAATGGAGAACTTCAGCCGAGCGCGCACCACCCTTTGTGGCGGATATGCACTTCGGATACCCCCTAATAGAGGTAAACCCGTGCCAGCTCCCAAGGTGTTGCCCACTCGAAGCAAGGGGCCGTCCCGTGCGGCCCTTCGGGCCCATCGGGTACTTGACTCTCGGCACGCAAGTCGCCACGATTGGCCACTGTCGACATCCGATCACCCTCCTGGACACTTCGCGAGGCGAAAGGCAGACGCGCAATGGCTGACAGAGCGTATCTTGCGGTGGACATCGGGGCTTCCAGCGGGCGCCACGTCGTCGGGCGGTTCGACGGCCGGAAACTCACCCTGGAAGAGGTGTACCGATTCGAGAACGGCCCCGTCGAGGTCTTGGGGAGCCTCCATTGGGACCTGCTCGGCCTCTGGTCCCACGTGAAGAACGGACTGCGTGCGGCCTCCAGCGGCGGCCGACCCATCGTGTCGGTCGGCGTGGACACCTGGGGCGTCGACTTCGGACTGCTGGCCAGCGACGGCAGCCTGCTGGGCAACCCGAACCATTACCGCGACAGCCGCACTAACGGCATGATGGAAAAGGCCTTCGGCGTGGTCAGCCGCGAAGAAATCTTCCGGCACACCGGCCTCCAGTTCATGCAGTTCAACAGCCTGTATCAGCTCCTGGCCATGAAGCTCGCCCGATCGCCCCTGCTCGAGGCGGCGAAGTCGTGGCTGATGATGCCCGACCTGTTCCACTGGCTGATGACGGGCCAGAAATCGAACGAGTTCACCGACGCGACCACGAGCCAGTTGTACAATCCGCTCCAAGGCAATTGGGCGTTCGACATCCTCAAGAAGTTCGAGATTCCGACCGACATCTTCGGCCCGATCTCCCCCCCGGGAACCGATCTGGGACCGCTGCGCAAGGGGGTCGTCGACGAGACCGGGCTGGGCGGGACGCGTGTCGTGCTGCCGGGCGCCCACGATACGGCCAGCGCGGTCATGGCCGTGCCGGCGGCCAGTCGTCCCGGCCAGCGGCCCGACTGGTGTTACATCAGCCTGGGGACGTGGGCCCTCTTGGGCATCGAGTCGCCCAAGCCGGTGGTCACCGACCAGGTCCTCGCGTTGAACTTCACCAACGAAGGGGGCGTGGGGACCACGTATCGCGTGCTGAAGAACATCTGCGGGCTGTGGCTGGTGCAGGAGTGCCGCCGTGTGTGGAACAAGGCGGGGCGCAACTGGGGCTGGGAGGATTTGAATAAGCTCTCGGCCGCCAGCAAGCCGTTGGTGTCGTTCATCGACCCGGACGCCCACGACTTCCTCGCCCCCGACGACATGCCCGAGGCCATCCGCCGCTTCTGCGCGAAGACCGGCCAGCCCGTGCCAGGCGACGAGGGCGCCGTGCTCCGCTGCGCCATCGAGAGTCTGGCCATGAAGTTCCGCTACGTACTCGCGATGTGCGAGGAACTGGCCGGCGGGCGGATCGAGACCATTCACATCGTGGGCGGTGGGACGAAGAACCGCCATCTCTGCCAGGCCGCCGCCGACGCTTGCGCACGCCGCGTGGTGGCCGGGCCCGTCGAGGCCACCGCCACCGGAAACCTCATGATGCAGGCCGTCGCCGCCGGCGATGTTCGTAGCATCGCCGAGGCCCGCGAGGTCATTCGCAACAGCTTCGCCGTCGACGAATACCTCCCGCACGAAACCGCTGCTTGGGACGAGGCGTTTGGGAAGTTCGTGAGAGCAGTAGGCAGTAGGCGGTAGGCAGTAGGCAGTAGGCAGTAGGCAGTGGATTGGTGCGCGGTGGTGTCGAACGATTGTCGCACGACCTTCAAGCCGCTGACGGGGACTGGTGATGTCGGGGAAGAACTACACGGACTTGATTGTGTGGCAGAAGGCGATGGGGTTCGTTGAAGACATTTACAGGATTTCGGCTCGTTTTCCGCGCGAAGAGGTTTACGGTTTGACCGCACAGATTCGACGAGCCGCGGTCTCGATTCCTTCGAATGTTGCTGAAGGACAGGGGCGACGATCACGCCGCGATTTCCGGAGATTTCTGCGAATTGCGCACGGTTCCCTCCGTGAAGCAGAAACGCAAGTCCTGCTGGCCGAACGATTGCACTATCTTGGCGCGGATGACAGAATCAGACTCCTGCAACTGAGTTCGGAAATTGGCCGCCTACTCAACGGCCTCGTTCGCTCGTTGTCGCGTGGACCTTAGCCCCCGTCCCCACCGCCCAACTGCCTACTGCCTACTGCCTACTGCCTACTGCCTACTCTTCAGGAGCATCAAACAATGATCAACGTCGGAATCGCCGGAATCGGGTTCATGGGGATGACTCACTACCTGGCCTACCAGGAGCAGAAAGGGGTGCGGGTCCGGGCGATCTGCGAGCAGGACCCGCAGCGATTGGCCGGGGATTGGCGGACGATCAAGGGGAATTTCGGCCCGCCGGGCCGCGTCATGCGCCTGGAGGGAGTCTCCCGTTACTCCAACCTGAAGGACCTCTTTGCCGATCGTGAGTTGGACCTGATCGACGTCTGCCTGCCGCCGGCGCTCCACGCCCAGGTGGCAATCGCCGCCTCCCAGGCCGGCCGGCACGTCTTCTGCGAGAAGCCGATCGCCCTGACCCCGGGCGATGCCGACCGCATGGTCAAGGCGGCCCAGAAGGCCGGTAAACTCCTTATGATCGGGCACGTCTTGCCCTTCTTCCCCCAATACCGGTTTGCCTATCAGACGATCGTTTCGGGCAAGTACGGGAAGGTGATCGGAGGCTATTTCAAGCGGATGATCTCCGATCCGTCGGCCACCGGGTGGCTGCCCCACTTCTTCAGCCCGACCGTTTGCGGCGGTCCGATGATCGACCTGCACATCCACGACGCCCATTACATCCGCCTCATCTTCGGGATGCCGAAGACGGTGCACACGGTCGGGCGAATGCGGGGCGAGGTGGCCGAGCTGTTCACCACGCAGTTCACCTTCGAGGACCCGGCCCTATTCGCCACCGCCACCAGCGGGGTGATTAACCAGCAGGGGCGACCGTTCACCCACGCCTACGAGATTTACCTGGAGCGGGCCACGTTGCTGTTCGACTCGGGCATGGGCAAGCCCGACGCGAGCATCCCCGCCACGGTCCTCACCCACGACGGCCGGGTGCTGCGACCGAAACTCGGCTCCGGCGATCCGGTCGAGGGCTTTTCCGGCGAGATCCAGGAGGTGCTCCGCTCGGTGCGATCGAACACCCCGTCCGCGCTCCTCGACGGCAAGCTGGCCCGCGACGCCGTGGTGCTGGGCCACCGGCAAACCCAGTCGCTTGTGAAGCGCCGCGAAGTGAAGGTGTGAGTGATTATGAACAAGATTGAAATCGGAGTAAACCTGGAATTCATCCGCAGTTCGGACAAGGGCTTTCAGGTGGGCATCGAGACGGCGGCCAGGCTCGGCTACCAGTACGTCGAGCCGTGCTTGAACACCGGGTACGACTTCCTGGCCCTGGCGGGTTACTATCACGCGGTCTCCATGGAGGAGGATCCGCTGGAGGTCAAGGGCTGGCTCGACGAACTTGGCCTGAAGCCATCGGCCGTCAGTGCCCACAGCCCGCTCATGCGGCCCGAGGTCGCGGTCCCCTACCTGACCAAGGCAATCCGGTTTGCCAGCGTGCTGGGGGCCCCGGTGGTGACCACCGACGAAGGCATCAAGCCCGACTGGATGTCGGAGCAAGAGGCGTTCGACATCATGCGGTATACGATTCGGCAGGTGATGCAGGTCGCGGAACGGCACGGGATCCAGGTGGGCCTGGAGCCGCATGCGGCGTACACCGTGCGCAAGGAGACTTTCCTGCGGATCCTCGACCTTTCCGACAGCCCCTGCTGGCGAGTCAACTGGGACACCGGCAACTTCTACCTAGCCGGCAAAGACGACCCCTACGACGCCCTCGAAGCGGTCGCCGACCGGCTCTGCCATTTGCACGCCAAGGACATCACGCGCAAGCAGGCCGACACCGAACGCGGCCAGGTGACCGGAACCCCGGTGGGCTGTGCCTGCGGCGACGGGGACGTCGACTGGCCCCGGGTCCTCGACATCCTGAAGCGGCACAGGTTCCAGGGGGTGATGTGCGTGGAGTGTGGCACGGTCGATCAGGCCGCTCGGAGCCTCAATTACTTGCAGCGGCTCCTGGGGGGGTGTCTAGTCCGCTCTTGATGGTGGTTATGCCCTCGTTGTCCTCGTTCCCACGCTCTGCGTGGGAACACACGATTCGGCCGCTCTGCGGCCTGGGTGAGGAAGGGCGCGAGAGCGTCCGCAAACGAACGTTCCCACGCAGAGCGTGGGAACGAGGATGAACGAGGGTGACTCCGGTCTGCCCGGAAATCTTCCCGCACATGGCAGGCTGGGGGACTGGCGGGCCGCGCGAGCGGCGGTTACGATAAGAGCTTTGCAGTAGGCACGCAACTGGTATTGAGGGAGGGGTCCATGTCGAATCCTGCGGAACTCTACGATGCCATTTTGACCGGCAATGCTAAGAAAGCGGAGGAAGTGACCAAGGCGGCCCTGGCGGCCAACGTGGATCCTTCGGAACTGCTCGGCAAGTACATGATTCCCGCCATGGACGAGGTGGGCAAGCGCTTCGAGTGCAACGAGTACTTCGTGCCCGAGCTTCTGATTGCGGCCCGGGCCATGAAGACCGCCCTGCAACTGTTGACCCCGAAGCTGGCCGCGGCCGGCGCCAAGGCGGTCGGCCGGGTGGTGATCGGCACGGTGCAGGGCGACCTGCACGACATCGGCAAGAACCTCGTGGCCTCGATGCTCGAAGGGGGCGGGTTTCAGGTGGTCGACCTGGGCGTGGACGTCCCCCCCGCCAAGTTCGTCGAGGCGGCCAAGGAGCAAGAGGGGAGCATCCTCGCCATGTCGGCCCTCTTGACCACCACCATGACCCAGATGAAGGCCGTCATCAAGGCATTGGAAGAGGCGGGAATCCGCGCCAAGACCAGGGTCATCATCGGCGGCGCCCCGATCACCCAGCAGTATGCCGACGAGATCGGCGCCGACGGCTATGGCGACAATGCCAGCACTGCGGTAGCACTGGCCAGGAAGCTGGTGGCGGCATAACGTTCCTGGTGGGAAACACGTGGCCGCGTCTCTAGGAGACGCGCGAGAGCCGGTCTCGGAACGACCGGGCCGCGTGCGGACGAATACGAGCTAGATGGGACGCGGTAATCCGGCGTTGTCGTGATGGTATTGAGTGGCCGACCCTGTCTCCGTGAGATCCTCACGGGAAGCCGCTTCTGTTATGGAGCGGAGATCGTTACAACACGCGGTTTCACTCCCCAGGGCACTGCCAATCAACTGGTGGAACTCGGGGATAAACTGCTCGCGGACCCGCGCATCGGCTGGATCTCGATCACCGACAACCCGGGCGGGGCCCCCATGCTCCCGCCCGATTGGCTCGCCCGCCAGCTCGGTCCCGACCGGCCGCGGATCGTGGTCCACCTCACCTGCAAGGACCTGAACCGCAACGGCCTGGAGGCGGCCGCCTGGCGCTACGCGGCCGAAGGGTTCGAGAACATCCTGGCCATCACCGGCGACTACCCCACCACGGGCTTCGGCGGCACGGCCGATCCGGTGTTCGATCTCGACTCGATCGGGCTCATCGGGCTCTTGCGGTCGATGAACGAAGGGCTCCGTGTGGCCGGGCGCCGCGGCGCGATCGAGACCCTGCCCAAGACGAATTTCTACATCGGCTGTGTGGCCTCGCCCTTCAAGCAGCACGAGCGGGAGTTGATGCCACAGTATTTCAAACTGCTGCGCAAGATTCGCGTCGGGGCCCAATGGGTCATCCCGCAGCTCGGCTACGACATGCGCA
>Ga0172371_10002709_pt1 | contig 27890 bp, 25 predicted proteins | sample Lak12m_FD_114543 | JGI IMG/M metagenome (GOLD analysis project Ga0172371, IMG submission 114543) | Freshwater microbial communities from Kabuno Bay, South-Kivu, Congo - kab_022012_12m | ecosystem: Environmental > Aquatic > Freshwater > Lake | place: Democratic Republic of the Congo: South-Kivu...
GCGAGGTGCATGAGGCGTCAGACCGGAGGGTCGTCCTGGCGCTTGCCTGTAGGTAGCGCTCAGGTCAGCTCTGGCTGCGCGCATCCGTTCACTTTAACTGGGGACGCTACCCATTTTCTGCCCATCTCCGCCTAAGATTCATATCCATGGCATCTTAGGGCGGGAAGTCAGCCGAAAACGTGGCTCGGGGAATCGCCTTGGGAACCGTTCCCGGGACGGTTCGGATGGCGGTTTGGACGTTGACGTGCAGGGGGATACCTGTGGCGGTATCCGGCGGGACTTCTGCCGCGATGAGCGGGATAACTCGGTAGGTGAGTTGCGGTCGGGCAGTCGGGGTGATTTTCGGCCGCGCCTTCTGCGCGGTCCGCAGCGCGATCCCATGCGTGATTCTCAGCGGGACTTGCCGAGCGACTTTGACAGCGGTTCGCGGGAGGGTCTGCGCGGCGATTCTGAGCGTCACACGGGCAGAGAGAGAGCCGCGGACTCGCCGCGGGGGTTCGGACTAGGAGAGAACCGGGACGACCGAGCCGGCGTCGGGGATGATGTAGGCGCGGGCGTCCTGCCCAAGTCTGGCAAAGGCGCCATCGAGCGCATCCTGCGCAGTCTTGTAAGGGCGCATGAACACGCTCTTCACTATATCGTCGTCAATTCCCATGACCGTGCACAGGTCCGCGGTGTGCATGATCTGGGCGAGGCGGGCGGATTTGTGCCAGCCCAGAAGAGAGGAGCCAAAGGTCGATTGGCGATTGGCGATTGGCGATTGGCGATTCTCGGGAAGGATGTCGGAGGGGGACTTGGCGGTCTGGAAGACTTTGATGAAGCTGTCGTTGCCGGTGCCGTCGTGGCAGGCCGAGACGGTGATGTGCACCGAGTGGTCTTTGAGCACGGGACGCGCAAACTCGACCGCCCGCTGCGCCTGGTAGAAGTTGATGTCGTAGGGCGGGCGCAGGACGCTCATCACGATGTCAGCCTTTTCCTTCACGGGTACGGCGAAGACCTCGTGCGCTTGTTTCGTCGCAGCGTCGTAGCTTCTGAACAGGTCGCCGGAGTGAATTGCGAGCAGGTCGTGACGACGGTCCTGGACGAGCTGGATAGAGAAGACTGGCCGCGGGACCATTTTCGCGGCCTCGGTCATGTCTTCGTGGACGGGATTGCCTTCGAGGCCGAACGTCGCGGAGCCCGACCGCGTCACCATGTTGTGGTTTTGCGCGGTTGTGTCGTAGCCGGCAATGCCGGGCAGGAATCCTTTGCGACCGCCGGTGTAGCCCGCAAAGTAGTGCGGCTCGATGGAGTTGATGGTGATGATCTTGTCGGCCCAGAGCAGTTCTTTGTTCAGCCAGACGTCGGTGCCAAAGCTGGTCTTGCCGAGGAAGAAGAGCCGGGATTTATCTTTGGAGTCGTGGCACAGAATTGTCGATTGACGATTGACGATTGACGATTGCAGAAAGTCGGGTCCGAAGATGCGTTCGAGTTCAGGCTCGGTCGGCGGACGATGGGTGCCGAGGCAGACGAGCGCTTTGAAGTCGCGGCCGGACAAGATCGGCCTGAGCGCGGCGAGGATAGGCGCGTTGGGAGTCGGCCGCGTGTAGTCGTTGACGAGCACAAGGATACGCTGAGAGTCGCCGACAAACGCCGCGCACTCATCGGCGGCGCGTTTCAGCGCAGCGTCGGTGTCCTGGAACGCGCAGCAGTCGTTGGGTTTGAGGACTCCGATGAGGTTCCGGTCCGGAATTCGGACGAGCATCGTCCGGTCGCCGTAGGGTATCTCCAGTTGCACGTGAGAAGTATAGCGGTGGCACGGAGCCAATCAAACGCTGCCGGACGGCGCTGACACGGAAGCGCCCTCGCCCTCTCCCGGTGGAAGAGGGCGGGTGACGAGGTCCTTCCTTTACTTTGTGGGCCGGAACTCATAGAATTCCCGCATGGTTAAGAAGAAGCCGGTCGTTGCCATCGTCATGGGCAGTGATTCGGACCTGGCGGTGATGTCCGAAACCGCGAAGGTACTGGATGAGTTTGGAGTCGGCAGCGAGGTCAGCATCATTTCCGCGCACCGGACGCCGGACCGCTGCCGGGCGTTTGCTCGCGGAGCGGCGGGGCGAGGCACCAAAGTGATTGTTGCCGGAGCGGGCAAGGCCGCTCACCTTGCCGGCGTGGTCGCGGCGCACACAACCCTGCCGGTCATCGGCGTGCCGCTGGACGCGGGGATGAACGGGCTCGATGCCCTGCTATCCACCGTCCAGATGCCGGGCGGGGTGCCGGTTGCATGTATGGCAGTGGGCAAGTCCGGGGCGAAGAATGCGGGCCTGCTGGCCGTGGCGATACTGGCACTGAATGACACCGGTCTTGGGGCCAGGCTCGCGGAGTACCGCGCCCGCATGGCAAGGGACGTCGCGGCCAAGGCCAGGGCGGCCGCCCGTACCGGTCCGCACAAGACCTAGGCGCGGCGCAGGCAGGCATGTTGTGGTTGCTTTTGTGGTGCGGCATCATGGCCCAGTCTGATTCCATCGTCAAGCTGCCAAAGCCCGACACGGTCGGGAGCGTTACAGTCGAGCAGGCAATCTGGCATCGGCGGTCGGTTCGCATCTACGCCGACGAGTCACTTGCGGTCAAGGAGGTCGGGCAGTTGCTCTGGGCGGCGCAGGGCCTGAGCAGCGGTCTGGTCAGAAGGACCGCACCTTCGGCCGGCGCCACCTACCCGATGGAGCTCTACCTCGTCGCGGGCAGTGTGAAGGGCGTGAAGCCCGGGCTCTACCGATACACACTCGACGGCCACTTCCTCGTTCGGGCCAAAGCTGGAGACCTGCGCGCCGGACTGGCTGAGGCGGCGCTGAATCAGGGCGCCATTACTTCGGCGCCGGCGGTGCTCGTCCTCGCCGCGGACTACAGTCGGACCGCGCGAGCATACGGCACGCGCGCGCCGCGCTACGTGCACATGGAAGCCGGCCATATCGGCGAGAATGTCCACCTGCAATGTGAGGCGCTCGGACTCGGGACCGTGATGATTGGGGCGTTCGACGATGCCGGCGTGAAGAAGGTGCTCGGCATCAGGCAGGACCCGCTGTACATCATGCCGGTGGGGAGGAAGGCGGCCAAATGAGAGGAGCGAATCAATAGTGGTGAGCGATACGGAGTTGCCGGGAATCACTCGCGTGGCCCGGGGCAAGGTAAGAGATATCTACGAGGTCGGCGAGTACCTCCTGATTGTCGCGACCGACCGGCTTTCCGCGTTCGACGTCGTCCTGCCTGACCCGATTCCGGACAAGGGAAAGGTGCTCACTCAGCTCTCGAAGTTCTGGTTCGACCGGTTCAGCGGGCTGGTCGCCAATCACGTGGTTGAGACCGATGCCATGCGGTTCCCGGCCAGCCTCGCGCCTTTCCGAGTGCAGCTCGAAGGCCGGGCAATGCTCGCGCGCAAGGCGAGCCCGCTACCGGTTGAGTGCGTGGTGCGTGGCTATCTTGCCGGCAGCGGCTGGAACGACTACCGGAAGACCGGCGCGGTGTGCGGCATCAAGCTGCCCGCCGACATGAAGCAGGCGGAGAAGTTGCCTGAGCCGATATTCACGCCTTCGACCAAGGCGACCGCGGGGCACGACGAGAACATTTCCCAACAGCAGGCAGCAGCGCTCGTCGGCATAGACCTGGCCCGGGAAATAGGGGAAGTGTCCCTGGATATTTACCGGAAGGCGGCGGAGTACGCGCTTGGTCGAGGCATCATCATTGCGGATACGAAGTTCGAGTTCGGGCTCTACGAAGGCAAGCTGATGTGGATTGACGAGGCGCTCACACCCGACTCGTCGCGATTCTGGTCGGTAGCCGAGTACAAGGTCGGGATGTCGCCGCCGAGCTTCGACAAGCAGTTCGTGCGCGACTACCTGCTTTCCATCAAGTGGGACAAGACTCCGCCCGCGCCGAAACTGCCGCCGGAAGTCATCAAGGGTACCAGGGACCGCTACCGCGAGGCGTACCGACTGATTACCGGCGGCGACCTGCGCTGAGGACAGGCCGAAATCAGATGTCAGAAGTGCCCTCACCCTCGCCCTCTCGCACGGAGAGAGGGAAGGGGTTAGGGTGAGCAGTTGAGGAACCAGTGCTCGTAGCTGACTTCGACTACAATCTCCCGAAGGAGCTGATTGCCCAGCGGCCGCTGGAACGGCGCGACGCGTCGCGGATGCTCGTGCTCGAGCGCGCCACCGGCAAGGTACGCGACGCGATGTTCGGCGACATCGGGCAGTGGCTCAATGCCGGCGACCTGCTCGTCCTGAACAACACGCGCGTGATACCGGCCCGGGTATTCGGTAAGCTGCCGACCGGCGGCACGGTCGAACTCCTTTTGCTGAGACAGGTAGAGCCGGGGATGTGGGAGGCATTGTCGCGTCCTTCCCGCAAGGCGCGGCCCGGCACCGTCCTTCACTTCGGCTCGCAACGCGCGACCATTCTGGAACGGAGGCCCGAGGGTATCCGCGTGGTCAGATTCGACCCGCCCGATGTCTCCGTTCTGCAGCAGTCGGCCGGTGAACTTGCGCTGCCGCCGTACATCAAGGAGAAGTGTGACGACTATTCGCGATATCAGACCGTGTTTGCGCAGGTGGACGGCGCAATCGCCGCGCCGACCGCCGGGCTGCACTTCACGCCGGACCTGCTTCGGGCGCTCGGGCACACCGGTATCGAGACCGCGTTCGTGACGCTCCATGCCGGGCTCGGAACGTTCCGTCCGGTGAAGGCGGAGAACGTCGAGAAACACACGATGCACCCGGAGGAGTTCGAGCTTTCCGAGACAGCGGCCGGACAGGTGAATCGAGCCCTTGCTGAGGGACGCCGGGTCGTGTGCGTGGGCACGACGACGGTGAGGGTTTTAGAGGGGCAGGCAGTCGAGGAAAGCTCGACTGATGAAACTCGAATGACGAAGCGCGGGTGGCGGGTGCGGGCGGGGAGAGGGCAGACGAATCTGTACATCTATCCAGGATACGAGTGGAAGGTCGTTGGGGCGTTGCTGACGAATTTCCATCTGCCGAAGTCCACGCTATTGATGCTGGTTTCGGCGCTTGCCGGTCGCGAAGCAGTGCTGGCCGCGTACCAACACGCGATCGAGCAGAAGTATCGGTTCTACAGCTTCGGCGATGCGATGCTGATAGTATGAGAAAGGGATAGAGAGATCGAGGGACAAAGGGATCGAGTGATGGAGCCGGAGTGGACCCGATAAGGCTGAGCGAGCTGGTAGCTGCGACTCGCGGCAGGCTGGTCAACGGCATCGAGGTGAAGGTGACGGGCGTGTCGATCGACACCCGTACGCTCAAGCCCGGGGACCTCTACGTAGCCATCCGGGGCAAGCGGCTCGACGGGCATCAGTTCTGCAGACAGGCAATCGAGCAGGGTGCGGTCGGTGTTGTGGTTGATTCGCAGGCGGCAGTGCCGGCGGGAAGCGCAGGCATCGTCGTCGAGAACACTACCGAGGCGCTTGGTCGCATCGCCTTCCGCCACCGGGATCGGATGTCGGCCCGTGTGGTCGCAGTCACCGGGAGCAACGGCAAGACTACGACCAAGGAGATCCTCGCCAACATTCTCGCGGTGAAGTTCAAGACTCTCAAGCCGGAGGGCAGCTTCAATAATGACATCGGCGTGCCGCTGACGGTGCTGCGCATGACCCGTGACATCGAAGCCGCCGTGTTCGAGCTCGAGATGAACGAGCTGGGCGGGACGGCGCGGCTTGCCCGCATCTGCCGGCCCGAGGTCGGGGTGATCACAAATATCGGGGACACTCACCTCGAATTCATGAAAGACCGGCATGGGGTGGCGCAGGAGAAGGCCGAGTTGCTGCAGGCCCTGCCGGACAAGGGCGCGGCCGTGCTCAATGCCGACGACCCGCTTGTTATGGCAATCGGCGCGACCTATGCGCCGCCTCGTCGGGTGACCTTCGGGCTCGAGCAGAGCGCCGAGGTGTTTGCCACCGACATCGATGTCGCCGGGCTGGCCGGGAGTCGATTCAAGCTTATGGGCAGGCACGATGTCACCCTCCCGATGCCGGGCCGGCACAATGTCGCTAACTGCCTGGCAGCGTGCGCCGCGGCGTATGCGATGGGCATGTGGCCGGGGGACATGCCGGCGGCCATTGCCCGGACCCAGCCGCCACCAATGAGGCTTCGGGTCGCAAGACTCGGCCCCGTGACCTTGATTGAGGACTGCTATAATGCCAATCCGCAATCGGTCGGTGCAGCACTCGAAGTCCTGCAGCAGTCAGGCTCGGTTGAGAGCCGTGTCGCATTTCTAGGAGATATGTTGGAGCTGGGCGAGGCTTCGGCGGCACAACATGAGGAATTGGGCCGCAGGGTAGGGGCAGTTGTAAGTAGACTTGTGGTTGTCGGTCCAATGGGTGAGTTCGTGGCCAAGGGTGCTTTTGCGGTCGGTTTGGCGTCTATCTGGCGGTTCGAGACAGCGGAACAGGCCAGGGAGGCGCTGTTTGACTTCGTAAGACCCGGGGATACAATCCTCGTCAAAGGTTCCCGAGCAATGACCATGGAAGTAGTCAGCCAGGAGATTGAGAGACGCTATGGCCAAAGAGAATAAGCCCACCCCGGACGACGGTTCGGGTTCTTCTGCTTTTCCTCCGATAAAGTTCACCGACACGACCCTGCGTGACGCTCACCAATCGCTGTGGGCGACCCGCATGAAGACGGCCGACATGCTCCCGGTGCTCGAGCACCTGGACAAGGTCGGGTACTGGTCGCTGGAGATGTGGGGCGGCGCCACTTTCGACGTGTGCCTCCGCTACCTCAACGAAGACCCGTGGGAGCGGCTCAGCGAGATCCGCAAACGGGTGAAGCATACCAGGCTTCAGATGCTCTTGCGCGGCCAGAACGTGGTCGGATACAAGAATTACCCGGATGACGTGCTGGAGGAGTTCGTTGCCGAGTCGGCCGAGCGTGGCCTGGATGTCTACCGTGTGTTCGATGCCCTGAACGACGCGCGCAATCTCGAACGGGCAATCGAGTACGTGAAGAAGGCGGGTAAGCACGCGCAGGGGACCCTCTGCTACGCCATTTCGCCGGTCCACACGATCGAGTACTATCTGGCCCGTGCACATGAACAGCGGGAAATGGGCATCGACTCCATCTGTATCAAGGACATGGCGGGTATCATCTCACCGTCAATGGCGTACGACCTGGTGAAGGCGCTCAAGGAGGCCACCAGACTGCCCGTGCAGCTTCATTGTCACGCTTCGAGCGGTATGGCCGTCGCGGCATACCTGAAAGCGGCCGACGCAGGCGTAGACGTTATCGATACGGCAGCCGCGCCGCTCGCCTTCATGACTTCGCAGCCGGCGGCCGAGAGCATGGTGGCGAGCTTCGTCGGCACGTCCCGCGACCCGAAGCTGAACATGGAAGAGATGGAGGCGGTTGAAGAGCATTTCGAGAAAATTACGGCGGGGCAATGTGTTAGCCTGCCAAAGGTTGTGGACTCGATGGTCATCATTCACCAGATTCCGGGCGGGATGGCATCGAATCTTCGTTCTCAGCTCAAGGAGCAGAAGGCCGAGGACCGGTTGCGCGAGGTACTGGAAGAGGTGCCGCGAGTCCGAGAGGACCTCGGTTTTCCGCCGCTCGTCACGCCGACCAGCCAGATTGTCGGTGTCCAGGCCGTGCACAACGTGCTTGCCGGGGAACGCTACAAGCGGGTGACCCGCGAGACCAAGGACTACGTGAAGGGCCTGTACGGTCGTTCGCCGGCCCCGATTCGCGAGGCGGTCGCAACCAAGATTCTCGGGGAAGAGAGGCCGGTCACAGGACGGCCCGCTGACCAGCTTGAACCCGCGATGGCGCGTGCCCGCAAGGAACTGAACAAGGACCTCGTGAAGAACGAGGCGGACTATGTTTCCTACGCGATATTCCCCGAGGTTTCGCTGAAGTTCTTCCAGTGGCGAAAGAACCCGACTGCGCCGGAACCGGAAAAGAAGCCGCCGGCACCAGGACAAGCTCAAGCCCAAGCTCAAGCGCATGCACAGGCCAAGCCTGCGGCTCCGCCGGAGGACCCGCAGGTGCGACGGCTGCGCGGACTTATCGAGCTTGTCGCTACCCATTCGGTGACTGACTTCGAGTGGGAGCACGAAGACGAGAAAGTAAGAATCAGGCGGGGCAGCGGTGAGGCTGCGCCGGCGATCGCCCGGCCCGCGGCCCCCGCGCCTCAACCGCCGGCTGAACCTGCTCCGGCGGCGCAGCCGGCGATTCAACCGGCTGCCCAAGCCTCACCGGCGCCGGCTCCGCAACCGGCCCCGACTCCGGCGGCCAACGCCGAAGAGGTGACGTCGCCGATGGTTGGTACCTTCTATCTCCGTTCAAGGCCGGAGTCGCCGCCGTTCATCAAGCAGGGCGACGTGGTCGACCCGGGGCAGACGCTCTGCATCGTCGAGGCGATGAAGCTGATGAACGAGATCCAGGCAGAAAAGAAGTGCAGGATAATCGATATCCTGGTTGAGGACGGCGAGTCGGTCGAATACGGCCAGCCGCTCATCCTGGTCGAGCCCCTCTAGGCCGCAGGGTCCTGACCCAAATCGCCGAGATTTGGGGTCGTGTCCTTAAGGAACCATACGACTCGGCATTGACAACAGGCTGACAAGCGTTCAATCGTCAGGAGGATTAGTGACCGGCAGATATGAAGAGACCACCAGGCGCGCGCTGGAGGACCCGGATGGGTTCTGGGCAGAGCAGGCCGAGAAACTGCATTGGTTCCGGAAGTGGGACAAGGTGCTCGACCGCTCGAACGAGCCGTTCTACCGCTATTTCACCGGCGGGCTCACCAACGTCTGCTACAACGCAATCGACCGGCACGTGGTTGCCGGCCACGGCGACAACGTGGCCGTAATCTGGGAGAGCCCGGAGACCGGCAAGAGCCGGAAGATTACCTACCGCGAACTGCTTGATGAGGTCAGTGCCTTCGCCGCCGTGCTAAGGGACAATGGCGTAGAGAAGGGCGACCGCGTGCTCATCTACCTGCCGATGGTACCGGAAACGATGGTGGCGATGCTTGCCTGCGCCCGCATCGGCGCGCCCCACGCGGTGGTGTTCGCCGGGTTCAGCACCGAGTCGCTCGCCGACCGGATCGACGACGCCGGAGTCAAGCTCGTAGTCTGCGCCGACGGCGGCGTGCGCAAGCAGAAGCCGGTCGACCTCAAGGGTATCGCCGACAAGGCGCTCGACCTTGCAAAGAACAAGGTGAAGACGGTCATCGTCTTTGACCGCGGCCTCAATAAGTGGAACCGAGTGCCGGGCCGGGACAAGCTTTGGTCGGAGGAGATGGCGAGTCACCGCGGGGACAAGGTCGAGTGCGTACCGGTCGAGTCGAGCCACCCGCTTTACCTGCTTTATACTTCGGGGACGACGGGCAAGCCCAAGGGCGTGGTGCGCGACTCGGGCGGCCACATGGTGGCGCTCGCGGTGTCCATGCCGCTCATCTACGGAACCCGGCCGGGCGACGTTTACTTCTCGACTTCCGACTTCGGCTGGACCGTTGGGCACAGCTACGTCTGCTACGCGCCGCTCCTCGCCGGGATCACGACCGTCATCTACGAGGGAACGCCGGACTTTCCCGACCCGGGTATCTGGTGGTCGGTATGTGAGAAGCACAAGGTGAACGTGATGTTCTCGGCCCCGACCGCGATGCGGATGCTCCGCAAGTTCCCATCCGACTGGTTCAAGAAACACGACCTTTCGGCGCTGCGCTACATCTTCCTCGCGGGCGAGCCGCTGGACGAGCCGACCTGGCGCTGGGCCAAGGACGCGCTCGGCAAGCCGATTATCGACCACTACTGGCAGACCGAATCGGGCTGGCCCATGCTCTCCAACATGCCGGGCATCGAGCTGCTGCCATTCAAACCGGGCTCGCCGACCAAGGCGGTGTACGGCTGGGACCTGATCGTGGTGAACGAGAACGGCGAGGAAGTGCCGGCCGGGACGCGAGGGCTGCTGGTGGCGCGGCCGCCGCTGCCGGCCGGAACGTTCCTCACGCTCTGGGGCGACGACGAACGGTACGTCCAGACCTACTGGAAGCACTTCGCGAAGCCGCTCTTCTATACCGGCGACTACGCGATCCGCGACGAGGAAGGCTACTTCTGGGTGCTGGGCCGGGCCGACGAGGTCATCAATATCGCGGGTCACCGACTGGGGACGCGCGAAGTGGAAGAGGTCATCTCCGGGCACCCGGCCGTGGCCGAGGCCAGCGCAGTCGGCGTGGCCGATGAGCTCAAAGGCCAGGCGGTAGTCGGCTTCGTCGTGCTGAAGCATGGGTTTGAGCCGGACGAGGCGACCCGCAAGTCGATCATCAACCTCGTGCGCGAGAAGATCGGCGCCATCGCCGCGCCGCGCGACATCCAGTTTGTCAAGATGCTGCCCAAGACCCGCTCGGGCAAGGTGATGCGCCGGGTGCTCAAGGGTATCTGCGAAGGCGCCAAGGTCGGCGACCTGACGACGCTCGAAGACGGCGCTTCGGTTGACGAAGTGAAGAAGGCCGTTGACAACATGGCTGCCTCGGGAAACAAATAGCTGGAGCCGACCGGCTGATCCGGGGCGAGCGTGTGCCCGCCCGCATTTTTGCGGCACTCCGGGTTGACTTTCCGGCCGGTTGTGGCAAGCTTTCAGGCGTGAAACGCATCGAAAACGCTATTCTCGAGAAGGATCTCAAGTTCCTCGACCTGAAGTACTCCGACCTGACTGGCAGGCTGCGTCACGTCACGCTGCCGGTGGAGCAGTTGGAGCACGCGGTCAAGGAAGGAGTCGGATTCGACAGCTCGGCGGTGGCTGGGTTCCGCACGGTTGACGCGGGCGACATGCTTCTGAAGCCCGACCTCGACTCGGCCTTTGTTGACCCGTTTGCCCAGGAACCGACGGTCTCTTGTTTCGCCGAGATCTACGAGACAGACGGGAGGCGCCGGTACGAGCGCGACCCGCGCGCCATCCTGCAGCGCGCAATCACCGCTTTGAAGAAAGAGACCCACGCCGACGAGGTGATGGTCAGGCCGGAGTTCGAGTTCTACCTGTTCAACAAGGCCGAGTTCTGGACCGACCAGTCGTCGGCCGTCTACCGGATCGAGACCGACGAGTTGCGGCACGATGATCCTTCGGGGTTCTCGCTGTTCAAGGGCCCGGCGTATCACGTCGCGCCGCCCTTTGACCGGAGTTCCGACTTCCGGTCCGAGCTGTCGCTCCTCATGTCGCGGTGCGGGGTGCCGGTGAAGTATCACCATCACGAGGGCGGGCGCTGCTCGCAGGTCGAGGTCGAACCGGTTTTCCTGCCGGCCATGCGCTCGGCCGACGGCATCATGCTGAGCAAGTACCTGGTGCGGAATCTGGCGTTCAAGTACGACAAGAGCGCGACATTCATGCCCAAGCCGATTTTCGGCGAGGCCGGTTCCGGCATGCACCTGCACATGTTCCTGCAGAGGAGAGGCGCGGTCGGGACCGAGCACGGGGCCGACGTTTCGCTCTTCGGCGACGAGAAGGGCGCGGCGAAGCTGTCGAAGCTGGCGCTCTACTACATCGGCGGGATACTCAACCACGCGCCGAGCCTGTGCGCGCTGACGAACCCGAGCACCAACTCCTATCGCCGGTTGGTGCCCGGCTACGAGGCGCCGGTGCTCGTCTTCTTCTCGGTGGCGAACCGGACCGCGGCAATCCGGATTCCGGGCTACGTGACGAAGGCGAACGAGATGGCAATCGAGTACCGGATTCCCGACGCCACTGCCAACCCGTACCTTTCGATGGCGGCGGTGCTGATGGCCGGGCTCGACGGCATCCGCAACAAGGTGGACCCCGGGCTTCCTTTGAGCGGCCGGCTCGACTCGCTCGACCTGGGCAAGAAGGCGGTGCCGTTCTCCTTGATGCGGGCGCTGGATGAGCTGAAGAAGGACAACTCGTATCTCGCCCACGACGGCGTGTTCTCGCAGGAGACAATCGACAAGTGGGTGGAGATGAAGATGGGCGAGGTGGAGGCGGTCGCGCGCCGGCCCCATCCCTGGGAATTCAGCCTGTACTATGGCTGTTGATTCCGGGCCGATAGCCAACTTCGCGGAGCTGCTCGCGCGGGCCAAGGCGCGGGGCTCGCGCCGGTGCGTCGTGGCCTGCGCCGAGGACTGCGCGACCATCGAGGCGCTGCACGCGGCGAAGCAGGCCGGCATCGCCGAGGGCGCGCTGTACGGCGATGAGCAGCGGATAGCGACTATCTGCTCGAGTCAGAGGTTCGCGCACACGGATTTCGAGGTTCACAACACCAAGTCGCAGGCTGAATCGATTCGGCAGGCGATATCCGATGCGGCGACCAGGGGTGACTTCCTGATGAAGGGCCAGGTAGATACGGCAACATTCCTGCGCGGGGTGCTCGACGAGGAACTGGGCCTGCGCGGCGACCGAATCCTGAGCCACGTCGCGATGCTCGAGCTCCCGACCTACAAGAAGGTGCTGTTTGTGACCGACGGCGGCATCAATGCGGAACTGGACCTCAGACGGAAGATCGACATCGTGCGCAATGCGATCGAGCTAGCGCGGATGCTCGGGATCGCCCGTCCCAAAGTCGCCCTGCTCTCGGCGGTGGAGAAGATTACGCTCGGCATCGCCGACACCCTCGACTGGGCGATTGTGACGAAGATGGGGGACCAGGGGGAGTTCGGTACGGCAGTGGTCGAAGGCCCGCTCGCCCTCGATATCGCGTTCTCGCCTGAGGCGGCGAAGATCAAGCGGGTGGCGAGCGAGGTGTCGGGCAACGTGGACATCCTCGTGGTGCCCTCGCTTGCGACCGGCAACATCCTGGCGAAAGGGCTTCAGTACCTGGGCGGGGCAAAGGGCGCGGGCATAATCGTCGGGGCGAAGAAGCCGATCGTTATGTTGTCGCGGGCCGACTCGCCGGAGACGAAGCTCTATTCGATTGCGTTGGGGAACCTGGCATCATAGGAAAAGTCCGAAGTCCGAACGATTAATGTCGAACAGAGGAGGGCAGATGGAGCAAAGGATGGCGGTCTTGACCGATGAGGCACCCAAACCGATCGGGCCTTACAGCCAGGCCGTGCGCTTCGGCAACCTGGTGTTCACATCCGGGCAGATACCGATCGACCCGGCCACCGGCAACCTGGTGAGCGGCGACATCGTGAAGGAGACCGAACAAGTGTTTGCCAACCTCGCCGCAGTCCTCGCCGCGGCCGGGACCGACCTCGGCCGGGCCGTGAAGACCACGGTGTTTCTGACCGACATGGGCCAGTTTGCCAGGGTCAACGAGGTGTACGCGCGCTACTTCCGCGAGCCATTCCCGGCCCGTTCCACCGTCCAGGTCGCGGCCCTGCCCAAGGGAGTAGCGGTCGAAATCGAGGTGATAGCTGAAGTCTAGCCGCTGCCGGGCCGCGGTGCGGGCCGATGCCGGCGCGGGCGAGAGCGCGGCGGGGCCACGGACTTCCTTGACCGGCGCACTTCAGTTCGGTAAGGTGAGTTCGATGTGCGAGCGATTTGTCGCAGCCGTTTTGAGGTGTTCGACCGCACCGGCCGCGGCCTTGATCGAAGCTATCCCAGTTGAAATGGAGGAGACTGTTGAACGCTAGTGTTCTGCTGGGGCTTGTCCTGTCCCTGACGCGCCCGACAATGAACCAGGATATCATCAAGGCGCGGGACCTCTGCTACCATCAGCAGTTCGACTCGGCGCTGGCGCTGACGTCCGCCGTGATTGCGCGCGATCCGTCCGACCCGATGGGCTATTACTGGCGGGCAGATGTGTTCCAGCTTCTCATTTTCGATTCAGGCAGGACCGCGCTGGCGGACTCATTCTACGCGCTTGCCGACCGGGTGGTCGCGCTCTGCCAGCGGCGTCTCGCCAAGGACCCGCGCGACGCTCAGGCCCACTTCTATTACGGGATGATGCAGCTCAACCGGTCGAGTTTCCTCGGCTGGCAGCATCGAACGCTCACCGCCCTGCGGGTGCTGTTTGACATCTCGCCGCACCTGAAGGCGGCGCTGGCCATCGATTCGAGCCTGACCGATGCCAAATTCGGGCTGGGGATGATTGAGTACTTCAAGGCAACGTCCGCCCGGTACACGCTTGGTATCCGGTTGTTCGGTTCTCGTCCGAAGGCATACGCGACGGTGAGGCCGCTGGCCGACAACGGCGGGCTGCTGCAGCCCAGCGCCCAGGTCATGCTTGCGTACATGCTCAAGGCCGATGGCGAGTACGACGCCGCGCTCGACTACTGCCGGCGCCTGCTCACCGTCTACCCGGGCAACCGCTGCATCTGGCGCATGACGCGCGACATCGAGTACGAAGCCGGCCACTACGCTGCCGCGGTCCGAATCGGTGCGGAACTCGATACCGTGCTGCCCAGCGCATTTCCGCGCGAGAAGTACTGCATCGCCGAGAACTGGATGGTGACCGGCAAAGCCTACGCCCGGCTTGGCAACAAGGAAGAAGCGCGGGAACGGCTGGACCGGGTCATCGCTTGGGAACGCTACCAGGACGACGTTCCCTGGCTTGCGCACTACGTGCGCGAGGCGAAGCAGTGGCGGGCGAAGCTCGACAGCTAGCCCGATTTTGCCGGCGGCGCCGGTTTGGGGCGTGCTCGCGGGGCCGAGTCCTCTCGGGAGCTGTTTTGCTCCTTGCTCTGGCTGCGGGCCAGGCGCTCGGCGCCCTGTCCGATGACATTGCCCGGGCAACGGACCTCGCCTACGGGCAGCAGTACGATTCGGCCTTGGCGGTTACTTCCGCAGTAATCGCCCGCGATCCATCCAACCCGGCAGGGTACTATTGGCACGCGGGCATCATTCAGCTTCTCATCAACGATTCGGGTCAGGACTGGCTTGCCGATTCGTTCTACCATCTCAGTGACCGGGCACTGGCGCTCTGCCGGCAGCGCCTGGCCGTAGCCCCGAACGACCCACAGGCCAATCTGTACTTCGGACTGACCCAGCTCAACCGGGCCAGTCTTCTGGCCTGGCAGCAGCAGTTGGTTTCTGCCTTTCGGGTCGTCGTGGGCGTCCCGCGGCAACTCAACGCAGCACTGGCGCGCGACTCGAGTCTGACCGACGCCCGGTTCGGGCTGGGTATGCTTGAATACCTCAAGGCCACGACTGACCGGTACCTGCCGGTTGTTCGGCTGGGTTCCCGCCGGAATGCGTATGCCCTGATTAAGCCCATAGCAGACGGCTCCGGGCCGCGAAAGGCGGCGGCCGAACTGATGATGGCCTACATGTCCAGGGAAGACCGTAACTATGATCAAGCGTTCGCCTACTGCCGGCGAGTGCTCGCGGGCTATCCCGGCAACCGGAGTGCATTGCGCCTGATGCGCGACGCGATGGTCCAGGCCGGGCGATACGCTGAGGCAGTGCAGACATGCGCGACGCTCGACTCGCTCATTGATCTGGCATTTCCGTCTAACCGTTACGGTAAGGCCGAGAACTGGCTGGAATGGGGCAAGGCCTATACGCTGATGGGAATGAAGCAGGAAGCCCGTGACCGGTTCGACCGGGTGATTGCCTGGGAGCAGTATCAGAACGTGGTGCCATGGCTGCGGTTCTATGTACGGGTTGCGAAGCAGTGGCGGGCGAAGCTCGGCAACTAGCCGTCCTCGGAGTCGGAAACCGACTGCGCGGCGACGATGCCATCGGGTGCATCGTCTGCGATGAGCTCATCGGCGAATCGCCGAACGCCAAACGCCGAACGTCGAGCGAGGAGCCATCACCGAGATACCAACGCACCGAGAAGCCGTTAGCGGACTCGTCCCTCGAAATTCGCCAGTCCCCCGTCCCTGGTCTTTTCGTCCTCGACTGCGGCAGCACGCCGGAGAACTATGTCCAGCCGATTGCCGACCGGAATCCGGCGCGGATCCTGGTCGTGGACTGCTGCGACTTTGGCGGCGGACCCGGTGAGTTCGGTCTCTTCAACCGCGCGGAGATTGACCGGCTGTCTTACGGGCTGATTTCAACCCACACCCTGCCCCTGACTCTGACCATCGAGATGCTTTCGCTTGAGACCAAAGCGGCTATTGAGCTGCTGGGTATCCAACCGCAGCAGATTGAATTCAACACCGACCTGTCGCCCGCAGTGCGGGCGGCCCTGCCCGGGCTTGTTCAGTTCATCCGCAACTGGGCCCGCCGCTAGGGGGCCCGGACTACTTCGCCTGAATCGTTACGTTGCCGTTTTCTGAGCGCAGCGTCACTGCGGCGGCGCCGCCGCCGATTATCCCGGTCTTGTGCTTCGCCTCGTTCACGGAGTAGTTCACATTGGTGAAGCCATCGACATTGGCCTTGCCGTTGCTCGTGACGATGTCGAAGGCAATCGACGCGGCAGCGGGCAGGTAGAGCGTTACCCGACCGTTGGATGAGTGCAGGGCCACGGCCCCGGCCGTATCCAGCGCGGCCACGTCGCAGTCAATCGCACCGTTTGCGGCCTCGACACTGATGCTGCCTGAATGCGCGACGGTGGACACGGCGCCGTTGGCGGCAGTGACGGCAGCGTCGCCGGTCATGCTGTCCAGGAAAACCGCGCCGTTCGATGCCTCGATGTTCAGCGCGGTTATCGCCGTGGCGAACACGTCATACTTGGTGTTGTAGCTCCGGGTATTGGGGGCCGGGACCTTGCCCCACAGATAGAGGCTAGTTCCCGATATCGAGTCGCCGACGGAGATGTCGGCCAGGTGGGCCTCGGCGTCCGCCTGGGACGTGCCCTTGCAGCTCTTCGTGACGGTGGCGGAGACGACGGTGTCGGCCCTTGCGCGGACAGTGACCGCGCCGTTATCCACCCGGATATCGATGCCGGTCACGCCGGTCACGGGCCAGGCCTTTGTTTCCGGCCGGTCGGCCTGGACATTGTAGGCAATACATCCGGCTGCAAGCAGCGCAGCGAGCAGCAGGGCCGTCGGGTGTCGGTTCAAGGCTCCTCCTTTGGTTTGTGGATACGGCGCTGAGTGTAATTGGCGGCCCTCAGGAGTCAAGCAACGGCAGCCCTGCATTTCCTCTTCGTATTCTGATGGCGCCGCGGCGGAGCCGGGAGTGAGTACGGCAAGAGGGCGGGCCGAAGCCCGCCCCGCGATTTGACTGCCGGTTCCGTGCTATCTGTGCACGATGAGCTTGCGGATGGCGGCGTAGTCGCCGGACCTGAAGCGACAGTAGTAGACACCGGGCGCGACGGCTCGGCCACGGTTATCGCAGGTATTCCAGTCCGCGTGCCGGTATCCGGCTGACTGCGTGCCTTCCATCAGCCGCCGCACCAGTGTGCCGGTCACGTCGTAGACGTCCAGTTCGACCCGGGCCCGCCGTGGGAGAGTGTAGCTGACTTGCGTGCGAGAAGCCGTTGGATTCGGGCAGGGCTGGGACAGTGCGAACCCGAGCGGCGCTGCGTCTTTCTCGTGCTGTTCGATGCCGCCGGACGATACGATCGTGAAGTTCGCGTTGCTTGCATCTTCGACCCGGCCGTCGGCTTCGTTCCAGGTCACCACCTTGATCCGGGCCCGGGTGGTCGGCGTGTTCGGTACGGTCCAGGCGTACTCTGGCGGCGCCGGGGGCGTGGCGAGATAGGCCACGCCGGTCCAGCTCAAGCCCGCATTGGTCGAGTAGTAGATTGAGTCCCTGACGCCGTTGTCGGTCTGTGTCCAGGTGATGTTGCAGACCGAATCGGCGTGCCAGGACTCACCGCCGTTCGGCGCGGTCACGCCCACGCTTGGTCCGACCGCAGTCCAGTCCAGCGCGTTCACAATAAGCCGGCACCACTGGCCGGAGGCGGACGACTGCCAGTACGTCAGCGGGAAGAGGCCGATGGAGGCCGCGCGTCGGCCGGCGCTGTCGAAACACGCGGCGAGGCAAAGCCCGGCGTCCGTGTACTCAGCCAGACTGACGCAGTTGGTGCTGCGCAGCGTGCCATTCTTGTTTCCGGTGCGGAAGCCGCCCACGCTGACTGCCGACACGCCCGACATCATTGGGTGCGCCGGCTGGCGGACCGCGCCCATCGAGCCCGCAGTGCCGGATGGTGACGAGACCGTGAAAGGGGCATACGCTGAGCGCCATGTCCCCTTGATTTGACTGGGGGTGCAGTCCGCGAACACGGCCTCCACCACGCCCCCGCCCAGTTGGAGGAAGCGGCCAAGGCTGTCGCCGAGCGCGGTCGTATCCGCCGGCGCGTATTCGGTGAACGTCAGGATCGCCCGACAGCCCTGGTTGTACCAGTCAGTGGCCGGGAAGGCAGCGTGACCGCCGCTGCCGATGTAGTATGTGTCGGCCGACGTAAACCTGCCGTCGGATGAGTCGATAAGCATCTGGCACAGGACCGCGACCGTGTCGCGATAGAACGCGGCATGGCACACCATGACTGCGTAGCCATCATCCCTGCTTGTCAGGCTTCGGGCGTCACCGGCCGCTGGGCTGGCGCTCGCGTGGCTGACGCCCGACAGCATCGCGACGAGAGCGGTCAGGACTACCACCTTCTGGCGCATGCGCATCTGTTCTCCTTCGTTGGCGGGAGGCGTCACTGCTACGACGGCATCCGGCCGGCCTCCAGATGCGGCCGGATGCCGGAGGGCGGTCACCAGGCTACGGCCGCCGAGTCTTGTCAGTTCTATTAGACACCCGTCTCTCCTGTCTGTCAAGCTCTGGCTGCGCGAGTGCAGTTCCGGATTGCAGGTTAGCGCGGCGGGGCCGCGGATGTCCAGACCGGCGTGTGGTCCCGAGTGGCTGACCCCGAAGGTGGCCAGCGGAAGTGGTCAGCGCTTGGCCGGGCGGTTACCGAGCGTGAAGAGTTTCTTGGACCCGCGGCGTTTGATGGCGTTGCGGGCGTCGAGAATCAGCCGGCTGTGTTCGAAGATGAAGTCGTAGTCAAAGCATTTGTGGTCGGTCAGGATAACGACGCAGTCGGCGGTCTTGAGCGCCTCGGTGGTCAACGGCACTGATTTGAACTTGCTGCCGTTGATGTGAATCTCCGGTACCCACGGGTCGTGGTAGGCGATGCTCTTCACTTTGTCCTGGGTGAGCTCCATGACTTTGATGGCCGGGGAGTGGCGGGTGTCTTCGACGTTGCCTTTGAACGCGGCGCCGAGGATGAGGAGCTTCGCCTTGGACGCGGCGATGCCGTTGACCCCCAGCGTCTCGACGATGCGGTCGGCGACGTAGAACGGCATCGACTCGTTGGTCTCGGCCGCGAGTTCAATGAAGTCGGAGTGGAAGTCGTACTCGCGGGCCTTCCAGGCGAGGTAGTAGGGGTCAATGAGGATGCAGTGGCCGCCGATGCCGGGCCCGGGGTAGAAGGGCATGTAGCCGAACGGTTTGGAGGATGCGGCGTTGATGACTTCCCAGATGTCGATGTTGCCCATCCGTTCGCACATCACCGCCATTTCGTTGACGAGGGCGATGTTGACGCTGCGGAAGATGTTCTCGAGCAGCTTGGACATTTCGGCCACGCGGGGCGAGGAGACCGGGATGACCCGTTCGACGAAGCGGGAGTAGAAGTCGACGGTGAGGTCGGTACAGGCCTTGGTGACTCCGCCAACCACGACCGGTGTGGTCTTGGTGTTGAACTTGTGGTTGCCCGGGTCGATCCGCTCGGGCACGAAGGAGAGGTGGTAGTCGCGGCCGACCTTGCGGTCCTGCTTGTCGAGAATGGGCTGGAGGACTTTCTCGGTCGTTTCGGGGTAGGTGGTCGAACGGAGGACCACCAGTTGGCCCGGCTTGAAGTATTTGGCAATCTGGCGGCCCGCCTCCTGGATGAAGGTGACGTCCGGGTCTTTGGAGGAGGTGAACGGCGTCGGCACGCAGATGTTCACAATGTCGCAGGTGGCGAGGACCTTGAAGTTGGTCGTGGCGCTGAACTTACCTTTGACCGCGGCGAGGTCTGAGTCTTTGACGTCGCTGATGAAGCTCCGGCCCTCGCGCACGGCCTCGACTTTGGACTTGTCGACGTCGACCCCGACAGTCTCAAAGCCGGCGCGGGCGATTTCGATGCTCAGGGGCAGGCCGACGTAGCCGATACCGATGACGCCGACCTTCGCTTTCCGGTCGTGAATCTTGTTAGCCAGGTCCATCTAGTTGTCTCCTCTTATGCCCTGATACTGGTGCGTGGCAAACTGGTCAAAGTGTACAAAGGCCGATGCATGAAGCAAGAGTCGTAAACCGGGGGCTCGAAAAAGCTCGGACCTCGAAGTCCGAATGACGAATGAAGCTCGGAACCCGAAGCTCGGATTCAAGCCGGTTGTTCATTGGAGCTTCGTCATTCGGGTTTCCTCGCTGCTCTCGCCCTCACCACACCGTTCGGTCCAGCGTGCGGTACTGGACGGCCTCGGTGATATTCGATGGCTGAATACACTCTTTGCCTTCCAGGTCGGCGATTGTCCGCGCTACTTTGAGCACGCGGTGGTAGGCGCGGGCGGAGAGCCCGAGCCGGTCGATTGCGGCCCGGAGGATTTCGTTGCTCTGGGGCGACACCGGGCAGAAACGGCGGATGAGCTGCGGCCCCATCTGGGCGTTGGCGTAGACCGGGTGGCGCGAGCCGGTCGACTTGAAGCGTTCGAGCTGGGCGTCGCGGGCCCGGCGGACGCGCTCGGCGACCGCACCGGAGCTCTCGCCGGGGCGTTGGTTCGAGATGTCGTCGTAGCGAAGCGCCGGGACCTCGATGTGGATGTCGATGCGGTCGAGCAGGGGGCCCGAGATCTTCGACCGGTAGTGGCGGATCTTGAGCGGCGAGCAGGAGCAGGAATGGCGCGGGTCGCCGAAGAACCCGCAGGGACAAGGGTTCATGGCACAGACCAGCATGAAACGAGCCGGGAAGGTGAAGGTCGAGCGGGCGCGGCCAATGGTCACCTCGCCGTCTTCGAGTGGCTGCCGGAGTGCTTCGAGCACGTCGCGCCGGAACTCGGGCAGCTCATCCAGGAAGAGGACGCCGTTGTGCGCGAGCGAGGCCTCGCCCGGGCGGGGCACCGTGCCGCCGCCGATTGCGCCCGATTCCGAGACGTTGTGGTGCGGTGAGCGGAACGGCCGCACGGCCACCAGGGGCCGGTCCGGTGAGAGCGTGCCGACCACGCTGTGGATGCGGGTCGCTTCCAGGGCCTCGTTCAGAGTCATCGGCGGCAGGATGGTCGAAAGCCGGCGCGCGAGCATGGTCTTGCCCGAGCCGGGTGGACCAATCATCAGAGCGTTGTGGCCGCCGGCGGCCGCGATCTCGAGGGCGCGCTTGGCGTGTTCGTGGCCGTGGACTTCGGAGAGGTCCACGGGCTGGACCGCGGCCTGGGCGAAGAGGGCGGCGACGTCGGTATGGGTCGGTTCAATCTTGGCGACGCCGTTGGCGAAGTTCGTCGCTTCGATGAGCGTGTTCACGGCATAGACCGCGAGTCCCTCGACCATCGCGGCTTCGGTTGCATTTTGAACCGGCACGACGAGCCCGCGCAGGCCGGCCTGCTTCGCGGCGACCGCCATCGAGACCGCGCCTTTGACCGGCCGGAGGGAGCCGTCGAGCGAGAGTTCGCCGAGGAAGGCCAGTTCGCGGAGCGCGCCCGGCTGGATGCTGCCGGCGGCGGCGAGTATGCCGACCGCCATCGGCAGGTCGAAGCCCGGGCCTTCCTTCTTCACGTCGGCCGGTGCGAGGTTCACGGTGATCCTGCGGTTCGGGAAAGTGAAGCCGGAGTTCTTGATCGCGGCCTGGACCCGGTGCTGGGACTCCTTTACCGCAGTGTCGGGCAGGCCGACGATATTGAACTGCGACAGGCCGTGGGTGATGTCGGTCTCGACGGTGACGATGTAGCCGTCCACGCCGAAGACCGAGGCCGAGAGCACGCGCGACAGCACTATAGAGCTCCGACGATGTGCTCGAATTCGGGACGTCTGCCGCTCAGGGTGATGCCGAGTACGTCGAACCTCACGTCCGAGGATTCGAGGTTGTGTCTTACCAGGTAGTCCTCGACCAGCCGGCGGAGCCTGGCCTGCTTGCGCCGGGTGACCGACTGGTCGGGACGGGCGACCTCTGAGCTGGTGCGCGTCTTCACCTCGACAAATACAAGGGTGCCGCTGTCTTCGCAGATGAGGTCGATCTCGCCCAGCCACGTAGTGTAGTTGCGCTCGACGATTTCCCAGCCGAGGTTGCGGAGGTAGGAAGCCGCCAGGTCCTCTCCCTTTCGACCCAGCGGTTTCGCTTTCACTATGACGCCGAGGCAAGCTCACGGACCGGAGCGTAGGTCCGGCGGTGAATAGGGGACGGGCCGAGTTCCCTGAGCGCGCGCAGGTGCTCCGCAGTCCCGTATCCCACATGCCGTTCAAAACCGTAGCCGGGGTACTGCCCCGCCATCTCGGTCATCAGCCGGTCGCGAAAGACTTTGGCGATGATGGAGGCGCAGGCGATTGACAGGCTCTTTGAGTCGCCGTCCACGATGCCGCGGCAGGGAAGGTCGAGGTCCGGTATCCTGAAGCCGTCGGCGAGCACGAGCGCGGGGCGGACACTGAGTTCGGCGATTGCCGTCCGCATCGCGTGGAAGACGGCGTTGGCGACGTTATGGTCTTCGATGTAGCGTTGGTCGGCGCTGGCGATGGCCCAGGCGAGCGACCGCTTCTTGATGTCGGATTCGAGCTTCTCGCGGCGGAGCTTGGTCACCTGCTTCGAATCGTTGGCCCACTTGAGCCGGATGTTTGGCGGCAGGATCACCGCGGCCGCAACAACCGGGCCGGCCAGCGCCCCCCTTCCTACTTCATCGACGCCGCAGAAGAGAGTGCTACTCTGCCACAGCTCGCGGTCTAGGTTGTGCTTCACCCCGCTGCTCTTGGAGCATCGCCTCGCGGCCGGTCCGCCGGCGCAGATAGTAGAGCTTTGCCCGCCGGGCCTTGCCGTGGCGCTTCACCTCGACTTTGGCGATCGCCGGGGTGCCATAGGGGAAGATGCGCTCGATACCATAGCCACGGCTTACCTTGCGAACGGTGAAACTGCGGTTCGGGCCGGCACCGCGGATCTGAATGACCGTTCCCTCGAACAACTGCAGGCGTTCCTTATCGCCCTCGACGATCCGAACGTGCACCGCAACGCCGTCACCGGGCCGGAGCGGCGGGATCTCGGCCGGTTCGTGTCGAACCGGTGCGGCGGCCTTAGCTTCCTTGGCAGCTTCCTTCTTAGCCATTGATGGTCTCCTTTTCCAGTTCGCGGCAGAGGAACTCGCGCTCGGATTCGGTCAGCACCTCGTTGCGCAGCAGTTCAGGCCGGCGCTGGGCGGTTGTTTTCAAAGCCTGTTCCCGGCGCCAGCGCGCGACCGAGGCGTGGTCGCCGGATACCAGCACTTCGGGTACTTCGCGGCCGCGGAATTCGCGCGGCCGGGTGTAATACGGGGCGTCGAGAATCCCGGCCGAGAACGAGTCGGTCGCGACCGAGTCCTCGTCGCCGACTGCGCCGGGCAGGAGTCGGGCGACGGCCTCGATGATAGCCACGGCCGCGGCCTCGCCGCCGGCCAGCACATAGTCGCCGACCGAGACCTCGCGGTCGACCGCGAGCCGCACGCGTTCGTCCACGCCCTTATACCGGCCGCAGATGAGCACCAGGTGCGGGGTGCGGCTGAATTCCTCGGCCAGCGGCTGGGTGAAGCGTTCGCCCTGCGGGGAGAGGAGCACGACCAGGCTTTCCGGCCGGCGGACGCTGTCGATGGCCGCGGTGAGGGGTTCGGGTTTCATCACCATTCCCGCGCCGCCGCCGAACGGATAGTCGTCGACGGTGCGGTGAGTGTCGGTGGTGAAGTCCCGGGGGTTGACGAAACTGAGGTCGAGCTTGCCGTCAGCGCGTGCGACGCGAGTCGGCCCGCAGTCGAAGGGGCCGCGGAAATACTCGGGGAACAGCGTGATGACGGCTGCCTGCATCGGTCGGAATGACGGTCGGGTCCGCTGGCGGTTTAGCCGATTACGTCGACCGTGGCGTGCTTGTCGAGCTTGCGGGCCGCGGCTCGGACAATCGCCCGGATCGCATCGATGGTTGCGCCCTGCCGGCCGATGACTTTGCCCTGGTCGCCCGCCATGACTTTGACTTCGTACGTCAGCGTCCGTTCGCCGGCGAGCTCGGTAACCTTGATCTGATCGGGGTGGTCGACGAGCGCCTTCACGATGTGCTCGATCATCTCTTTCATGGCTTACTCCTTCGGTGTGTCCGTGGGTGTCGTACTTTCGGGGGTGATGATAGGTTCGGCGGATGCGGGTGCCGCCGGGCTGTCGCCGTTTATGGACTCGGGCGCCGGCGCGTGCTGCCGGGCGTAGCGGCCGAGCAGCCGGCTGACCGTGTCCGAGGTCTGAGCGCCTTTGGCTACCCAGTGTCCGATCCGCTCGGTCTTGAGTTCCAAAAGCTTTGTCCGCGGGTCATAGTGGCCGACCGACTCCAGGTACTCGCCGTCGCGCGCCTTGCGCGAGTCAATGACGACGACCCGGTAGGCGGGCCGGTTCCGAAGTCCCGTACGCCTTAAACGAATTCTGAGCAAAGTCTTCTCCTTATTCTGGAGCCATACGATAGCGAAAAGGCTCGAATTGTCAACCAATGCCAGCCTCAAAGGCCGGCGGCAACTCTGAGGCCCGAATGTCGGGCGCCAATTCCGCTCGCGGCGCGGCCACTCCTGACCGGAGTACGCCGTCACCCGGTCTTTGTTCGTCATCCTGCCTCGTGCCGTTGACTTGCCCTACCCGACAGCTACAATTGAACTGAGGAAGTCGCGCCCGGCAAGCAGCGAGCCGGCCGCGGTTCTGCATCAGGACGGCAGGCGCACTAACTACGGGAGGTATTTGTGAGGAGAGTGGTCGTGATTTCGGTGCTGGCGTTGGCCGGAATGAGCTTCGCGCTCAACAGTCCGAGCCTGCAGCAGCACCTCACCGGCGCACAGGCAGGCGAGCGACTGCCCGTGCAGATAGTGCTGAAAGAGCAGTTCGAAAAGGACCTGCTCAACAGCCTGGTCGACGGCATGCCGAAGCCCCAGCGCCGCGCCGAAGTGGCGCGGATACTGAAGGAGTTCTCGGCCGACGAGCAGGCCGGCGTACTGGCGTACCTGGCAACCACCGATGCCAAGAACGTCCAGTCGTTCTGGATTGTCAACGCGGTGTATTGCGAGGCGACGCCGGCGGTAATCCAGGCGCTCTCCGAGCGTCCCGAGGTGAACTACGTCAACTATGACCTTGCGTACTGCCCGAACCTGCTGGAGCCGGAAGAGCCGGCGACCGGAACCGAGGAGATTGCCTGGGGTGTCGCCAAGATAAATGCGCCGGCGGTCTGGGCGCTCGGCTATACCGGCAAGAACATCGTCTGCGGCCACATCGACACCGGCTGCAACTACGACCACCCCGACCTCGCCGACCACCTCTGGACCGACCCGAACTACCCGCATCACGGCTGGAACTTTGAGAGCAACAACAACGACCCGATGGACGTTCAGGGCCACGGCACCCATACGGCCGGCACGGTTGCCGGCGACGGCACCGGCGGCACCCAGACCGGGGTCGCGCCCGACGCGCAGCTGATAATCTGCCGGGTCAAGACCAGCCCGGTCGACTCAATCGCCGAAAGCCAGGCCTGGGCAGCGATGCAGTTCGTGGTGTCGCCGCCGCTCTCGCCGACGCACGGCGCCGACCTTTACACGATGTCGCTGGGCTTCCAGATGGCGTGGAGTCCGCACCAGGCGATCTGGCGCACGACGTGCAACAACGTCAATGCCGCCGGCGTGTCGCAGATCGTTGCGGCAGGGAATGAACGGGGCATCTCGCCGCCGAACGCCTGCCGCTGTCCGGGCAACGTCCCGCCGCCGTGGTGGAACCCGCAGAATACCGGTACCGGCGCTCTGTCCGGCGTCGTCTCCATCGGTGCCACCGACGAATCCGACACAATCGCGTACTTCTCCTCTCCCGGTCCCTGCACCTGGACCGGCATCGCGCCGTTCAACGACTATGCCTACCCGCCCGGCCTGACCCGGCCGGACGTATCGGCGCCGGGCACCAACATCAAGTCCTGCTCGAATTCGGGCAGCGGCTACACCAACATGGACGGCACGTCGATGGCGTGCCCACACGTCGCGGGCACGGTCTGTCTGATGCTCTCGAAGAACCCGGAGTTGATGCCGGATGAAGTGGACTCCATTCTCGAGCTGACCGCGGTTGACAGAGGCGCGACGGGCAAGGACAACGACTTCGGCGCGGGCCGGATCGATGCGCTCGCGGCGGTGAACTACACGACCCTGTCCGGCGGGCCGTCGCTCAAGCTGAATTCGTACCAGATAGTTGACTCGACCGGCAACAACAACGGCATCCTCGACCCCGGCGAGACGGCCAAGCTCCTCGTGACCCTGCGCAACAACGGCGGGGCCTCGAGCAACAACACCACCGGCAGGTTCCATTCCTACGACGGCCGGCTGAGCGTCCCCGACTCGTTCGGTTGGTGGGGGAACATCGCGTCCGGCGGTTCGGCGACCAACAACACCGATCCGTTCACCCTCCATGCCGACGCGTCGATTCCGGCCGGGACAGAGATCACCTGCTCACTGTTTGTGACCGGTGACAGCGCAGCGCTCTATTCGAAGCGGATCGAGCTGAAGATCACGGTCGGCGTGCCGCCGGGCGGCATCATCTGGGGCCCCAAGCCCGCCCCGAACATGCCGACCGGCGCGGGCATCTGCGGCGTGACCTACAGCACTGCCGACGACCTCATCTACTGCACCTACTTCGGCAACTCGACCATCTACAAGTACTCCTCAGACAGCATGCTCGTGCCGCAGGGCACGATTGCGGCCCCGCAGGATTCCTGCCTCGATATCGACTACGCCGCCTACGGCAACGCCTTGTGGCTGGTCTGTAATCCGCAGAAGATAATGTACAAGCTCAGCCCGACCGGCTCGGTCATCCGCCAGTTCAGCTTGTCGTTCGCCAACTACCCGTACGGCGCGACCGAGTACGAGGACGGGCACTTCGTATACGTCTCGGACCGCCGGAGCACTCCCAGTCAGCCGCAGCTCATCTATGTCCGGGATACTCTCGGCAACTACGCCCAGGGTGTCATCACGCACCCATTGACCGGGCCCTACGGCACGCACTGTCTGGCGCTCGACGGTCGCGGCTCGACCAACCCGCCGACGCTCTTGAACATCTGGGCCTGGTACAACGCGACGGGCTCTGCCATCGACAGCTGTGGCATGTACGAATTGAACCGCGCCGACGGGACGCTGCTTGACGGCTACGTTTTCCCGACCAAGACCTGGGACGTCCGGGGCATCGAGTGCGACCCGCGCGACGGCTCGTACTGGCTCACCATCGCGGCGGGCGGCACGAGCAACAACATGATCGTCAAGGTCGCCGGCTTCAACTACGGCAAGATCGGCGTCGCCGAGCCGAAACCGCCGCTCTTCGGTGCCGGCAGTCGACTGCAGGTGTTCGCCCGGCCCAACCCGTTCGCGGGACGGACCAGGCTGTCGGTGAAACTGCCCGCGGCCGGGAGCATTGACCTGCGGGTCTACGACAACAGCGGCCGGGTGGTCAGGACGCTCGCGCGGGGCTCGACCTCCTCGCTCTTCACGTGGGACGGCAGAACCGACGACGGCAAGGCCGTTGCACCGGGCGTCTACTTCTACCGCGCCGCGAGCGCGACCGAGCAGGCCTGGGGCAAAGTCATCCTCTCCCGCTAGTCCGCTAACCGGATTCGTCTCGGAGCGGCGCTTCGGCGCCGCTCCGACTCTCTGTCGAGAATGGACTGCAGCGGGCGTCGGAGCGATCCTCGTTCCTCCCCAAGAGGCTTCGAAGGTTGCCTGCGAGGTTGCTTGCAGAGGAATTCGGACGGGGATCCGGACCGGAACGTGGACTGGAACTCACGATTGAGCTTGGGAAGGAACCGCGATTGTTATGCGGCAAGGAACCGGACAAGGAGCTTGCATCGTAGCTCGCGAGGTAGCGGACGAAATAGCGGTGGAAACA
>Ga0172371_10002711_pt1 | contig 27883 bp, 26 predicted proteins | sample Lak12m_FD_114543 | JGI IMG/M metagenome (GOLD analysis project Ga0172371, IMG submission 114543) | Freshwater microbial communities from Kabuno Bay, South-Kivu, Congo - kab_022012_12m | ecosystem: Environmental > Aquatic > Freshwater > Lake | place: Democratic Republic of the Congo: South-Kivu...
GCGATCGGGTGGCCAGAAAATATTCCATTCCCCCACTTGCTGAGTTAATCAAAAAATTAGCCGTCGACCTTAATTTGGGATGGTCCTATTCGCTTCCCTGATCCCCATTTTTTGAGATGATACCAAAAAACCGACTTTTTAGGTCGGTTTTTTGTTTATTCTTGGCGGTCCCGACGGGATTCGAACCCGCGATCTCGGCCTTGACAGGGCCGCATGTTAGGCCGCTACACCACGGGACCAATTAGTTAAGCGGGCAAAAGTTTACCATGACGACAAGGCGATGTCAATACGAAGTGGTTTATATATACAAGTTACTACAAGTAAAGTTTACTCTTGTCAAGAGTGGAATGTAAAGTGAAAAAATAAATCTCGGGATGTCTCGCTTTCAAAATGGTTGTCTTGACCGTTGCGTGCCCAAAAGAGCTGTACTCTAACCGCTTTTTCATTTTGTTGTGATATGATTCATAAAAAAGAAAATCAATCAAGGAGTATTTTATGCTAGGTCTACCGCGTGGTTCAGAGTGGATTGTCATTCTTGTAATTGTCATCCTGCTGTTTGGTCCAGGTCGTATCGGCAAGATCGCAAGTGAACTTGGGCGCAGTATCAAATCCTTCCGCGAGGGGTTCTCGGACACGGAAGAAGAAGCCGACAAGCCTGAAAACGACGATAAATAGTAAATGATAAAAGAAGGCTCTCACATTTGGAGAGCCTTCTTTTATCGATTGGAAATCAAACTGATTTATTCCCTATCTTAATTGATCGATCAAAGAAGCGACATCAGTAGTTGGTTGCTTACAAACAAATCCTTCGCAAACATATGCGGTGGCCTTGTTGTCTATCATGATCCTGTCGTTTAGCAGGGCTGGGGACCCTTCTTTTATGGGGATGGATGAAGCGGCAGCTATCACGCCTGGTAGATATCCTGCTCGAAGGATATTGAGCATATGCTGGAAGTTTTCATCCCGCGCTTCGCCCAATACTGCAACCTGCTTGATGTTCCCCAGGGCGTTTTGCGCCGCTGAGAGCCAGTTCGCAAAGCCGAGCGGATAGCGTAAAACAAAATCTGCAATCAATGTGAGTGATTTTTCTGCAATATCACGGTACCTTCTTACATCTGTATATGCAGCTAATTTTATTAATGCCTCACAAGCCATTGAATTTCCGGAAGGCATGGCATTATCCTGGATCTCTTTTGGGCGGATGGGAAGTATTTCGCCGTCATGCGGAGTATCAAAGAAGCCGCCTTCAGGGTCGCTGAAGCGTTCGATCATTTCATCGGCAAGTTCCTTTGCAGACATAAACCATTTATTATCGAAGTCCGTTTGATATAACTCCAGCAATCCTAATATTAAGGAAGCATAGTCTTCGAGAAAAACTTCGTTGGTTGTTTTTCCATTGTGCCAGGCGCGGCGTAATTTACCATTTGGCCTTAATTCAGATAGTAAGAATTCTGCACTGCGCGTAGCCATGATACAGTAATTGAAATGCAACCCTGAATCCCCAAGTACTCTTGACGCTTCCGCAAATACCGCCAGCATGAGGCCATTCCATGCAGTGAGGACTTTATCGTCGGTGCCGGGCCGGATGCGCGCAGAGCGTGCTGATAAAAGCCTGGAGTGAGATTCTGCCAGTTTTCCAAGAACAGCGTCCTGGTTGAGTTGGAAGCGGGCGGCCAGGGAGGTGTCATCCATTGCGCGCTGAAGCACTGTCTTGCTCTCCCAATTGCCATTCGGGGTGATTCCGTAAGCCGCTTCAAAAAAATCTGACTCTTCCTTCAACACGGCGCGAATTTCAGCGAGCGACCAAACATAGAACCTGCCCTCCTCGCCTTCAGAATCTGCATCGAGGGATGAATAGAAGCCGCCTTGCTTGTGGGTCATTTCACGTGTGATGAAATCAAGCGTTTCTTCAACAATACGTTTGAAGAATGGATCTTTGGTGACCTGCCACGCATGCAAATACGCGCGGGCGAGCAGGGCATTATCGTAAAGCATTTTTTCAAAATGAGGCACAAGCCAAAATTTATCGGTGCTGTAACGAGCAAAGCCGCCGCCGACAACATCATACATGCCGCCGCGGGCCATGGATTGCAAACAATGCTTGATGAGTTTGATATTTTCCTCGTTTTTATTTGTAATGGAGTGATGGAGCAGATATTCAACCGTCATTGACTGCGGGAATTTGGGCGCATCGCCCCACCCGCCATGCTCCCAGTCGTAAGTATCCTGCATGGAATCTGCAATTGCAGTCAGATGTTGGAACGTGAGCGAATCATTGTTTTGAATTTTTATCTGAGCCTGCAAATGACCGAGGACTTGTCTGCCGGTTTTCTCGATATCGCTTCTATCATTATTCCAGGCGTTGGCAAGGCCACTTAATAGATCCTTGAAGGCAGGCATGTCATATCGACGTACAGACGGGAAATAGGTGCCCGCGTAAAATGGTTTGAGATCAGGTGTGAGAAACATGGACATTGGCCAGCCGCCCGAACCTGTCATGGCGATCACGGCTTGCATGTAAATGCTGTCGATGTCGGGGCGCTCTTCACGATCCACTTTGATGTTGACGAAACGCTCATTCATGAATTTAGCAGTTTCTTCGTCTTCAAAGGATTCGTGTGCCATGACATGGCACCAGTGACAGGCGCTGTAGCCAATACTGAGAAAGATGGGCTTATCCTCAGTTTTTGCTTTAGAGAGCGCTTCCTCGCCCCAGGGGAACCAGTCCACTGGGTTATGGGCGTGTTGGAGAAGATAGGGAGATGTTGTGTTTACCAGACGGTTGGGCATGGGATACCTGTAAATTAATTTAGCATGAATGATTTCAAAGGATTATAGCCTAGGAATATGGGCGGTTCATGTATGGATTGATATGTATTGCATACCCTACCTGCCGAGTTGCTGGAGCAGATCCAAGAACAAGGACTTGATGTTTTACCGGAATTGATCCGGGTAATCCTGAATACAGCGATGCAGGCCGAACGGTCAGAGCATTTGAACGCAGCACCTTATCAACATAACCAAGAACGCAACGGATACGCCAATGGCTTCAAGCCGAAGACGATGCGAACGCGTATCGGAGAGATCACCTTTGCGATCCCGCAAGTACGGGAAGGCGGGTTTTACCCGCAAGCCCTTGAGAAGGGTGGCGCCTTGGCGCCACGAACGAGCGCTGACTCTGGCGTTGGCGGAGATGTATGTACAGGGCGTGTCGACGCGCAAGGTGAAGGCCATTACGGAGCAACTCTGCGGAGTGGAAGTCTCATCAGCCCAAGTCAGTCGGGCTGCCGCCGAGATGGACAGCGAACTGGAGAAATGGCGCAACCGGCCGCTGGGTGAATATCCGTATTTGTTCGTGGATGCATACTACGAGCAGGTGCGGGAAGATGGGCAGGTACGCCATGTTGCGGTTTTAGTGGCCGTGGGCATTACTCCAGCAGGGAAACGCGAGATCTTGGGCGTATCCGTGGCGCTCAGTGAGCACGAAGTCCACTGGCGGGCCTTCCTGGAGAGTCTGAAGAAACGCGGTCTGGGTGGTGTGCAACTGATCACCAGCGATGACCATGCTGGACTACGGGCTGCACGATTGGCTATCTTCGGCGGAATTCCCTGGCAGAGGTGCCAGTTTCATCTGCAGCAGAATGCCCAAGGATAGATCCCGCACAAGGCCATGCAATCTGAAGTGGCAGAGGACATCCGCACCATCTTCAATGCTCCCGATCGTGCCACTGCGGATGCATACCTAGACAAAGCAGTGATCAAGTACCAGAAGATGGCCTCACGATTATCGGAGTGGATGGCCACGAACATTCCGGAAGGCTTAGGTTTTTTCCTTTCCGGGTGCTTTTCGGAGATTGCTTCGCACGACCAATGGCGTGGAAAGACTCCACCGCGAAGTTCGCCGCCGGGCACGAGTCGTCTCGATCTTCCCAAACAAAGCTTCTTGTTTACGTTTGGTTTCTGCAGTGCTCAACTAGATCAGTGAGGAGTGGCTGACTGGTCGAACATATATGACTTTTGAAGGCGATGTTCTGAGCCTGTCGAAGGGTTCAAATTAATCGCAATGAAAGAACCACGCCGCAAGCGGACGGGGTATCGTCCGCTAAAGCCATAGAACACTTACATCCTTCTTCTTACGCCGCAGAGCAGCGGGGCATTAAACCCGTGAAGGAATAAATATTGCAAGATAATACCTGATCGAATTTACAGAAATAACCTTGCGCTATCCATAATTTACATAATTACCCTTGCACATATCCAAGGGCAGGTGGAAACTTTCTCTCTCCACCTGCGTATATCTTCCAGGACTTTGAAATACCCTTTTAAAGTAAAAAGCTGGTGATGAAACCAACAACATAGGAGAATGTAAAACATGAACAAACAAGGTCGCTCCCAATTGGCGCTTGGCGTCATCCTTATTTTGCTCGGCATATGGTTCCTGCTGGATAAGTCTGTTCCAGCTTTTCATGTCCTTTTCGACAAATATACCCAGTGGCCCACCAACCTGCTTTTGATTGGCGGCGTAGTCTTTATCCTTGCACTGGTGCTCGGCCAACCGGGCCTCTCTGTTCCAGCCGCAATCATCGCGGGTCTGGGGGGGATTTTCTATTATCAAGAGATCACGGGCGACTACGGATCATGGTCATATATGTGGGCTCTCATCCCGGGATTTGTTGGAATAGGCAGCGTCCTTGCAGGGGTGCTTGGTGATCATACCGCGCATAATATTAAACGCGGAATCAATCTCATGGTAATCAGTGCCGTGTTGTTCCTGGTCTTCTCGTCCTTTCTTGGCGGATGGGAATTACTTGGAAATTTCGGTTCTGCCATCTTACTGATTTTACTTGGCTTATGGATGCTCGGAAGCGGAATCTATCGCTCATTCCGTAACAAAGGTGAATAACATGCGTCGCAATCAATTGGTTTGGGGTATTATCCTGCTCCTGCTTGGCGGCTTGATGCTTGCCAACGCCATGGGAATAGCCCTCCCCAATGGTAAATCATTTATCGATCTCTTTTGGCCCCTGCTTCTTATCCTTTTGGGCGCCTGGATTCTGTTTGGGGCGTTCATTCGCCGCACTGTTGAATCCGAATCTGCGAGTATTGACTTGCAAGGTGCAAGCGAAGCCGGCCTCGTGATCAAGCATGGCGCTGGTGAATTGAAACTCCATAGCGGAGCAGGTGCAAATGAGCTTGTGCACGGCATGTTTGTAGGCGGGTTGGATTACAAATCCACTCGCAACGGAAGCAGGCTTGAGGTCCAAATGCGACCCGCAAAAAACTTCATGGATTTCCCCTTCTTCGGTGCAGCCACTCAACTGGATTGGGATATCGCTTTGAATCAAAACATCCCAATCCAGTTGAGATTAAACCTCGGTGCAAACAAATCCTTGATTGATCTGCATGACGTGAATATCACAGGTCTTAAACTGGAAACCGGCGCAAGCGAAACACATCTAACTTTGCCCGCTCGGGGACGCTTCCACGCAGACTTTGACCTTGGCGCAGCCGCACTGACAGTGACCATCCCCGCAGGTTTCTCTGCGCGAATCCGCGCCTCGCTCGGCGCGGCGGATATGAAGATTGATGAAACTCGTTTTCCGTATAATGGAAGTTACTATCAATCGCCGGATTATGAGACCGCGACGGATGCCGCGGATATCTCCATGAATGCCGGTGCAGCTTCGATAGAAATAAAGTAATGGAAGGCAATGACATGAAACGCATTGATTTACGAATTGTGTTTGGCACTCTGCTGATTCTGGGCGGCGGACTTGCGCTCATGCAGGCTCTGGGCTATTTGGAAAATGCCTCAAAATTATTTTGGAGTGGTGTATTCCTCCTAACTGGATTGGTCTTCATGGCTCTGCTTTTCGGTGGCCATTGGTGGAGCGCCTTTCCCGGCTTCACACTTGTCGCCCTTGGCGGGTTGATCATTCTGCCTGATGCGCTTGCAGCTTTTGGCGGTGCACTCTTTCTGTGTGGCATTGCATTATCGTTCTGGTATGTGTATTTCACCAGCCGGGTTGAAAGGTGGTGGGCGCTGATCCCGGCAGGTGTGTTGACCGCACTTGCGCTTGTGGTCATTGCATCGCAACGATTTGAAGAATATTCCGGCGCAGCCTTTCTCGGCGGTATTGGGCTTGCCTTTTTTATGGTGTATCTTACGAATAGGTCAGATCGCTGGTGGGCGTTGATTCCCGCGGGGGTCTTGTCCACACTTGCTGGCATTACGATTGCTGCCCAAAAATTTGGCGGATTTCAAACCTCGGGCTTTTTCTTTTTAGGGCTTGCGCTCACATTTTTGCTCGTTGCGGTGCTTGCCAGGATGAATTGGGCGTACTGGCCTGCTGGTGTACTGGCTGTGATGGGCTTTTTAGGAATTGCGGCGCTTTTGGATTTTGCCAATTATCTTTGGGCATTCTTTTTGATCGCGTCTGGCGGATTCCTTCTTTTTAGATACTTCACTAGAAAATGATAAATTTTACAATTTAAAGAACAACATCCCCACATTTCTACAGGGATGTTGTTCTTTATTACCTGCCCTCGCTGGTAATTATTTTGCTGCAACCACTGTTACTTCTGGAAAAAATTGATGGACAGTCCCTGCCACCCAGCCATGCAGTGTGGATGGAAGGAGCGGGCAGTTCAGGCACGCCCCCCCCAATTTCACTTCGAGGATGTTTTCATTGAATGAGACGAATTCCACAGTACCGCCATGGTATTGTTCAATATAGGCGTTGAGTTTTTCGAGTAAATGCCGCAGCTGAATCTCGATATCGGTTGCTTTTGTTGTGGTCATGATTTTTTTCTCCTGTCCGTTCATTTGACTGGAATTCAAAAGCGATTGGATCTGCATGTGCGCATTTTCCCAGCGCGGGGAAACGATACGCGCCAGCCGGTCGATGATAAGCCTGCCTGTTTCAGGGTGTTCGTCGACCATTTTCCATAATAGCTTCCTATGTATTCGAATTGCATCGATCCCTGAGGCGCTGACGATGCTCGAAGTATATTTTGGGCTTCCAACCACTGCCGACCAACCAAATACATCTCCGCTTTGCAAGCGAGTCAGGGTGATCGGAGGGCCATCATAAGGTTTGTATTGGATCTCTACATCACCTTTGAGAATCAGATAAAGATAATGAGCAGGGGCGCCCTGTTTAAATATCACAGTTCCCTTTTCACAGACGAAAGACTCAAAAAGAGGCCTGATTAAGGCGATCTGAGCAGGCTCCAGGCCGTGAAATAGCGGGATATAGGGTAGTGAATCCAACATTTGATTGCATATTAACCAACGTCTGGACAAGTTGCCAGTATCATATATCCTAAAGCGAATGACATTTATCCCTTATTCAAAATTCCATCTTTTATTCGGTTATACTTTGTGAAATAAGTAATTTTTTGCAATGTCACAGCTTCAATAATTCGATGCAATATAAAGATAATCTTTCATCCCTTGAAAAACTAATCCTTGGTATTGACCAGCTGGAAATTTCACAAGCTGTTACTCCTCTTCGCAAGGACGGGGTATGTCCTCAATGCGGGGAAGGGAGATTAGACTATAACGGTTTACTGCAACTGGAATGTCCCGCCTGCGGGTTTGTCAGCAGCGAAGGCGGGGGCTGTACCTGATGACCTCATCATTGTCCCGTGCGGGCATGGCATCTTGCAGGCAAGTTTATTGGAAATAGATATGAAAAAAACTCCAAGACCTTCTTATAAGCGACTTTACGCCATGGTATTGATCGGAGCCGGTCTCATTTCAATTGGAATCATGTTCATATTCCTGTTGAATAAGTCATCCGCCTCCACTCAGGACTTTTCAGCTGTTCCTGTAAAAGTTGATTTTGCCGTCCCTGAACTGAATCTTGAGGATCTTTCGGGAAAGCCTGTATCCTTGGATGACCAGCTCGGAAGTGTTGTGTTGGTTAACCTCTGGGCTACCTGGTGTCCCCCCTGCAGGAAGGAGATGCCCACCCTACAGGCTTTTTATGAAAAATATAAATCGCATGACTTTGTATTAATTGCCATCAACCAGGAGGAATCTCTTGAAACCGTTGTCCCCTTCGTTGACGAATTTGGGCTCACCTTTCCTGTCTGGCTTGATTTGAAATATCAAGCTCAACGGGTATTTAATACGATGAATTTACCCAGCTCGTATGTGATTGATCGTAATGGAATAGTCCGCCTGATGTGGATCGGTGAAATTTCTGCAAAGAATCTTGAAAAATTTGTGGCAGACGTCATTCTTGAGTAGAAAAACGGAAACAACTTTTAAATCGGAAAAGCTGAATATCCTTTTAGAGTGAGCAGCCCGCCTGCCTTTGTTTTGGCAATCTGCTCTTTATGGATCACTGGCTTTGATGGCGGTGTAAGCGTCCCCGCAATCGCATGCCCTGACAATGGCACTGCCTTTTTGAAGAGTGCCCAAGTATTCGCGGCTCCCGTTGTGCGTAACCCAGCCGTTCATGATGAGTGGAGTGACGCTGTCAGCCAAAATCCACTCACCATTGTATTTTCGTGCAATGTGAACGTGAGTGCCAGTGGAATGCCCGCCCACACAGGATGGATAGCCGATCTTGTCTCCCGCCTTTAGTTCTGCGCCAAGTGGGGCGCGTTGTTCCGTGGCAAGATGCAGATAAAAAATGACCCAGCCGGTTTGTTCATTGCCATCCTTGTCGAGATCAAGGGCAACGCCATCAATGCCGGAGCGTACCACCAGTCCATCCGCCATTGCGGTGATATATTTTTCAGAACTTACACTTACACAACCGGATTCTTCACTGGGTGGAGCAAAATCTATTGCGGCGAGAGGCTCGCCTGTACCCCAGCCGGTGTGAGGACCGCCGGTATATGACCAGACCTGGTCATATTGAAATGGAAGCGTGAAATCAGGTTGTTGTAAACTGCCGGGGATGAGCGTGAAAGAGTCCTCCCAGGGATTGCCGAAAAGGTTTAGGAATGCCTGAAACAGGCCGCTCGGTCCGGTGGCATGCGCATATTCATCCCCTGAAAAAATCCTGGAAAAATAATACTGGATGGCAACAGAAGCTGCGTTTTGCCAGGGATCCGGTCTGATAAATTTCTGGTTTAGATCTTCAAATTCAATGAGGGTACCGGATCGCCAGCCATAATATCCATTATTGAGCGTATTGGCGGCAAGCACAAGCTGAAGATAGGGGGTTTCCCAAAATCTGCGTGAAAATCCCAGCAGATTCTTGTTCGGTGGTTGTTTGGGATTGGACAACGCTTCGCCTTGATATTCAAGGATGGCCAGCAGAAGTTGAGGGCTAATACTGTAATTGATGGCGATGTAATCCACCATTTCTGCTCCGGAACGCCATTTTCCGCTGGTGTAAACACGATAATTCTTTAACCAGCCTGGATGTGCCTCGACAAATGCGGCGGTGTTGAAGCCGGAACTTGTAGGGCCGTTTACAAAAGCATGATCGGGGATGATCTGGAACGGGCTTGCCCATAACGCACGGTAGTAAATCGGAATCTTCATGGGCATGCCGGGAGGCATGGTTGTGGCGTCATGAGGGATTTGCGGATTGGCGCTTAGAATTTCTGCCACGGTTGTATTGAAACGCAATGCAAGTGCGGGAAGTGTGTCGCCTGTTTGTGCGAGGTAGTCGACCAGTTCGCCGGGCTTGAAAGTAGCGCGGGTGGGCAATGGAGTTGGAGTTAAGTCAGGGTTAGACGCACTGCCGGGTTGATCAGGTGTGGATGGGGTATATATATTTTCAGGCGATTGAAAATTGCAGGAGGTAACCAATAGGGCCGCACTGGTAATCATCGTGAAAATATATGGGATTGTTTTTTTTATTTTATTCATCTTTGTCGCGAACAATACTGGACCAGCTTTGCCCTTGCAGGTCGGCAGTGACGACCTCATCGCCGCGGACAAGTTTGCCTTTATAAGCAGCATCGCCGGCAACCACGCGCCAACCGCTCATGATAAATGGGATCGGGCCGTCGGCTGTGACCCATTCCCCGTTATATTTTCTTGCAAAGTGCAGATGTGTGCCGGTGGAGACGCCGCCTTCACAGGAGGCATGTCCAATATGGTCATTGACTTCGAGCCAGATTCCAACAGGCACGCGGTCTTTTTTGGCGATATGCATGTAAAGCAGATTCCACCCTGTTTGTTCGTGCCCGTCGCCGTCCAGGTCGACCATGACGGCTCCATTATCGGACCGTACGACAAGCCCGGGGGCAGCGGCTACGACCCAGGTGTCAGTATTGTCACAACCACCTTTGCTGGTTGGGGGGGCGAAGTCGATGGCTGAATATACGCTGTGTGATTGGCCGTATATTTTTGGGTCGATCTGTCCCCAGCCGTTGTGCGGGCCGCCGGTCAGATTCCATTGGACATTGGGTTCAAAGGGAAGTACAAGCGGCGGTTGGTTGAGGGCCGGCGGAAAGAGCGGGCCGATCGCATCTGCGCGCGCCCACGGGTCACCGAACATTTTGCCATACATGGCAGGGAAGCCGGAGTCTGGATTAATGATCTGCGCCCATTGCGATTGATTATGGAGGCGCGAGAATAGATATTGGATGGCAACCGTGCCGGCGTTCAGGCGTGGGTCAATTCGCAGTTTTGTTCCATCAGGGAAATCAAGAGTAGTAAGGGTACCTGCCCGCCATCCATAATACGCAATCGACATATTATTGATCGCCCACACCATTTGCACACTCATGCCTTTGTAGTGATAGTCGTTGAAACCCATTGGAAAATCGGTATGGAGCAGGTCTACGGGTTGACCGCTTACCCAGCGGCCTTCATATTCAAGCAGACCAAGAATTAAACGCGGATTGATGGAATTTTCGACTGCCAGACGTTCAATGGCGTCGTAGCCTTCTATCCAACCGGTGGAACCCAGGTAATCCCGGAAGGTGCTAAAATAGCCGCCCTGTTCCTTGACGAATTCTTTAATGTCGAAATCCGCGGAGGTGAGGGAAAATACGACCTCTGCATCTGGCATGAGCTGGATATTAGGCGTGGTAGGTTCGGTGATGCGATTTGGGATGACGAGTAATGTGCCGGGGTCGATCAGGGTGGTTTTTGTGAGATTTGCATCGGATGTGATCTCATTTTCTTCGACTCCGAAGCGACCGGCAATGGCGGTGAGCATATCTCCGCTTTGGGCGTAGTAAAGGAAGGGTGCTGTGTCGTTAGATGGCGTATCAATTGGCGTAATCAGCTGGGATGTGCCATCCGGTGTGGGAGGTTGGGATGTACTTGCCTCAACCTGCGATGGAGGTGTTGAGGTGGGAAAAATGAGCGGGTCGTCTTGAACAGCAAACGGGTTGAAAAGAGGCGCGGCGGGATAGGTCGAATCCGGTGTAGGTGTTTGAGGGATTCCCCAGATCGAAAGCGATGACCCGCAGGCTGATAATGTCAATGAAAGTATGACGAGAATTACATTTACGCGGTTCATATGTGCCTGAATTATATCTGTTTAGATTAAGGACGGATGAATTAGCGCGTGATCAGGTTGAAGTCGTTGGCGCTGTCCCAGGCTTCGATGGTTTGCGTTCCACGCATCAGATAGCCATTGTACTCGCCGCCGCTTCCGCTGGAAACCCAGCCATCCATATTGAAGGGAAGTGAGCCGTCTGCGGCAATCCATTCGCCGTTGAATTTGCGGGCGACATGCACGTGTGTGGCATTTGAAAGGCCGCCTTCACAGGACGGGTGTCCGAGTTGTTCGCCTGCAAAGACATACTCGCCGGGTTTTACACGTTCGTTCTCTGCGATGTGCATGTATAGGATGACCCAGCCAGTTTGTTCATAACCGTCATTATCAAGGTCAAGGATCAAGGCGCCATTGGATGCGCGTATCACCAATCCATCAGCCATTGCAATTGCCCACAAAGGACTGGTCTGGCAGTTTGCGTTATCGCCGGGCGGGGCGAAGTCGAGGGCAGCCCAGGCAGAGCCAGAATCCCAGCCGCCATGCGGACCGCCGGTGAAGTACCAGGCTTCGCCCTTTTGGAATGGAAGTGTCAACGCAGGTTGTGTAAGTGTGGGAGGAAGCAGGGGTTCGATGGCATAACCGAACGGGTTTCCAAAGAAGACATAATAGGTAAGGATCAGGCCTGTTGCGTTGACATCCTGCTGCCAGGTGGGGAGGTCATCGAATTTTGAAAAGAAATATTGTACTGCGGCTGTACCGGCGTTGATGGTTGGGTCAATTGGGATTACCTGTCCGTCGTTCAGCACCCATGTGGAGAGGCCGTTAACCTTCCAAAGATAGTAGCCGCGGTTTAAGGTATCTGCGGTCCATGTCAATTGACGATATAGGCCGTAATGGTTCTCATCTGCAAGACCTAAAGGGTAGGAGGTATTAAATGGCGCGGGGTTGGTCACCCAGCCGCTTTGATATTCCATCAATGCCAGTAACAGGCGCGGGCTAACGGAATAGTTTTGCGCAACCATTGAAATGATTTCATCCGCAGACAGCAAAACGCCGTTTACATCCTGGGTGTAGGCGGAAAGGTAACCATTCTGGCTATTAATAAAATCCCCAATCTCAAAATTGACGCTTGCGGGGCCATATACCAGTTCTGAGTCTGGAATGATCTTGAGGGATATTCCTGCACTGACGGGGTTGGGCGCGGGGACTTCCAGGACCATGCCGACATCCAACAGATTTGGATCGGCAATATTGTTGGCTTCCATCAAGCCTTGAATACTAATGCCATACTTTTGTGCGATATCTCCCAGTGAATCACCGGGCTGTACCATGTACTGATCTGCATCCTGGCGCGGAGTGGGCAATATCCGTGCTGTATCGGGGGTGGGCGTAGCTATGGCCTGATTGTTGAGCCCTGAAATCATGGAGGATATGTTAAAAGGCACGCGGGTTGGTGTGGGCTGATGGGTGGGCGTGGGTGGTGGAGGTGAACTTGTACCGGTAACGGCAGGCTGCGCCGTTGTTTCGTTCTGGATCGGCAAAAAGGGATCATAAGTTGGGAAGACCACCGGCGTTGCGTTGGCAGGCGCGCAGGAAGCGAGCAGGACTAAACTTATAAGGGCAATATAAACGATTTTATGAAAAGACATGGGCGCGATTTTACCAGTAGATGGCGGTATAAATAATGAAAAAGGGACATGCGTAATCTGAATAAGGTGTCCCTTGACTTGCGATTTTTATTATGATTGGAATCCCGAACCCATGATGTAATTTTCCAGACCTCGGATTTCGCTCTCCTTGTTATCCAGTGCAGCCAGCATTACATCGCGCATCGATACCAGACCGACAAGCTGGTCATTCACCACAACCGGCAGGTGGCGGATTCGATATTGCTTCATCAAGGCCATGCATTGATCCACGGTTGTATCGTTTGTGACTGTGACCATTCTTTTCACCATCACGTCCTTGATCTGCGTGTCCTTTGCGGTACGTCCTTCAAGTTCACCTTTGCAAAGATAATCGCGCTCGGTAAAGATGCCGATGATCTTTCCGCCCTCGGTGACCAATATGGCGCCGATCTTCGCCTTTGCCATTACCTTGAGCGCTTCCAAAACCGTTTGGGTTGCCTTCACGGAAAAGTTTACTGCGCTTTCTTTTGCTTCGAGCAATTTGCGGACAGTGGTCATGGTTTATCTCCTTCGGTGCTTTCATAAATACGCCCAGGTTGGTGACGTGAATTGATTATACTAACTCAACCTTAACAGCTGTAATTTTATATTCAGGTATTTTCGCAACCGGATCAAGTGCGGCGTGTGTCAGTACATTGGCGGAGGCCTCGGGGAAATGGAAATTGGCATATACCATGCCGGGCGGCACGCGGTCTGTCACCCAGGCCAGCGCTTCAATGCTTCCTCGGCGCGATGTAATCCGTACATGTGATTTTCCATTAAGACCAAGTTTGACCGCATCATCAGGATTGACTTCAATCAGCGATTCGCCATACACTTCCATGATGCCCTGAGAGCGGCGCGTCATTTGCCCGCCATGCCAGTGATACAACACGCGTCCCGTGCTCATCACCATGGGGTAATCGTCGTCTGGTCTTTCGGCCGGCGGTATGTCGTCAATCGGCATGAATTTGCCTTTGCCGCGCGTGAATTGTCTGGTGTGCAAGATCGATGTGCCAGGATGATCAAGCGTCGGGCAGGGCCATTGCAGACGTTCGCCTGCTTCGAGTCTCTCGTGTGTAATACCACCATAGGATGGAGTCAATGCGTTGATCTCGGACATGATCGCGGACGTGTCGGCGTACTCCCAGCTAGAATAGGGCGCTTCGCGCTGGACCCGCTCACGGGTCCCGGACAAGAGGCGTTTTGCAATCTGCGACGTGATCCACCAATCCGGCTTTGCATCTCCAAGCGGTTGAATTGCCTGACGTACCATCTGCACGCGTCGTTCTGTGTTTGTGAATGTGCCGGTTTTTTCTGCAAAGGAAATGCCGGGTAATAAAATATCCGCGTACGCCGCAGTTTCGGAGGGGAAGATTTCCTGCAGGAGCAGAAAGTCGATTGATTCGAAGCAGTGACGAATATGTTTTGTGTCCGGGTCAGACATGACCGGGTCTTCGCCGAGGATATACAATGCGTGCGTTTTACCTTCGAGTATGCCCGGTATCATTTCGGTGACGGTCATGCCGGCTTTGGTATTGCTGGTTGCGCCCCAGGCCTTCTCAAATTTATCGTGAACTTCATCGCTTGTGACGGGTTGGTAGCCCGTATAAACATTGGGCAGTCCGCCCAGATCGCAAGCGCCCTGTACGTTATTTTGTCCGCGCAGGGGGTTGACCCCGCCGCCCGCCTTGCCCATATTGCCGAGCAGCATTTGTAGATTGGCGAGGTCCATTACATTGCGCACACCGACGATGTGTTGAGTGATACCCATTGCCCACAGTACAGCGGTTGGTTTGTTGAGTGCAATGATCTCTGCGGCCTGGTAAAGTTTTTCGACGGGGATATTCGTGATCTTGGAGACTTTTTCAGGCGGGTATTGCATCACCGTCGCCTTGAATTCATCGAAGTTCTCAGTGCGTTCGTCGATATAGTTTTTATCTTCCCAGCCTTTTTCAAGGATGATATACATCAGGCCGTTGATCAGGGCAATATCTGTGCCGGGACGTTGGCGCAGGTGCAGCGTTGCAAATTCCGTAATGTCAATTTTGCGCGGATCTGCCACCACAAGTTTTGCACCGCGGAACCTGACTGCACGTCGCAGCATTGTCCCAAAAACAGGATGTTGTTCCGTGGTATTGGAACCGATGATAAAGAAGGCTTGCGCCTGCTGCGCCACATCGTCCATGGAATTGGACATTGCGCCAGAACCGAAAGAGGCAGCCAGACCGGCTACCGTGCTGGAGTGTCAGAGACGGGCGCAGTGGTCAATATTATTGGTACCAATGACCTGCCGCGCCAGTTTATTCATCAAATAATTTTCTTCGTTCAGACATTTGGCCGAGGTGAGCAGGCCGATGCCGTCCACGCCGAAGGTAGTGCGTGTTTCGGCGAATTTCTTTGCGACCATATCGAGAGCAACATCCCATTCGACATCCACCCAATTCCACAGATCGCTGTCCACTGCCAGCCGCCCGTTTATCAGTGGCTTCTTTTCACCCTCCAATAAATACTTTCTTACGCGCGGTTTTAGTAAACGATCAGGATGATGGATATAGTCATACCCATAACGCCCTTTGACGCATAATGCCAACCCATTAACCGGCGCATTAGGGTTGGATTGCACACCAATGACTTTATTATTCTTTACCAACAGGTCAAATTGACAGCCCACTCCACAATAGGAGCATGTGGTTGTAACTTTTTTAACTTGATGGGCGCGGGCTGTCCCGTAATTCATCTTGTTCGAAAGTGCGCCAGTTGGGCAGTAGGCCACGCACTGACCGCACGATTCGCAGCGGGCTGCAAGCATGGAGGTATTCGCGCCGGCCACAATGACTTCTTCAAATCCGCGTTTTGCCACACCCCACACATCACGCACCTGGATTTCCGCGCAAGCGGATACGCATCGGCGGCAGAGGATGCAGCGGTTCATGTCCACACGGATGAATGGATTTGGGTCGCTGTCCACCGCATAACGTGTGCCTTTGCTGCCCCACTGCGGTGCGGAGGCTTTATATTCATATGCCAGATCCTGCAATTCGCATTCGCCGCTTACATCGCAGGTAATGCAATCCTGCGGATGATTGGCGAGCATTAATTCCAGGGTCAATTTGCGGTCTTTGTTAACTTTCTCGCTGTGAGTTTGAATTTCCATGCCTTCCCAAACAGGGGTGACACATGCCGCTTGTAAAAACCTTCCGCCTTTGACTTCAACCATGCACATGCGGCAATTCCCTGTGGGGGACAGGTCTTTGTGATAGCACAAGGTTGGGATTTCCACTCCATTTTCATGAGCGGCAGCAAGGATGGTCTTGCCTGGTTGTGTTTGGATGTTATGACCGTTTATCGTTATGTTAATTGTCATGCCTGCCTCATTTACACGTTCATAGGTTTGAAGGTTAAATCTGATCACCTGTCAACGTCTCTGCTTTTGCAAACTCGGCTTCAAAATGCGCCAGCGCGGATTTCATTGGGATTGCGACACTCTGACCCAGGCCGCAAAATGAAGAGTCTTGCATCAGCGCTGCGAGAGTTCTCAATTCGTCCATATCTCCGAGCGTGCCCTCTCCGCTTGCAAGACGATTCAGTATTTCATGCGAGCGCCACGTGCCAACCCGGCAAGGTGTGCATTTTCCACAGGATTCTGCTGTGAAAAAGTGCAGTAATTCCCGCAGGAAAGCCACAGGGGAAACAGTTTGATCGCAAATCAAAAATGAACCTGCGCCGAGTGAAATTCCCTCTTGAGAAGACGCGAAGTCAATCGGGATGTCCAGCAGGCTTTTATCCACGATTGTGCCAGCCGCACCGCCGCACAAAGCGAAATTGAATGTCGAACCCTTTGTCATCCCGCCGCCAAAGTCCTTAATGACCTGGCGCAAGGTCAAACCGAAAGGCGCTTCAAATAACCCGGGATTTTTTACATGTCCCAGCACCATATATACTTTTGTACCGGGAGTCGGATCGGCTGTCAGATTTCGCCACCATTCAGCGCCATTCCTTAGAATATGCGGGACGGCGCAGAAGGTCTCCACGTTATTGACTGCGGTTGGCTGTCCTCGAAAACCATAAGTAGGCGGATAAGGCGGGCGTAACCTTGGTTCGCCGCGCCTGCCTTCCAGTGATTCGATCAGGGCAGTTTCCTCGCCGCAGATGTAAGCTCCTGCGCCGCGATGCACATGGATTTTGAAGGAATAACCGCTGCCGAGAATATTTTCACCAAGCAAGTTCCTTGCTTCGGCTTGTTCAATCGCCCGTTCCAAACGGCGCGCCTGATATTCATACTCCCCGCGGATAAAGATCCACGCTTCCGCTGCACCACATGCATAACCCGTAATGCTGATGCCTTCCAATAATTGATGCGGGTTTGTATCCATCAAAACACGGTCTTTGAAGATCAACGGTTCGGATTCGTCGGCGTTGCAGACGATGTAACGCGGGGTCCGTTTCTCGCTGGCAACGAAACGCCATTTCCGCCCGGCGGGGAAGCCGGCGCCGCCGCGGCCCTGCAGGCCGGATGATTCCACTTCCGCCAGGACAATTGCCGGGTCAGATTGAAGCGCTTTTTTGAGTCCTTCGTAAACTCCATGCCCAAGCGCATCGTCAATTGAGTCAGGATCAATTTTTCCGATCAAGGCCGTCATCACGCGCACTTCGCCTTTGCGTGGTTTCGAGTAATCCGTGGGAACTCCGCGCCAACCTTCGCAAACTTTTTTGGCTTCGCTTGCTTCAACAGGTCCCGCCTGTTCATCTTCAACCAAAACTGCGGGTGCGCGGTCGCACAGGCCCAGGCATGACGAGCGTTCAACGGTATGATCGGGCATCTGGGTTTCCCATTCACCGATCGCTGACAGCGTTCCCGTTGAGGACGACTGAATAGAGGCTCTCTTTAACCAGCACACGGGTCCGTCGCACACACGTAAAACCTTTTTTCGTTCTTCAAGCGACAGCATCGAATAAAACGTCGACATGCCATAAGTTTCATGAGCGGGGAGATGTAAAGCGCGGGCAGCTTCTGTTAGGGTGATTTGGTTTAATTTATGATCCGCGCTTAATTCTTTAAGAACTTCAAGCGCGGCTTCATGTGTTCCGCCGTGACGCTGCGCCAATCTTTCAATTTCAGGATCGGTTGGCTTGTATTGTATTAATTTGTTGGTCATGACGCCTCATTATGAATGTTATCCAATAGCTCATGATTGATTATCGCTTGTTTGCGATTTCTGTGTTAGTCTATTTCTTCATCCTTTGGCGGGACGTTTGTCCTTCAATACCGTGGTAAATATTACAATCAATTGTAACAAAAAAGTGATGGCCAATCCTGGATGGACCATCACTTTTGATTTTATAAACCTACTCTCTGACCGTTTGAATACACATTGAAACGATGTTTCCGCGCATACCCGATCAGCGTAATTCCATACCGCTCTGCCATTTCAATCGATAGCGACGAGGGGGAAGTGCGTGAGATCAAAATCGGCGCGTCGAGCTGCGCGGCTTTTTGCAGCATCTCAGAACTGATTCGCCCAGTTGTGATCAGGATGCGATTTTCAGGCCAGATATTTTTCATCATGCACAGCCCCGCAATTTTATCCAGCGTATTGTGCCTGCCGATGTCATCCGCCGCAACCAAAACCTTTTCGCCGTCGCTTAAAGCGGAGGTGTGCACACCGCCTGTATCCCGGTATAACTCCTGTGACTCAAATAACTTCTCGACCAAATCCATGATCGCCTCAGGTTTGACCTTGAGCCTGTTCTCTCCGAGAGAGATGTTCGGTTTCGCGAGAAGGTCAACAGCAGTGACCCCGCCCGTACAGCCCGAGGTCCTGCGCCAATTTGTCGGCTGCTCCAAATCGTGATTTAGCCACACGTCCACGTTGTCACCATGCTCGCACAAGCGGACATCCACAACATCGTTCATGCCTGGAATGAGACCCTCGTTGTAAAGGAAGCCCACAGACAATGCCTCCAAATTGACAGGCGTGCACATAAATGTGATCCACACCTTGCCGTTCACGGTTAAGGAGACAGGCGTTTCCACGATGGTCTCGGCGTGGTGATGTTCCCATTTGTGGAATTCATATCGATCATATTGAATTGCTTTTTGTGGAAGGATCATTTTCTCTCCAGACACCAATAAAACTTTCAACGTTCAACCTTGAATTAGTTTTCTCGGAATTCCTGTGAACTTTGCCAAATATATCAGGGTCGGCAAGGAAGGCGCCCAGGCAGGCCTCCGTGCAAAAGCGGATCGTCCGCCCGCGATATTCGGCGGACGGGAAATATTGAGGATCAGCATCGCGGTAGATGCGTCCGCACAAGGTGGCGAATATTTTTGGTTTTGTTTTTTCTTCACTCACGCGTCACTCTCCGCGATAAATACTTCAATTGGTTAAAAAATACGCAGCCTGCCATCATTATAAGTCCGACCCGTTTTCCCTGTATATTCCTCAAAATACGGAAAGTCAAGGGGTTCCAGACTGCAATCTTCCAACGATCTTAACGCAATCATGTTTGAAAACGATTTCATCATGCGGCGCTTGCGGCAGTTCACTGGCGAGATCCTGTCCGGGGAAGTGCAGGTTCTCATGCAAGTCCAACCGCCATTTTGGACAATCTGTGACATCGTAGACGATGCCGTTGAAGGCGATAAATTTGCGTGTGCCGCGTTCGCCAGTGTTGCGTTTCAATTCCGCCGGTTGAACAACCCGTTCTGGAATCATGGGACCTTGATCGTGATCCCTTCGGGCAGGTATTGCTGCATGTATTTAAGCAGGGAATAAATGGTCAGGGAAGCCCCGATCCATTCAAGCGATTCTTCGATGCTCGTATATACTGCGTAGGTAAAATTCCTGAGGCCAATCGTGCCGGCAAAGTGGCCGCTGAGCATTTCTCCGCCAATCACGCCGCTGACGTAAATGGCGAGCGGGAAAAAGAAAAGAAATTTGTATTTGTTTTCAAGACGCAGGAAAAAGCGGAGGTAGGCGACTATGAACAGCAAAACAGCGGCAATGCCGGGGATAACCCAGGCAAAATAAAACACCCCGCCATAGCTTTCAAAATTGACAAGGGAGCGCATCGGCTTGATCAATTTTTCATGTATGACCGCGGCCTCATCCATGGATAAATAAAGAAAGATAATAGCCAGTCCGATCCAGTGGAATTTGAATTTATCTTTTATTGCGCTTTTCGATAGTCCTATCATTGCCAGCAATATGGAGGGGATGAAGAGGATAATGGTATTGAAATATGTGGGAACGTTGGCTTCCGAGTCTGTATAGAAGGAGTGCATGAGCAGATCAACGCCGAATTCCTGTATGGCTCCGTGCATGTCAAACGATGTGGGGGAATATTTTAGGTATTGTCCCCAGATGCTTAAGCAGACCAGAAGTACGATGATTGCGAACAGGGTGAATAGAACTTTCTTTGGATTGATTTTGACGGTGGGAGTGGAGTTTTGCATGGGATAGCCTCTTGAGTTTTATTTCAGTATGTGATTATATCTTTCGAAACAGAATCAGGTCCCAGGTCAGTTTGAAGCGGGCACGATCACAGTCCGCACGTCGCCGCTGAAATTTTCCAGGTCGTCCAGCGCCTGGTTGACCGCGTCCGCATCCAACGGGATGGTTTTTGTCACCATCTGGGAGATATCCAAAACTTTTTTGCGCGCCATTTCAACCAGCAGGGGAAGTTCGTGCAAGTGATGATCGTTCGAGCCGATCAACTCGACCTCGTTGCCGAGCAGCTCGTTGTAGGTGTCGATTTCAAGCGGCTGGTTGGCAAGGCCGACGATGACCACGCGTGCCATCACTCCTGCGACCTGAACGGCCTGCTGCATGGTCTGTTGCAGTCCGATCATTTCGATGGCAACGTCCACGCCTTTGCCATGGGTAAGTTTCTTAATTTCAGCGACTGCATCCACTTTCCTTCCATGGATGGGAATTGCGCCATATTGTGCGGCCAGCTTTAATTTGTCTTCATGGATATCTACAGCGTAGACTTCAAGTGCGCCGAAGGCTTTGGCGAGTTGTACGGCGGATTGACCCAGTCCGCCCGCACCGAAGATGGCGACGCGTTCGCCGCCTTTCAGCCTGCTTTTTCGCAAAGCATGAAACGAAGTCGCAGACGCGCACATCAAGGTTGCGCCTTGTTCAAATGGGATTTCGTCTGGCAGTGGAACGGCGTTGCGGGCAGGCACGCAGATATATTCCGCATAGCCGCCGTCCGTGTAATGGCCGAGCATTCGTACTTTTTCACAGAACTGATCGTTGCCGGTGGAGCAGTAATAGCAATCTCCGCAGGTGATATTGTAGTGCAGGCAAACCCTGTCCCCGATCCTTACATTCGTTACCTGCCGGCCGATTCTTTCGACGACGCCAGCAACCTCGTGTCCAAGCGTGAGCGGAACGGGGCGCACAGGCGAAATGCCCGCGCGGTAATGTGCATCTGAATGGCAAATGCCCGCGGCTTTGACCTTTACCAGAATATCCCGCCCGCCGATTTTAGGGATGGAGATTTCCTGCATTTCCAACGGTTGTTTTACGCCAATGAAACGAATGGCTTTCATATTTCTCCTATCCATACTTTTCCGTGATTTTTCGCAGGGTGGTTAGATTACGGGTGGTGCAGGATTCTTTGAGAATTTTCTCGATGAAATTATTGCTGAATACGGATTTATCCCTGTCGCGGCGCAGATTATAAACTTCACGGCCTTTGACGGCAAAATCATCCGCCTCACTCCTAAAGGACAGCAGTTCCTGCTCCGATTTATGATTCGCGTCCTGACTCGTGCGGAGAAAAACGACATGCAAAGTCTCATCCTCCTGGGGTTCGAATGCAGGCTGAGAGGCGATCTTTGCAAGCTTTTCCATCGTCCGCAAAAAAACCTCCACCTTGTACCCCGGGGCTTTTTCGAGCCGCTCTTCGATCTTCGCCTCCAGCATGGCGGACTCCTTCGCTTCGAAGATAACGTTCCCGCTTTGGATATACGTCTGCACATTGGCAAAGCCAAAGGATTCGAATATCTTCTTCAAGGCATCCATTTTGATGATCTTTGTCCCGCCCACATTGATGGCGCGCAGAAAGGCGATGTATTTTTTCATAGAGCGAAGGATTTAGTTTCTGATTTCACAGGCGTGATTATACTTTTTAATTCCATCCTATTCGAAAACGGAATTACTCCGGCCTGGCGGAATGAATTTTTTTCTGTGAAAATTAATATACAGCTTTTGTTAATAACTCAAGCAATTCCCGGGGTGAATGGACAAGAAAATCAGGCGCGGCACGGATTAACATCTCCAAGGTTTGATGTCCCCAACTGACCGCAATACTCTTAGCGCCTGCCTGCCTCGCCGCGCGGATGTCGCTCAACGAGTCTCCCACCATGAACACCGCTTCATTCTCTGCTGCAAATTGAGTCCGCGCCAGCGATATTTTCTCCGTCTTTGACCCCGGCGAATCCACTCCATACACCGCGCGGATACAATCATCCAGCCCATGCTCCGAGAGAAATGTTTCCACATTCTGCGTCGTATTGCCTGTCACAACGCCAAGGATATGACTTGCAGATAATTTCCTGACGACTTCATCCAGTTCTTCGAAGATCGCAGGCGGTGATTTTTTTGCGCCAAACTTCCCTGTACATCTGCGGACAAACTCTCCCACCTGCTGCTCGGGTACTTCGCACGCCCGCCCATACTCCGCAAAGGACATGACTTCAAGGTTGCTCAAGTCGTCCTGTGTTACAACATGCTGTATGCCGAGTTCGCTGCAAGCATCCTGCGCGAATCGTAGCATGTCGCCAAGGGTGTCTGCGAGTACGCCGTCAAAGTCGAAAAGGATTAAAGCCATGGTATATGTAGATGATATTGTTTAATAGCTATATTCTTTCCTAGAACTGACATGTCTCCACGACAGACTTGCGTTCACGGTATTGCGCCCGCATGAGAGTTATGATTGATCACGGGGCGGGCGAGACATGTCAGGTCTTATTCACTCAATCCCATAAACAAAAATCTCCTGTTTTATCAGGAGATTTTTATGTAGACGCAGATTATGCCGTAACCGCAATATATCCCGCCACAGTAACGCTATCAGGAATGGGCAAATTATCCTCCAACAACCCCTGAACGTGCATTTCTACGGCTTCATGCATTTTGCGTTCCGTTTCTCCGCGTGTCTTTCCCGTTGCGACGCATCCCGGCAAATCGGGACAATAGGCCGAGTAATTTCCATTTGCCTTTTCTATAACGATCAGGAAACGATACATTATTTACTGCCTTTCTTCTCTTTCAATTGAGCCTGCTTCAAAACGCTGTTCAATGTTCCAGGGGCCATTTCATCGTTTGGATGTCCTGCAATCGTAACCCGACCAGCCTGTTGGGGATGTTTATACTGCTTGTGACTGCCTTTGGTTGTGACCAAATACCAGCCATCCGCTTCAATGAGTTTAATGACATCCCGAACTTTCATGCAGTGAATTTTAGCACATAATAAAATTGTTTTTTATGGCTTGAACATGTCCGCATAAATCCACAATTGACCATGACCCACGTCCCCGCAAGGATTGATCAAGGCAATGCCGTGCATGAATCACAAATTCATCCTTTTCTTTCCCCAACCCCCAGAAAATCTCCTGTTGGCAAGCAGGATTTTATTGGGCCGATTTCATTTTTTCCGCTTAGGGAGCTGCATTGCCAAAAACGCATCCACCATTGCGGGGTCAAAATGGGTTCCAGACTGTTCTCGAATGTACGTGAACGTTTTCTTTTTCGTCCATGCCTTGCGGCGGTAGGGGCGATCCGATGTGAGCGCGTCGTACACGTCCACTATGGCAAATAGGCGCGCCGCCAGAGGGATTTGTTCGCCTTTCAAGCCGCGCGGATAGCCCGTGCCGTCCCATTTTTCGTGATGGCAATAGGGAATATCCAGCGCGGGTTTCAAGTAGGCGATAGGCGAAAGCATGTTGTAGGCGAATTGGGGGTGACTTTTCATAAGGATCCATTCCTCCTCGGTCAGTTTGTCCACCTTGAGCAGGATGAGGTCGGGGACGCCGATCTTGCCGATGTCGTGCAGGAGCGCGCCGCGCCGCGCGTGAACGATCTCCTCATGGCTCATGCCGATGGCCCGCGCCAATTGTTCGGTCAGTTTGGTTACGCGCTGGGTGTGTCCTTCAGTTTCCTTATCGCGCAAGTCCATGGCTTGCGACCAGCCCTCAATGGTCGCGTCGTATGCCTGCAGCAGGTTGATATTGGAGCGTTCCAGGCCTTGAAACAGGCTGGTATTATCCATGGCGATAGCGGTCTGCCCCGCCAGGGTCTCGAGGAAGTCCAGCCATTCATCATTGCCTTCAGGCGCGGCGCGATGAAAGACCTCCAGAACGCCAAGCACCTGTCCCTTGGCGATCAAGGGGATGGCGTGGTAGGTTTTGAAGCCTTCACTTGCGAGCAGGCCGGCGCGCGCAAATTCCGCGCCTGTGGCGGACAGGTCTGCAATATGCGCGGGGCGTCGTTCCAACGCGGCGCGCCCGGCGTGTCCCTCGCCCAATCGCACCAGGCTTTTTTCGATGGTATGTGTTCGAAAACCCCGCCCGGCGGCGTATTCCAGCGTTTGGGTGTGCGGGTCGAGGCGCAGGATGCAAGCCGCGTCGATTCCCAATTGGTTGACGATCTCATCCAGCGCGACGTTGAAGGTGACGCGCAGGTCGGTGCTGCCGCTGATGGCCATGTCAATGTTCCGCAGGGACTGGATGCGTGTCAGGCGCTGGCGCGTTTCTTCGAACAGGCGGGCGTTCTCCAGCGCACTGGCGGCCTGGTTGGCCAGCGTGACCGTTAAGCGTTCATCCGCTTCACTGAACGCGTTTTCCTCTTCGCTCTCGATGCTGATCACGCCGATAGTGCGTTCGCCGATTATTATCGGCACATAAAGGCCGGATTGCAGTCCGGGAAACGTTTCGACATAACGCGCATCGTTCATCAGATCGCTGGTGCGCACGCTCTGGCCGCGTTCAATCACCCAGCCGCTCAGGCCCCGACCTTTTTTTGCGATGCTTGTTTTGAAGTGTTCTTCAACCGCACGTTTTTCCTGTTCCGATCTCAAGCCGGGTTGATTGAAAGCCAGCAGTTCGAGCGTTTCATCCTGCGGGTGATACAGGCGGACAGAAGTATGATGCCAGCCCAGATTCTGATCCAGCAGATCAATAATCCTTTGCGCGATTTCCTTTGGCTTCAACGACAGGCTGAGTGCGAGACCGCTTTGGTATAGCACCTCCAATTCACCCAGACGCTGACGGATTTGTTCCTCCGCCCGCTTGCGCTCAGTGATGTCCAACAAGGACACAACTATGCGGGCTTCTTCTTCTTCTTCTTCTTCTTCTTCTTCTGCAAGAAACATTCTTGCGATATTAAACTCAAGCAAAAGTTCATTGCGTTGAGCAGGATCGGTTTTCATAACTTCGCTCCTATGCTGTTTCCTTTGGGTAGTTGTCCGTAATGTTGTTTGAAATTTTTCAGCAGTTCTTTTTCCAACCTGATGTGCTCCACAGTAAGATGGTAACTGATGCAGACGTTGTCATTGTGAAGAAATTCCGCGATGAGTTTATTCTTTAACGATCTCCCGGTATAATTCGTGGCGCGGCGGCGCAGATCCTTGGAGCTGCCAATGTAGATCACGTGACTGCTGCATTTCGAGTAACGGTTCTTCGATGAACCACGTAATTCATAAACTCCCGTTTCATTTGGGATTCGATTACAGGCTTTCGAGATCAGCGCGATCGGGTTACTGAATGAAATACCTTTTGGGTAGTAGCACGCACGCCGTTCCATATAGTTAGGGATGGATAGCAGTTTTCTGCATTCACAAATGATTCGCACTGAAATATGGATGTCATATTGCTCCCGCAGGGAAGTTTGAACGTTCTTATCGGTGAGCGCTTCATCGGATTCGTCAATGATACTTTTAATGACAGTTCCATAGAATCTTCTCCTGGAACTGAAGAGCCTTTTCAAACTCACAATCCTTCCATCCAGAGTCTGGAGCGCCAGGGCTGAGACCAGCCTTGAAAGTCTCGATTCATCAAGCCTGGGACACGGGAACAGTGAAAGGAATTGCTTGAACGTCAAAGGCTTGATATCCGATTCTTTTCCACTCTCCCAAAACTTCCGCTGAAACTCAAGAATTCCACGGACAATGTGTTCTGAGAGCTCATTTCTTGTATTAATAAATTTGACGACGATCCCACTTGCGGAGCTGTTCGTCTCAGGTATGGGGTAACGCTTCAACAACCGCTCGTCTGCTATCTCCAATCTCAAGACTCCATTTGTCGGAATGACCTTCGCATAAAAATAGGGGGGCCTTCCCTGGCGACTCTCCGCTCCATTCAATTTCCGCTCGATGAACGATATGTATTTCACTAAAGGCATTTTAAGTATTTTCGACAAAGTTATTTTTGCTATCGTTGAGCCATGCAAGGGAGATGATTTCTTTTCATTCACTTTCATTCACTCTTTTTTGGAATATGTATCTCTCTAGTATTTCCACTGAGAATTTTGCTGCGCAATTGCTGAATGATTTCATCAGCAAGTTCCTGTTCTGCATACCCAAGCCGCGGCGCATACTTTTGGAGGATATCATCGAACACCTTGTTTTGCTTCAGGAGATTCAGTGATTCTGTGAGTACGAGAACCCCTTCGGGAACGAATTGAAAAATATTTTCGATCACGGCTTTGTGATGTTCCTCCTTTTTCCGCAGCGTCTCCTCCGCCTGCCTGCGCTCGGTGATGTCGCGAACGATTGCCTGGAGAATAAACTCGCCCCCGATGGAAACGCGATTTAGGCTTACCTCAGCATAAAAAGGTGTTCCATCCAGATGGGTGTGGAGCCACTCAAATAACTGTGGTTCGCCTGCAAAGGCAGCCTCAATTTTCTCTACGGCCGATTTACCGGAAAAACTGCCGTCGGGCTGCTGTTCAGGCGAAAAATCAACGGGTGAATGGCCGATGATCTGGTCTCTTGAACATCTGAAGATCTTCTCTGTAGTAGCATTGCAATCCAGGAAGGTGGTGTGGTTCAAGGTGAAGATCGCATCGTTGGCGGAATTGAACAAGGTTTTGAACTTCTCCTCACTCTCCCGCAGTGCATCCTCCGCCCGCTTGCGCTCGGTGATGTCGCGCATGATGGTGGCATGGAAATCGGCGGTTCCGTCCGGTCTTTTGGGAGCAACAATCACTTGCAGTACAGGAATTTCCCGTCCATCGCGGGTGAGGAGAGCGGTTTCATCTCTCCAAATACCATCGCGGAGCGCTGTCGGGATCCCTTCGTTCAGGACAAGTGCGCGCGCCCACTCGGGGTGAACGTCGGCGATCTTGATATTCGGAATGTCCTCATCCTCGCCGATCCCTAACATCTGCCTACCGCCTTTGTTGAGATATAGCGGGCGCCCGTCCAGATCGGCAAAGGCAACAAAGTCAGAGGTCGCTTCAATAATGGCAGTCAGTCGTGCCTGGGTTTCCTCCGCTATTTTGCGCTCGGTGATGTCGTGATAGTTGACGACAATTCCACGGACGCTGGGTTCGGCAAGCAAGTTCGTGCCAACGGCTTCTATCCAGCGCCACGTTCCGTCACGGTGCCGCAAACGAAATTGCTCGCGAGGATGCAAACTCGCGTCTTGGATAAATTGAGCGAATCGGCTTTGGACACGATCCAGATCGTCGGGATGTATCAATTGAAAGAGACTCTGACCCAGGAATTCGCCAGAAGCATAACCCAGAGTGGGATCAGCCGATGGGCTTTCATACAATA
>Ga0172371_10002712_pt1 | contig 27881 bp, 23 predicted proteins | sample Lak12m_FD_114543 | JGI IMG/M metagenome (GOLD analysis project Ga0172371, IMG submission 114543) | Freshwater microbial communities from Kabuno Bay, South-Kivu, Congo - kab_022012_12m | ecosystem: Environmental > Aquatic > Freshwater > Lake | place: Democratic Republic of the Congo: South-Kivu...
GATGCATCTCCCCTCCAAATCATTGCGCAGCGTGGCGCTCTTCATGCCCCTCTCCGAGGCGAAGCCACGGAGTGCCGACCGAAGCCCGGGACTTTCATGGTTCGTTGTGCCCGAAAATGGGCATGTGAGTTGCCAAAATTCTTGTCCGATTTGGGGACTGGCATTGAGGCTGTCTCAGATTTGGATCTGGATGCCGCATCCTGCCACGAACACCGCTCTCACTGCCCTGTCCCTCAACAGAGAGGGTCATGAGCGGAGCGCTCAAAAAGCTCCCTCGCCCATTGGGAGAGGGACGGGGTGAGGGTTCCCCTAAGGAGCCCTCCACTAAACCGTGCCACGATCTCAGCCTTCACCACAGTTTTGAGACCGCCTCCATTCCATGCCCGGTCTTTCTCACCCGCTTCCAAGATAAGCCCTTATCACCTGCTCGTTACTGCGGATTTGCTCCGGCGTCCCCCAGGCTATGGGAATCCCGTGGTCTATGACTCTTATTTTGTGGCAAACCCGCATGACAAAGCCCATGTCGTGATCTATGAGGCCAACTGCAATCTTCATTTCCGAGTGGAGTTTCACGAGGAGTTCGCCCATCTCCATGGTCTCATTGGGATTCATCCCTGCCACGGGCTCGTCCAGTAAAAGAAGGTCGGGGTTCAGGGCGAGGGCCCTGGCGATCTCCAATTTCCGTTGGCTGCCGTACGGAAGTGACCGTGCCTTGGCCTTTGCCGAATCCATAAGCCCCATCAACTCCAGCAGGCTCTCGGCCTTCTGCCTGATCCTTAGCTCATCACGCGAAAACCTTCCCAGGCCCGTAATAGCCTCAACGAATGAGTATTTCACTGAGGAATGGCAGGCCACCATAACGTTCTCAATCAGGGACAGGTCGTCATAGAGCCTGATATTCTGAAACGTTCTGGCGATACCGCTACGCGCTATCCTGGGAGTCGGCCACTGTGTTATGTCCTGTTCCTTAAAGATGATTCTGCCCGAAGAAGCCCTGACCGATCCTGTTATTGCATTGAATGCCGTAGTCTTGCCTGCTCCGTTGGGTCCTATGAGTCCAATGATTTCGCCCCGGCCTATTTCCACGTCCAGTTTGTTCAAAGCGCACAACCCGCCGAAGAAAACCGTAAGATCCTCGGTGCGGAACAAAGGACGGTCCATCACCCGGCCCTCCGCGACCTGCAGACCGCTGCTACACGGTCGAAGAGGCCTTTCCATCTGAACTCGCTCCGCCCCATGATGCCTTTGGGTGCAAAGAGCATCGCCAGGATCAGAAGCATGGAAAAGATGACCATCCTCATCCCGGGAATGCCTTCATAACTGAATCCGAAAATGTTCAACGGCTCCTCGACCACGCGCAACCATTCTCCACTCCACGTGATGATGGCTGCCGCGAGGATGGAACCCGTTGTGCTGCCGAGTCCACCGATGACGATGATGATGAGTAGATTGAACGTGAGCAGGAAGGTAAAAAGTGAAGGGGAGATAGTTGTTATCAGATGAGCGAGCATTCCGCCCGCCACACCTTCGAAGAACGCGCTGAAAGTAAAGGCCAGAGTCTTGATCCTGAACGCGTTTATCCCCATGGCTTCCGCGGCCGCCTCATCTTCCCGGACCGCTTTCATGGACCGGCCGTACGATGAATTCACGAGTCGTACGATGCAAAACACGGAAAAGACGCAGAACCCCCAGCTCCACCACAGATTGGTGTAAGGCTGGAGCCCCTTTATCCCAAGTGGCCCATTTGTCAGAGGCACCAGATTGTTGGCTACAACCTGGATGACCTCTCCGAATCCAAGCGTCACGATGGCAAGATAATCGCCCCTTACCCTGAACACGGGTATAGCCATGAGCAACGCCACGAAGGCCGTTACCAGCCCCGCAGCCAGGAGAGACACGGGAAACGAGAGCGAGATCTCGGACAAAGGCCACACTATGGGCTCTATGATAAAGGAACGGAGTTTCTCTTCCGGGGAGAGGGTCAGGATAGCGCTGGTGTATGCTCCCACCGCCATGAAAGCGTTGGGTTCCAGGGAGAACTGCCCGGTGACGCCGTTGATGAGGTTGTAGCTGACGGCCAGAACGATAAAGATGGCAATATTATTGAGTATTCTTAAATTATACTCGCTGAAATGATTGTCCGCGTAGTACAGGAAGGCCAGAAGCAGCGCAACAGAGGTGCAAGTCAGTATGCGGTCTCTCGCGGCAGTAGTGCTGAGGGGTTTTTTATCGCTCTCCATACTACTCGCAGATATACTCTCTTAAGATCGTTAGTCTTCCCCGAAATCGTAAGAGTCCGTAAGAGCGTAGGAGCTACGGATCTTCTCCAATTCCTGGAAGTCTTGCTCCGTTATACCTAGGATCTCGAATCCCGCGACGAAAGGGGTATCGCCGGTCTCAGGCCTGACCCACCGGCACTCAGCTTCGAAGGAGAACGGCTTCACCGCACCCAGTCCGCTCATCTGGATGAAGAAAGTCCGTTTCTGCCCGACCTGTGTTTTTATTCCAGCGATCTGAATTCCATGGCCGGAGAGATCCTGGACGCTGCCCTCAATGGACGGATCGTCCAGGTCGTGGATTACCACCGGCAACACGGGATAGCACCTTGGTTCAGTGCGTTTCCCTGCCACCGAGCGGGTATCCTTGTCCGGGACTTCGATCTCGTCATCGTCTGGCATGTGAGTCTCCCTGCTCCACTCTAAACCAGATCCCGGGTTTCAAGGAGTTCTCGATCCGGGCTTATCAATCCGGCAGTTTTTCCCCCATGATTCCCGTAGGCCGGGTCAGCAGTATCACAATAAGAACGCAAAACGCGATCGCGTCCCGGTATCCCGACCACTCGGGATGTGCCGCGACGATGATGATTTCCGCTACCCCAAGGATCATGCCACCCAGTGCAGCCCCCAGAACATTGCCGATTCCACCCAACACCGCGGCTACAAAGGCTTTCAGGCCGGGGATCACTCCCATGAACGGCTCCAGAGCCGGGTACTTGATGCACCACATTATGCCGCCCGCAGCGGCGAGAGCGGACCCCACCGCAAACGTGAACGAAATGACGCGATCCACGTCAACACCCATCAACCTTACAGTATCCATATCTCTGGAAAGGGCCCTCATGGCCATGCCAACCCTTGTTCTGAGCACGATGAACACGACGAAGGTCAGCAGCGCCAGTGTCACCAATAACACCCAAACCGACAGGACCGGAATGCGGACAGCGCCAACCTCGATAGAACCCTCGAAACAACCGGGAATGGGAAAAGACTTGGGCCTGCCGCCGATCAGAACGATGCCGAGATTCTCCAGCAAAAACGACACGCCTATGGCGGTTATAAGAGCACTTATCCGCGGGCCCCTGCGGATTGGTTTGTATGCCCCGCGATCAATAAGTATCCCCAGAACCGCGGTGAGTATTATCGAGACGGCAAGCGCCGCGGGCCAGGGCAAATGGAACATAACAACACCGAAAAAGGCAATGTACGCGGAAACCATCAGGAGGTCGCCATGGGCAAAGTTGATCAGCCGCAGGACCCCGTACACCATCGTGTAACCAATGGCCAGGAGCCCGTACAGACAGCCTAAGGTAAGACCGAAAACCACCTGCTGTATCGCGAAGGAATAATCCAAGGCGGGGGGGCTTTCTTATGGGTTTATGGTCGTCACGTAGACGAAATTGCCGTTCTTGACCTTGTTGATGACAATGGCCTTGACCGCGTTGCCATCCTCTTTGATGGAGATCTTGCCGGAAACGCCCTCAAAATTCTTGGTGGCAACCAGGGCTTCCCGGATCTTCTGCGGATCAGTTGCGCCCGCCCGCTCGATCGCGTCAAGCAGAATAAAATAGGCATCCGCGCCCATAGCGCCAAAAGAGTCCAGTTCCTTGCCGGTTTCTTTCTTGTAGAGTTCCAGATACTTCTTTCCGCGTTCAGTATTTACCATGTCCTCGTGAAAGTGAGCGCTGAAAAAAATGTTCTCCACCGCCTTGCCGCCCAATTCTATGAGTTCAGGCGCCTGCGCCCCGTCACCCGCAACTATCGGCACATTGAGGCCCATCTCTCGCGCCTGCCTGGCAATGAGGGCCAGTTCGGTGTAGTAGATGGGCGCATATATCACGTCCGGCTTTGTCTCTTTAATGAGGCTCAACTGAGGTGTGAAATCTCTGTCGCCAGTGCGGAACTTTATTTCTACCGGGATCTTGCCGCCTGCCTTCGTGAATTCCTTCTTGAAAAAATTTGCCAACCCCACGCAATAATCCTGCGATATGTCGTAGATCAAGGCAGCGGTCTTTGCTCCAAGCCTATCCTGGGCCATTTTTGCCCCCACCAGGCCCTGCTCGGTGTCTATAAAACATACTCTGAACACGTACTTCTTACCCTGGGTAACGATGGGATTGGTCGCTGTGGGACTTACCATAGGGATCTTACGACGTTCTGCGTGGTCCGATCCGGCGATGGTGTTGCTCGATATGGTCTCCCCTAGTATGGCTACGACCTTTTCCTTTTCAATGAGCCTGGAGACTGCATTCGCCGACTCTACTTTGTCCGATTTCGTATCCACGAGCTTCAGCTGCACCGGGCGACCCAGCACCTCGGGTTGCATCTTTCTGGCGACTTCGATGGCGCTCCAGCACATCTGGCCGAACGCGGCTACGTTTCCGGTTATCGGCATGTAAACGCCTATAAGGACAGGGTCCGACGACTGCGCCGGCGCGGCCAACAACAGCATCACGAGGACGGACAGGACTCTGAACATGGAAGACCTCCCAAGCGTCATCAGACTGTGCGATGTCGCACCTCAAGTGTCCAAGTCGGACCACCCCCCACAAATTCCCTATATAGTGAAAAAAGGCCCGATCTTCTCTTGGGAATCCAAATGTGCGGTATCAGCTCATCGCTTACCCACCGCGGTCGAACGACTCTATCGGTTACCTCTGCTTTGCCGCTGAAAAGTGTCTCAGCGCCATTCTTATACATTATACCGGTTGGGAAAGTAAATGCTTTTAGCTTTGACGAATGGCCGTTCACCGTGTATCTTTCCAGGCCATGAAAAATGACGGTCCAAAACTTCGACTCGGTGTGGTCGGCGTCGGCACCATGGGCCAGCATCACGTACGGGTCCTCGCCCAGAGCCCAGGCGTGGTCCTGGCAGGCTTGTACGACCCCGACGCGGACCGAGCGGAAGAGATCTGCCGCCGACACGACTGCAGGTCGGCGCGGTCCCTGGATGAACTCTTGGACAGGTCCGACGCGGTCACCATCGCGGCCCCAACTTCCCTGCACGCTGAGATCGGCGAGAAGTGCCTGAAAAGGGGCCTCCACGTGCTCATGGAAAAACCCCTGGCTCACAGCGCGGAAGCAGGGGAGCCCCTGGTAGATCTGGCGCGAAAGGCGGGCGTTGTGCTCATGGTGGGGCACATCGAGCGCTACAACCCGGCTATTGTCAAGATGTTCGAGATGCTCGGCTCCAAACAGGAACCGATAATCTCCATGGACTTCAGGCGGCTTGCTCCCTTCGACGGCTCAAGGTGCCTCGATGTTGATGTTTTGCACGATCTGTTGATACACGATGTGGACCTGGCGCTGGAGCTCGCCGACTCACCTGTGGCGAGAGTTTCGGCAACGGGGCGGCCGGTCTTCTCAGGGCAGAACGACGTTGCCCACACCCTGGTGGAATTTGAAAACGGAACGGTGGCGGTTTTCTGGACGGCCAAGTGCTCGCCCAAAAAGATGCGTACCATAACCGTTGCCACCCGGTCGCGTCTGATCACCGCGGACACCCTGGATAGAAGCCTGACGGTCTGCTTCGCAGAGCAGCTCCCCGTCATGGAAGACGGCATCTGCTTCATGTCCGACATCAAGAGCGCGGACATTCCCGTATCTGACGAAGAACCTCTGCGCAACGAAATACAGGATTTCCTCCGGTCCGTTGAACAAGGTTCCCAGCCGGTTGTAAGCGGAGAAAGAGCACTCCGGTGCCTGCGGCTGCTGGAGACGGTAGCCGAATGCCTCCGCAGGCCCGGCTCCCCCGCGAAGAAGGACGGCTAGCCTTGTGTCTGGCAACAGGGTATTCACAATGGTCCGGGAAATCCGGAAGGCTACCTGGTCGGTAGCCCATCTGTCCTTCTGCAGGAACCGGTGGATGCCAACGAAGCTCTCCAGTTCATACAATCCGGGCGTCAGGATCACCTGACTGACGGTGTGACCCCCCGTGGTGAGTACCCATCCAGCCTCAACACTGCGGAGTGATGTGAGCTCGGGGCATTAAAGCACTCCGCGAATCGGAACTTGTCAATCTGAAACGGCTGTGGCAGATTCCGCTTGCGCATCGGCGTATCTCTCCTTGCTTTTTCCCAAAGCATCTATGGCAGGAACGCCGATGATTTCCAAGTAATTCATAAACAATATCAGGCTATTGATTCAAGAAGTGCAAAACTGTAGATTCTGAGAAAGACCCGATGGGCCGTAAAGGTCCTGGGCAACCTGGATGAGAGCCTTGATCGCTCTCGTCTCCACCGCGTTTTTTCTTCGTATGAAGAGAGTCGGCAGTGCTCCTAATGGTTCGGCAATCTCGTGCATGTTGACTGTGCCAACGTAGTTCAAGTGAGTGATGACGGAACGAGGAGATATGGTGATGCCCATGCCTGCAGCCACGCACCCGAGAATCCCGTCCAACGTTCGCAGCTCCATGACTTTGTACGGTACGACCCCTGTCATTCGAAGCCAGTTTTCCAGGACTGCACGATAGGCGCAGCCGGCAGGAAACACAAGCAGCGTTGGATTCTCAATTGCTTCGAGAGATTCGATCTTGGCCTCGGTCACAACGACCAGTTCCTCCGTCACTATCGCTATCTGTTCAATATCTGAATGTCCGAGCACGCCCGATACAAACGCTCCGTCGAGCTTGTAATCAAGCACCTCCTGGATCAACTTGTCGCTCAGTCCCGTTGACAGCGTGATTGCAACATCGGGGTATTCTCGATGGTAGTGCGTGAGAACGAGAGGCAATCTTACCGCAGCTGCCGATTCCGTTGAGCCTATGGATAAAGGCCCCTTTACCCGGCCGGTGTCTCGGACGGCCACTTCCGCTTCTTTCATCAGCCGCAGGGCTCGATCCGCGTATTCGAGAAGGACCTTGCCGGCGGGCGTTAGCGTCATTCCCCTTTTCCGCCGGTAGAAAAGCGGCGTCTCAAGTTCGTTTTCCAACTGTCGAACGCGAGCCGTGACATTGGACTGTACGCAATTCAGCCGTTCGGCGGCTCTGGAAACGCTTTCTTCATCAGCAACTGCCTTGAAAACTCTCAGTAGGCTGACATCCATCCAACTTTCCTTCGTGGTATCATCTGAGATGATGATTTTCATCATAATTAATCATTTGACATAATACACTGCCCCTGTCAAGCTGCGAAAGCAGAACGGCACGAGACGAAAGGAAAGAGTCCGTGAACATTAAGCGACGCACTCTATTGAGCTGAGCCATTTTGGATGCGGCGATAAAACGCTTCCTCACCGTCGTGCCGTTATGATGCTGAAATGAGAAGGAGGAAGGGGCAGATCATGAGCGAGGATCAACCCACGTGGCTAACCGCCGTAGTCTCGGACTACGTAAAGAATTCTCCCGACAATTCGCTCAAAATGGAGCCGGATGAAAAGGCCTTCGATGACGTCCTAGTGGGTTTTTCTGCAGGGTCTGATCCGCTTTACGAAGCCTACAAGGACTTGGTGGGAGAATTGCACTGGACGCCGCTTGAAGCGTTTTCCCTGAAGTTCCCTGGTGCCGGTGTCAAGCCCGATAATCTTACGGTTATTAGTTGGGTGCTCCCTCACCGCACGATCACAAAAGCAGACAATCGCAAGGAGACTTTTTACCCGTCTCGGCGATGGGTACATGCCCGCTTTCCCGGGGAGGAATTCAACAACAGTCTCCGGCGCCATGTTGTGCAAGAACTCGGTCGCAAAGGGGTAAGAGCGCTTGCTCCGGCACTTCTTCCCGAATGGACCTGGGAGAAGTCCCCGAAATATGTCTTTGTGTCAAAATGGTCTGAAAGGCATGCTGCCTATGCAGCGGGCCTCGGGACATTCGGCCTCTGCGACGGCCTTATAACCGTGAAAGGTAAGGCACATCGGGTCGGTTCCGTCGTCGCAGATCTGACGATCCCGGTGACGGAAAGGCCGTACGACGATCACCACGCATATTGCCTGTTCTTCTACGACGGCTCATGTTCAGGCTGCCGGAAGCGCTGCCCCGTCGGAGCGATCACCGAGGAAGGGCACAACAAGGTGAAATGCTGGGATCACGCGGGAGGGACCTGCGGTCAGTACGTGAAAGAGCATTACCGGTTTGACGGCTACGGGTGTGGGCTCTGCCAGACCGGGGTGCCGTGCGAGTCCGGGATTCCGAAGAAGATCCTTGAGTCGCTTGGCAGCTGACAAGAATCGCACTCCGCATCTCATACGATCACTCTAATCGTGGTTGGGCCGAGTGGTTTTGGAAAGGAGAATGTCTTATGCCGGTTGACGTCAAAACCACACGAACACGGATTCTTGAAATTGCCTACGAGGAGACCGGACCCGTCGAAGGAGAACCGATCGTCCTCCTCCATGGTTGGCCGGATAGTCCGAGGACTTGGGATGCCGTGATCCCCGCCCTCACCACCGCAGGTTGCAGGTGCCTCGCACCGTTCCTGCGCGGCTTTGGGTCTACTCGTTTTCTTAATGACTCGACCCGTCGTAGCGGTCAGGCCACTGCCCTGGCCCAGGATGTCGTGGACTTCGCTGACGCCATTAACTTAGGTCGCTTCACAATTGTTGGGCATGACTGGGGAGCCTTCGCCGCGTATCTCGTCGCGGCGAATTGGCCTCAACGTGTAAAGCGCCTCGTCGTCCTATCCGTGGGCTACGGGATCAACAACCCCCACCAGATCCCGGCGTTATCCCAGTCCAGGTGTTTCTGGTATCAGTGGCTGTTCCAAACTCAGCAGGGCCAACTGGCCCTTGAACAGGATCGCAGCAAGTTCTGCCGGTTTATCTGGGAAACCTGGATGCCGACGTGGATGTTCGACGAGCGTGCCTTTGAAGAAACAGCACCCGCATGGAATAGCCCGGATTGGATCGCCGTCACTCTTCACTATTACCGCCATCGATGGGGAAATGTGTTGGGTGACCCACGCTATGACGCGCTCGAAACAAGTCGCATACTACCGCCGAACATAAGCGTCCCGACATCCCTTCTCCATGGCGCTGAAGACACCTGCTTGTTAGCTGCAACGAGCGAAGGTAAAGAACGCTTTTTCCTAAGCGGCTATGACCGTGTTGTCATCCCAAACGTTGGTCATTTCCCACAGCGGGAGCTGCCTGCGGTAGTCATTGAGTCTATCCTCAAGTGAAGTCGAACGAGGCATACACCTATAGACCTCTGCATTGACATCTGCTACGAACGGAGGAGCCTGACCGCGCTTCGTAGACCCGCCGGGACCGACTTCACGCGTTGTCACTTCTTTGAAAGCGCATTCGTATGAAAGCCTGTTGCGAAGCCTCATGCACAGGAGCCGGCAGCATAACTCACATTTTCGGCGAGTGTGTGCGGATCCGCATTTACACAATCGGCACTAAATCACCTTATTCAAAGAATACTCAATTATTCCTGTCGCGCCTGCCTTCATGAGCTTGGGTATCAACCAACGCACAACCTCTTCAGAGACCACGGATTCCACTGAAAACCAATCGGATTTGTAGAGCGGCGCCACAGTCGGCGCGTTCAGCGAGGGCAATAGAGGAACCACGGCTTCAAGTTTACCCTCTGGAACGTTCATCTTGAGCACCACCATCTTTCGGGCCTCAAGAGCCGACTGCAGGAGCAGATGTATCTGATCAATCTTGTCGCGCTTGAACGAATCCTGGTACGACTTCTGATTGGCTATCAATTGAGTATTGGTCGTCAGCAGGGTGTGGATTATACGCAGGCCGTTGGCGCGAAGGGTGCTCCCGGTCTCCGTGACATCCACGATTCCGTCCACCACGCCTTCACTGACCTTGGCCTCGGTGCTTCCCCACGAGAACTCCACCTCCACCGGAATGCCGCGCTCGGCAAAGAATTTTCGGGTGAATCCCACCAACTCGGTGGCAATGCGCTTGCCCGCGAGGTCCTCGGGCCGCCTGTAATTGGATTCCGCATCTACCGCGAGTACCCAGCGGGCGGGACTCTGGGAAACCTTGGAATACACCAGGTCGTCAATAACATGAACGTCCGATTCGTTCTCCAGGACCCAGTCCTTTCCCGTGAGGCCCGCGTCAAACGTCCCCATTTCCACATACCTGGATATCTCCTGGGCTCGCAGCCGGGCCAGGACGATTTCATCGTCGTCTATGGAAGGGAAGTAACTCCTTGGCGAAATCGCGATGTTCCAGCCGGCTCTCCTGAACAGGTCCACGGTTGCCTGCTCCAGGCTCCCTTTGGGAATGACCAGCTTCAAAGGTTCCTTACTCATCTATTTCCTTTAAGTCTCCTTCCTGTGTTATGCGGCGGTAAAAGCAGCTCCACTTGCGGGTATGGCACGCGCCCCTTCCCTGCTGCTCAACCAGCAGGAGGATCGTGTCCTGATCGCAGTCCACCAGAACCTCCTTCACTATCTGAATGTCCCCCGAGGTATCGCCCTTGCGCCACAGTTCCTTCCGGGAGCGGCTCCAGTAACAGGCCCGCCCCTCGCGGAGGGTAGTTTCCAGTGCCTCACGGTTCATGTAGGCCATCATCAGGACCTTGCCGGTACGCACGTCCTGAGCGATGGCCGGCACCAGTCCGCCGCCCTTGCCGAAGTCTATTTCCGGCCTCACGGGCGTCTGCTCCGACTCCATCAGGAATCCTCCCGGGACTCTGTCATGTAATCCTGCTCAACGGCCCTGAGAATGGCCATCACAATGTTGGCGGCAACCTGACCCACCTGTGGTTCCACCGTGCCTTCAAGGACCCCTTTCAGAAGGTCGTTAAGAACCGCAACAGCGTCCTTGGGGCCCCCTATAATCAAATCTCCTGAAAAACCTGGAGCATCGCTCGATTCGGCCAATGCCGTTCGTCCAGCGGATGCCTGGCCCCCGCCCCTCAAAACTCCGCGGGTTTCCAGAATTTCCTCCAATATCCTGATGGCTTCACGAGTATAGTCATCTCTCTCTTCGCTGAGGACACGAATAATTTCTTCGGTGGGAAGAGCTTCCAACCGAGCTCGATCCACTTTGTAAGCGGCCATTCAAACCTCCGAAAGCCCTTCTGTGAAGGACTGCTTGCATTGCCAGGAGTTTTGTAGTCTTCCCCTACTAATACCATTTCGCGTTCGAACCGGCGAAACCTGCGGGGCGCCCCGTCGCTCCGAACGGAGGACCTGACTGCGGTCCAGAAGAACCCCGCCGGTATGGCCGAGTCTCTTACTTGAAAGCGAAATGGCATAAATCACCCCAAGCACCTCCGGGAAAAGAGGGTTGGGAGGATTTGGTCGCCAATGAGGGACACGACACCGGGACATAATCTTCCACCACTGCTATATACCGTCTATCGGATCGAAAAGTCCAGGACTCGGACCGTCTGATCATCCCTCTCCCATTCCATTTGGTCAATCCACTTCCAGATTTTGTGTACAGAGCACCCCGACAGGAAAAGGAGTGCGACAGCTAGAAGGATCCATTTTTTCATGATCGTCCTCTGCCAGGTCCCGAGTTAAGGTCCACTACAAGAAGATGTGGCAATTTATGATACATCGGTACGACAAGGTAAGCAACACATATATTAACCTGCAAGTAATTTATTAGGAAACGGAGACACTACCGTAGAAATAATGAGCAATTCGCTTGCCTTTTCCTTGCCGGTGTGATAGGATCACCATGAGAGTCGGCTCCTAAATAACGCTCGAAGACTCTATTGAAAGATGCGGGACGCTACTCCAAACGGCTCGCCCATCCAAAAGAGGCCGGCGAATAACTGGATTCCGGAGGACAAGATGAAAAAGCTTCTCACAACCGCCATTGCCGTCATCCTGGTAATGGGAATGGGGTGTTGGGCCTTCGCTTATGAAACAGACTTCGATGATCTGCAGAGGTTCGACAGAAGCCTACCTGCTTGGAAGCTCGGCCGCGGCTTCGTGAACCTGCTCACCGCTCCGCAGGAACTGGTGTCCAACATCACGAACAACGCCATAAATGGCGCTTATCAAGGTGCTTATGACGGCGGACTTCACGGTTACATGGCAGGTTCCCTGAATGGTTTCATAGCCGGTTCCATAGTGGGGATGCAGAAAATGGCCAAGAGGGCGACCACCGGCTGCCTTGAAATCCTGACATTCTGGAAGCCGGAATACGGTCCGACGATGGAGCCTCAATACGGAACCCGGGACCGTTCCTTCACCGATTTGGATTATTTCAACCCCGACCCCTTCTGGTATGTGGGGCCGCCCAGATAGTCCTCTTACACGAATTCGTAATTGTTTTCTACAGGCTATGTACCTCCTCGGGGTCGGCCCGACTGCTCGGGAGGTACATAGCCTGCCACCCGAAGTAACCTGATTGAGAGCGAAATCTTATCAGTCGTCTCCCCTTTCGACTTCCCATGGATCGGGGCGGCTGTCACGGACATGACCTTTGTCGGCATCCTTGTCCTTTGAGCCGTGGCGGACGATCTCCCCGGTGACCATGTAGATCACTTCCTCCGCAATGTTGGTGGCCAGGTCCGCAATTCTCTCCAGGTGCCGCGAAACCAGGAACAAATGAATCAAGGATTGAATGATGTCCGGTTCCACTGTCAGGCGCTCCTCGAACTGCTTGTGGAGCGTATGCTTCATGCGGTCCACTTCGTCGTCCTTGGAAAGCACTTCATAAGCTGCTTCCACGGTGGAGTTCACGAAGGAGTCAAGGGAATCCTTGAGCATCATCTGGGTTTTCTCGGCCATCTCGAAGTACAGGTTGGGTATCTCCATTCTGGGTTTGCCGCTGAGGTGCATAGCGGTGTCGGCTATGTTGACGGCCAGGTCGCCCGCCCTTTCCAGGTCCTTGTTGATCTTCAGGACGGCTATTATATGGCGCAAATCAATGGCCACCGGCTGATGGAGCGCGAGAATTTCCAGGCACTCCTCTTCGAGATCCACTTCTTTGCGGTCTATATCCGAATCTCCGTCAATGACGCGTGCCGCCATCTCGCCGTCCCGACGCTCGACGGCTTTCACGGCCAGTCGGACGCTCTCCTCTACTTGAGCGCCCAAAGAGAGCAGTTGATTGTTGAGCTTTTCTATCTTTCTCCTGAGCCTAAGGCGCATATTTGTTCTCATTGTGGCTTCCTGCCGCAAGTTAAGTCGGTTGCCCCGCGACGGGGGGTGAATGTGTGGCCCGACCCGGTAAGAAAGGATTCTGGGGCGAAGCGCTCCAGTCAAGCGCAAAAAAGACACACGGTCTCGTATGCCGGATTCCCCTGTGGCGTACGAATACGGAGCGCAGTGCCGGCCCCAAAGTCCGATCTCAGCTCTCTGAACCGGCAATTGGGATGATTACTTTGCTCCTCGGCTTTTCAAAATCTGTACCACCGGGGCGTGGCCTCGGGCCGAGGCTAGGGCAAGAGCCGTATTGCCCTCGTTGTCTTTGGCGTTGACGTCGGAACCTTTGCCGAGGAGCATCTCCACCACCTCCTTGTGACCCTCGAAAGATGCCACGATCAGCGGGCTTGCTCCGTTCCGGCTTTCTCTGGCGTTAACGTTGGCTCCTTTGTCCAGGAGAAGCTTCACCACGTCGGGACGGCCTTCGAAGGCAGCCCCGAACAAGGCTGTGACTCCGTCCTTATTGGTTGCATTGACGTCAGCCCCTTTTTCCAAGAGCGTCTTCACCAGTTCGGTGTGTCCTGCGAAAGACGCGCCGATTAGCGCCGTATCCCCTTCCACGTTTCTGGCATTGACGTCGGCACCTTTCTCCAGAAGGAGTTTAGCCACTTCCATTCCGCCTTCTACGGCTGCCTCCATCAAAGCCGTGAAACCGTCGGCGTCCTTGGCGTTCACATTGATTCCTTTTTTCAGGAGTTCTGAAACCTTCTTTACGTCTCCGTTCCTCACGGCGTCAAAAAGTTCTTCTTCCTGCGGGCCGGCCACAACCGCCAACGGACTCAGGGCCACGCCCAAGATAACCAGTAATACAACTAACCTTCCGAGCCTTATCATGAACATCTCTCTCCCCCGTGTGGTGACTCTCCTGTTCATGAACATGCCGTGGCCGATGCCGGCGCACGGCCCTTTCCTCAGCCGCCGAGGGGCAGTCTCCAGTACCCTGCGGGCATCCAGAGTTCTCTGGCGCCAAGGATGCTCATTCTAGGTGCGCTTGGGCGTGCAGGTCAAGACAATCCTCTCGATGCCGGCGCTACTGGCACGTACTGAAGACCGAGTACTCCCGGCACAGCTCCAGGGTGCGCTTGGACACCTGGATTTGCCTCATGCGGTACATTGCCGCTGCCTGCTGGTCTCCGCATTGGCGCCCGTTCTGGGACAGTATGAACAATATCCTTATCTGGCTCTCCAGGATGAACCTTATCGAGCCGGACACCATATAATCCATTTTGGAAAGACGCTCCAGCTCTCCTGTAAGGAAGGCCTTTGAAGCCTCATTCAAACACTTGGCCCCCTTGTTCATACCCATGGCGATTAGGCTGTAAACCTCAGGATCCGGAGATTTCTTCACCGCCTCGCACAGACGGTCAACTAGATCTGCCGAGATTTCCTTTTTCACGAACAGGGACAAGATTGCCTGGCTGACCGTGCGGGCGCCTGGGTCCTTGTACCAGAGCCCGTCAAGGTTTGCGGCCTCCAACGTAGGTCCGAGTCGTTCCGAGTCTGTCCGGGCCAGTACGAAGACCCAGCGATCCTGGTATATGCACGCCCACTTTCGGGTCTGCATGAGCGCTGTGGCAACCATCCGGTGGTCAATGAGAACCGAATCCATTACCACATAAGCAACCTCGAACCGGTCCAGGACTTCCAAGGCGCGATCCGCTCTCCCGGGGTGGCTACGCGTTACCGCGAAATAGTCGCGAAAATTCTCCGGCGAGTAACCTGCCTGTGCACGGAGATCCATGAAGATACGAATGTCTTTGAGATTTAGAAGCAAATAATCGGCTAGTTGAATTCCGGCAAAGACCCTTCCCTTGATGTTGTTCTTTCTGAGGAATTCAAGAACGTCTTCCCAAACGAGATTATAGCTGAGCAGACGATTCACCAAAGGCGGCTCCGAAGTCAGCGTGTTCATAGGATTGTCTGCTTGATAGGGCCGGACGCCGGTTCTGTAAAAGAACAGGCCTGTTACGGCTAGTAACGCCAGCCCGAAAGCCATCATAAAAGGTCGGAAAGACCGCCCGGCACTAAAATCCCGGATTCGGGCGACCCGTTCCTGGGCAAGTCCGAAATAAGCTTGCAGCAAGACTGCCAGGAAAGGAACCATTCCCGGAGCCGCAAACGCAATCATCCTGCGCCATTTGAACGCCATCGGTATTAACAGCGCCAGCATGGCCGCTTCCATGTAACGATCCGCGTGGGAGGGCCGGTCCCGGAGCAAAGTGAAGCCTTCGACGCGTCTTGACGTGATCCTGGTCAGCAAGAGAAGGATGGCCGTTACAGCCAAAAGAACGAGAAAAGGAAACACCGAATACGCGTCATAGAACTTGGTTTCCATAGTGGCCGTGGGATGAATGAGAGGCAGGTTGTCCACCCATTCAGCCACGTCTTCGTATCTGGAGGTCCCCCAGACATAGGGAAACACGCTGAGGTTCCCCGAGGTAAAAGGGTTGGTGGCGATGACGATCGGGAAAAGGGCAATCAGTGCCACAAGCCAGCCCCCTGCGTCGGGAGCCGTAAGGCCCTGGGGATTAGTGCGACAGAAGAATCTGTAAGTGCGGCTTGAAGTCTTTTCCGAAACAGGCGTGTCCGCTGCAGAATGTGGATAGTCCAAGAGGCCGTAAGTGTAGAACAGATCCAGTGCAAACCTGATCCCCATAAGCAGCACACCCAGAGGCCAAGATCCATGCAGGTTGGACCACAGCGCCACCACGGCCACCGCACCTGCCTGGCGCTTGCGGCCCCAGGAGGGGTGGCAAGTGAGAATGCCTCCGCACGCGAGAAAGCACAGTATGCCGAAATTCTCGCCTCTTATGGATAGGAAAGGCGCCAGAGCGAACATTCCCAGGGTCACGGCCAATACGGAAAAGTGGCGGGAACCCCCCAATGCCCGGCAGCGAAAATAGAGTATCAAGACGTAAAGAATGACCAGGAGGCATTTGATCAACACCGGCCCAATTCCCCCGGCTACCGCGAAAGAAATGTAATAGAACAGATGCGACAACCAGGCCCTGTCCACAAATACTTCAGGCTGCATAGCGTAGGACCAGCTATTGGGTCCCAGAAAATTTCCATTGGCCACATCGCGGCCCAGACACAGCCCAAGAAAGAGATCCTCGTTCATGTGGGGGAACACGCAACAATTCAGCGAAGCCACCGCGAGAGCGGCAAAAAGCAATATGATCGCACCTCTTGGCATTTTCGCACCTCGCGGAGATTTCCTAAAGCCGACAAGAGCTTACGCAGTCATGCCGAATCCGGATTCGCTGCTACTGTCTCAAGGAACTCCACGCGCGGAGGCGCAACAAATCAGACCGAGGGAGAAGTCTCGTCGGAAGGGATCTTGATCTCCAGGAAGAGCTCCTTCTTCTGGACGGTTTCGAAGGACTCGGACCTCGAGAGCAGGTTTTCGTCCGGACCGATCACCTCCACATAGCACTTGGAGTTAGGCGGCACTCCAGAGATCCGAAACTGACCATCCGATTCGGTGACGGCGGACCGGGAGAAATCCCCGCTCCTGCATACGCACTTGACCTTAAGTTCCTGGACATGCTCGTCGGGTTCACGCAGCATCACTCTCCCTTGAACGAGGCAACCTTCGGGAATCATCCGAAAGTTGTAACCCTCGATCTTCCCGGATTCGATCGGCACGATCATAGGTTCGGTATTCTCCATGACGAAGCCGCGCTTGTACCCGCTGAGAATGTATTTCCCCGGTTCGTTGACAAGAACCTTGAATTCTCCGGTTTCGGGCACGCTCCGACATGACTGGCCGACTCGATTACCTTCCATGTCGGTCAAGTAAACTATAACGGAACCGATACCCTTACCTCCGGATCCTTTGACGCACCCGCTGACCAACAACTGTTCTTTTTCCCGACGTTCAATCTCTTCCTGGGAAGGCAGATCAACCGCGGAGGCAAATTTGAATTGAGCAGATACGGTTTTCTTATCAGGCTTGGAATCCACCAGTCTCGGCCTGCCCGGTTCAGTCGACTCCACGGGAGCAAACTGAGGCAAGGGATGGTTCACGCCCTCCAGTGGCGTGACAGCCCCATCGGAGGAATCCTCGGAAGGTTTCGGCAGCTTTCTCACGGCGACCACAGCGGCTTCGAAGCCCTCTCCGCCCATGCGTCGGGAGTCAATTGCGCGTCTTTTTTTATTTCCTGACCCAAGCGACTCCGGTCTTGGCCCCCTCAGGCCCTTGTCAAACACCGGCTCTCCTCCAAGACTGCCCTTGGCCTTGCCAAAGAGGGAGAAAACGCCTGCGATCAATGAATTGGGTCCGGAAATCTTTCCCTGGTAAACCAAGTTGGCCACGGACAGGACAAATACCAGGAAAAGAACGAAATACGCAGCGGGGTGAAGGTGCGTAAGCCTGAACAAGAGTCCGGCCTGATCTTCTCCAGGCATGGTTTCCGCGGCCATGCACGGGATGGCCAACAGGAAAACGGCTGCGACAGTGGAACCCAGCAACGGGCCCACATGTGCCAAGGCCCTGGCCTCTCGTCCTGACATATTAATCGTCCCGATGAAAGATGTGAGCCGTTACATAGTGACACGAACCCAACGATCCGACAAGGAAGGCTGAGCCCTGCATTCCGAACGGTTTTCTACCATCGGGTTCAAGGATTGTAAATGAAAAACGTAATCGTTTAGTATCCATTCATTTACGAACGGGGGAATTCTGAAATCCCCCTGCCCCCCTTTACGAACAGGGGGTATAAGGCGGTTCCCCCCTTTGAGAAAGGGGGGATAGGGGGGATTTTCCCACGAATAACTGAATGGTTACATCGTTTACCGCGGAGACGCCTAGTCCCATTTGATTTCTCGACAGATGCCGTTCACTTCGTGCCCCAAATCCTGCCTGGACTTCAAAGGAGCAGCGATCAGCGGAAGCCCCCGATATTTTGGGACTCCTTGGAAAAGGGCCCCCGAGGAAAACTTTTCTGCAGCCCAAAGTGAGCAATTCCTTTCCGAGTGTCGTTGCGAGGAGCGAAGCGACGAAGCAATCTCCAACCCGTGACCCGTCAGCCCGATGAGATTGCTTCGGTGCACTTGGAATGACAGCTCAGCGAGGTGTGTGCGTGCTACTAAGGACAGGATTTCGCAAATACGGTGACGGAATAGGGCACCCGGAAGCATGGCCGGAAGGCGGATTACCGGATGTAGGGGCGCTGCTTGCTGCGCCCTCTGCGGGCAGGGCAAGCCTTGCCCCTACACAGCGTGGCATCGCGACCATTCGGGCCGGCGTTTATAGTCAGTGCCAAAAATAATGTCCGATAACGAGGATGCTCTGGTGGGGCGGGCATTTTGCCCGCCATTCCTGGGCAGGCAGGATGCCTCCTCACCCAAACCTAGGCCGACACCACTGTCTCTCTAGGACATCGAAATCGGCCAGAAATTCTGTCACTTACTATAAGCGCGTCCTTACTTAGGAGAACCTGTACTAAGGACAGCTGATCGCTGAGAGCAGGCTGCAGAAAAGTCTTCCCCCGGAATCATTCTTTCTAACAACGCTTGGAAGAATCTATCAGCGCGGCCCCCCGGGATCATGGGGCGGTACTATTTTCACGGCCACCGCTATGGTATTGCCGTCCACCTGCACACTGCAAACCCTTGGATAACGTGAAGTCCAATCCTCCATGCCGGCTCGGAGATTGGTCACGTAATAAGCCTCTCTCTTTACCTGCAAGCCTGTGGGCTCCATGTATCGACTCGCCACTGCCACCAGTCCGGCCGGCCTGAGCCTCTGCCTGTCCGCCTTGGGAAGGATCCCCACGTTGTAGTGCGCGGGTTCGCATCCATATATGTACAAAGGCTCCGAGCCTTTGTCGGACTCGATGATACACTCAAGTATCCGGCGGCTTGCCACCCCGAAATAATCCCACTCGAACCTGCCCCGGCTACCCTGGAGACCGCCTACGATGGAACTGAAATAGACGTTCTCGTTGGGATGGGCCCGCACCATGAAGAATGCCGCTGCTGCCAGATCAACGCAGATCACCACTATCATGGCGGCAGTGGCCGCTATGCGGATAGCATCCCGCGTGATGAGCCTGACGAGAGTCCACAGCCTCACCAAACCACGAACTGAAATCATTACGAAAGCCGGATAGACGAAAAACAACTGCCTCCAGCCGTTATACAAGGTTGACCCCATCACTATGACCGCGATCACGGGAACAGCAAACCACAGATAAGGGAGGATCGCAATTGCAGGCTCCTTCGCCCGAAATACTATCCCCCGAACCACCGAGACGAGGTCCAGGCTGCCTACGAGGAACAGCAGGACTATTACGGGAGGCGTCGTAATCGCAATCCATACGGGGACATAATGCCAGGGCAGTTGCGTCGGCAAAACATATTCCCCGAAGTATAGTTCGGGAAATTCGTACGGATATTTGGCGAATCTCTCGAACACGCTGACCAGCCCCGCCACCGGATTGGGCCATAGGTACGGCCACAAGAGTACGGTAAAAAATACAGCGAACAGTGCGTAACCGGCAAATCCGAGCACAGCCTTGATGAGCGTTTCCCGTTGAATCCGGGCCTGCCAGACTTCTACGGCCATGACCGATAACGTCATTGCAGGGATCATGATCCCGAGAACGCGTATGTCCGTACAAATTGCGGTGGCCAGCCCGTGAAGAAGAGCTCGCCAAACTGTCTTGCGCTCCACGTACCATTGGAGGGTGCTGCACGCGATCACAAACGACGACAGGAAGGGGAGATCCTTAGGGTTGTAGAAAGATTCGGCGAATATTCTCGGATGTACGACCAGGAAGAGGCACGCGATGAGCGCAGCGATCCAGTTTCCGAAATAAGCACGGCACAAACGATAAAAGAAAAGTACGGCCACAAAGAAGAACAGGAAGGTGAGGAAATGCTTGGCCAGATAAACTTGCCTGGAATCGGAGAACCCGAGCAGCCGAATCACGATCTGGGACAGGGTATCGAAGAAAGGGCCGTAATAAATGAAGTCCGCGTCCTGGGGCAGCGGCACGCCCTTGATCACGTGGTCGAGCATCACCCTTCCGTACACGAAGTGAGAGACCTCGTCCCAGGAGACCCCGAAATCAGCGAATATGGCCACGCCCAAGATGAAAAACCCGGCGAAAGCCAATAGGCTTACTGTCCGTTCTTTCACGTTGACACTCTTAAGGCCGCTTCAGTTCTACGTCCTTCTCTTCCGGGTACTTCCGTCTTATCAGCTCTTCGATGCCGGTGATGAAGCCGCCCTCTTTCCAAATCCGAGGGATCCGCTTCTTTTCAAAAAAGACCTGCGGAGTGGAATCCAGTCTCAGTTTGTTGCCCAGATCCACATCCTCGGAAATTTTCTGCTGAACAACCGAGTCAGGTTTCATAAGCTCTTCAAACTTGGTCTGGTCGAGTCCGATGTCCGCGGCTATCCGTGCCCAGGGTTGTTTGTTCAATTCCTTCTGGTGCTCGAAAAGGAGGTCTGCATATTTCCAGAAGCCCGGCGGACCTGCCATGAGAAAAGCCGCATAAGCCGCGCCGGCGGCCCTGCAGGCCATAGGATGAAGGTTGCTCACAACAACGGAATTACATTCCTTTGACAGCGGATAGTTCTTGAAGACGATTCTCAGGATCTTGGGATTGCGGTCAACCAGCTTACGCAGAAACTTCTCGGTTTGAGCGCAGGACGGACACTGGAAATCACTGAAGAAGATCAGGGTGTGTCGTGCCGAGGGTGATCCATAAGCCGGATCGCCGGGCCCCACTGGTACGTCGTAATCCGGAGAGCCCAAGAGAGTCGCAATCATCACCAACGGGTCGTTGGCAAGATCCTCGAATTGCCTGCGAGCTTCGGCAAAGCTCAGGGACTTTTCCCACAGGCCGGCTCCAAGGAAGACCACGCACGAGGCCAGGACGGCACCGATTAGAACGTACGAGCGTTCAGCTACGGTGGCCACTTCGGGAAGGAGAAACCTCCTCCTGTGCTTAATCGCCACCGCGACGACGATGACAAGTGAGAGAAGGTTGATTACGTGGACCACTATGCACCAGGTGCATAGAAAATCCACCTCAAAGGCCATGATATAGGCAAAGTACCAACTGAAACCTATGGCCGCGACGAAATAAAGGACCAGCCCGGCCCATGCAATCTTTCTGACACGATCGTTGAGTAAGCTGTTGACGAGGAGCCACAAGACGAAGACAAATCCCATTAAGCCGAGCACCGCGGAGGGGAAATACCCGAAAAGCACCGAGTACTCGGTCAGCAGTATCGCGTCGCAGTTTATCAGGCCTTCTGCTCGGCACAAGGCCGATTCGCCGATGGCTCCGGTGTGGCTCTCCAGGACGATGTGTCTGTAGGTGAGGAAGCCTGTGGCAAAGGCTCCGATTAAAGCCAAGATCAGAAGAAGCATCAACGGGGTCCGACCCACGAAATAAGGGCCGTCTCCCACAGTGAGCCCCTGTGACAGGGCTGCTATCCTTGCCTTTCTGCGCTGCCACCATGAAGGCGAACGGTCTTCGGCATTCTGAGAACCGGAATCTGCCATAATACCCAATCATCATCCGTTGAAGATTATTTCAAGAGATCCGGAATCATAATGAAAAGCAGTTTCGCCGTCAAGCCCGCTCCCTGCTGGCGTCATCAAATGAGCCCCATGCCTTTAAGCACGGCAAGCATGACCGCCGCGGCCATTACGGAACCTATCTGACCCCCGGTGTTGGCGCCCATGGCGTGCATTAGCAGAAAATTTCTCTTGTCGTACTTCTGGCCCTGAACTTGGACCACCCGAGCAGCCATGGGATAAGCGGATATTCCCGCCGCGCCTATGAGTGGGTTTATCTTTCCGCCGGTAAGTGCGCACATCAGTTTGCCGAGAAGCACCCCGGCGGCCGTGTCGGCGCAGATGGCGATGAAACCCAGGCCAAAAATTGCAAGAGTCGTCGGTTTGAGAAACGCGTGGCCTTCCATGGTTCCGCCTATGGCCAGCCCCAAGAACAGGGTCACGATGTTGGCGATTTCATTTTCAGAAGCGCCGGTGAGTCTGGCCACCACACCGCTCTCCTTCATGAAATTGCCCAGCATGATGGTCCCCATGAGGGGCAATCCCTTGGGTGCTATCAATCCCGTGATAACCGTAACCACCACCGGGAACATCAGGCGGGTGGTAGGGGAAACCGTCGCCTTCTTGGGAATCTCCATCCTTATGAGACGCTCTTTCTCGCTGGTGAGAGCGCGCATTATGGGTGGCTGGATGATCGGCACCAGAGACATGTACGAATAGGCCGCCACAGAAACGGGCCCCAACAACTGCGGCGAATATTGGGAGGTCACGTAGATGGCCGTGGGTCCGTCGCAGGCCCCTATTATCCCGATGCAGACAGCCTCCAGTTCCGTGAACCCCAACGCCAGGGCCAGCAACAGCGTCATAAAAATCCCGAACTGGCCCGCAGCTCCAAAGAGTAGTATTTTCGGGTTTTCCAGAAGCGGCGTGAAATCCGTCATAGCGCCTATTCCTACGAAAATCAGCAGAGGAAAGATTTCCGTGGCTATGCCGATATCGTACAGAAACCGCAGGAGCCCACCTTGATCCATCATGTCGCTCAAAGGAATGTTTACCAGGAGGCAGCCGAATCCGATGGGCAACAGCAGCAAGGGCTCCACGCCCTTCTTTATCGCCAACCACAGCAACACGGCCGCAATGGCCAGCATGACCACATTGGGCAACCCGTGGGTGAAAAGATAGGTGACTCCGGTCGAAAGACCGGACAAACCGGATAACAAACTGTCCAACATCTTCCTACCCTCTAAAAGAAATTGCGTTCAAAGCTTCAAAGGATTTGGGGCGCTTCCAATCATTTCCGATCGGCGGTCACCGATCTTCCCCAGCCCCAAAGCCATCCTCGCTCAAGGGCAGCCTCAGCGCTCCCGTGGCGGGTCAAAACCTTCCGCGTTTGCTTCATTTTCTTCCTCTTCGACTGCCGGTCTTCCTCTCCGGGTCAGCTTGAGGTAAGCCTTGGCCACCACGATCACCAGGACCGCTCCCAACGCCTCCAAACCGTAAAGATACGAGTGTGGCACCTCGATGTACGCTATGACTGCCGGATCGGTGAAAACGAGCTCCACCGACACCTTGCCCAGGACTGCGGCCCCCAGGTAGACGATGAAGGGGTAACGATCCATCAGTCGTGTGAGCAGGGTGCTTGTAAAAACCACCAGCGGAATGCTCAGGATGAGGCCGAACACCAGAAGAAAAAGGTTGCCCTTGGACGCACCCGCCAGAGCAAGAATATTGTCTGTGGACATGGTGATGTCCGCCACGACGATCACCCAGATAGCGTTCCACAGGGTGGCAGCTTCGTGACCGCCGTCCTCGGCCGCGACATCCTCCAGGAGCAATTTGCACGCGATCCAAAAGATCAAGATTCCGCCGATGAGCTTCACATAACTGATCTGAAGCAGTTGAGCGGCGAAGAAAGTCAGCACGACCCTCAGCACGACGGCGAATCCGGCCCCGCAGGTTACCCCGAGCATACGCTGCTCTTTTGGCAGTGACTTGACCGCCAAAGCGATGACCACAGCGTTATCACCCGCCAAAACCACGTCTATCAGAACTATCTGAATAATGTCGAAAGCCAGGCGCCAGCTCACTTCAGGAAAGGCGAGTCCTTCCAACGACATATTCCGGCTCCCTACGAAATTGGGTGGTCCGCGGACTTAGAGCAAACGTATAGCTTGACCCGAGAACTCCGAGCGGGAAGTCATACCAGGTTGCGATCAAATCGCAACCCTGTCTCTGCCCTCCCCCATTTATAGAGGGCCGGCGAAAGTTCTGGGAATAACATTCTCAACGTTGCCACGGAGCTTCCAGGTCTGGGGGGTTCCCCGGACCGGCGCTCAATATTACATCATGTCCAGAAAATATGCCAGCGAATGCCTGCCCCATGAAAGAGGGCATATGGTATTTACGGAAACGCGGCGACCGGTGAACTCGGAAGACAGGAACGAAGTTGCTGATGAAATACCTTATCGGAATTATCTGTTTGAGATACCCTGATGGGTTCAGCCCTGATTCTCGAAGCCACTTTCCTCAAATCTCCCTCTCCACGCTTGGAGAGGGCCGGGGTGAGGATGTGAGAGTGGCTCCGAGGTCTTGGTATGTGAACCGGATAATTCCGTACCTTACTAGCGCAAGGAGAGCCTTTGGAAGCCTGCCTTGGCCTTTTGGGAGCAGGGCCGAAAAGGGCTGTTCTATGGTCTAAGGTATGCTGTCAGATTACTTTGCGGGGATCTGTCACAGATGCCCCCGGTGTGATAGTATCCCAAGAGAAGGCATAATCCACCGCGGCTAAGATCCCAAAAAGACTATTCGACCGCGGAAATGCAATTTGGTGACGCGATAAATATACTTATAAACCGCGATTCTAGCAATAAAGCTTAGCCTTTCGGGGCTGGGTATTTGCCTACGTGGCAAAGGCGTGGAACCGGACCCCGGCGGTGCGTTGCAAGACGACGATTGATTCCATTTCGCGTTCAAACGAGTGACTCAGCCTTGCGGGCCAGGTACCCCCGGAGCGAAGTCAGGTCCTCCGTTCGAAGCGGAGGAGGTGCCCGCCCGCTTCACTGGCTTGAAATCGCACTGGTACGACGGTCATGCGCCGACACGCCCTATTCCGCGGCGCCGGCCGCTGCAATTGGAGACCAAATCATGCTAAAGATTTGCGAGATCTATGCGAGCATTCAGGGAGAATCCTCTTTTACGGGGTATCCGTGTGTCTTCATAAGAGTGTCGGGCTGCAACCTCAGGTGCGTCTATTGCGACACTCGATATGCCTACGAGGAAGGCGATGAGATGCCCCTGGATGACATCCTCCACCGCGTCGAATCCCACGAGATAAAACTGGTGGAAATCACCGGCGGCGAGCCGCTGCTACAGAAGGGCACTCCGAAGCTGGCAGAGGCTCTTCTTGCTGCGGGTTACGGAGTACTGGTGGAGACCAACGGCTCACTGGACATCTCAGTCCTGCCCGAGGGAGCGGTGAGGATCATGGACATCAAGTGCCCCTCCAGCGGCGAGAGCGGCAGTGTGCGGTGGGAGAATCTCTGGCGGCTCAGGCCGGAAGACGAAGTGAAGTTCGTGATAACCGACCGCCATGATTACGAGTGGGCTCGAGGCATTGTGCGGGAGCGGTTTGGACGGGGCGGGGCAAGCATTCTCTTTTCCCCGGTATTTGGGGAGTTACCGCCCGGCGTCCTGGTCGAGTGGATGCTGGAGGACAAGCTTCAAATCCGTTTTCAGCTGCAGATTCACAAGTACATCTGGCCCCACGGCGCGAGAGGGGTCTGATAAGTCCAGCGTGAAGCCCCACGTTTTGCCGGCGGCTCACAGTCGTTGACACTGCCATGGCATGGTCCGATTCCTGGAAAGATTATACCCTCAAAAAAATTCCGCCGGATGTGTCCTTATTTGACACGTCTGTTTGCTATACTTAGGCGAGATCTGCAGGCGAGGGTACCACAAGGGACCGGCAGAGCCGATACGGGGAGAGCAAGTGCCCTCAAGGGAGTGACCAATAAAGGGGGGACTGAAAAAATGCCGCTCAAGCCCACTATCAAGGCTCAAGAAGTCGTGGCGGACATCCGGAGAGGATTGGCCGATTCCGACCTGATGGAGAAATACGAACTCAGCCCTGAGGAGTTCCATTCCCTGTTGGCTTATCTCGTCGACACGGACCTCATGAGCCAGGACGAACTGGGGGACCGCCGGCAATTAACGGAAAGTCAAATCATCAGGCTCTTTGTTGAATCCCGGGAAGGCAGTGAGAAACTCGACTGACACACCTGTCCCGGCTGTGAGACATGCGGTCGAGTGCCATCCAACTCGTTACGGTCCCCCTTCTAAAGCGACCGGCTCTCAGCCAACTGCTTTCAGCACCGCCATGGCCCTTTCCACCACGTTGTCCACGTTGAATCCGAGCTTATTGAGCACCTCCGAACCTGGGGCTGAGATTCCGAAGCGGTCAACAGAGATACTGTCACCGCAGTCGCCCACCCATCGGGCCCAACCAAGAGACGAGCCCGCCTCGATGGAAAGGCGAGCCTTGACGTGTGGCGGAAGCACCTGGTCCCTGTATTCGCGGGGTTGCTCCAGGAACAATTCCCAGGAGGGCATGGATACCACGGTTGATTTGATCCCCAGCTCTTTGGCCAGCTTGTCCTGCGCTGCCAGGGCCAGGCTCACTTCCGACCCAGAACCGATAAGGATAATCTGCGGTTGCCCGTCGCAGGGGGATAGGACGTAAGCCCCTTTGCGGACATTGTCCGCGCTTCCGTAACGGCTCTGATCCAGGATCGGCAGCTTCTGACGCGTAAGTATTAGGGCTACCGGCCTTCGGCTCTCAATCGCTATTCTCCAGGCGGTTGCCGTTTCGTTGGCGTCCGCAGGACGTAACACGGTGAAGTTCGGCATGGCCCGCATGGATGCAAGATGCTCCACAGGCTGGTGCGTAGGACCATCCTCGCCCACTGCAACACTGTCATGGGTAAAGACAAATATTGAATGTGCGTTCATCAGGGCGGCCAGCCGCATGGAAGCGCGCATATAATCCGAAAAGATGAGGAAAGTCGAAGCGTATGGAATGACACCCCCATGCAGAGCCATCCCGTTTACAATGGCGCCCATTGCGTGCTCCCGGACTCCAAAGCGGATGTTGCGGCCACTCGGATTGTCGTGGGACTGGTCGCCGGAGCCCGCAATCAGGGTCTTGGTCGAGGGAGCGAGATCCGCGGACCCTCCAAGTATGAACGGCACCCGCCTGGCAATGGCATTCAGGATCTTGCCCGACGCGGACCGGGTCGCCATCGGTCCGTCACCAGAGTTGAACACAGGGATTTCTGCGTCCCAGTTTTCGGGCAGCTCTCCACGAAGCTCACTCTCCAGGGCTTTCGTGTCCGAGGGGTATTTCTTCCGGTACGCGGCAATCTTCTCTTCCCATTCCAGTTGGAGCCGTCTTCCGCGTTCCAGGGCCTTGCGGCAATGGGCAAGTGCTTCCTCCGGAACGTGAAACCGGGGCTCCTGAGGCCAACCCAGGTTTTCCTTGGTCGCCTTGAGGGCTTCCTCGCCCAACGGTTCTCCGTGAGCGCTTGCGCTGTCCTGCTTGGGACTCCCGTAGCCGATATGAGTTCTTATCAAGAGCAGAGATGGCCGCTCCAGCTCTTCCTGGGCGGCTTTGATCGCGAATTCGATGCCGGCCGGATCGTTGCCGTCCTCGACCTCGAGCACGTGCCACCCGTACGCGCTGAACCGCTGGGCCACGTCTTCGGTGAAGGTGATCTCGGTCCGGCCTTCTATGGAAATGGAGTTGTCATCGTACAGATAGACCAGCTTGCCCAGTTTGAGATGACCAGCGAGAGAGGCGGCTTCGGAAGCGGGTCCCTCCATTAGGTCGCCATCGGATACCAGCGCGTACGTGAAATGATCCATGACCGCGATACCCGGCCGGTTGAACCTGGCAGCAATGAATCGCTCGGCCAATGCCATTCCCACCCCCATGCAGAATC
>Ga0172371_10002713_pt1 | contig 27874 bp, 23 predicted proteins | sample Lak12m_FD_114543 | JGI IMG/M metagenome (GOLD analysis project Ga0172371, IMG submission 114543) | Freshwater microbial communities from Kabuno Bay, South-Kivu, Congo - kab_022012_12m | ecosystem: Environmental > Aquatic > Freshwater > Lake | place: Democratic Republic of the Congo: South-Kivu...
GTAACGGCGGTTGCCGCGAGGAGAACTGGACAGCTCGGCGTTGAGCTTGAGGAGCTGCGGCTCGGTGAACGAGGAAAGTCCCGAAAGGCCGACGAGCCTTTCGAATGTGTCGCATTGAGCGATGACGTCGGCCATGTTCTCGGCAAGTCGCGAGTCGGTTTCGGAAATGAAATGAAGGCGGGCGGCCGCCCATTTTTTTATGGCGCGGGCGCGAAGAAGGAGGGCCGATGCGGGATAGGGGGACCGGATTACTGCGTCGGGATGAAAGATGAGATCCAGGCGCTCCTGGACGGAGGAGCGCAGGGCCGGGTCGGGGATTTTATCGAGGCCGGATTTGAGGGCGTCGCTCCAGTCCGGGCTGCCGACGGCCGGCCACTCCTGGAGGGCCGAGCGGAGGGGGCGGGAGATAGAAGCGGGAATAGGGCCGTCCGCGAGAAGGAGGAGTTCGAGCGCGCGCTGAGGGTCGGGAGGATCCCAGCCCATGGCCAAGACGAGGGGAAGGATTTGAAGGAAGGGGCCGTCGTTGATACTTTCGCGGGCGCCGGTGACGGGGAGGGCGAAGCGGCGGAGGGCTTCGTCAAGAGTAACGTCCGGGGTGATGATGATCGTATGCGAGAGGTCGCCGAGAGACGCGAGCCGGGCGGCGACGCTCTCCGCGCCGTCCAGGGGTGTGAGCGGGCGGAAGAGGATGAGCGATCCGTCGCCGGAGGGAGTGAAAGGCTTGGTGAGGGAGCGGCGGAGGTCGGAAGAGGGGGAAGGCGGAACGACTGGAAGGGAGGCAGGTTTAATAGATACGCCGAGGGATGCCAGTTTGGCAAAGATACTGCGCCAGAGGGGGAGAAGTCGATCGATAGGTTCAAAGGAATCGATCGAGGCGATGTCGGGATGGAATTTCTCGAGGGCGGAAAGAATCGCGATGAGCCGGTCGGAATTACCGGGAAGCGTGTGCGGCGCGATTCGAGCAAGGTCGGAAAGGCGGGGAGTTTGAGAGGCGGGGGCGGGAGGCCGGCCGTCCCATCCGTGAATCTTCAGCCAGTCGATCCAGCGCAAGAGCGTTCGGGCGACGCCGATTTCGTCCTGGGCGGCGGACGAGGTCCAAAAGCCTTTTTGATCGCGGACGATTTTGGAAAATGCGAAGGTCCGCTCGGATTCGGAGGGGAATAGCCCGCCCAGTCCAAGGGCGGTTTCGAGGATGCCGCGAAGGCCGAGGGGGCCGACCCAGGCTTCGCCGACGGCCGCGGGGCGGGGAGGTGTCCCATTGAGCGGCCCCGGCCAGCATCCGCCGTCAAAGTCAGGGTCGAAGAAGATTTTCATGGATTATAGAGAGCGAATTCGGTTATTAACAAGAATAGGACGGCATCAATTCTGCTGGCACAAGAATTCATGGTTCCGGTAAGAAGTTACCACCGTCTGGGAAGGGGAGTCAACGATGACCTTGCATTTTGACGCGGTAAAACGCCCGTGATAATATTTTTTATGCTGCAGTAAGAGATGAGATGGCTCTTTCGGCAGCGAGACTTCGTTATAATCGGTTTCTTGAGGCCATGGCTTCAGTTTGAGAATGCATTTGGATTAAGCGATGGACTGGAAAGATCGATTCGCGGCCATCTTCGATGATGTCGCCTTCAAGAAATACCGGGTGAAGATCGATTTCGCGACGATCGAAAAGCAGGTGGCGCATCTTAGGCAAGGCGATGCGATCACGTATGAAGACCTCGAAGTCATTGCTCGCGAAGATTTATGGCCATTCAACCGATATTGGATGTGGCCGGCCAAGGAGCAGATCGAGGACGCCCTGGAGAAAACGTGGGATCTGATCATCGATCCCGCGTCGAAGCCGGATCAAGAAATCGATATGCTCGACGGCCTTCTCAATATATTCCGGAATATTTCGCTCGTATCCATCTTATTGCGGTTTGTCTGGCCGGAGCACTATGCCATCTATTCCCGGCCGAGCTTGAAAATCCTGCAGATCGAACGGGGGGAGAACGATATCGAGGAATATATGAACTTCATCCATGAGATGAAGGGTTTGCGGATCGCATTCGGAATGGATCGGATCGCCGATGTCGATATGATCGTTTGGGCCGTTTCGCAACGAGAGGATGAATTCGAGGAGATCAGGAATCTCATAAGCGAAAAGCTGCCTAAAGAACTATCCTTGGCGGACCTCATGAAGCACGCGACCACTTGCCCCTTGCGTGTCGCCGAGGCATATTTCGCCGCGGGAGACTACCAGACGGCGGGATACTGGACGACGCGGGCGTTCGAGCGGATCCTTCATCAGGAGTGCGTCCGGGGCATGGGCTATGTGCCGAAAAAGAAAGAGCGCGAGATGGGTGAGATCGAGTTTCTCATCAAGTGCGTATGCGGGGAGCTCGGGCACGCAGATCTCGAAAAAAAGCTGTACGAAATGAAAAATCTCCGGAATTCGGCGATCCATATCGAAAGGCCGTTCAATAAGCAGATGGCGGCTGAGTTCATTGCGGGCGTCAGGAAAGTCGCGGGGGCGCTGGCGCTGACGTGTTGAAGAGGAATTCGTTGTGTTGAGGCTAAGTATAGTGAGACTTTTAGTCTCGTGGAGCGTTTATCTATTGTGGAGTAATGAGCGGCTCCTTAACATGGTGAGAAGAAACAACTTGCAAATGTGTACCCAAATTGGGTACAGTTGTACCTAAATAGGGTACAGAGCGGATTTGCTAGAAAGAGTTTTTATCTGGCTGAAAAATAACCATCCGGAATTCATGCCGAATGATGAAGGATAAGATAGCGACAGACACTGATCCGTCCATGCCTACGGTTCTCAAACAGCTTTTTATGATAGACATGAGACCGATTCCTGGTCGATCAGGAAGGGAAGAAGAACGGCGATTATTCCCTGCCTGTTTCTCGACCTTTGAGAAATCGGCCTCTTGAGCGGAACAAATCCGGACTCTTTCAAAACCTTGTCCAGCGTTCCTCGTTCGTAGCAATCGAGGATAAAAAGCCTTGCGGCTTCTCGGATATTTTCCTTTGCTTTAGCTTTTGAATCTCCTTGGGAGAAGAGATCCAGCGGAGGACAGCTTGATATGAAATATTTCCCTTCTTTCTTGATCCGGACAGGAAGGGAAATTTCGAAGACTGCCGTGAATTTCATCTCCCTCATTTTAGGCCCCCAGTATCGTGGAGTCAAGGACGTTTGAGTGCCGCATATTGGTTCGACAAACGAGATGACGCACAATATTCACGATTTTCTCAGATGCCAAAAAGAGATAAGAAATATTCGCGGCGAAGAGGGAGAAGTCGCCGCACGCTCTCGCTTCGCGCGATGATAGATCATAAAACCAGGATGACAGAAATAGAATTTTTTGGATGGGGGAAAAATTAATTCATTTTAAAAAGCGATCGAGGTAGTCGTGATTGCCGGATAATTGATAACAGCGTCCCGATACGTATTTCATTGTGGTCCGGAACAACAACTGTAATTGTAGAGCCGGTGATTTTCTTTTGCATGACGATGTGGCTTCCGCCGGGGCGTCTGATTTGAACGAAGCCGTTTTCGGATAAAATACGACAGACATCCCGGCCGGAAAGGATTTGGAGCCTAGCCAATAGGGACCACCATCTGAGTCACGATGACCTCGGAATGCATCCGGTTCGCGATCTCAGACGGTGAGGCGTGCCGAAAAAAAAGAGCGACGGCTTCTTTTAGATTTTTTCGCGCTTCCTTTACGGACTTTCCCTGGCTGGCGATGTCGAGCTCGGGGCAGTGGGCTACGTACCATTGCCCATCCTTCTCGATGATCGCCGTGAATCTTCGCACCTTCTTCACGCCTCACTTATCGCATGGAACCGAGCCGAGTGTCAAGAAGCCCTGATACCGATTCTGCATTCATAAGGATGGACGGAAAAAGGACGGATTATTCTCAAAATGAGATCCTTCGCTGCGCTCAGGATGACAGACAAAAAAAGTCGGGATGACAGGCCTAGGGAAGCTGTTTGTATATATCGCCGCGTGTGTCGATCGCGAGGATCCTGATGGAGCCTTCCTTCCTCTGGAAAACTACACGATACTTGCCGATGCGCAGGCGAAAAACGCTCTCGATCGTTTGACCGCGCATTTTTTTTATGTCTCCCAGGTCCGGCAAGCGGTCGATCGCGCGCACGAGCTTCAGCTGGACTTTTTTCTCGAGCTTTGACAGGTATTTGAAACTGCTACGGCTGTACGAGACGATCATAAGCCGAGCGATTTCTTGACGTTTTCGGAGGAGAGGAACTCTTCAGATTCCAGGATTTTCAGCAATTTTTTCTCATCGGTTTCAGATAGCAGCAATTCAGCTTTGGAATCCATATGACCCGCCAGCCATTGTTTGAGCGCGTTTCGAACGATCTCAGATAGGCTCGTGCGCCTGATGAACGCCAAGATTCTGGCTTTATCATAGAGTTCGGATTCGAGAATGATGTTGACCCTTTTCATTTTTTTATGTTCCACAATTACACATATACATCATGACGCACTCTTTTTCAAGTGTTTTAGGACGAAATGTCTTTTCATTATGAGGCCGGCCGAGCTCTCATAAAGTTAAGGACGGCGGTCGGGCCGGATTATTCTCAGAGGCCATGCAGGACTTACAAGTGGCGCTTGAGAAGGGGATCGACGACAAGGAGCACATCGATAAAGACACAGACTTGGACTCGTTGAGGAAAAACAAGAAGTATCAGGAGATGATGAGGAGGTATTTTGGGTGAGAAATGAGCCTGATGCCGCGATGCATAGTTGACAATTCACGTGAGGCGGATAGTATTTCCGGGTAAATGACCGCCGACGCCGCAATCGAGCCCTCTCCCGCCGTGATCGCGCCCGAACCGACGCTGTCGCCGTCGGGCTGGTTGTATCTCGACCCTCCCGAAATCTCCGGCGCTTCCCCGCAGATCCGCCGTCTGTACCGCTCGTGGGAGGAAGACCCCGCCCTGGGTTTGCTGGCGCTGGCCGGGGAGGAATGGAGCGGTGCGCCCTCGGCGGCCCTCGCTTTCTGGCGGGAGTTCGCCCGCGAGTACCTGACGGCGCTCTGCCATACGCCGGGCTTCGAAACGGACCCCGATGTTTGCGTTCAAAAACCCGAGGCGGACGATTGGCGCGCGCTCGCGGAGCGCGTCCCGCCCATGAAAGGTCTCGAATATCTCACGCCCGAGGTCTTGATCGGCCTGTGGGAAGCGCTCGACGTCCGGGCTCGCCGAGAAGCCGCCGCGCACCCGGAGGGCCCGGCCGGTTGGCTGAAGGACGTCGATCCCGCCTGGCGGCTGGTCGGCCGGGTCACGTTCCACCTCGCCGAGAACAAACGCGACCCGGTTCGACCCTTCGCCTTCATGGCGACCTACACCGGGCGGCTGTCCGACCAGTCCAAGCCACAGTACATCCCCCTCGGCCGGGCACTCCAGGAGTATGCGGGGCGGAAAAACAGAAGCGCCCTCCTCCGGCTGCTTTCCCCGGTTCAGGCCGCGGCGGAACACAGCCCGCTCCTCCGTCGCATGACGGAAACGGGGGAGATCTATCAGCCGCAGGCTTGGACGCCCGGGCAGGCCTATGTCTTTCTGCGGGAGATTCGGCTTTTCGAGGCGAGCGGGGTGATCGTCCGGGTGCCCGATTGGTGGAAGGAAGGCCGGCCGGCCCGGCCTCGGGTGAGCCTGACGGTTGGCGAAAAGAAAGGTGTCGTTCTTGGGCTGGACTCGCTGCTCGATTTTTCCGTCCAGGCGACTCTCGACGGCGAGGCCTTGACGGAGGAGGAATGGAAGCAGCTCCAAGGAGCTTCGCCGGGACTCTTTTCCCTGCGCGGGAAATGGGTCGAGGTCGATCCCGGACGGCTGTCTGAGCTGATGGCGTATTGGAAGCTCGTCGAGAAGGAGGCCGGAAGCGACGGATTGACCTTCCTTCGGGCCATGCGCCTGTTGTCGGGAGTGGAGAGCTCCGGACTCGCGGATATCCCCGAAGCCGAGGCGCCCGAATGGTTCGGGGCCCGGGCGGGGCGCTCTCTCGCCGCGACGCTCGGCGCCTTGCGGAGTCCGGAAGGATTGGGGGAATGCGACCCGGGCGCCCAGTTCCGCGCCGTGCTCCGGCCGTACCAGCGCGACGGCGTCGGCTGGCTGCGCTTCTTGATGAAGCTCGGCCTCGGCGCCTGCCTTGCGGACGACATGGGACTGGGCAAGACGATCCAGCTTCTGGGGCTATTGGCCCTTCTCCGCAGGGAGACGCCGGTAAAGGAACTTCCCGCCCTGCTGGTCGTTCCCGCCTCGCTCGTGGCCAATTGGAAGGCCGAGATCGAGAGGTTTTTTCCGGGCCTGAACGTGCTCTACGCCCATCCCTCCGAAACTCCGGCATCGGAGTGGGCGGACAAGCTCGACGGCGGGGTAGGGCGGCGTCCGGACCTGGTCATCACAACCTACGGGCTCCTGCACAGGACGGCGCTTCTGCGCCAGAGGCGGTGGAGCCTGGCCGCGCTCGATGAGGCGCAGGCGATCCGGAATCCCGCCACGCGGCAGGCCAGGGCGGTCAAGGAAATCCGGGCTCCCCGGCGCATCGTCCTGACGGGCACGCCCGTCGAAAACCGGCTGTCCGACCTCTGGTCGATTTTCGACTTTCTCAATCCCGGCTTACTCGGCTCAGCCCGCGCCTTCGGGAACTACGTGAAAAACCTCTCGGCGGCGGGGCCCGACGGCTTCCGGCCGCTGCGGGCGCTGGTGCGGCCCTACATCCTTCGGAGGTTGAAGACCGACAAGAAGGTGATCGCCGACCTTCCCGAAAAGACGGAAGTGCGCGCTTACTGCCTTCTGACGCCCGTCCAGGCGGCGCTCTACCGGGACACGGTCCGGGAGCTCGAGACGCGGCTGGCGAACTCTGATGGAATCGAGCGGCGCGGCGTCGTCCTGGCGGCCATCCTCCGCTTCAAACAGATCTGCAACCACCCCGCTCACGCCACGGCCGACGGCGACTACGATCCCGGCCGGAGCGGCAAGTTTGGCCGTCTCCGGGAGCTGTGCGAAGAGCTGGCCGCCCGGCAGGAGAAGGCCTTGATCTTCACCCAGTTCCGGGAAATCACCGAGCCTTTGGCCGGTTTTCTGGCGCAGGTCTTCGGCCGGCCGGGCCTCATCCTTCACGGCGGAACGCCCATCGGACGGCGCCGGAGCTATATAGAAGCTTTTCAGAAGGAGGGCGGGCCGCCGTTTTTCGTGTTGTCGCTCAAGGCGGGAGGGACGGGGCTCAACCTGACGGCCGCCGGCCACGTCATCCACTTCGACCGCTGGTGGAATCCGGCCGTCGAGAACCAAGCGACCGACCGTGCCTTTCGCATCGGCCAGACGAAAAACGTCCTGGTCCACAAGTTCATCTGCCGGGGGACGATCGAGGAGAAAATCGACGCCCTCATCTCGGAAAAAACGGCGCTGGCCAAGGGCCTCTTCGACGAGGGGGCGGAAAAGCGGCTGACGGAAATGTCGGACGAGGAACTGCTGGAATTCGTGGCGCTCGACATCCATCGCGCCGCGGCGGAGTGAATCATGGGCCGACGATGGGGCTGGAGATACGAGAGATATTCCCGATATGCGAGTTACTGGCCGCGCTATGTGCCGGTCGCCGAGCGACGGGCCAAGGCCGAGCGCCGGATTGCGCGGCTGATCAAAAAAGGGGAGAAGCTCGACCCCGTGGTTCTCGAGGGCGGGACGATCGCCCGGACTTTCTGGGGAAAGGCCTGGTGCCGCCATCTCGAGGAGCACTGCGACTTCTGGAACCGCCTGGGGCGGGGGCGGTCCTATGTCCGCCACGGTTCGGTCTGCGACCTCGCCATCGGGCCGGGATGGGTGAAAGCGCGCGTCATGGGAAACGACCTTTACGATGTGGAGATCAAAATCACGAAGCTGTCCGCTCCCCGCTGGAAAGCAATACGCAAGGCGTGTACCGGAGGAATCGCCTCGGTCGTCGAGCTCCTACAGGGCAGGCTGTCCGGCGCGGTCATGGCCATCATCACGGATCCGAAGAAGGGATTGTTTCCCCGGACGAGCGACATCGAAATGAGCTGCTCGTGCCCCGATTACGCGACCATGTGCAAGCACGTCGCGGCGGCGCTCTACGGCGTCGGGGCGCGGCTCGACAGCCGGCCGGAGCTTTTTTTCGTCCTCCGGGGGGTCGATCACGCGAAACTCATCGACGAGGCCGTCGGCTCGAGCGCGCTGGCCGGCGCGGCGGCGGGGCCGCCTGCGATCGACGAGAGCGAGCTGTCGGAGATTTTCGGCGTCGAGATTGAGCGCGCCGCTCCCGCGCTCCCCGCCGGCGAACGCGGGAAGAAGAAGGCGAAGAAGAAACCGAGGAAGAGCGGGAGAAGGCAGCGCCGGGCGGGCGGGGCGGGGATTAGAGAGAAAAAGAGGTAGTGTTTATTTTCGTCTGAGCAAAACACGTTTTCTCCGGGGAAAATGATGCAAAATAGGCCCCGTCGGCCACTTTGAGAATCCTAGTATACTTGACAATATGAGAATATGTAGGGCATAATATTCCCTATAGATTGATTATTTGTCAAATGAGGGTGGCATCGCCGCCGAATGACTTGAACAAAAGGTGCGATAAGGGGAATAATATGCCCTATAAGATCATAAAACGTAAAGTAACGACAGCCTCGTTTTTTGCCTCTCATCGCGTCTTCTCGCTTGAAGAAGCGTCTGCAGCCTTGAATCCGCCCGGCGGCCGCAAAGCCACGGTAGAGCGGCTGAAACACCATATCGAGAAAGGCCGATTGCTATCGTTGACACGCGGCATTTATGCGGTTATTCCAGGCGATGCGCACGTCGAAACATTCCGTCCAGATCCTTTTTTGACGGCTTCCGTCATCCGGGATGACGCCGTTTTTTCGCATCACAGCTCTTTAGAGCTTTTGGGCGCGGCGCATTCGGTCTGGAATCAGGTGACTTTGTACACGGGGAAGCGGAGGAGGCCGTCGCGAATAGCGGGATTTGAGGTTTTCTTTATGGAATATCCGCGAGCATTCTCCGGGCAATCGGCCGAATCATTCGGAACCAGAAAGGTCGAGAGGCTGGGGAAGGTGCTCCGCGCGACCGGGCCGGAACGGACGCTTATCGAAGGCTTTCGGCGTCCGGCATTGGCCGGCGGTTTGGAGGAGCTCGTTCAATCGGCCGCCGGATTCGCGGTACTTGACCTGGAGCTGATGGGAGAGATCCTTCGCCAATATGAAATCGCGAACCTCTGGGCGGCCGTAGGGTGGTTCCTGGAGCGTTTCCAAAAGGCCTTTTATGTGCCCGACGATTTCCTCGTCCGGCTTGAACGGAAGAAGCCTCATGCTCCCCAATATTTGGCGCGAAACGTCCGCGGCGGGCGCCTGGCCCGGCGCTGGAATCTAATACTTCCGGACTCCTTAAATGAAAGAGGGAAAATCGGTGAGCCTTAGTCTTCAATTCTTGGAGCGTTGCGCCGCCGAAACCGGTTTTCAGGCGGCGGCCCTTGAGAAGGTCGTCCGGCTCGGCGAGATGGCCGCGGATATCGGGCGTCATCCTTATCTCGGCCGGGCGCTGATCCTCAAGGGCGGGACGGCTCTCAATCTCTGTTTTGGGCCCCCGGATCGCCTTTCCGTCGATTTGGACTTCAACTTCATAGGCCGCAGCGAGCGGGAAGACATGCTGAGGGAGCGGCCCGATGTAGAAGCGGCCTTGATAGAATTAGCGAAAAGACGGGGATATCATCCCCAGCGGTCCACGGATGCGTTTGCCGGCTGCAAGTATTATCTCAATTTCCGATCGGCGCTCGGGCCTTTGAGCCGCATCGAAATCGACCTGAATTTCATTTTCAGGATTCCTCTTGCGGACGTCGAATCGAGAGAGCTTTGGCAGCCTGGTGGATTGGAGCAACCCCTCGTGCGAACGGTTGGCCAAGAAGAACTTTGGGTAGGCAAGCTTCTGGCGCTATTAGAACGGGGAGCTGCCCGCGACGTGTGGGATGTCGCGCATCTTCCGGACAAAGCGGGCCGATTGCTGACGGCTGAGAGGTTTAGAAAGCTATTTATGGCTATTGCCGTGGTCTTGGAGCACCCTTTGCCGACGTATAGTCGAGAACGACTTGAACGGCTGATATCGGCGCAAAGGCTCGCCGAGCATGTGGCTCCGCTCCTGAAACTGGGAGTCGAATTTGACGCGCCTTATCTCATCGAAAAGGCCTGGGCGGTCGTGGAACGGTTCTTTGTGCTGAGCGGGGAGGAAAAGGAGTTCTTCGACTCGGTCGATCAAGGAGAGCTCAAAATGGGTCTGATTTTCCCTGAAGATCGGCAAGAGGCGGAACGTATCGCGGCACATCCGGCTCTCCAGTGGAGGCTGATGAACATTCGGGAGCATAGAAAAAGAGCTAGATGATGAAACTTGATATCGATAACGCGGCGATGGAGGAAATCAGGGCCTTTATCGAAGCGGTCGAATGGCGATATGCCAAAACAATGCCCCAGTGGCCACACTATTACAACGTACTGAGGTGGAATCCGGATAAAAGGGAAGGGTTCTATAAGCTGGTGGACGCCATTTTTAATCACGGATACAAAGAGCCCTGGCCAAGGCCGCCCGAGAAGCCGATTAGGACGGTGACCTATTTCAACGTGGACGGGTGGCGATACTGGGTGATGAGCGTGAAGGCCGAAGATGTGGAATTGATCAATAGGGCGAAGAATTAACGGGCTTTCAAGAAATCAGGGTTTTAATCCAGCTTCTCGCCGCAATGGGGGCATTTTTTCGTTTGGTCTCTTTTGCTCCGCATCTCTTCGACGAAGCCGGCGCTGAGGATGCCGGCGGGAAGGGCGAAGAGGCCGATCCCCAGAAGGCTCATCAGAGACGACAATATCTTTCCGGCGCCGGTGACCGGATAGATATCGCCGTAGCCGACCGTCGTCAGGGTCACGACGCCCCACCACATGGCCTCGGGAATATTCTTGAACTTCTCCGGCTGGGCCTGATGCTCGACGAAATAGAGCAGGCTCGAGAAGATGAGAAGAAGGATCAGGATCGCCAGCCCGGCGGTCAACAATTCGCCTTTTTTCGCAAAAGCGACCCGGCCGAAGGACCGAATCGCCTCGGAGTACCGGCTGATCTTGAGGACGCGGATCAACCGAAAGAGCCGGAAGGCCCTCAAGAACCTCAGGTCGAAGGGGATGATCATCGGCAGGTAAAAGGGCAGGAAGGAGAGCAGGTCGATAAGGGCGATGAACGAGAACGCGAAGCGCACTCGTCCCCAAAAGGGGGATTTGTATTTGTCGTTGAGCGTGCAGGTCCAGAGTCTCAAGACGTAATCGACGGTGAAGACGATGATCGAAAAGACCTCGAAATCCCGGAAGATGTGAGAATACGGGACATAGAGGCTCTGGACGGTCTCCAGGACGACGGAGACAAGGTTCAGAAAGATCAGGATGAGCATGCCGACGTCATAGGCGTCGTATTTCCGCCGGGTCAGGTCCTCGTAGGAAACCGTCTCGACCAGGGCGTAGACTTTTCTCTTTAAGTGCGCGAGTTGTTGCATGGGTCGTCCCTCGGCTGACATGGGTTGGGGATATGATAATCTTTTTTTAAGAAAAAGGGGGAGATAAGAAGGATCTTTTGGAAAAGGGAGATAGGAGGAGATCCTTCGCTGCGCTCAGGATGACAGAAAAAATTCAGGATTACAGAGAAAACCTCAAGATGACAGATGAAGGTGTGATCGCCACGCTCCCTTTGGTCGCTCGCGATGACATATTATTATGGTGATCGCCACGTCGCTTCGCTCCTCGCGATGACATATTATTTTGGAGATTGCCACGCCCCTCATCGCTTCGCGATCGGGGCTCGCATCACGACCGCTGGGTGACAAAACCACGTGGCTTATGGATAATATTGGCGTTTGCCTCGACTTCAACATATGAGGTGCCGACCATGACCATCAAAAGAGCCGCGCTTTTTCTCGTCTTCATCTTTATCGGCGTCATCGGCGTATCGCTCCTGCCGTCCTCCGCCGAGGAAGGGATGTATCCCATCTCGAGCCTGGCCGCCATCGCCCAGGAGCTGCGGGCGAAAGGGCTGGCCATCGCGCCGGAGGAGATCTTCGCCCCGGACCGGCCGAGCCTGATCTTCGCCATCGTCAGCGTTGGGGCGACGGGGTCGTTCGTCTCGCCGGAAGGGCTGTTCGTCACCAATCATCACGTGGCCTTCAGCTCCATCCAGGCGGCGAGCACGACGGAACACGACTATCTGACGAACGGCTTTTTGGCGCGAACGCGGGGCGACGAGATCCAAGCTCGGGGCATGACGGCGCGGATCACGGAGACGTTCAAGGACGTCTCGGCAGAGGTGCTGAGCGCGGTCAAGCCGGAGATGCCGCTCGCCGAGCGGACCAAAGCCATCCAGAAGCGGACGAAAGAGATCGTCGCCGCGGCCGAAAAGGCCAATCCGGGGAAGCGGGCCGAGGTCTCGGAGATGTTCATCGGCCGCTCGTATTTCCTGTTCATCTACACGAACCTCCGGGACATCCGGCTCGTCTATGCCCCGCCGCGGTCGATCGGCAATTTCGGCGGCGAGGTGGACAACTGGATGTGGCCGCGGCACACGGGGGATTTCACGTTCCTGAGGGCGTACGTCGGGCCGGACGGGGCGCCTGCGGAGTATAATGCCAAGAACATTCCCTTCAAGCCCAAGCGGTTCCTCAAGATCGACCCGGCGGGCGTGGCGGAGGGGGATTTCGTGTTCCTGCTGGGATATCCCGGCCGCACTTACAGGCACTACGCGGCGAGCTATTTAGATTACGAGGAAGCGGTGCGGATGCCGTACGTCGTGGACTGGTACGGCCGGCAAATAGCTATGATGGAGAAGCGGGGAGAGGGGGACGCGGCGCTGGCCCTCAAGCTCGCTTCGCGGATCAAGGGGCCGGCCAACACGATGAAGAACTACCAGGGCAAGCTCAAGGGCATGAAGAAGCTCAGCTTGGTCGAGAGGAAACGGGCCGAGGAGAAGGAGCTGCAGAAGTATATCGAGGGGGAGCCGGCGCGCAAAGCCAAGTACGGCGCGGTGCTGGCGGGGATCGACAAGGTTTACGCGGAGCAGAGGAAGCGGGCCGAGGGCGAGATGGTGCTCGATTACCTGCGGACGAGCGTCAACATGGTCGGCTGGGCGTTCACGGCCTGGGAATCGGCCGTCGAGCGGGCCAAGCCCGACTTGGAGCGGGAGAGCGCATACATGGACCGCAACTGGACGCAGACGAAGCAAAGGGTCGGGATGGCCCAGAGGAATTACGACGCCGTCGTGGACAAGCAGATGCTGGCCGAGCTGATGGAGCGGGCGCTGAAGCTTGGCGAGGGATCGCGGATCGGCGCGGTGGAGAGGATATTCGCCGGCATGGGCGACGCGGCGGGGGCGCGGGACGCCCAGCCCGAGCACAGGAAGATGATAATCGAGCGGTGGGTCGAGGAGGCCTACGCGAAGTCGAATTTGAACTACGAAAAAGTGATGGCCGAGCTCCTCGGCAAGGCGGCGCCGGAGATGAAGGCCGCGGTCGAGGCGCTGGCGGAGAAGGACCCCCTTGTCGGGCTGGCCAAGGCGATGTACACGGAAGTCGTGGCGGCGCGAGAGCGGCAGAAGGAGCGGACGGGCACGCTGGCGCCGCTCTATGCGCTGCTCGGCGAAGTCAAGGAGGCCTGGCAGGGGAAAAACTTCATCCCCGACGCCAACAACACGCTGCGGCTGACGTACGGCCATATCAAGGGATACACTCCGGCCGACGCCGTATATTACAAGCCGTTCACGACGCTCGCCGGCGTCGTGGAGAAGACGACGGGAGAGGATCCGTTCGACACGCCGGCTAAGATCGGCGAGCTGTGGAAGGCGCGCGACTTCGGGAAGTTCGCGAGCAAAGCGGCCGGAGGCGACGTGCCGACGTGCATGCTGTATGACGCGGACACGACGGGCGGCAACAGCGGCAGCCCGGTGATCAACGCGCGGGGGGAGCTCGTGGGCATCAACTTCGACCGGACGTTCGAGGCGACGATCAACGATTTCGCTTGGAACGAGAATTACAGCCGCTCGATCGCGGTGGATATGAGATATGTCCTTTGGGTGACCCAGAAGTTCGGCGGCGCAGGGTGGCTATTGGAGGAGATGGGGATTAAATAATTCTGGTGCCAGACAACTCAATCACTTAATTTTGAGTCGGTTTTAGTTATCTATTTTTTAGAAAATTCTTTATGTCGTTGTGGTCTCCGGCCAGGACAAATATGATCGTACCGCCTTGCCAGAGAAATAGAATTCTGCTTCGAAGTCCTTTACGGATTTCCCAATAGTCGTCCTTGAGGCGCTTGAGCCCAATCCCGGAGGGATGCCCCGCACGTTTCTACAATTAGCCTATGAAATAACGACAGATATTTTTTATCTCGATGCGATCTTCAACGGCGAGCGCTTTCATGGATCGGTCAAAGGAGGGCTTGAATTCTAATCTTAAAGGCCTTTGATATGTTTCCGGGCTCCCTTGGCGGTCCTGTAAACCTTTCCGCGTTCGGCGACCATCCGTTCGATCTTGCCCCATTCCTCCTGGGTATATGTTTCCCTCTCTGTGATTTCGCAGGGCATGAAAAAAATCCCATTCGAGGTTATCTTGAAAATGACGGGAGAACCCTTTTTCAAATTGAAAATATCCCGAATAGGAGCGGGAACCGTGACTTGTCCTTTCGAGGTCATTGTCGCTATTTCGATAAGTTCCATCGAAACTCCTTATTTCCATACAATCTTACTTTCTTACAATACGATCGTTTACATGAATTGTCAAGAATATGATTAATGACATTTTCATATTTTATATGACGCTGGGCGAGGCGTTAATTTCTCAAAAAGAGAGTGGACTCAAAATGAGTCAAAATGGACTCACATAGGGTCCAGCCGACAAATTTTATATGAGATCCTTCGCTTCGCTCAGGATGATAGGAATTAGCTCAGGATCCGGTTATTTTGATTTTGCGATCGCTTTTTCGGCCAGAAGCACGGCTTTATCGACGGCTTGTTTCAAACCGGGATAGATGTTTCCGGGAATGAAGACGGGCACTTCGACCTGAGGCGGGATGCCGACGCCCTCATAGACACGGCCGTCGGCCGCCTCGCAAATTTCGTTGGACATTTCGAACCGCCAACCATTGGGCAACTGCTTAGTCAAAGCGCCAGAGAAAGCCCCGGCCGTCGTGGCGCCGACTCGAGTCACATGGGGATAGGCCATCATCCTGATGACAAAACTCTCGGCTGCGCTGACGGTCCTTTCGCTCGTCAAGAGAAACGTCGGCTTCGTAAACTGATATTTCCCTCCCGGACGGACATAAAACTCTTGTTTTTCCGTAAACCCCGCGCCGTCAACAGCCTTTTTTGTGAACGCCAAACGCTTACGATCGGCAAATCGATCGGCGATCAGCGAAGAGATCTCATCGTGTCCGCCCATATTGAAACGGACATCGACCACAACGGCGTCAACGCTCCCGAAATACTCCATGATCTGGTCCATCGTCGATTCCAAGACCGCGAGGCTATCTTTTCGCGGAGCCTCGAGTCCCGCGTAGTCCCCCATGACAAGAATATTGAGATAGCCGATCTTGGGCTTGATCTTCCCCCAGACGATGAAGTCATTCGCCGCCACGCGGCAATCACCGCCTAAGAAGTCGTTTTTCATGACGGATCGGAGTTTTTCGAGAGATTTGAAATAGCGGTCCATGGGTTTTTCGGACGCAAATTCTTTTTGGACGTGCAAGCTCAAGGCGTCCGGTTTCATGCTGCCGACCCATTTGTCGGCCGCGAATAAATTGATATGAGGATCATGAAAAGACTTTATGATAACCGAAAGAATTTCAAGAAGTTCATCATCCGTGGTTTTGGCGGTCACTTTTGGACGATAGGTTTTATAAACTCCGTCCCAATCGATATTATGGAGCTTGAAGAAGGCATAATTTTCCTTGAAGGCCGAGGTGAATACTCCAAAGTTATATTCAGGATCCTTGGATCGAGAAGCGGAATCAGCTCGGCAACGTTCGGGAAGAGCGCTCAGCCGATCATAGATATATTGTCTGGTCCCTCCGTTCGAGAACAGCGATAATCGGTCTTTGTCATGGATCTCGAAGCGGTCAAACCTGGTCTTAAGATCCTCTAAGGTCCCCGTTCTTTCTTGCAGGCAGCTTATTTTTGTCGTGTCATAGTTGGTGTAGCGGCCCTGCTGGATATGTAGGGTTTTTCCATAGCCCCTTAATTGCCATATTCCATCGAGCGCGATCGGCTTGTCTTGAGGCGTATGCGCGCGGCTTCCGTTCCAGATCGGCAGGGAGAGAAACAATAATACGGCAGGGCAAAGGAAGCTACTTTGAGCGCGCATCACGAATCCCTCCTTGTTTATCAGAAAGTGGCTTATTTCAAGCGGTAGGGGATAAGAACGAACGGATGCTTATGGGGATCGAAATCGCGGGAATTCCGTGTCACGAAATGGAGTCCATGATCGAGAGAGAGCGCGGCTTGGAAAGCGTCGGGCAGCTTCCATCTATTCTTGCGACGCAACTCCGCCGCATGGTCGGCCGATTCCCGGGCCAAAGGAAGGCACGCAAACCGTTCGCAGAGGTCGAAGGCGGCGGCTATTTCCGAAGGAGCGGCCCCGGAAAGCGCCTCGGCGCGGGTAATAACGGAAATCACGGCTTCTCCGTCACGCAGGTTCAGGAGCCATTTCGTCGAGAGCTCGATCCCGCGAAGATGATCGATCAGAATGGTCGTATCGAGCAAATAAACCGGCTTCACTTACGGCGCTCCCATTCGTCGCGGAGCTTATCGACATAATCTTGACTGTCGCCGCGGATCGAGGTCCAGGCGCCGGCCGTTTCTCTCAGGACTCGCTGAAGGGAGCCTTCCTTCCCGACCTGACGGCGGTACTGCTCGATCGCCCGGCGGATGATCTCGGCGCTCGAAAGCCCCTGCCGGCGGCTATAGGCGTCGAGCCATTTCTTCTCTTCAGCGGAGATCGAGATGATGGTCCGAATCATGAGGGCATTTCCAAGATCCATATATATCACCATAGTGATATCATGTCAAGTTGCTTCAACCGCCGTCGACTCGATGGACGGCCTTATCCTTGCCCGATGGTACGCATAGGATAGACGGAGAGGGCGAAAGAATTTCTCATTCCCCGGCCGGATAATCCCCCTTCATCCCCCTTTAGAAAAGGAGGAGAAATAAAATCGCGCGCTCTGCGCGGCGATCACGCCTTTTAGAGCGCGGCCAGCCGCTTCCTCGCGTCGGCGAGCTCGGGATGGGTGGGGTCGGCGTCCTTCCAGCCTTCGAGGAAGCGCTTGTATTGATCTTTCGCTTTGTCCATCAATCCCTTCTTTTCATAGAGCAGGCCCAGGCGATACCGATACAGGGGATGGATGAGATAGCGGATCTGGCTCTTGGGGTCGATCGTCGTCAGGCGCTCGTATTCGATGATAGCCTTGTCGAGGTTTCCCTTTTTGGCGTAAGCCCTGGCTAGGACGTCCTTAAGGAAAGGAATATTATAGAGAGCCAGGAGCGGGCCGTTCATGCTCTGGAAATTGGGCGGGACGATCTTCGCCCCCGCTTCGACGGCCTTGTCGAGCGCATTCTCGGCGAGATAGACCTCCGCTTCCAGGAGACGTTGCACCCAGGTCACGGCATCTCCCAGGCCCGATTCAATATTAGGCAGCAGAGGCTCGATCTCCGCGACCTTGGCCCGAGCCGAATCCAAGCGGCCTTGTTTCATGTCGATCCAGCCGTTGAAACAAGCGAGAGAGGTCGAGTAAAAATTCTTGGATTGCGAATCATGCTCCAAACCCCAAGTGCTATAGGACTGGAAAGCCTTGCGGGCCTGCTCGTACTCACCCAGGTCGGCCAGGAGATACGCCGTCATCCAATCCGTGAAGGCCGCGACCAGCGTCAGATTCGCCTTTGCAGACTGCTCTTTGATCGACGCCAGGGCGATCCGGCTCTCTTTCCAGCGGCCGAGGAAATATTCGTAGAAGGTTTTCATCCATTGGCCTTCGACCTTTTCGAGGACAAGCGGCGCCCTCTTGCTGAACTCTCCGATCCAGCGCAGGGCTTCCGGATAATTTTCCTGGACGGCGAATACATGGGCCAAGCCGTTGCATGAGACGTAGAAATCAGGCCTGATCTCGAGGGCTTCCCGATACTTGGCCTCGGCCTTGTCGAACTCTCCCATGCGGAAATAGAGCTCGGCGAGAGAATCGACGGGATTGGCCTGGCCGGGATTGATGGCGGCATAGCGCTCGAAGCATTGGATGGCCTTGTCGTAATTCCCGATCCGGGCATACACATAGCCGGCCTGATTGAGGGCCAAGCCGAAGCCCGGGTCGAGCGCGAGCGCTTTCTCGAATTCGGCGATGGCTTGGGGAAGATTTATGGCGTCCGTGTAAATTTGAGCGAGCTCATAATGAGCCTCTTTTTCCTGGGGATAGGCCTTGGCCAGTGCCTCGAGGAGGCGAACCTTCTTTTCCGCGTTTCCCTCGACTGCGCCGGCGTAGGCGGCCTCGATGTAGAGGCGCTCCTTTTCGGTCGCCTTCGCGGAATATTTTTTGGCCATTTCCAAGGCGTCTTTGGAGGCTTTGTCATCATAAATTTGAGCGGCGGTCTTGCCCAGGTAGAGGTAGGCCACCGCGAACGACGGGTCGATCGCGGCGGCTTTTTCCAAGAACTTGCGGGCGTCGGCGTAATAGAATTTCTCGTAGTCGTCGCGGCCGCGGAGAAAGTAGTTGTAAGCCTCCATCGAATTCGTGGTCAGGTCGGCGACCTTGGGAGAGGCGAGCTCGATCTTGGCGGAGGCCGCGCCGATCCCCCGGGAGATGTCGCGGCTGATCTCGTCGATCTGAGTCTTCAGGACGCTCGAGACGCCGTCTCCTTTGGCTGAGGCCGTCTTGAGGATCTGCTTCGTCGAGGCGTCCAGGACCTGGACGTTCGTGGCGAAGGCATCGCCGGCCTTGATGTAGCTGCCGAGGATAAGCGCGTCGACGCCCTCCTTGCGGCAGACCTCGAATCCGGCGGATTCGTCGGCGATGGCCTTTTCGTCCTTTCCCGTCTGGCGGAGGAGGTCCTTCAGCCGCTCCCAGGACGTCACCCGGAAACGGCCGGACTGTTCGAGGCTCGTAATGAGAAGGTTGGGGATGGCTTCCTGGAGGTAATCGAGGCTCGCATCGCCGGTCTGGTTCTTGAAGCCGATGACGGCGACGGCCCGCTTGGGGCCGGCCTTATGGGGGAGGAACTTGAGGAGGGCGAATCCGGCGACGAGAACGGCCAGGAAGATGACGGCGGGCCAGATCGCTTTCTTCAGCGTGAATTGAACGGTGATCTGTTTCGAGGTGAGGGGCTTGCGGGCCGTGATCGGGTGAGGCTGGGGCGTCGTCGGAAGGTCCTTCTCGATGCGGCCGAGCTCGGCCAGGACCTCGTCCGCGCTCTGGAAGCGGCGGTCGGGCGGCTTTTCCAGGCATTTGAGGATCAGCCGGCTGAGCGAGTCGGGGATCTGGGGGCTGATCGCGCGCGGGTCGGGAGGTTTCTCGCTTTTCTGCTTGACGGCGACGCTCAAGGGCGTTTCGCCTTCGAAGGGGAGGCGGCCGGTGAGCATCTCGAAGAGGATGATGCCGAGCGAATAGAGGTCCGAGCGCTGGTCGGCGGCCTTTCCGTCGACCTGCTCGGGCGCCATGTACTCCGGGGTGCCGATCATCATGCCGGCCCCGGTGATCCCCTTGGCCTCGAGGGAGCGGGCGATCCCGAAATCCATGATCCGGACGTTGCCCGCTTTGTCGATCATGATATTGGAAGGTTTGAGGTCGCGGTGGATGACGCTGAGGCGATGGGCCTCGGACAAACCCTCGCAAATCTGCCGGGCGATGCCCGCCGCGGTGCCGACGGCGAGCTGGCGGGAACGGCGGATGAAGCTCTTGAGGTCTTCGCCCGGGACGTACTCCATGGTGATGAAATGGAGGCCGGCCTCCTCCATGAGCTCGTACATGCGGCCGACGTTGCGGTGGCTGATCTTGCGGGCGAGCTTCAACTCGGTGCTGAAGCGTTCGATCGTTTCGGAATCGGAGGCGATCTCCGGCTTGATGAGCTTGAGGGCAACTTCCTCGTTGAGCTTCTTATCGAGGACGCGGTAGACGCGGCCCATGCCGCCCTTCCCCAGCTCTTCGATGATCTGGTAGCGGTTGGCGAAGAGAGCGCCGGTGGCGAGCTCCTTGACGGGAGTGCGGAGGGTTTCGGTCTGGAAGGCCGGGATATTGGAAGAGGAGGGGGGCGGGATAGGGCCGGCGTTAGAACCGGGCCCGGAGCTTGAATCAGAGCCGGGGGCGGGACTAAGCCGGGTTCCGCATTTGCCGCAGAAATCGCTGTCTTGGGGATTGTCGGTATGACAACGAGGGCACTTCATCGATTTGTCCCCCGGGGACGAATGAAATTAGGATATTGCGAAAGGGAAGGCCTGTCAAATAATCCCCCTTCATCCCCCTATCATTTCAACAGCCCGCGTTTGAGGAGATGCAGGAGAAGCTCTTTGTAGGCCGCGATGCCGGCGCTCTTGGCCAAAGACAAATCATACAAAAGCGCCTCGAAAATGCCCAGGAGGAGGGTGGACATCGTCTCGATATCGAAGCGCTTTTTGACCTCGGGCTGGACGATCTTCTCCAGAAACCGGCCGATGACGGCGGACATCTCCCTGCGGTTGGAGATCGACCAGTCGATGTGCTCGGCAAGGCTCTCGTGGCTGAGGTGGTGGCACTCCAGGTTGAAGATCTTGAGGAAGTCGCGGTGTTCGCCGTAATTGCGGGCCGTGGCGTCGAAGATGCTCTCGAGGACGGCTGCGGGGTCCTTGTCCTGTTTCAGAAGGTCCAGGATGACGCCATTCATGCGCTCGTGATGGCGGACGTGGACGCCCAGGAACAGCTCGTTCTTCCCTTTGAAATAGTTGTAGAGCGTCGGCTTGGACAAGTCGCAGGCCCGGGCGATCATGTCCATGCTCGTTTCCTCATAGCCGTTTTTGATGAACAGCTCCTCGCTCTTTCGGAGGATGAAATCGCGGATGACGTCTTCCTTGGTCAGCGCTGAGTCCTTCATGGGCCCTCCTCTCATTAGATTAGGTACACACACCGTGTGTGCACCTAATCTTTATTCTTTCCCGAGGCCGACGCGGATCCCGACGGTCAGGACGAATCCCGTCAGTCCTAGCTTGGCTTGGCGGACGTTCGCCAAGTCCGTTCCTGAAGGAGTGTCGGCCTGGAACGCCAGCTGGGCGTAGGCCCTATCGCCCGCGACAGGCGTCCAGTCGTAATACCAGGCCTTATGGTCGTTTCCCGATTCGATGTAATCGCCGAACGCTTCGGTCCCTTGTTCGACCCACTTCCCGGCGGCGAGGGTGACCGAGGCGAACCGGCCCTGGACGCCGGCGACGAGCGCAAGAGTGGGGCTCAGCGCGTATTCCAGGCCGACCCCACCCTGAAATCCGAAGCCCATCCGGCTTCCCGACGTGTATTTGTATTGGAGCGTTCCGGTCGCCAGGTTGGAGAGGCTGATCAGTTCCTCGTATTTGAGGTTGGCGATATAGAGGCCGGCGCCCGCTCCGATGTCGAGCCTGATTTTCGACGAAAGCGCGGGGAAGAAGTGGAAGGTCGCCGTGACCGGAATGACGCCCACCCTCGGATCGACCGTGTGGCTGATGTCCAGCGTATCGATGCTGTAGCCGACGGTGCTCTGTTTCCCGGCGAAAAAGTACCCGGAGCCGAATCCGATTCCCGCGCTGGGGCTGAGATGATAGATGAGCTCGGCATAGAAGTCCGGTCCGAGGCCGGGCACCTCGAATTTTCCTACGGAGCTGTAGTACACCTTCAAGAGGTCCGATATGCCGCGGACGCCCGCGGCGACGTCGCCGGTCGAGACGCTGCCCAATCCGGCGCCGGCTTTGAAGCTGAATGTCTGGGAATAGCCGGCCGTGACGACCAGGAGGAATATGCCCGCGAAGGCCGCCAATTTTTTCATAGCATGCTCCTTTGAGGCGTATATCATAGGGGAAAGAGGGGGCGGCGTCCAGTCGCCGCTTGTCTTCGCGAGGACGGCCCGGCCGGACGCAGCGATCCGACTTTGTCGTCACGAGGAGCGAAGCGACGTGGTGATCTCTAATAAGATTAGGTACACACACGGTGTGTGTACCTAATCTATTTTTTTATCAAGCGGATGAGAATGGCCACGGCGGCCCGGTCGTCGAGCTCCCCGAGCGCCTCGGCCGCCGCCCGGCGGACATCGGGATTAGCGTGCGTTTCGGCGATCCTGGCCAGCGCGGGCAGCGCTTCGACCGAGGGAAGCTCGGCCAAGCTCTCAACGGCCAGCCTCTGGACCTCGGTCTCCTTTGCGTCGAAAACGGCCCGCGCCGCGGACCTCTCTATTCTCTCCGCTGCCTGTTCCGCCAATCCGCGGGCTGCCTCTTTCCTCAACTCCCCGTCCGCCGTCTGCCGCGCGGTCTCTATCAAAAGGTCGAGCGCCTCAGGACACGACATGTCGGTCAGGGCCGACACGGCGCTCTCCCGGAGCGAGGACGAAGGGTCGGAGCGGAGGATGCGCCGCAGGACCGTCACGGCCGCGGCATCATCCTGATCGCCCAATCCGTCGATCGCGCGTTCTTTAATCGCCGGCGGCCTATTGCTCTTCAGCAGGCCGTCGAGGAAGGGGACAATGATGCGCGGCTCCTGATGCGTGGTGATAGCCGAGAGAAAATCCTCTTTCCGGACCGGCTCGGACGCGGCCCGGAACAGGGCTTCGAGATGGGAGAAGCTCTCGGCGTTCGGTGCGGCGCCCAGCCAGAGGAGCGGAAGGCCCTCGAAATCGAAAGAGAGGTCAAGATTGCTCAATTCGACCGACGGGGAGCCGCGCTTCGAGCCCGGCGTAAACTTGAAGAACAGGCCGACGTCTTTTTTGATGCGCCGCTCCGGTTCCTCGCTTTTATTGGCCCTGTCTGCGGCTTCGAGCGCTTTTCGGGCGGCTTCGCGGAGGATTTCATCGTCGGAACGCTTTGGCGGCGGGCCGTTCTTCGCGACGGCGATCAGGGATTCGATCGTCGGTTCGGCGTCATCGAGCCGGCCGGACCAGCCGTGCCAGGATCCGATGAACGATCGCTCGCCCATGAGCCGCTGAATGGAATAGCCGACCCAATATCCCTTGGCGAAAGCCGGCGGCGTCGCTTGCCGTGCCGCCCAGGCGAAGCGGTCCGCCAGGCGGGCGGCGGGGTCGGGCGCGATCAGGATTCGGCCGGGCGGGGCCGGTTTCTTCCACCCGGCCAGCGGCTGAAGGCACAGCCCCAGAAGCAATAGAATGAAGACGTTGCGTCCGCGCATGGGCATCTGCCGGGTCAAGATTCGGCGCCGGGTTCTTTTTTCTTCAGGATCTCGAGAAGGGCGGCCTTGGCCTTGGGTGTGCCGATCCTGCCCAGCGAGGATACTGCGGCCGTCCGCACCCGGAGGACCGCGTCGTTGCGGGCGGCGTCGAGGAGGACCGGAACGGCGTCGTCGCTTTTTGTCTCGCCGAGAGCGCGGGCGATTTCCTGGCGCAAGTCGGGATCCTTCTCTTCCTTGAAGATTTGGATGAGAAGCTTGGTCGGCGGGATCTCGTCCTCGTCGTGGTCGGCTAGAATTTCAAGCGCGGTCAGCCGCACGTCGCGGCTCTTGGCTTTCTTGTAAACCTCGAGGAGGATCGCGGTATTGTCGGGCTTCGCGATGTCGGCCAAGGCTTGGACCGCCGACCGGCCGGGCTCTTCGCCCTCGCTTTCGAGCGCTTTCGCCAGCAGGAATGCCTTTGCGACTCCGCCGCCCGATTCGGCGATGGCCTCGATCGCGGCGCCCTGGATTTCCTCGTTCGGCGCGGCGGCAAGGATTTCCTTGAGAGTGTCGAGCACCCGCTTGTCCTTTTGCTCTCCGATCATATGGATCGCCGACCGGCGGAGGTCCATGCTCTCGTCCTTGAGAGCGATACTCTTGAGTAGGGGAAGGACATCGCCGGCCTTCCGTTCGGAGATAAGCTCGAGCGCGGCTTCGCGGACTTCGAAGCTCTTGGCTTTGGCCAGGATGTCCTGCGCCGCTTCGGCCGCTTCCTGCCCCTTGATCTCGTCGAGGGCGCTCACCGCCTCGCGGGCGATATCTTCGTTGGTTTCGTTCAGCGCAACCTGCTTGAAAAAGGGAATGTTGCGCGGGTCGCCGATATCGCCGGCGGCCTCGATCGCGGCGCGCTTGAGGTCGGCATCATTCTCTGTCCTATAGAAGTCCCTGAGGAAGGTGAACGCTTCGGCGCTGTGGGAGCCGGCGATCGCCGACAGCGCTTCGGCGCGGATCTCGACCAAAGGGTCCGTTCGGGCGATGTCCATGAGCTTTTTCACGACGAGCGGGTCCTCGCAGTCTTCGAGGACGGAAACGATCCGGGAGCGGAATTTGGCGTTGGCCTGGGGGTCGTAGAGGTCGACCAGGGCCTGGACGGCTTTCTTGTCGCCGATGTCCCGCAACGCGCGTAAAGCGGTCAGGGACACCTCGTTCTCGCTCTCGCGGTCGATCGTCCGGATGAGGGCTTCGTATTCGGGCTTTCCGCTCTTGGCCAGCTGCTGGGCGAGCCGGAGCATGTTCGACTTGGCGTCGTCGGACCATTCGCTCTCGGGGTACGATTTGACGAACTGCTGATAGCAGCGGAAGACGTCCTCGGCGGGCGTGCCGCTTTTTTCCATGACGTAGCAGCGCCAGAAGCGCGCATCATCGACCCACGGGCTCTTCGGGTAGGTCTGAAGAAATGCGTCGAGCGCTTTTCCCGCCTCGGCCCATTTCTCGGCCATGACCAGGCTGTAGGCTTCGTTGTATCGGACGGAGTCCGCCGTCTGGCCCGCCGCCTCCGAAATGTTCGGGGTTTGGGCCGAAACGGCGGTGAGAGCGGCGGCGAAGACGGCGAGGGCGATGAAGGTCAAACCGGCTTTTTTAATTGACACCATGGGATTCTCCTTTATGGTCATCGTTAAAGCGTTTTCGGACGGGGCGTGCCGGGCCGAGGGCTGCTCGCCCGGCTCGCGGCGTTGAGTTCGGCCAGGTCGATCTTGAAAAGGATGTCGCTCGTCTCGGCTCCGGCCTTGATGACGCCCAGGGCCGATAGGTCGTCGCCGCCCTGCAGGTTCGCGATCTGGAGGAGGATGCGCTCGAGGTCGCCGACGAGGCGCTCGAGCTGACGTTTTTTAGAGCCGCGGAGCTCGCTTTTCAGCGCCGCCGCTTCGCGGACAAGCTCATTCGAAGCGCTCCGCTGGGCGGGGAGATTGAGGCCGTGGATGTCCTTCGGGTCGGTGGCGAAATTGACCACGGCCAGGAGGATGCGCTTCGAGCGCTCGATATAAAGAGACGTGCGGCCGGACAGGTCGGATTCAGCGGCGGCCGCCTGAACGGAGGCGGCCGGTCCGGCGGCAGCGGAGTCAGCCTGGAAGCCGGGTCGGTTGAGCGAGCGGCCGATGAAGATGCCGGCGGCGACGAGGGCGGCCGCGGCGCCGGTCAGCTGGATCCACCGGGGAAAGCCGGCGAAGGGCCACCGGAACTTGCCTGGAACCGGGGCAGGCGTGCGCTCCGCACTTTCCTCCGCGGCCATGCGGGCTTGGAGGCGGTCCCAATAGCCGGCCCAGAATTTCTCGCCGGGGTCGTATGGCTCTCTCTGGTCCATGATTTTGTACGCTTTCTTGGTCGTTTCGAAATGGGCGCGGCAGGCGGGACAGTCCGCGAGGTGCCGCCCCAGGTCCTTTCTTTGTTCGGCTGGGAGGCTTCCCGACAGGGCGTCGAGAGCCGATTCGCGAAAGTCTCGGCATTTAAGCATGGTCGGTCTCCTTGGCCGGTTGCTTGGCCCAGCCCGCTTCGAAAGCGGCGAGCTCCTTCTGGAGCTTGTGGACCGAGCGGAAGATATAGCTCTTGACGGAGCCGAGAGAAACGCCTTGGATTTCGGCGATCTCTTTTAGGCTCAGGCCGTGGTCGTGATGGAGGATGAAGGCCGTCTTCTCCCGCTCGGAGACGGCGGCGAGAGCTCGTTCGATCCTGCCCCGCAGCTGCTTCCGCTCGGCGGCCGCCGCGGGGTCTTCGCCGCCGGCCGAGGATGCCGCGGGCGCGGCTTCCGGAAAGCCGGCCGGGAAGAACGGCCGCTTGCGGACGTGGTCGATCGCCGCGTTGACGACGATCCTGTAGATCCAGGAATTCAGGCTGCTGCCCCTCTTGAAGGTGTCGATAGAACGGAAGATCTTGATGAAGGCCGTCTGGGACACGTCTTCGGCGTCGGAGTGGTTCCGGGTGAATTCGTAGGCCAGGCCGAAGAATCGCCTTTTATAGGTTTCGACCAGTTCGCGGAACGCCTCCGGGTCCCGGTCCAAGAGGCGGTCGGCCAGGGGTTTCGGGCTGGGGTCGGTCATCCTGTCTCCAATGTTTAGACGGGCGCCCCCCTGATTAGGTTGGCAGACCGATTGTATCAAGAAACTCCCCTCTGATGCTAAGGAGGGGGGGGAGCTCAGATCATTCTATAGGGCGGTTGAGATCCTTCGCTGCGCTCGGGATGACGGACAGCATGTCATCGCGAGCGAAGCGTGGCGATCACACCTGCTCAATGCCGCGGTTCGCCGATGGGGAGAAGCGGCCGGGGCTTGCCTTCGTTGATGACCTCGGCCATGGCCAGGTAGACGGCCGACAGCCCGCAGATGATCCCCTCGAAGCCGGCGAGGCGGCCGATGAAGACCGAGCCCGTCCAATCCCGCGCGGCCAGCAGCCAGAACAGGATGGTCAGGCTGAGGAAGACGAATTGCAGAGCGCGGTTCTTGCGGAACGTCCCGAACCACATGAAGAAGGTGAAGAGCCCCCAGAGGAAGAGATAGAAACCCATATAGTATTCGGGTGTCTTGCCGCCGTTGGGCGCGTTCAGGCCGGGGATCACCCAGGTCGCAACGAGCGTGAGCCAGAACAGGCCGTACGAGGTGAAGGCCGTCGTCCCGAAGGTATTGCCCTTCTTGAATTCCATGATGCCGGCGATGATTTGGGCGATGCCGCCGTAGAAGATGCCCATGGCCAGGACCATGGCGCTGACCGGAAAGAAGCCGGCGTTGTGGATGTTGAGGAGGACGGTGGTCATGCCGAAGCCCATCAGTCCGAGCGGGGCGGGATTGGCGTATTTCGTGTCCATGTACGTCTCCAGGTCAAGATTTCAAATTCTTTTTGTTAGGCGAGAGGTGAGGGGGCAAGGAGGCCATAAGGAAGCGAGCGGGCATGGATTCTCGTTGACAAGCCGAGAAGAGCGAGCCGACGCCAGAGCCGGTTTCCTCGTCGGGGAAACCGGCGTGCCGACGGCCCCTCACCATGAGCCTAGTTTCCGTACAATTCGATGATCTCTTGCTTCGTCTTGCCCAGGATGTTGAACTTCTTGCCGGCCTTTCGGAACGCGTCGAGGGCCTTGTCGAGGTGGTGGATCTCGTGGCCGGCCGACAGCTGCGTCCGGATGCGGGCCTGGCCCTGGGGCACGACGGGGAAGAAGAAGCCCACCGCATAGACGCCGTCGTCATAGAGCGTCCGGGAGAAGTCCTGGGCCAGCTTGGCGTTGAAGAGCATGACCGGGACGATCGGGGTGTCGCCTTCCTTGAGGACGAAGCCGGCTTCCTGCAGGCCCTTGCGCCAGTAGGCCGCATTCCATTCCAATTTGTCGCGGCGCTCGGTCGAGGCATTCAGGATTTCAAAGACTTTGAGGACGCCGCTGACGACCATGGGGGCGATGGAGTTGGAGAAGAGGTAGGGCCGGGCCTTCTGCCGGCACATCTCGACCAGCTCCTTGCGGCCGGAGA
>Ga0172371_10002715_pt1 | contig 27864 bp, 22 predicted proteins | sample Lak12m_FD_114543 | JGI IMG/M metagenome (GOLD analysis project Ga0172371, IMG submission 114543) | Freshwater microbial communities from Kabuno Bay, South-Kivu, Congo - kab_022012_12m | ecosystem: Environmental > Aquatic > Freshwater > Lake | place: Democratic Republic of the Congo: South-Kivu...
AGGAGCAGGCGCCGGCGGCCGATGCGCGCGCTCGCCGCGCCCACGACGCGGTCCAGGCTAGGCGAGATTGTCGATGTGCACCGGGACGATGGGATCGGCCGGCGTGAACCCGAAGACCCTGGAGTAGAAGAACAGCTCTGCCTCGAGCGCCCGTTCGAGGTTCTCGGCCTTGCGAAAGCCATGCTGCTCGTCGGGAAAGAGGACGTGGGCCACCGGGACGCCGTTCTCTCGCAGAGCCTCGACCATCAGTGCCGCCTGGCTGGGCGGCACGACCCTGTCCTCGCCGCCCTGGAAGAAGATCACGGGGCAGGAGAGCCTCTGGGCGGAGTTGACCGGAGAGCGCTCGCGGTAGAGGTCTCTTGTGGCCGGGTAGGGGCCTACCAGGCTCTCCAGGTAGCGGGACTCGAACTTGTGCGTGTCTGTGACCATGGCCTCCAGATCGCTGATCCCGTAGTGACTGGCTCCCGCCCGGAAGAAGTCCCTGAACGTCAGGGCCGCCAGCGTGGTGTATCCCCCTGCGCTGCGGCCTCTGATGATCGTTCGCTCGGGGTCGGTCTCCCCCGCGGCTGCCAGGAACGTGGCACAGGCGAGGCAGTCGTCGACGTCGACCACACCCAGGCGGCCGTTGAGCCGCTTGCGGTAGTCCCGGCCGTATCCGGTGCTGCCGCCGTAGTTCACATCCGCCACGGCGAACCCTCGACTGGTCCAGTACTGGATCTCGGGACTGAGGGTGCTGCAGGCCGCGGCGGTGGGCCCTCCGTGACTCACGACGATGAGGGGCGGTCGCTCGCCGTCGGGTCCTCTGAAGTCGCGGTTGGTCGGAGGGTAGAAGAGGGCATGGGAGGTGACGCCCTCCTCCGTGGGGAAGTCAAGGACCCTGGAGGTGGAGAGATAGCCGGCCTCGATCTCCACGTCCGAGGACTCCCGCAACACCCGGGATCGCCCCGTCCTGAGATCGTAGCGGACGATGCTCCACGAGTGCTCAGGAGAACCGGCCACGAAGACCGCATGCCCGTCGCCGACCTGCAGGGAGTCCATGGACGTGAACGGCGCCTCGAGCCGCTGCAGGCTGAGGCTCGAGAGATCCACCCGGGCAAGCGTGGCGCGGTCGTCGTGGGTGTAGAAGGCGATCAGGCTGTCGCTCGACTCGAACCCGTAGGTGGACGTTCCGAACGTCCACGCCGGAAGGCCGAACTCAGCCGCCATTGGGCACACGGGCTGGATCCTGCCGTGCGTCCAGCGGTAGAGATTCCACCAGCCGGTCTCCTCGTACACGAAGTAGAGGGTCCCGTCCGGGGAGAACCTCGGCATGCAGACCGACTCATCGCGGCCCCCGGCGACATGGGTCGCGCTGCCGATCGAGCCGTCTTCCCTCATCTCACCCAGCCACAGTTCGGCCGCGTCCCACGGCATGTGCGGATGGTTCCAGGTCAACCAGGCCAGGTGCGTCCCGTCGGGACTGAGGCGAGGGGAGGAGTAGAAGTCGTTGCCGGCGACCAGGTCCCGGATCTCGCCGCGTCCATCGAGGCCGACGGCCGCGAGACTGTTCACGGCCTCCCGGCCGACCTGGCCGTGGTCCTCCGCAACGCAGATGAGGCGCCCGCGCCGGGCATCGAGGCCGATGTCGGCGTAGCGGATCGCCGAGGCGGGCGTGATGGGTGCGGGCGGAGCGCCGGCCTTCTGGCCGTACAGGCGTTGGTCGCCGCCGTTGGAGAAGAAGACCGTGCCCGCCTCGGCCGTGAAGGCCCCGCCGCCGTACTCGTGGACCGTCGAGCGGGCGCTGAACGGAGCCGGAGTGACCTCGTGGGTCCCGTCGCCCGGCGACCATCTGACGATCGCCAGGCGGCCGTCTTCGTGCGGGCGACTCTCGACCCAGTAGACGGCGTCTCCTTCCAGGACGATCGGCCTGTCGAACCGTCTGTCCGCCGAGACGACGGCACCGGCAGCGATCGGGGACTTCCACGACCCAAACGCCGCAGTTCTCGTCATGCCAGGGACCTTTCTGCGCAGCGCTGCTCAGGCTTGACAGCGCCTCGGCTCGTTCGTAGTGTATGCGCTATTGTATACAATAGTGGATGCCAGCGCCACGCGCTCCCCGGCGCCGTCGGCCAGGTGCCGTGCGGACCACAGCCACAGGAGTGAGTGACTTCGCCCCAACACGAAGGAGTGGACGGTGGATCGCAGCAGCGGGATGCCCGAGGAACGCTTCATCACACTGGACGGGCTACGGCTCCAATACTTCGACTGGGGCGATGAAGACAAGCCGGCTCTGCTCTGGGTCCACGGCGGCGGCGGGCATCCGGTGAACTGGGCGCAGAACGCGGCCCACTTCTGCGACGCGTATCGCTGCCTGGCACTCACGCACCGGGGCCACAGCGGAAGCGAGTGGGCCGCTCCCGATCGGTACGGCCCCGCGTACCTCGCCAACGAGATCGCGCTGTTCCTCGATGCGCTGGGCATCGGCAAGGTGTCGGTGGTCGCATCCAGCAGCGGTGGCATGATCTCCGTGCTCTACGCGGCGACGCACCCCGAGAGGGTGGAGAGACTCGCGTTCACGGAGATGCCGCCGGTGCTCAACGACGAGTGGGTGGACATCTCGCGCATGCTGCTTTCGAACGTGCGGGAGTCGTTCGACTCGCTCGACGAGCTCATCGCCTGGGTGCGTGAGACCCACGATCCGACGATGTCCGACGAGAAGGTCAGGGCGTTCGCCGATGCCGCGGCAGTGCAGTCCCCCGACGGCAAGTGGCGCTTCAAGAACGACCCCGCCTTCGAGAGGGCTGAGTTCGGCAGCGGGATAGAGGCGGCGAAGGCGATCACGCTCGGCAGGAGGCCGGAGCCCGACTACTGGTATCTGCTGACTCGCGTCACCTGTCCGACGCTCATCATCCGCGGTACGAAGAGCACCATGATGGACGCCGGTGTGCTCAAGAAGATGGTCGCCTTCATGCCCGATGCGCGGAGCGCAGAGATGGATGCGGGGCACGTGGTCTACGTTGACAAGCCCGACGAGTTCAACGCTCTGGTCGAGGCGTTCCTGCAGGGTCAGTGACGGGGGAGTCGAGGATGTACCCACAATGGGAGCGACTTGCCGACGGTGTCTTCGTGTTCCTGCAGAAGGGGCTCGGGCGCAGCAATGCCGGCGTGGTCGTGAGAGAGCGGGACGTGCTGCTCGTCGACACGGTCCTCAACAAGACGATGGTCGACGGGCTCATCGAGCGCCTGGCGGAGACGACGGACAAACCGGTGCGGCACATCATCAACACCCACTACCACACCGATCACGTCTGCACGAACCACTTCTTCCCGGGCGCCACCGTCATGTGCTCGCGCGGTTGTCGAGAGCAGATGAGGGTCAAGGGCAAGACGGAGCTCGAGCACGACAAGCAGCTGTTCCCCGACGAGGATTGGGAGGGCTCGGAGTTCACGTTGCCCGACGTGAGCTTCGAGAAGCAGCTCTCGGTGTACGACGCCGACCGTGAGGTCCGGGCGGTCGACCTCGGAGCAGCTCACACCGAGTCCGACGCGATCGTGTACCTCCCCCAGGAGAGAATCGTCTTCTGCGGAGACGTCGTCCTGTCGGGTTTGCCGCCCTCGGCCATCGGCGGCAGCCTCAGCGGGCTGATCGACAGCCTCAGGTACCTGATGGAGCTCGACGCCGACACCTACGTGCCCGGTCATGGACCGGTCGGGGGCAAGGATGTGGTCGAGCTCAGCTACGAGCACGCCACCCTGGTGCAAGCGGAGGCCCGCAGATGCTTCGAGGCCGGCCTTTCGTGCGAAGAGGCGTGCCGCAGCATGGACATGGGACGCTTCAGCACGAGCCGTGCGCTCTCGTCCCCCGCGGCTCTCGCCATGACCGTCCCGCGCGCGTACGCCGAGCTCAGGGGCGAGGCGCCGGGTTCGCACCTCGTCATCGACTGGCCCATCGACTTCAGCCAGTTGTCGGACGACGCCGGCGCTGAGTAGCACGGGAGTCGCGCGGGGGAGGGGGCGGCCGCCGGCCGCCCCCTCCCCCGCCGCGTCACGAGCCGCTCCAGCGCGCCGCTTCCTCCGGCCTCAGGCACGCGCGCATCACGAAGCGGACGACCTCCTCGGTGACCTCCTCGAGGCTGAGAGCGCCTCCCTCACGGAACCAGCGCAGGGGCCAGTTGACGACCCCGAGCGCGCCGAAGGCGAGCACGGTGACGTCGCCGGCGACGAGCAGGTCGTGCTCGCTCAGGGCGCGCAGCTGGCCGACGTACAGGTCCAGGATCCCGCGCTGGAACTGCCGGATGCGCTCCTGGGCCGCAGCCGGGAGCTGCTCAAGCTCGAGGGTGTAGACGCGGGCCTCGTTGCGGAAGCGGCCGCTCAAGGTGAGGTTGGTCCTCACGAGGAGCGCGAAACGCTCCACGGGGTCGCTGTCGAGGTCTGCCACGCGCTGCAGTTTGTCGTACAGGCGCGCGATCGACTGATCGACGATGGCCAGCAGGATGCCCTCTTTGCTGCCGTAGTAGTGATAGATGGTGGAGATGCTCATGCCTATGGCCCCGGCGATGTCGCGGATGGACGTCCCCGCGTATCCCCTGGAGGCGAACAGGTCTATCGCGACGTCGAGCAGCCGGTCCTTGGTCTCGAGCTCGGCGGCGCACCTGCTCATCGCGCGAGCACCGCTACCGTGCAGGACTTGGTGTCGCCCGCCTTGTCGCCACCCATGCAGTGAGCCAGCCCGACCTTGGCGTGCTCGACCTGCCGGGCCCCGGCCTGCCCGCGCAGCTGGGCGACGATCTCCACTAGCTGTGCGACGCCGGTCGCTCCGGTGGGATGCCCGCGGCTGAGCAAGCCGCCCGAGGTGTTGACCGGGATACGGCCGCCCAGGGCTGTCTCTCCAGACTCGGCCAGTGGGCCGCCCATGCCGGGCGGGCACAACCCCAGGGCCTCGTAGTGGAGGACCTCGGAGATCGTGAAGGCGTCGTGGCACTCGATGAGGTCGACGTCTGCGGGCCCGAGGCCGGCGCGCTCGTAGGCGAGGGCGGCCGCTCTGTGGTCCGTCTCCCAGCGGGACAGGTCCTGCGGGTTCTCGTAGCTTCCGCTGACGAGCAGGGCCGCCCGCACCTCGATCCAGCGAGGCCCTCCCGGCAGCAGCCCGGCTTCGCGTGCCCGGGACTCCGAGGCGACGATCACCGCCGCGGCCCCGTCGGCGTTGGGGCAGCACTGCAGTCGGGTCAGAGGGTCCACGATCATGGGAGCGGACAGCACCTCCTCGACGGTGATGGGCTGCCGATACTGCGCGACCGGGTTGAGCGACCCGTGCGCACGGTTCTTCACCGCCACGCGCGCGAGCTGCTCGGCGGTGGTGCCGTACTCCTCCATGTGCCGTCTCGCCCTGAGCGCGAACCCGGCGGGGGCGACCAGTCCGAGTTGCGTGTCGAGCTCGGTCTGGCCGGAGTTGATGAGGCCCAGCTGTGGGACCGCGGTCTTCTCCGCGCCCACCACCATCACCGCCTCGGCCTGATCGGCCAGGACGGCGTTGCAGGCGAGCACGAAGGCAGTGGAGCCCGCGGTGCAGGCGTTCTCGACGTTGATGACCGGGATCCGGTTGATGCCCACCTCCCAGAGGACGTTCTGGCCGATGGTGGCATCGCCGAAGAGGCGACCCGACAGCACGTTCGAGAAGAACCCCAGGTCGATGTCGGCCGGAGAGAGGGCGGCGTCCAGGAGCGCGGCGCGGGCGGCCTCCGCCCCCATGTCGACGACGGTCCGCTCGAGATGCTTGCCGAACTGCGTCATCCCTGCGCCGACGACGATGGGCGTGCTCATGTCGCCTCCTATGCGAGCGTGAAGAGCGGCCGCAGCAGAGGCTCCCCGGCGCCGTCGTCCCCGAAGGGCCTGACCGAGAGCACGACCCTCCTTCCGATCGCCAGTCCGTCGATGCAGTCGGGATCGAGCAGACAGAAGACCCTCAGCCCGCTCGTGTCCAGGTCGATGTAGCCGACGCTGTACGGCTGGGGAAAGCCCAGCGGCGGCCGGGTGCGGACCACCGTGTAGCTGTAGACGGTGCCGGAGCTGCCGAGGTCGGCCTCGTGGATCGTCCCCAGACAACGCGGGCAATACGCGGGCCCCGGGAAGAAGGGCCCGTGGCCGGCGGCGCAGTCGCCGCCCAGCAGGCGGGGCGGTCCGCCCCCGGCGGACGGCAGCGTGAACACACCGTTCGCCACCGGGCGGATGGTGGCCGGCGCAGTATCGGTCATGGCAGAGCCTCCGACGCGGATTCGCGAGTCGCACCCCGAGGTGCTCGTCAGAGCTTATATCAATCGTTCGATATGTCACGCGCACCGGCTGCGCGACCGTGCAGGAGTGGCGGGTCAACTGACGGGGGGCTGTCCGCTGCGGGGTCGACGATGCCCCAGTGCGTCCGCGCCGGGTGGTCGTCAAAGCGTATGGGTCGAGCACACCGTCGGCGGGGCCGGGCATCACCGGACTCGCCGACTTCCACGCCGGGTGCCTGGCCCATGAGTCGACCACCTGACGCTGCGCACCAGCGATGCCGGCAAGGTGTGCGAGATCGCCATGCTTGGGCGGCATCGCCCAGCGTGCGCATAACGCGCGCCTAACACGCACGTAACCGGCCGCAGGTTACGCTCAGGGTCGTTCCGGGCAGGCTTTCAAACAAGCCAAGCGACCAGTGACGGACCTGCTGATTGGGCCGTCAACCGCTCCTGAGGGAGGACGTATGGGCCAGGTCCATCCACTCGCCAAGACCGATCAGACGCAGCAGCCGCCGGCGGTCGTCCGCTCCATCGACAGCGCACACTGCAGCCTCTGCGGGGCGCCGCTCAGCGCCCGCTCGCTGCGGTACCACGTGGTCTCGCCGCAGACCGTGGACGCGACGATGACGGTCTGCCACCTCTGCCACCGCGCCGCGCTCGGCGAGGGATACAGGCCGGCCCAGTGAACGCCGGGCGGCCGGAGGGCGCGCAGGCCCCGGCCGCCTGATCCAGTGACGGAGCGGCACGCCGCCGTCCGCTTCCGGGAGCCCACGGGCTCCCGTTTGCTAGAATGTGCCTTCCGCTACTGCCTCCCACCACCAGACCAGAGGAAGACGATGCGCCTTCTAGACGCCTGCGCCCGCCGCCCGGTCGATGCGACGCCCGTGTGGCTCATGCGTCAGGCCGGACGTTATCTGCCCGAGTACCGCGCCATCCGCGAGAAGCTCTCGTTCGTCGAGATGTGCATGCGCTCCGACGTGGCCGCCGAGGTCACGCTGCAGCCGCTGCGCCGCTTCGAGCTGGACGCGGCCATCATCTTCGCCGACATCCTGCTGCCGCTCGAGCCCATGGGCATCGGCTTCCACTTCACGCCCGAGGACGGGCCGGTCATCGACAGGCCCGTGCGCAGCGCCGCCGACCTCGAGGGCGTGCACACCATCGACGCGGCGTCGGATCTTGCCTACGTCATGGAGTCGCTGAAGCTGGTGCGCAAGGAGATCGACGGGCGCCAGACGCTCATCGGCTTCTCGGGCGCGCCGTTCACGCTGGCCAGCTACATCGTCGAGGGCGGGCACTCGCGCAACTACCTGCACGTCAAGAAGCTCATGTACGAGGACCCGGCCACGTTCGGGCGGCTGATGACGCTCATCTCGGACGTCGTCGTCGACTACCTGCTGGCGCAGATCGCCGCCGGGGCCCAGGTCGTGCAGCTGTTCGACAGCTGGGTCGGCTGGCTGGGCCCGTACGACTACGAGCACCTCGTGCTGCCGCACGTGAAGCGCGTCGTGGAGCAGGTCAAGGGCAAGGGGGCGCCGGTCATCTACTTCGGCAACGGCGCCTCCGGCATGCTGCATCACGTCGCCACGGTGCCCAGCGACGTCATCGGCGTCGACTGGCGCATCGACATCGACCGCGCCTGGGCGCAGCTCGGCGACGTGGCCGTGCAGGGCAACCTCGACCCCATCACCCTGCTCGGTCCGCCGCGCGCCATCGAGGAGCGCGTCGTGGACGTCATGAAGCGCGTCGGCGGGCGCCCGGGCCACATCTTCAACCTCGGTCACGGCCTCGTGCCGCAGGTCCCGCCCGACAACGTCAAGTATCTGGTCGACGCGGTGCACCGTCTGAGCGCCGCCGCGGGCTGAGGGGCGGCGCATGACGCACACCTCCTCCGCCGTCGACGTCGCCCTGCTCGCCTACGGCGGGCCCGAGCAGGCCGAGCAGATCCTCCCGTTCCTGAAGCGCCTGATGGGCCGCGAGCCCGAGCCGCGCACCGTCGAGGTCGTGCGCGAGCGCTACGCGCTCATCGGAGGCGCCTCGCCGCTGCCGGCGATCACGGCACGCCAGGCGGCAGCCCTGCAGGCGCATCTCGCCAAGGAACTCCCGTGCGCGGTGCGCGTGCGTCACGGCTTCCTCTACACCGAGCCCACCGTGGCCGACTGCCTCGGCCGGCTCCGCGGCCACGAGGTGGTCGCCGTCCCCATGAGCCCGTTCGCCTCGCGCCTCACCAGCGGCAGGTACCGCACCGCCATCGACGCGGCCGAGCAGGAGTCCGGCCGCGGCCGCGCGATCCCGCTGCTGGAGGGCTGGTACGCCGATACCGACTTCATCCACGCCATCAGTCACAACGCCGCCGCGGAGCTCGACTGCTGCGACAACAGCGAGTGGATGGTCCTGTTCACCGCCCACAACGTGCCGGCCGAGACCATCTGGGAGGGCGACCCCTACGTGGAGCAGCTGCAGCAGACGATCGCGCAGCTCATCCCCGGGCTCATGCCCGGCGACTGGAAGTTCGGCTTTCAGAGCACCGGGCGCGGCGGCGGCGAGTGGATGGAGCCTGAGGTCGCGGACGTGGTGCGCGAGATCGCGGAGGAGGGCTGGAAGAAGGTCCTCGTGGTGCCTGTGGGGTTCGTGAGCGACAACGTGGAGACGCTGTACGACCTCGACATCCTGCTGAAGGGCCAGATCGAGGCGCTCGGCATGGAGTACCGCCGCTCCGACCCGCCCAACGACTCGCCGCAGTTCATCAAGGCGCTCGCCGACGTGGTCGTGCAGTACCTCTCGAACCGGCCCGCGCCGCATCCGCCGCGGCTGCCCCGCGGCCCGCACGCGCACTCGTGAACGCTGAGGGGGCACCGCTCAGCGCCGAAGCCGAGGCCGCCGGCCGCCGGCAGCTGCGCATCGCCGTCATCGGCGGCGGCATGGCCGGGCTGGGCGCCGCGCGCGCCCTCGAAGACGCGCGCGCCGCCGACCCGTCCATCGCCTGGCATCTGTTCGAGGCCGACGCGCGCTTCGGCGGCAAGGTCCACACGGTGCGCCGCGACGGCTTCGTCGTGGAGGGCGGGCCCGACTCGGCCATCATCGAGAAGCACTGGCCGATGACGATGGCCCGCCGGCTCGGTATCGCCGACCGCTTCGAGAACTCCAACGAATCCATCCGCAAGAGCTTCGTGTACGCGCACGGCGGTCTGCACGAGCTGCCTGAGGGCATCATCCTCATGGTGCCCACGCGCATGGTGCCGTTCGCCGCGAGCGAGCTGATGAGCTGGCCGGGCAAGGTGCGCATGGGCATGGACCTGCTGCTGCCGCGCGGCGGCGCCGCCAAAGCCGCGGCCGCCACCGCGGACCCCACGGCCGACGAGAGCCTGGGCAACTTCGTGCGGCGTCGGCTCGGCCGCGAGGCGCTGGACCGCATCGCCGAGCCCATCGTCGCCGGCATCCACGCCGGCGACCCCGAGCAGATGAGCGTGCGCGCCACGTTCCCGATGTTCCTGGACATGGAGCGCGACCACCGCAGCCTGATCCTCGGCATGCTCCGGCGGCGCAAGGCGCGGCTGAAGGCGGCGGGTGGCGCCGGCGCGCCCGGTCGTCCCGGGGCGCCGGGCGGCGCCCCCGGAGCGGGCGGTCCCGGCGGCACCGCGTCGCCGCCCGGCCCGCGCTCGTACTTCTACTCGTTCAAGGGCGGGCTGCAGGACCTGAGCGACGCCATGGTCGCCTCACTGCCGCCCGACCGGCTGCACAGCGGCGTCACGGTCACGGGCATGGCGCCGTGCGGCGCCGGCTGCGGCGCCTCTGGTGCCGGTTCCGGCGCCTTCGCCCTGCAGCTCTCCGACGGCCGCCGTATCGTCGCCGACGCGGTCGTCCTGGCCACGCCGGCCTGGGCCTCGGGCGATCTGCTGCGCAGCGTCGCCCCTCTGCCGGCCGCGGCGCTCTCGTCGATCGAGTACGTGAGCACGGCCACCTGCTCGCTCGCCTTCCGCAGAGACCGCGTCTCACACGACCTCACGGGCTTCGGCTTCGTCGTCCCGCGGGCCGAGCGGCGCCCCGTCATGGCCACCACCTTCAGCTCCAGCAAGTTCTCCGGCCGGGCGCCGGAGGGCCACGTCCTGCTCCGCAGCTTCCTTGGCCGGGCCGGCATCGAGGCCGCGGCGCAGCTCGACGACGACGAGATGGTCAAGGTGGTGCGCGGCGAGCTCCGCGAGGTCCTCGGCATCGACGCCGAGCCCGAGCTCTCCGAGATCTTCCGCTGGCCGCGCGGCATGCCGCAGTACCAGGTCGGCCATGTGGACCTGGTCGCGAAGATCGAGGCCCAGGTGGCCAAGGTGCCCGGCGTGGAGCTCGCCGGCGGGGCCTACCACGGCATCGGCATCGGCGACTGCCTGCGCGAGGGCGCCGCTGCCGCCGAGCGCGCCCTCGAGCACGTGCGCGGCCTGCCCGAAGACCTGGTGCCGCTGCCGTCGCACGACGTTCCGGCCGCCGACGGCGTCGTCGACTGACGCCGCGCCCCTCGTGGCGGGCTGACGCCGCACCGGCCGCGTCCCTGCGCCGTCTCCCTGCGCCCATGGGCACCCTTCCCTAAACGGACATCCCCCTTGTCGGCGGTCGGCAGTCTGCCGAAGGACGAGATATCGAGTCCGGCCGGGCTGTCACGGGAGCAGACCGGCGGCACACAAGGGGAGGGATCATGGACGGCGTCTGGGTGTACCTGTCGGGGATCGGCTTCATGCTGGTGTTCGCGGTGGCGAGCTATTACGTCGCCAAGGCCAAGGGCAGGAGCACGACGCTGTGGACGATCCTGGGCTTCTTCTTCACCTGGGTCGCGCTGCTGATCGTGGCGGTGATGCCGCGCAAGTCCCCGGCGTCGTCTTCGCCGACTCCTCACGCGAGCTGATCGCCCGTTCGGTCTGCGTCGCAGCGGGGCGCGAGGAAGGGGCGGGCGCCGTCAGGCGCCCGCCCCTTCCTCGCGTAAGCTCAGACCGTCGCGGCCGGCGCCGCGTCGCTGGTCGAGCGGTCAGTACTTGCGGAGCAGCTTCCAGATGCCGCGGTGGATGGCGTGACTGCTGAAGCCCGGCTTGTTGTACATCACGGCGCAGTGGCCGGTGACGACCGTGAGGCCGTGCTTCTGCGCCTCGGCGAGCGCCTCCGGCGTGTCGGTCATCTGGTGCATCCAGACCTGCTTGACGCCGGCGTCGGCGGCCTTGGCCACCCACGCCGCCGTCTCCTCCTTGGGCAGCTCGAGCACGGCCGCCTCGACGGCGCCCGGCAGCGACGTGAAGTCCGCGTAGCTCGTGTCGCCGTCCACCGGCTGTCCGCCGACGTCGATCGCGTACACGGTCTTGCCGCGCTCCTTGAGCGCCCCGTAGGTGATCTTGGGGTAGGCCTTCTTGCTTCCTTGGTGACCGACCACGGCGTAGCTCGTCGCATCCCAGAACGTTTCGCACTCAGACGGCATCGTCCACTCCCTCCTCGCTCTCCGCGTAGCACTGGCCCGGGGTCAGCACGTCAGGGTGACGGCCCTCGGCGCGCAGCGCCGCGCGCACTTCGTAGCACAGATGGCACTCGTCGGCGTACAGGGGCAGGCGGGGGGCATGGCCGGCGGCCTGGGCGAGAGCCCAGGGGCCTCCGGCCATGATCTCCCGCACGGCCGGCCGCGTCGCAGGGTCGTAGGCGTCGAGGACGGCGCGCAGGCCGCCCGGCAGCGGGGCGGCGCGCTCTGCCGGCGAGGCCGGCCCGGCGCCGCCGCCGAACACGTTGCCGGCGCTGATGCCCTGGCACACCTGCAGCTCGCCGTCAGGGCCGAGGTGCACGCGGCCGGGATCGGCGAAGTCCTCGTGTGGGCAGGCGACGAGCGTCTCGGGCGGCCGGGTCTCTCGCCCGGGGGCGAGCTTGACGGCCGCCCGGCCCCGGAACATCACGTCGCCGACGTCCTCACCGAGGCACAGGCCGGGGATGTCCAGGCAGGCCGGCGCGCCCACCTCGAGCACGCCGCCGGGCAGGCCCAGGTCCTGCGCCGCCAGCATGGCGTTGCGCAGCTGCTCCTCGTCCGCGTCCTCGACGAAGTAGGCGTAGGACGAGAGCGAGAGGTCGCTGATGCCGAGCGCGACGAAGGGCTCGAGCCAGACGCGCGCGTCCTCCCGCGTCGTCGCCCAGAAGCAGTTGCTGACGACGCCGAACTGCAGGCCGCGCTCGCGGGCCCGCTGCGCCGCCGCGAGCACGACCGGGTACGCGAGCGTCGGCTCGCCGCCCTCGAAGTACACGTCGCTGACGCCGCACGCCGCCGCCTGGTCGATGACGGCCGTGAGCTGCGCCAGCGTCATCGTGCCCGCGGCGTCCGGTGACCCCCACACGAAGCAGTGCTCGCACGCATACGTGCAGCGGTAGGTGACCAGGAAGTGGATGCCGCTCAGCTCGATCGCCATGAGGGCAGTGTACGCCCGGCGCCGGCCGCTGCGTAGGGCCCGGCCGGCCGCCCGGGAGAGCCGTCCGCCCTGCCGTCTTGCCGCCGTCAGGCGGCCGGCAGCGGCAGCGTCTGCCGCGCGCTCGCCGGGTCCGAGACGCCCAGCGCCGTGAGGTCGTGGGCGTCGGTCGTCCAGCCGTCGTAGGTGCGCACGTAGTAGACGAGCCGGTCGTGGTCGCGGGCGACGTACCACTGCGTGTAGTCGCCCGAGGCCGCGACCTGCCGCGGCACGTGCACCAGGTCGAGGGCGTGGAAGGCCTCGTTCACGGCCGCGTCCGCGTCCTTCACTGAGGTCGTGACCGCGGTGAGCATCGTGGCGCGCACGAAGCGTGAGGGCGGCGTCACGTCTCCGGGGATGCCGAGCAGCCCGCTGCCGTTGCCGGTCGGCGCGACTTTGAAGCCCATGAGGTTGTGCGGCCGAGCCTCGGCATTGGTCAGGTTCACGTAGTTGCGCAGGTTGGTGAGGTGCCAGTCGAAGGTCGGCGAGTTGGTGAGCACGCCCACGGGGTTGTCGTGTAACATCGCCGCCCCGCCGAGGAACTCGACCACCAGGTCGCCGCCGTGCGCGTCGTGGATCGCCAGGTGCATGGGGAAGGCGAAGTCGAGCAGGGGCTTCACCATGTCGGGCATGGTGCGGTCGTCCGGCCACAGGCGCCGCACCGGAGCGTTCCAGAGCTGCACGCCGGCGAAGGCGTCGCGCACGTCCTGCACGCCCGCGCACGTGCCCAGGATCCACTGGCCGAAGTGGATGAGGTCGATGGCCGGAGCCTCGCCCGCGGCGGGCGGCACCTCGGGCAGGTCGGTCTCGGGCAGCCACAGCGTCCCGATGGAGAGGCCGGCGTCGTTGAGGCCGTCACACACGCCCCAGTCGAAGCCGAAGGCGTCCATGGCGACGTAGCCGTGCGTGTTCGTCCAGGTGTGCGCCTTCGCGGCGGTGCCGGTCGCCGTGGCCGACCACTCCTGGCCCACGGGCACCACCTGGACGCGCGAGCCCAGCTCTTGGGCGAAGTCAAGGGTCCGGGCCGAGACGTGCAGGCCATCGAGCTTGACGAGACGCAGATCGGTGCACATGGCGGATCCCTCCCAGAGGACGCGGCCGGCGTGGTCGCCGGACGTTGTTGCACTGCCTGTCTCGGCCGGCGCACGCCGTGACTTGAAGCCGAGCGGGCTGCGTCGCACGCTCGCTCCGCTGGTGCCGGACGCCCGCGCCGGCCGCGACCTGTCCTCGACCCGCCGTCGTCCGGCGTGCGCCATGCGCCCGTCTTCCGCTCGCTGCGCCGTGTCCTCCAGAGGCATCGTCACCCGTTTTCCGTCCCGGCCGAAGGGTAGGCTCCGCGGTCCCACCGGCCCGGCTCCGCCACGCTCGCGACCCGGCGATGGGGGCGGTCGCGCGCCCCGGCGCCCGGCCCGCCGACCTCGAAACGGCGTGTGGAGGAGGACGTCATGGAGTCCGAGGACCGGCTCGCGGAGACGGCATGGGTGAACAAGCTGGGGCCGGAGGCGGAGACGCTGTTCACGCGCGGGAGCGAGCCCGAGCCGTACGTGCGCAGTGACGTCGTGGACCCCCTCGTCTCACTGCTCCGCGGCGGGCAGAACATCGCGCTGATCGGACCCGTGGGCGTGGGCAAGCGTTCGCTCGCCCTCTCGCTGCGGCGTTCGCAGGCCTGGAGCGCGGACGACCGGCCTACGCTGCCGTTCGACGCGCCGGCGGCGCATCCGGAGTCCTGGCCCGTCTACTGCACCACCGTGCGCAACTGGATCGCCGGGTCGTTCTACGTGGGCAACCTCGAGAACCGCATCGACATGATGTTGCGGCGGGTGCGCAAGCCGGCCGTGATCCTGTTCGAATCGGTGCACACCGCCATCGGCGCGTGGCAGGGGGCGCGGGACGCGCAGGACCTCGTCGACCTGCTGGTGAGCGTGTGTACGCACCCGCGGCTGCGCATGGTGGTGACGGCGACGCCGGAGGGCTGGGCGCAACTCCGCGAGCGCAAGGGAGACTTCGCGGCGCAGTTCACCGTGGTGGAGCCGGCGCCGCCGACGGACATGGAGTCACGCGTCATCACGGCCCTCGAGCTGACGCGGCGCAGGGTGGACGTGGCGACGGCCGACCGCGCCGTGGCCGAGGTCTTCGCGCTGGCGGCGCGGCACTTCCCTCTCGAGCACCCGCTCGGGCCGGCGCTGCGGCTGCTGCGCGGCGCACTGGCCCGGCCGGGCGGCGACGCCGGGCTGCCGGCCCTGCGCGCCGCCTGCGCCGCGCAGCTCGGGCTGAGGCGATGCTGGGTGGGCAGGGACTTCGTGCCGGAGGCGGCCACGGTGCTGGCCGAGCTGGAGCGGACCGTGCTCGGCCAGCACGACGCCTGCGCGGCCGTGGTGGACGACGTCATCGCCGCCAGCTACGGGCTGGGGTCGCCGGGCCGGCCGCGCTCGTACGTGTTCGCCGGCCCGCCCGGCATCGGCAAGACAAGCCTCGCCTGCGCCCTGCAGGAGCAGCTCGGCCGGCCAGGCACGCTGCCGCTGCGCTTCGACTGCAGCGAGCTCGTGTCGCCCGGCGACGCCCTGCGGCTGCTCTCGACCGACGAACCCGGCTCGCTCGTCGTCGGTCTGGCGGAGCGGCCGGGCGCGGTCGTGCTGTTCGACGAGGTCGACCGCGCCCACCCGTTCGTCCGCGGCCTTCTCTATCAGCTGCTCGAGGGCCGCGTGACCACGCTTCAGGGCACCACCGTCTCCACCGCGAACGCCACCGTGGTCATGACGACGAACGCGGGCGCGGAGGCGTGGACGGCGCCCAAAGGGGCGCCCGGTGTGCGCGGACCGGGCCGGCGCACGCGGCGGCCCGGCCCGGGTGCGCCGGGCGAGGCCGGCGGCGGCGACGCGGCAGCCGACGGCGGGGGCGCGGCAGCCGACGGCGGGGGCGCCGGCGCGGCGTGGGCCGACCAGGCGCGGGCCGCTACGCTGCGCGCCTGCGCCGAGGTGCTCGGCGACGCGATCGCCTCGCGGGTCACGCGTATGCTCGTCTTTCCGCCGCTGGCCGCCGACGACGGGCGCGCCATCGTCGAGCTGGAGCTGGAGCGCTTCGGCGCGCGCCCGGACCTGCGCGAGCGCGGTGTCAGCGTGAGCGCCACACCGCGCCTGGTGCGCGAGCTCACGCGCACCTGCGTGAGCAGCCGCAGCGGCGCCCGCGGCGTGCAGAAAGCCGTCTACGTCGCGGTCGCGGTGCCGGTGGCGCGGCTCATCAACGAGCAGGACGTGCGCCGCAGCACGCTCGTCGTGGACGCGCTCAGCGACGCGCCCGAGCTGGAGGGGGTGCGCATCGCGATCGAGCGCTGGAACTGACGGCGCCAGGGCGCCGCGCCGGCGCCGCCTACAGCCGCGCCTTGAACGCCTTGACCTCCGGCGCGAACCAGTCGCCGGCGGCGTTGGTGATACCGGTGTAGTCCTTGAAGTGCTGCGAGCCGTTGGCGGTCGCGTGCCCGACCACATCGGCCTTCTTGATGCCGAAGCGGTCCTGCAGGTAGCGCACCAGCGCGAGGCCGGCGGCGATCTGCTTCTTGCGCGCCAGGATCTGGCGGTCCATCCAGCGGCCGTCCTTGCCGGCGACGCCCTCCTGCACGAACTCGATCCCGAACGAGGTCCAGTTCATGCCGATGGCGTGGCGCCCGCGCACGGTGAGCGGCAGGCACTGGTAGATGGTGCCGTCCTTGTCGACGATGAAGTGCGCGGAGACGCCCGGCTTCTCGGGCTTCATGCCGGGGCGTGGCGCGTAGGCGGTGTTGTTGGCGAAGGTGTACCAGGCCGACTCCCACTCGGCGCCCGAGGTGTGGTGCAGCACGATGACCTTCGGGTCGGTGAGCTTCCAGGTGTCCTGGTGGTAGTGGCGCTTGCTGTAGGCGGCGGTCTGCGCCTTGCGCGCGGCCTTGAACGGGATGAGCTTGACGGTGATGTCGGGACGTGGCGCCGGTGTGGCGGACGCACTCGCGCGCGGGGCGGGGGCGCCGCGGGTCGCGGCCGGCGCACCGGCCGCCGCACTGCCGACGATCGCCCCCGCGAGTGCGACGAGAAGAACGAAGGGGAGGAGGCGGAGCACGAAGCGGGTTCCTGTGCGCATGGGGGGATTGTACGACGCGCGCCGCGGCGCATCCTCCCGCGTTCTTGTATGCTGACCACGAGTGCACCCGCGGTCAGCGGGGGTGGGCAACGGGAGGAGCAGGTCCGTGGCAGACCCTATCGCCAAGGTCGTCGACAGCAGCATCGTCACCGCCGAGGTGCGGGTCGCCCTGGAGCGGCTGAGCGAGCTCGCGGGCGAGCTTGCCGGCATGCTGTTCGACCCCGACGCCGACGACGACGCCATCGACCACGCCGGCGGGCTGTTGCTGGACATCGGGCCCTGCGCGGTCGAGCCTCTCGTGAAGCGGCTGTGCTCCGACCCGCGGCGCGGCCGTGACGTGGCCGCCGCAGTGCTCTCCGAGATGGGCGAGCCGGCTGTGGAGGCCCTGCTCACCTGCTTCACGCACGAGGACGCGGACGTGCGCGCCACCTCCGCGTTCCTGTTCACTGCTCTGCGCGACCCCGCGTGCCGCGCAGAGCGTCCGCTCATCGAGCTGCTCGACGACCGCGACGAGCTGGTCCGCCAGTCCGCGGCTTACGCGCTGGGCGCTCAGGACGCACACAAGGCCGTGCCTCGTCTCATCGCCCTCGCCACGCGGCCCGTGCAGATGCCGGCGCGCGACGCCGACGAGGAGGCTTGGGCCGACGCCTACCCCTACGACACGTGCGCCGCGGTCGACGCGCTCGGGCAGCTCGGCGACCTCCGCGCCGTGCGTCCGTTGCTCTTTCTCGTCGACTCGCAGGGCGCGGAGGGTCCGATCTACGAAGAGGCGGTGCGCGCCCTGGGGCTGATCGGCGATCCGCGCGGCGCTCAGGCGGTGCGGCAGGCCTTCGAGGCCACGCGCACCGAGGCCGCGTTCGCCGACGTGCTGGCCACCATGTTCGGCATCGGCGCTGCAGAGGACCTCATGGACCTCGCCGAGAGCGACGATCCCGTCACGCGCCGCTCGGTGTGCGAGGAGCTCATCCGCGTGGCGTCGCCGCGCGCCGCCGCCTCGGTCGCGGCGCTTCTCGTCGACCCGGACGACGACGTCCGCATGGCCGCGCGCGAGGCACTGGGGCGCACGGCCGACGACCACGTGGTCGAGGAGATCGTCGCCGGCCTCGAAGACCCGTCGGTGGACGCCCGCACCCTCGCCGTCGAGCTCCTGCCGGTGCTTCTCGCCTGGAGCGACTAGGTCAGGTTCTCGATCGCGACCGGTTCCAGCTCCCCCGCCGGCGTGAACCCGAACACGCGGCCGTAGAAGTACAGCTCCGCCTCGAGACTGCGGGCGATGTTCTCCGCCCTGCGGAACCCGTGCTGCTCCCCCTCGAACGGCAGGTACGCATACGGTAGTCCGCCCTGCCGCAGCGCCTCCACGATGACCTCAGCCTGTGCCGGCGGCACGATCGCGTCCTCCAGACCCTGGAACAGGATGACGGGGCAAGCGATTCCGCCCACGTGGTGGATCGGGGAGCGCTCGCGGTAGGTGCCGGCGTCGTCGGGGTAGGGCCCCACGAGGCTGTCGAGGTACCGCGACTCGAACTTGTGCGTGCCGCCGGCCGCGAACGCCTCGAGGTCGGCGAGGCCGAAGTAGGAGGCGCCGGCGGCGAAGACGCGGTGGCGCGTGAGCGCATTCAGCGTCGTGTAGCCTCCGGCGCTGGCGCCGCGGATGGCGAGGCGGCTCGAGTCGACGTCGCCGCGCGCCGCCAGGTACGTGGCGGCATTGATGCAGTCGCCCGTGTCGACGACGCCCCAGTTGGCCTCCAGCCGCCGGCGGTAGGCGCGGCCGTGGCCGGTGGACCCGCCGTAGTCGACGTCGACCACGGCGATCCCGCGCGACGTCCAGAACTGGATGCTCAGATTCAAGGTGGACGTTGTCGTGGAGGTCGGGCCGCCGTGGCTGATCACGAGCAGCGGCGGCCGCTCGCCCGGCGGCCCTTCGAAGGCCCTGTTCGCCGGCGCATAGTATAGCCCGTGGGCCGTGAGCGGGCCCGCGGTGAGCTCGTCGGCCAGGGGACCGCGGATCTCACCGGCGTCGTACCCGGTCGGGAACTCGATGGCCTCCGGCACGGAGAGGTACTCCGCGTCGACCTCGGTCGCCCGGCTGCTCCGCACCTCGGTCTCGCCGCCGCCGCCCGGGTCGATGAGTACCACCGCCAGGCCGCGCGTGGCACTGCCCGCCACGACAGCGACGCGGTCACCCAGGGCGACGAGGGACGAGAAGGTCGTGAGCGCCGAGGCGATGGGGGAGACGCCGCCGCCGGCCTCCGCGCCGCCGGCAGCGATCCGGCACAGGTGCTCGACGCCGTTCCTGCTGAAGAAGGCGACGATGTCCCCGTCCGGCAGGAAGGCGTAGTTCTGCAGGCCGAACACCCACGACGGGCCGGCGTACTCTGCGGCGGCGGGCGCGAGCGTCTCAGCGGCCTGCGGGTCTGCCGCCCCGCTGCCTGCCCTCTCGGGTCCTGCCACCCGCTCGTCCGCTGCGGCGCGGTACAGGTTCCACCAGCCGCTGCGGTCGCTCACGTAGTGCAGCCGACCCTCCGCGCTCCAGGCCGGCTGTACGACGCTCTCGTCCGGGCCGCCGGCGACGCGCCGCTTCGCGGCGAGACCTCCGGCGGCCGTCACGTCCGCCGCCCACAGCTCCGTGCCGTCCCACGGCATGCGCGGGTGGTCCCACGAGATCCAGGCCAAGCGCCGGCCATCCGGGCTCAGCCGCGGCGCCGAGTAGAAGTCGTGCCCGCCGGCGATCACCCGCGGCTCCGCCGAGCCGTCGGCCGGCAGAGTGACGAGTTCATTGACGACGCCCTCGGCCCCGTGCCGCTCACGCACACAGACGAGCGTGCGGCCGTCCGGGGTCACGGCGGCGTCCGCGTAGCGCCAGCTTCGCGGCCCGGGAGGCTCAGGAGTGATCGGCCGCGGGACGGCGCCCGGGCCGCCTGTCCCCTCGCCCGCGGCGTCCAGGTCGATCCGGTACAGCCGCTGGTCCTGGAACTCGCTGTACACAGCCGTCACGCCGCCGCCCGGTCGCTGGAAGACGACGTAGGCGCCGCCGCCGTACTCGTGCACCAGCGTGCGGACGTTGGCGCCTGCAGGGGTCACGTCACCGATGCTCCCGTCCGCGGCGCGCCGCACCAGCGCGCTCCGGCCGCCGTCGGCGGGGCGCAGCTCGAGCCAGAAGAGGTCGGTCCCCGCCGCCCGGACCGCGCCCAGCCCGACGGCCGACTCGGCGACGAGCCTCGCCGTCAATGGGGACGTCCAGGAGCCGTAGGGTGCGACGGTGCGCGCAGCGGGCGTCACCCCGGTCGTTGCGTCTGTCATGCGAGTCTCCCAGCGTCGGGCGCCGTCGGGCGCGGTCTCTGGCCGAGGTATACCCGCTGGTCGCGACGAGAGGGCCGGACATCCCCGCCGCGACTCGCGCACACGGGTCCGACGTCGAGCGCGAGAGCCGCTCTGCGCAGCGCCGGCTCGTCGGGCGCCGGTCCGCGCCGGCGGGTGGGTGGGGTAGCGAGGCCCTGCTCGGAGTCGGGCTGTGCGCGGGGAACGCGATCGGCGCCCGGCGGCAGTTCTGCCGTCGGGCGCCGATCGCCGTTCGCCGGTCGCGCGCAGCGCGTCCGGCGCTACTTCTTCGTCACCTTCACCGTGAGCGTCGTGGTCCGCAGCGCCGAGCACAGGAACGGCTGCGCGGCGTCGTTCACGAGGTCGGAGTCCGAGCACGTGAGCTGCACCTTGTACGTGCCGGGTGCGGTGTACACGTGCGTGGTCTTCGCCATGCCGGGCGTCGCCGTGACGGTGCCCTCGCTGGAGCCGTCGCCGAACCACCAGGCGAACGTGTTCGGCGAGGCGTTGCCCCAGCCGAGCAGCCTGGTCGCGTCGAAACGCACCTTCTTGCCGGCGACCAGGTTCTTCGCCGTGAACCCGACGTCGTACGGCATCTCCAGCTTACGCAGCTTGGCCTCCTCACCCTTGATGAGGTCGCGGTCCACGTTCACGCGCGCCCACCCGAACCAGTGGCTGTAGTCCGGGTTGATGTGGTAGGCGCCCTTGAACGTGTTCACGTGGTCGTACTTGTAGGTGTTGAAGAACAGCTGCTCGATGGCCGACGTGCCGCCGTACAACTGCTGGCCGCCGAGCACCAGGTTCAACCCGAAGAGCGGGTTCGGCGCCCTGTCGACCGGCAGCGGATCGAGCAGGTTGTCGTACCAGAGCCCGCGGATGCGCATCACGGGGTCCCAGAGCATGGTGTCGACGTCGGCCTTGATCTGGTCGGCGTCGTCGAGGTTCTTCTTCACGAAGCCGGCCGCGTGGCAGGTCTGGCAGATGACGGTCATCTTGGCGCGCCGGGTCGTGAACTCATCCTGCGTGATCGCACGCATGGGGACGGGCTGCGGTACGCCCACGAGGCGGGCGCCCTGGGCCACGGTGCCGATGGTGAGGTTCGTCGACACGTCGTGGACCAGCGGCTTGCCGGGGCCGTTGACCTGCGTCGGCATGTGACAGGTGACGCAGGTGGGGGCGCGGTCGGGATCGCCGTTGACGCGGTTCTTCTCGGTCTCGTACACGACCCCGTGCTTGCTCTTCGCCCACATGTCGATCTGCTCGTGGTCGGGGCCCATGTGACAGGTCCCGCAGGCCTCGGGCTCCCGCGCCTCTTCTGCCGAGAAGGTGTGGCGCGTGTGGCAGGAATCGCACTTGCCGACCGAGCCGTCGGCGTAGATGTAGCCGATGTTGTGGCAGCGCTCGCACATCTCGTAGCGCTCGGCGTCCGGCATCACCTTGTAGCGCGCCGCCGCCAGCATGCGCGTCCAGCCGATGGCGTGCTTGTTGGTGTAGTTGCCGGCGGCGTCCTTGTGGGCGAACTCGCCGTACTCGCCGGCGTGGCACTTGGCGCACGTGCTCGCCGGCACCCTGCCCTCGGCGGCGACGATGGCGCTGTGGTCGTCACCGTGGCAGCTGACGCAGGTGACCCCCTGCTTCGACATCGCCCCGTCCTGGTACTGGGTGACGATGCCGGGCGTCGTGGATGTGTGGCAGGTGACGCACTCCGCCTGTGAGTACGTGGCCGCCGACGCCGCTCCTGCGAGCAGCACTACCAGGACGATCGCGACGGCGAGACACAGGATGATCCTTCGAGCCATAGGCCCCCCTTCCCCGTTTGTGCAGATCCGCACAAGCCATTGCACAGGAGTGAGTGTGCGCCGGGCCTTGACTTACGACAAGTACATACGGCGTTGTTCGTGCTGGGGCCGGCGGCCGGCGCGTGTGCCGCGGCCGCTGCGGCTTGTGTGGCGTGTGCTCAGCCGCCAGTGTGCTCGAGGCGGAACACGTGGTGCCGGTTGGCGCCGCGGGTGCAGTCGAAGGGGAGCGTGGCGCGCGACAGGTCCGTGACGGTGAGCCCGGCCAGGTCGTCGCGGTACAGGTCGAAGCCGCGGCGGTTGGTGGCGAAGAGCAGGACGCCTCCGGGCGCGAGCAGGCGGCGTGCGGTCATACGCAGCAGGTCGGCGTGGTCGCGCTGCACGTCGAACGTGGCACGGCCCATGCGCTTGGAGTTGGAGAACGTCGGCGGGTCCAGCCAGATGAGATCGTACTGGCCGCCGGCCTCGGCCAGCCAGCGCAGGCAGTCGGCCTGGACCATGCGGTGCGGGGAGGCGGGCGCGGCGGCGGCGCTGCGGGAGCCGCGGACGGTGACGCCACGGGTGCCGCCGCCGGCGTCGCCGCGCCGCCCGGCGCCCTCGTCGCGCCCCGGGCGAGCGGCGCGCTCGAGCGCGGCCGCGAAGCCGTTCGCCCTGAGGTTCCGCTGCGCCCACTCCAGGTAAGTCGGCGAGAGGTCCACCGTGGTCGACGCGGGTGAGCCCCCGGCCAGGGCGTTGACGGTCATCGTCCCCGTGTAGGCGAACAGGTTGAGAAAGCGCCGCCCGCCGGCGAGTGAGCGCACCAGGCGGCGCGTGAGGCGCTGATCGATGAAGAAGCCGGTGTCGAGGTAGTCGTGCAGGTTGACCTCGTAGGCGAGGTCGTCCTCCGCGACGGTGAGGACCTCGCCGGTGCGGGCGCGGCGCTCGTACTGGGCGGCGCCGCGCTGGCGGCGACGCTGCTTGAGCACGACGCGCTCGGGCGGCAGGCCGAGCTCGGCGCCGACGACCGCGACTGCGTCCTCGAGGCGCCGGGCGGCCTTGACGGGGTCGATCTCGCCCGGCGCCGCGTACTCCTGGACGTGCACCCAGTCGCCGTACACGTCCACGACGAGGTTGAACTCCGGCAGGTCGGCGTCGTAGAGCCGGTAGCAGGTGATGCCCTCGCGCCGCAGCTGCCGGCCGAGGCGGCGCAGGTTCTTGTGGAGTCGGTTGCCGAACTGCTCGGCGCCGCCGCCGAGGAGCCCGGCGCCGTGGCCGCTGCGGGCGGCGGCGCGCGGGGTGCGGTCGGCGGGGGCGAGGTCGGGCGCCGGCGCGGACGCGCCGGTGAGGGCGGCCTCCGGTGCGCCGGCGCGCGGGTCGGGCGCGCGGGAGCCTCCGGGGGCGTCGGCGCGTGCGTCGCGCGTAGCGCCGGCAGGCGCACCCGGGGAGCCGCTCGCGTCGCGCCTGTCAGGGCCGGCGATCTCCGCGTAGACGAGCGTGCACTCGAGCGGCCCGTTGCGCAGCTTCGCCTCGCGCTTGACGGCCAGGCCGGCGGCCCGGGCCTGCGGGGGGCCGCCGGTCAGCAGCGCCGCGCGCCAGCCGGGGAACTCGCGGCGCACGTGCTCGCCCAGCTCGGCCGCGAGCGCCTCGGCGTCCTCGCGGCGGCCCAGGCGCTCGCCGTAGGGCAGGTTGGCGACGAGCAGGCCGCGCGGCGCCCGCGGGCGCAGGCCCGCCAGCTCGCCGCGCGTGACCGTCACCACGTCCTGCAGGCCGGCGCGCCGCACGCAGGCGAGCGCGACGTCCACGGCGCGCTGGTCGTGGTCGCTGCCGCAGATGGTCTGGCCGGGCGCCGCCGCCTTGAGGCGGCCCAGCCCGGCCCGGCGGCGCTCACGCGCCTCGGCGACCAGCTCGTTCCAGGCGGTCGTGTCGAGTCCGCGCCAGCGCAGAAAGCCGAAGACGGCCGGCTCCTCTTCGACGCGGCCGGCCCTGTTGTGGCCGCGCGCCCCTGCGTGGCCACGCGCGCGGGCCGGTGGGCCGCCGGCCCGCGCGCGTGGACTCGCCGGCGGGCCCGCGGTCCGCGCGCCGCTCTCCGCGCGGCCCGCCGCACTCATCTCCTCGCGCCCCGCCTCCGCGCGCAGCAGCCCGGGTGCCACGTCCGCCGCCATCATGGCCGCCTCTATGGGCAGCGTGCCCGACCCGCACAGCGGGTCCAGCAGGCTGCCCCCGGCGGCGGCCTCCTGCGGCCACGCCGCGAAGAGGAGCATCGCCGCCGCGAGGTGCTCCTTGAGCGGCGCCTCCACCTGCACCCTGTCGGTGCGATACCCGCGGCGGTGCAGGCTCTCGCCGCTGAGGTCCAGCGAGACCGTCATGTGGCCCTGCACGAGGTGCCCGTTCACACGTACGTCGGGACGGCGCACGTCCACCGACGGCCGCTTGCCCCCGTGCCGTTCGCGGAACTGGTCGGCGATGGCGTCCTTGATGCGCACCGCCCCGTACCGCGTGTCGCGGATCGCGTCACTGGTCCCGGTGAAGTCCACGGCCAGCGTCCCCGTGGCCCCGAGGTGCTCCCCCCAGTCCACCCGCTGCGCGGTGGCATGCAGCTCGTCACCGTCCCGAGCGGGTCCGGCGGTCAGCGGAAGAAGGACGCGCCCGGCGAGGCGCGACCAGAGACACACACGGAACGCGGTCGCCAGCGACCCCTGGAACGAGACCCCGGCGCGGGCCTGTTTGACGTGCTCCGCGCCGAGCCCGCGCAGCTCACCGGCGAGCAGCGCCTCGAGGCCGTGCGGGACGGTTGCGAAGAAGGACGGACTCACCCGGCAAGGCTACCACGCAGCGTCTCGGAGCCGGTCGCCTGCCGGCCGTGCGGTGGAAGCGCTGCGTTCGCGCGCTCCTGCAGGCATTCAAGCCCGTCCCCCGAACTGACGAGAGAGGAGAGTAGATACCGAGCGAGCCGGGCCTCCGCAGTGGGGCCCGTCCCGACGAGGGGCCAGGAATGCTTCGTGCGCTGATCATCGCCGCCGCCGCCATCGCCCTGTCGCTGCCCGGCGCCTACAGTGTCGCCACAATCGCCCTGGCGATCCCGACCGAGCCTGCCCCCGAGGCCCTGCAGACCTATCGTGGGGACGTGGCTGCGATCCTCTCCGCCGTCGCCCCCACCGCGCTCCCCGGTACCCCTCCGGTCACCACGGTGAGCGGGGATGACGACCGCTGGCACAACAGCCCCGTCACGCTGCACCTCAGCGCCACCGGCGTGACCGCCGCCGTCGCCTACACCACCTACCAGGTCGGCGGCGGCGTCTGGGAGAAGGGCACGACCGTCAAGGTCCCGGCTCCCAAGGACCACTCCGGCGACGGCGAGATCACCGTGCGCTTCTACTCGGTCGGGACCGACGGGGCCGTCGAGACGGGGCAGAGCGTCGTCGTGAAGATCGACACCAAGCAGCCGGCCTTCAAATGGACCGGCGTCTCGCCGGCGGTGCTCGAGGGCAGCGGCCCGGTCACCTTCAGCTTCGTCGTGCGGGACCTCTCGCCCAGTGTGAAGATCGACTGGCGTGCCACCGACCAGTACGGCAGCTTCGCCGCGGCCAAGAAGGGCCTCGAGCGCGCGACCGGCGCGCGGTCCATCGAGGTGGTGCCACGCTACAAGAACGGCAAGGCCTTCGAACCGGGACTCTACAGGGTGAGCCTCACGCTCACCGACGAGGCCGGCAACACCACCGAGACGAGCGCCAAGGTCTTCCGCGACTACCGTGCGGCGAAGGCGAAGATCTGGCGGCACGTGAGTGGAGCCGGCAAGCGCATCGCTCTCACCTTCGACGACGGCGGCGCCGGCCCGTGGGAGTCCATCCTCAACACGTTCAAGCGGTACCACATGCATGGGACCTTCTTCCCGCTGGGGCCGTACGTGGCCGCGAGCCCCGGGCTGGCGCGGCGCACCATCGCCGAGGGCCACGCCATCGGCTCCCACGGCTGGACCCACACCGACATGACCAGGCAGAGCGCCGCGCAGGTACGGAGTGAGCTGGTGCGCAGCGAGCACCCGTGGTGGAACGCGGCCAGGGCGACCCCGGTGGAGTACTGCCGGCCGCCGTACGGGTCGTACAACAGCGCGACCGTCGCGGCGGCCGGGTCCGCCGGCTTCAGCCGCGTCGTCCTCTGGGACGTCGACCCGACCGACTGGGCGGAGCCCGGCTCGGGCGTGATCGCCCAGCGCGTGCTCGCGCACGTGCACCCCGGCGCCATCGTCTGCATGCATCTGCGTGGGCAGACCGCGGCGGCCCTGCCGACGATCCTCGCCGGCCTCAAGGCGCGCGGCTACAAGGCCGTGTCGCTGCCAGAGCTGTTCCGGGCCGCCGGGTACCGCTGAGGCCCGGCGGCCCGTGGCGAGGCATGGGGCTGAGTGCCTGACCCGTGGCTGCTCCTCTCGGTCTCGCGACGGGACCCGCGTCCAGAAGGCCAGAAGGCCGATTGGGGCTCGGTCCCCTCGCCGGCGGACTGCGTGAGTCGGCGCGCGCGGCCCTCTGTCTGGGCGGCGGCGGTGGGACTGGCCCTCGCCGTTGCCGCCGGTGCGTGGCTCGCCCTCGACCCGGGCTTCTACCGGGGCGCGTCGACGGCGGTCTCTTCGTCGGGGGTCCAGACCACCGTCGCGACCGGCGCTTCGCTGATCGAGGAGAACGGCGGGCGGGTGGTCGGCCTGCTGTGCGTCCCCGTCGCGCTCGCGGCCCTCGGCCTGTACAGCGCCGTGCGGCAGCGCCGTGTGCTGCTGTGGGCCAGCGGCCTGGTGCTGATCGGCTGCGTCGTCGTCTCCGGGTTCACGATCGGCATGTTCTACGTGCCGGCGGCGCTGGCGCTGCTCGTCGCATCCGGGCTGGCGCGAGCGCCGGCGCCGCGCCCGTGAGGCGCATCTGCCCTCGTGAGCCGCGCGCCGGTCGGGCCCAGTCGGCCCCCGCGTCGCGCCGGGGTCCGCAGGCGCGGCCGGCCTCCGTGGAGGCGGCCCGGCTCGGTCAGCCCTCGCCCGGCTCCTCCGCGATGACCGCCAGGAACTCCTCGCCGTAGCGCGCGAGCTTGGTCTGGCCGACGCCGTTGACGGCGAGGAGCTCATCGGTGTCGCGCGGCCTGCGCGCCGCCATCTCGGCAAGGGCGGCGTCGCTGAAGACCACGTAAGCCGGGACGCGCTGCGCGTCGGCGAGGCGCTTGCGCAGCGCGCGCAGGCGGCCGTAGAGCTCCTCGTCCACCTCCAGACCGGCGAGGCTCGCGGCGCGCGCTCGCCGTTCGGCAGCCTTGCGCTCTTTGGCGCCGGCCACGCGTGTTCGCGGCCGGGCCAGCACGAGCGTCTCGTCGCCGCGGAGCAGCGTCCGCGCCGCTTCGGTAAGCCGCAGGGCGGAGAAGCGGGCGATGTCTTGCGTAAGGTAGCCGCGGTGGATGAGCTGCCTGATGAGGCTCTGCCAGTGGTCGCGGCTCAGCCCGGCGCCGATGCCGTAGGTGCTGAGGCGGTCGTGCCCGCGGGCGAGGATCTTCTCGTTCTCGCCGCCGCGCAGGACGTCGATGACGTAGCCGACACCGTAGCCGAACCCGTCGCGCTCCCAGAGCCGGTACACGCAGCTGAGGGCCATCTGAGCCTGCTCGGTGGCGTCGAAGGTCTCTGGCGGCTCGAGGCAGATGTCGCAGTTGCCGCACGGTGCCGGGTAGGACTCGCCGAAGTACCCGAGCAGGGCCTCGCGGCGGCAGGTGAGCCCGTCGGCGTAGCCGACCATGGCGTTCAGCTTGTGCAGCTCGATGCGCACGCGTTCGGGGTCGCGCTCGAACTCGTCGCCGCAGTTGCCGGCGCGGCCGCCGCCTTCGACGAGACTGCGCACGACGGCGGCGTCGCCGAGGCCGAACAGCAGCAGGGCCTCGGCCGGCAGGCCGTCGCGGCCGCTGCGGCCCGTCTCCTGGTAGTAGGACTCGACCGTCTTGGGCAGG
>Ga0172371_10002717_pt1 | contig 27856 bp, 23 predicted proteins | sample Lak12m_FD_114543 | JGI IMG/M metagenome (GOLD analysis project Ga0172371, IMG submission 114543) | Freshwater microbial communities from Kabuno Bay, South-Kivu, Congo - kab_022012_12m | ecosystem: Environmental > Aquatic > Freshwater > Lake | place: Democratic Republic of the Congo: South-Kivu...
ACGGTGATCAGGTCGAAATAGACCTCAGGGACGATGTCTTATCGATCTTGGGCAAAGTGCCCGCCGAAAGCGGATCCGGAGAAAGTCTTCTCACCGAGTACAGGACCGGAAACTATTTTCGAACCTTTCGTCTCACGGATGATATAGATAGGAACAAGATAACAGCAGCGCTTTCGGATGGAGTTCTGAAACTGACCTTACCGAAGGCGGCCAAAGCGGTTCCGCGCAAGATACCCATTACCGTCAGCTGAAATTTGGCTGATTCGATGAATTAACATTCAAGTCAAGAGCGCTTTGGCCGATGCTTTGACCGGGACCGGCAAGATGCCGGTCCTACTATCGCAGCCACATACGAGGCATCTTCATGCGCATTCGCCGTCAAACGTGAAGCATGATGACGAAGAATCACGGACCTGCGTAGCAGGTCCGTGGCGCCCCTGTCCCTTGGAACAACGAGATTCTTGGCTGCTCGGGCGTGGGCTAAGCTAAGGTCCTCGAGGATTTTTCAGGCACAAATCCACTAGGTCGTTTATGAGCGCAGTACCAGCACACATCACCGTGTCCGCGCCCCCCCAGTATATCTTTACCGTGCCATCGCTTTCGGGTATCGCTCCACACGTAAATACCACATTGTGAACATATCCCGTGATTTCCCATGGATCTTCAGGTTGAAGAATCCATTCATCCGAAATTCCAAGAATCTTAGACGGGTCGTTCAAATCATGCAGAGCGACTCCCAACCGGTATATGGCTCCATCCATAGTTTCAAACACTCCGTGATATATGTGCAGCCATCCTTGAGGGGTTTCAAAAGGGGTCGCTCCAGGGCCGATCTTCATTTGATCCCAATGATAAGGGACAGGTTTCATGATCAGCCTGGAATCACCCCAATGAATAAGATCGGGAGAATAGGAAATCCAGATAGACCAAGGGCTTATTTCAGAATGGGGGCGGTCCAGGCGGGCAAATCGGCCTCCGAATTTCTTCGGAAAAAGAACGACGTTTCGATAATCAGCCTGAGTAATCAGAGCGATTCGCTCGACGGATTTAAAGTCGTTCGTCCCGGCCAGGCCTACTCGGACACCGTTTTCTGAATACGCGCTGTACGTAATAAGATATTGGCCATCAATCAGGCATATGCGAGGATCTTCAATTCCGAATTCTTCATATTCGGCAAAAATGCCCTGCCTAGCCGGGGTAATAAATGGTTCAGGATCAACTTTGAAATTAAAACCATCTTTGCTTCTAGCCAATCCAAGGATCGAACGACCATTCCTTAGATGAGAGCGGAAAACCATGATATATTCGGCGCCGAATTTCGCCACAGCCGCGTTATGGACGGTCTCCACCAGGTAGGGCACCTGGTTTTTCGTGAGTATCGGATTACCCTTGTACCGCTGAATCAAATCTCTTTTAGTCGATACCGGCATCTTGAAATCAACTTCTACCGAAATCATCCTCGAGGCGTTCGATGTCGTCTTCTCCGAAATAATCGCCCTGTTGCACTTCTATGAAGACCAGCCGGGTTTCCCCCTGATTCAAGACCCTATGAGCTGCTCCCAGAGGAATGTCCACTGATTCACCGTCAGTGAGGCGAATCTGTTCTGAGTCCCTTGTCACGATTGCTGTTCCGCTCACGACCATCCAATGCTCCGAGCGACGGCGGTGGCGTTGAAGACTCAGCCTTTTACCGGGATAAACCACTATGCGCTTGACCTTATGATCGGGCAAATCAGATAGTACCACATAGTATCCCCAGGGACGGTGATCCTCTCGCTTATTCTCCTCAAGAATTTGCGAATAGATCTTAATATAGTTTTCCACCATTTGATTCTGGGAAAACCGTGCTTCAACAGACTCTCGACATGCTTTTCGTGAGATTGCCTTGATCGTGCCGATCGCGTCAACCGCCTCGGCGACATCAGTCACGATAAAACCGTTAATCCCGTCAGTAATAAGCTCGCGCATAGAGCCTCGGTCGAACGCGATCACCGGCGTCCCGCATGCATTGCACTCCACTATGGAAAGTCCAAAGGGCTCATTGAAGCTTATTGGGTGTAATAATGCATAAGCTTCTCCAAGGAGCCGATCTCGGGCCTCCGGACCGACGCTTCCAATATATCTGAATTTGGCGTCATCAAGATACGGCTTGACCTCTGTTTCAAAGTACAGCTGATCCTGCACGATGCCTGCCAAAATTAGTGGCATGCTCGTCTGGGCAGCGATCTCTAGGGCTTCTCGGGCCCCTTTGTCAGGATGAATCCTGCCGAAGAAAACCAGATATTTGCCTTCCGGTTCTCTGAAGGTAAAATTCTCGAAATCGATTCCATGATAGACGTTACCTATGTAATCGAGTTCCGGTGAGCGATCCGCATAACTTATCGATGCGAAGTAAGTCCGACCGTTATATTTCTTATAAACAGGGAGGATTTTCTCGGAAGAGAATCCGTGGATTGTGGTGAGAACTGGAGTGTCTGTTAAACCGCAATAAGTGAGCGGCAAAAAATCGAAGTGATTGTGAATCAGGTCAAATTCATTCGCCCTTTCGAAAAGTTCGCTGATGTGCAGACATTCCCAGACTTTTGGGTCCAGACTTTTGTCTTCTTCATATGGTCTGGGCACAATAGCGTGCAACTTACCGCTAGTTTCCGAATCGGCTGTCGCGAACAGAGTCACATCAATTCCTCTGCCGACGAGCCCCTCGGTCAATAAGGAAACCACTCTCTCCCACGGGCCATAATGTCTAGGTGGAGTTCGCCACGCGATGGGAGATAAGACGGCAATTTGCATTTCTGACCCCCCCGATTTTGTACCGGTTTGGCTTCAGATCCTTAATAGGATAATTAACAGTCAGATCCTGGGCCTTCCGGACATTTTTTTATGAATTCCAACAAATCGCTCGTTTTCCCGGTAGCAAGGGCCATAGAGCTATCCGCTACACCATAGTATAATCTGATCGCATCACCCTGCGCAATCCATCCGCAGGGAAACACCACGTCATCAACATCTCCTTCTCTTTCGTAACTTTCCCGGGGGCCGAAAATCCACTGATCAGATCTTCTCAGCACCCGGGTTGGATCTTCTAAATCCAGCAAAGCCACTCCTAATCTGTATATGCCCCCACTAACGGTTTTTCGAACCCCATGATAAAGAATCAACCAGCCATCGGGAGTTTGAAGTGGAGGCGGAGATAAGCCGATCTTATCGGCATCCCACCATCCGCCTCTTTTGGCTGGCAGCAACACTTGATGATCTCCCCAATGCTTCAAGTCCGGAGAAAATGAAATCCAAATGTGGGCCCCAGTTCCGGTGAAGGTAGATGCCGGTCTGTGAAGCATCGCATACCTGCCTTTAATTTTTACCGGGAAAAGGGCCGCGTCCTTATCTTCAGGCGGCATAGCCGGACCTAATCTCTTAAATGTTTTGAAATCCTCAGTTGTGGCAATCGAAACCAAGGGACCGCCTCTGGAATACGCTGTATAGACGACTGCCCAGACCTTCAGATCCTCCATAAAGGTTAGTCTGGGATCTTCAATGCCCCAAACTTCCTCAGGATTTGTTATGGGCGACGGCGCCAGTGTAGGTTCAGGATCGATGGTCCAATTGTTTACACCATCTTTGCTGCGAGCAGCGCAAAGATGAGACAAACCCCTACGATCCTCTACTCTTACCAGCAACAAGTGATCGCCATTGAACCTGGCTGCGCCGGCATTGAATACCGAATTTACCGGGTACGGCCAATCATCCGCAGTTAAAAGTGGATTTTTTTCATGCCTCTGAAAGATGTCATGATACCCATTGCCGTTCGAATTTCTCATTTTCCTCTTTTAAGCCTCCAAACTATCGGCTTTATTGTTTTAGGTTTTATGACCCGGGACCGGTTCTTTTGCCGGCGGTGCTTGTAATTTGTGCACCTACGCTTGTCAAGCCTTTTATGGTCAGACAAGCAACGCAAAGGCACAATCTGTACAAACAGACGTGCAGAATGCGCTAACGTTAGAATTGCGACGTTCTATTTCAAACGAGAATCACGCCTTCGAGCGCGGATTCTCATGGGAGAGCAATACTCATTGCATCATCTATCAGAACTCGAGTGGAAGTTCAACAGGTTTGCCTGAGACGCAAGCTTCCCTGGCCAGTTCGTAAGCCTGATTATACTGTTTCGCTACTACTTCCCAAGAAACCACCTCGTCGAGGTACCGTTTTAAGTTTTCTCCAAGCTCAAGACGGAGCCGTTCATTGCAAGCCATTTCAATGACCTCTTCCTTAAGCATTTGCTTTGTTGTGAAGAGGAGTCCACCTTTACTTTCAAGGGTCTGAGCGGTCAAGCCCTCCATCGGGGCCGTCGTTATGTAGGGTTTATTAAGCGCTATGATTCTTGCCAGTGTGCCGGATTGAGTCTCGTCTATGGAGGGCAAAACAATGAAGTCACAGACAGCCAGGACTTTATAATAGATATCTCCCCGCGGAATAAATTCGAAATAGCGCGCTAGCCCCTTCCCTTCAAGTACTTCAATCTGCTTAAGATAAGACACATAATCTCGGGAATGGTTCGGATCGCGTAGGATGCCGGCCGCTAAGAGGTCCCACTCCTGGCCGGATTTCTCGCAAATCTCCCGGTAGATCTCTTCCCACATAGACGTGAGAATATCCCATCTTTTATTGGACTGTATCCAGCCGACCAGGCCCACAATGTGTTCGCTCAAATGAGCGAACTGATCCAAACCCAACTCTTGACGCAGAGCGCCGACATCTTCCATTCCCCAGCGACGATCAGGCCGTGCGCCGTGTGGAACCACCATCACATTCGTGGGGGTCTTCCAACTCCGACCAAAGAAATTCCAATCCAGTCGCCATTTTTGGTAGTGACACTTGAACAGAACCACGTGGGCTCTTTCACACAGCTTATAAATGAAGTTAGCCTCGAATTCAGTCAGTCTCCCGTGAACAGTATGTGGCTCCACAACTATCGGAAATTCATTTATCGCATCGAGCAGTTCCAGGAACCCGTCGTTGCCGTCTCCTTGACCTCTCGAATCATGGTATTCATACAGACCGTATTCGTGCTCCAAATGGACCGCGTACGGGCGAAGTTCATGGACCTTTTTGGCCACCGCTTTCCACCAATCTCGCCTGGACATATCTATGATAGGAAACACCCCTGTTCCCTGGCCGTCCGTATGGCTGATTACCAGCACTTCTTTGTCGGGATTGACCTTTTCGATGAATTCCCTTGCTTCCTCCGCGAAAGTTCCGATTCCACACAGGCGAGGTGGATAGCTCGAAATCATGACTATAGGGCGTGATTCGCTCATCGAAAATCCTTTTCTTTGTCTCCAAGTATAGTTTCGAAGTGAACCGGCAGAATTTTGCTCAAGCTAATCAGGTCTAAATACATTGTTGCCTCGACGATGGCGTAATATCCTGGCTGTCCGGCGAATTCCCCGTCCGTGGGTTATTACCCCAATCGGTCTCCTTTTTCAACTGGTAAAGATCCTGAAAGTATTCGTCAGTCGGTTGTTTAGAGAAGAAAGTATGGACAGTTGTGAAGGTTAGCCGCTTACCCAGCGCGTTCACTAACTATTTAAGACACCCTGAACCCGCGGTGGGATCTCACGTTCAAGGCTGATTTTTTGAGCGTTTAGCTCGGAAAGACCGAGCACTGCAAGAAGATAGCACACCACGGATTCCGCGCCTTGATTAGCGCTAATCCCGTTGGCATCAATCCCGTCAGCCACAGAACCGTCTGCGAAATCATAGAGCGCAGCATTGAGCCTGTTTCGGCCCAAAAACCATTCAAATGCAAGTCGGGCTAATTCAAGGTATTTATGTCCATTAGCCACCTCTGAAGCTGCGACGTACGCTTCGACCAGATAACTTGCATCTATGGGCTGTTGCCCGAAGAGAGCCTTTTCGCCTCCCTTCGGATACCAACCTTCGTTGCCGACAAGTTCGAAATAGACTCCGGTTAGCTGCTCTTTGGTAAGAAAATCAAGGGATTCCAGTGCAATGTTGAGATAGTCTTGAGTTTGCGTTACCTGGTAGGCGCGGAGCAAAGCTTCGGGTATTTTGGCGTTTCCATAAGTCATTTTATTCTCGAACCAATGCCAATCCTCACTCTTGTTTTCATGGTAGAGATGCGCCAGATCGTCGGCCAACTGGATTACAAGTCGCCTAAATTGACTCGCCCCTTCAAATCTTTTTAGAAGATGGCACATACCGATTATGGCATAGGCTTTTGCTCTTGGCGCCTCAAGTTCCGCTATTCTCGGCGCAGCTTCCGCCATCATGTTTTGGGCCAGGGCCCGTATCGCCTCTTTCGGGCCCCACCGCACAACAGTCCCGAGACCCCAAAGGACTCTGCCCAATGTATCGTCACTACCTTCGTGGTCAAGGAATCGTCGATCATAGGACATGAAATTGTGGAAATGCCCTGTTTCCGTCTGAGAATGATGCAGAAAGCTGACATAAGAGCGCATTAAAGGAAGTATCTGGTCGTCTTTCTGTTGATTATAACAAGTCATTATTGCGGCAAGTCCCCTGCCGACATCATCAGCGCTATACCCATGGTCACGATCCGGTATACCGAAGCAAGCGTGTTGCAACAGACCGACGTCGTCCGATAAAGACATCAAATGGTCTAGCTTGATCTCCGGGAGAGTAGTCAGAGGAAGCATCTTTTGCTTCCAGATTGACTTTACCTCCAGATCCTTCCGCTCGCCGAGCATTTGCAGGAACATTTCGAGGTACTGACGTCCTACCTCTCGCCACACCATTGTGCGACCGTACTCGTAAGCCGCCTTCCTCATCCTGTTCCGCCCCATGGAGTCGCCTATCAAGTCGTTCAGAGCCTTGGCCATGCCTTTCACGTCTTGGAAGTCCACCAGAACTCCTCTTGAATCAGACAGCAACTCTTCAGCGTACCAGTATGGAGTCGACACCACCGCCTTGCCCATTCCCACGGCGTAGGCGAGTGTGCCCGATGTGATCTGCTCTTTTGCCAAATACGGAGACAAATATATGTCGCAACACGAGATGTATTCGGTTAATTCTTGCAGATCAACAAATCTGTTGTGGAACACTACGTTGTCGGCTATCTTCAGGTCCCTCGCCTTTCGCTCCAAGGATAAGCGATATTGCTCACCGTGAACTCTTTTGACCTCGGGATGCGTCGCGCCAAGAACGATGTAGACGGTGTCAGGGTATTTTTCCACAACCTCAGGTAGCGCTTCCAGCGCGGTTTCTATGCCTTTGTTAGGGCTGAGCAACCCAAATGTGAGAAGCACTGTAAGTCCTTCCACATTAAACTGTTCCTTGTAGAAGTTGGAATCAACAAAAGGAACGTCATGAACACCATGATGTATTATCGATATCTTCTCTTGAGGAACGGCATAGATCTCCCGGAGCATCCTAGCTCCTCTTTGACTCATGGTGACAATCCGTTGAGAACAATTCACGACGTACTCAAAGGCTTCCCGGTAATCCTTGAGGGGATTTTCCAAAATGGTGTGCACGGTTGTGATTACTGGCTTTTTGAGATGACACAGCAGCACGGAAAGATACTTGCCGGCCGGGCCTCCGAAGATCCCGAATTCATGCTGCAAGCTCACTACCTGAGCCGACGAACCATTAAGATATTCGGCTGCGCGAGCATAATCCCGGATTACGTTTTGCCGGATCTCAAATGTAACCTCAGCAGGATAATCGTACCCTCCTGCTCGATCAGTTATGGCAACGACTCGATATGGCCGGCCACCCAATTCTTGCGCGACGGAAGTACCGAGATCATTAGAAAATGTCGCAATTCCACACTTTCGTGGGACGAAAGTCCCCACGTAAACTACATCGAGATCCGATACCAATACAGGATTTTCGAGTTGGCCTCTTGTCATGCCCGCGCCTGCGTACCTTGATCGTTCGCTTGGAAGCCCCCTGCGTCAATGACCCAAATCATTAATTAAAGTGATCCTGGTGGGCATCATAATCGATTAACATTTTGTGAACATTGAGCACAGTTTGTCAAGCCCTGGAGACGGCTGCGCCTTGTAAACTCTTCCCTACCCCCGGCAAAAGCCGGTGAAGTGGTTAATCTAGGTGAGGCCAAGGCATCTTATTCAGTGAACTCCGTGGCGCGCATGGCCACAGGTTCAAGGCGCCGCTCCCATTCGCGCTGCGCTAGAGGATTGCGTTCGGGAAACCTCCTCGCACATAATGGCTTCGATACCCCCGAACCGGTGTATGCGCACGGCCTTCATCATTTGCGTAGATGTGCGCCCATGCGTTACAGGAATTTCGTTCATGACCAAGCTACCATCCTAAGCGTCAGTGGTTCTACCGGCTACCTTTGGTTGAACCTACGGGACATGCCATCCATTACCGGTGGAAGGCCCCAGGATACTGAGTTAAGAGCTGTTCAGACTTTTGCCGTTCGAATTTGATAACTACTCTTTTAGTCTCCGGGTCCAGGATACGAGACTCTCCAACAGTTCCTTGATCTTCTGTCGCGTTTTCTCATCTGTGACGTTGCCGTCTTTGTCAATCTTATCCTGGGCAAACGGGACCATGACCTCCGGCTGATTCAACGCAAAACAAGTCAAATATACAAAACATTGACGTAAATGGCACTGGGCTCGGGCAGTCCCAGCCATGCCTATTGAGGCCCCCATGATGGCTACCGGCTTATGTTCAAACGCATTGTCTCCGAAGGGTCTGGAAGCACAATCGATGGCGTTCTTCAGGACGCCTGGTATCGAGTAGTTGTACTCCGGTGTGGCAATGAGAATGGCGTCGGCAGCTCTAATTCTTGCTTTGAACTCCCTGACTTTTTCCGCGGGCTGGTTTTCCAAGTCCTGGTTAAACAGAGGCATCCCGTCGAGATCGAAAATCTCTAGTTTTGCATCGCTTGGAACAAGGTCCTGGGCAGCTCGTAAGAGAGACCTGTTGTAGGAAGCCTTTCTCAAACTTCCGGCAAACCCGAGAATCGACAGTTGCGAAATCACGATTTTCTCCTCCCCTGTTAGAGTTGTCGGCTTCGGAATAAGTTTTGTGCACCAAGGTTCTTTCCGCCAAACAATCCGACAATCTGCTGTAATTACAAATTAATATTCGAAATCGGGCTCCGGAATGTTTGAGGGACAGAGCGCTAGGCGCCGGGCAGATCCCCTTTAGACGGCAATAGAAGGCAATTCCGGCAGTTGCTCTCCGTGACCGCGCAGCAACACAAAGAGCGGTTTCTTCCGTTCGCGCCAAAACTCAATGGAGTCTCTCAGGATTTCCAGCGCTGTTTTAAACTGATCGGGCGCATGCTTGGCAAAAGCCTCGAAATTATCATAGAGAATCAAGTAACCGTCAGTCTTGTGCCACGACATGTCGGTGAGACAATCTTCAAAGGCGTCCCAATTATTTCCGAAATAGTCCGGGAAGGACAGGACAGCGGAAGCATGGTTTAAGAATTCTTCTTTGTCGGCGATCTCCGCTCCATCCAGAAAGAAAAAAGTATAGTTATGGTGTTTGGCGAGTTCTTCGAGGTCTTTGATTGGCGTGTCATCTGCCACCCGAAAGACACCGCACGCTCGAAAATCGGACAGAATATCGGACAATCTTTTCACACATCACTCCTTGATTAGCCTAAAAGTATTGTAGTGATCGTCAGTATAATAGAATTCTCCATTCGCTCCCGCGATGATTCGACGAGCGCCTCGATAGCGTCTTCCCGGTGTCTTAACCGTGTACTCCTTGTAATACCCTCTCATGCGGGCGGGCAGGCGACCCTCCCGATTGTTGAAAATTGTTCCATCTTTGGGGTATGGGAATGGTCCGCCATGTTTGATCAGCTTCAGTGTCGCTGTGGCTTCCGGGGGCAGCTCGCCTACGGCAATGGTCCTTATGCTCCGGATTTTGCTTTGAGTGGCCAAGTCTGACGAGCGCGCCGCTAATTCTATAGGAAGCTCGGCTTGAACTTGAACGAAAGTCGCGAAACCGATCAACAACGCAAGTGGAAGACCGATTCCCAATTTGCGATAAATCAACATGCTTGCACCGATCCTCACAAGTCCCGTAACGTTTGTCCACCAGGCGCCGGAACCGGAATTCCAGCCCGGACTAAGGTTTCAATTTGTTCTCTATGTATTCCTTGAGCGCGCTCGCGTTATTCAGTTTGGTCTCCTTAGAAGAGAATAGGAAAGTAACTTTCCCCTTTCTTGCCAACTCGACAAGCTCACTCACTGTTTCAGGGCACCGGTCCAATTCCTCAAAATAACGTCTTCGAAATTCAGTCCATTTTTCCGGATCGTGGTTATACCATTTCCGAAGTTCTGTTGTCGGCGCAATTTCTTTGACCCAGCGATCAATGCGTGCATCTTCCTTTTTTAGGCCCCTTGGCCACAATTGATCTACCAATACCCTGTACCCGTCTTCATTGGACGGATTCTCATAAATTCTTTTTGTATAGATCGCCATGGCTTCTCTCCAGGAAGACACTTGCTTCGCAATCCGGTCATAAAGCCGGCCGAGTAACTTGCGCGGCAAATTATGCGCGGCACATCTTGTAAATCGTATCACATGTGTCGGCATATAAGGTATTAATCCAATGCTCCCCTGCTGTGCCGCGAGTGAGGGGCAAACCACATTCCGGGCATAATTTGATTTTCTCAAGTCGTCTAAGTACTCGATGCACTGTGGCCACTAAAGTCGCGTGGCTCCACATGAGAGGTGAAACGGAGAGGGGAAATCCTGTCAACGGATGAACCTGTTCCGGTAACACACCTGATGGAAGAGCATGTTCCGCGGCCCATTCCAGCAACTTGACGGCCTCGTCGATTGCTGTCTCATCCTCTGCATTTTCCGCGAGAAAGTCGGCCATCCATAGGGTACAAATGAACCAAGGATTGCCGGGGACATCCCCATTCACGCGGTGATAGTTATCGCCCTCATAACGAGCCATTCCCCCGACTGGGGTATTCACCCACAGTTTCTTGCGGAGGTCGGACATTGTTGAGCTTATTCTCGGGTCATCTGCCGCATAGAGCCCGAATGCAAAAAGACCCCATGCGCTTGCGTCGGATGTCTGATCAATCGTCATTTCGCCACTATTGCTACGATAAATCATACGGCAGAAGCGGTTCAGCTCTTCTCGCCACAGATGAACCGAGGCGGCGTCTCGAATCTCCGCAGCCACCTTCATGTAATAGTCCGCCCTGTCCTCCTCGCCGAAGGCCCTGCAAAACAGAGAAGCAGCAGTAATTCCTCCGAAAACCGCGCCCACTGTGAAGCTGAGTATGCCTCGGCGTTCTTCCCACAGATCGTATGAAGGCGCCGGCAGACCAGTTTCGGCGTCTCTGTACTCACACATGAAATCGGCTGCCCTTTTGATGAGAGCTTTGTACAGCGGCTTTATGAATTCCACGTCGCGATGCAAAACGAAATGATGCCATATTGCCCAAATTACCAAGGCCGTTTCATCTTCCTGAATAGGCAATTGGGCCTGCCCTCCGCTCAACCAGGGATGCCACGACGACGCTAGAGTGCCGTCCGGGTTGTACTTGTGAAGGAAATAACCCCCTTCTTCAATGATGTCTGCTACGAACTGGTAGAATTTTTGGGATAACGGCGCATGTCCCGCCTGATCCAGAGCATTGGCGGCCAAAGCGCCGTCTCTGGGCCAAACGTAAGAATATGTGTCTCGATTGAAACGGATCACGTCCGAATCATTGGCCGCTATGATGCCGCCCTGCCAATCGATCTGTGTCCTCAAGATAAGAAGGCTACGGCTATAGAGGCTGGCGACCTTGGCAGGCAACAGTTCCAGGCTCGGGTCTTCCTTTCGTATCCAGAGACGCCAGTAATCCGAAGTGCGAGAAATCATGACTTCAGCTCGTTTGCTTTTGACGGTGGCGTCAATTTGGCGGACTTCGTCCCAGCTTTTGCCTGCCGAGAGCCAGAAATAAGCTTTTCCACGAGACAGGCCTTCAAGCTCCATACTGAGCGAAACAACGGAATCCACAGCTCCCTGGGCAATAGGGTTCCCTGAAAGGACCCCGTCTTCGGCATCGCGGAATGTCCCTTCCAGGCTGCCGATCTCTTTTTGTCCGACGGCAAAGCTCGCCAAACCCTCCGCCTGCTCGGTTCTGCCGTTCACCAAGAAATATACGTCATCTTTGTAATGAACTACGCCGCCTGTTTTCGGATCGAATGCCCCTGTGTCGCCTACGCTGTTACCTGAAATGTCGAAGTCATTAGTGAAAAATAGTCTGATTTCCCTCTTCCTTGGTTCCATGTTTTCAACTGTTATCTCCCGAAGAAAAACGTTCTCATGGAAATCAACAGCGTCATGGCACGAAAGCAGGAGAGCGAGGTCTCGATTGTAAAGATTAACCTCCGTCACGAGCGTGTCTGAAACGTACCTCAGATCGATTTCCCATCCCTTTCCTATCCAGGAAAATTTACCGTCGACCCACACCCCGGTGCGCGAGTAATTGCCACTGAGATGATTCTCTTTTCCTATATGGGGAAAATATAAGTCACGAATGCAGTAGTCCGGATCGAAACAGACAAGAAGTTTTCCGTTGGCCACCGGTATGTCTCTCGGCATGTCCTCCTCCCGACTTCATTCCCAAGGTCAAGCGCGGAGTATGTGACGCGCCGCGCCAACGGACAAACAATGTTGGAAACTTGCGCGTCTCGTCCTGAACGGGACGGACGAGAAAGGCAAGAAAGCGGCTACTGCTTCGGTTCGATCGGAAGACCGGCCTTCTTCCATTCCAGCCAGCCTCCTTTAAGGGCATAGACTTTCTTGTAGCCTCTTTGCAGAAATTGCGCCGCCACACGGGCGGACGTGCCTTCATCAGGTCAGGCGCAATAAAATATCAGAGTCTTGTTCTTGGAATACTTGTCAGCCCAAGCGGATATCTTGGACGGGTCTTCCTTGATAGCTCCTTTAATTTTTGAATCCGATGCGTCCCAATCCTTTGGCTGTCGAACGTCGATAATAATAGTGTCAGAGCTTCCCAACATTGATTTCGCTTGTTCTTGCGTCATTCTGGGCACATCCTTAGGCGACGAGGCCTCCGCCGTTGCGCCAAGGCCGACAGGCGCTAGTATCCCCAGAACAATGAACATTGATATTGATTTAATCATGCGTCGCCCCCCAATGCGATTGGCTTTCATTCAAGCTTTTGAAATTAAAACGCTGATCAGATGAGTTGGGAACCCCTCGTTGGTCATGCTTTAAACGACAACAAAGAGATCAGGAAAGTTCCGCAAGGGGTCATTTAGCACAAATGTCGACCTAACCATGCGAAGTCTAATTTCCTGCCCGGCTCGGTGAATCCCCCATTAGAACTACGCGGCTTGAAGGCTAGACCAAGTTGATCTTGGAACGTCATCTGCGTTTTTGCCCACCAGCCAAGAAAATGGTGACGCAAGCGGTCACGCCTTCGTTATCCTCTCTTCTCCGCAACCCATTCGTCCAAGCGTCCATGGCCCGGGAATTTTCTTCATTGGCGCCCTTTGCCTTCTCAACAGTCGCATAGATGTCATAGACAATATCTGCAGCTTCAATACCATCAGCCAACAAAATGAGTCCTTCAGCCCACGTATTTTCAAGTCCTTCAGCCCGAATTCTCCTCAGAAGTTGACGGCCAATATGTGGGTTTCTAAAACCAGTCTTCCACGTTTGGACGACAATATCCGTTGTCTCAAGGTTGTCAGCGTCTATTACGAATGTCGACCAGTCCGGTTCCGCGCAGGCCAGCCATCCACCCGGTTTCAGAACCCGAACCATCTCTGAGATAACTTTTTGCGGATCTTGAACGTGTTGAAGGGTTCGATCCACCCTAATGCCATCCACAGAATTGGCGGGAATCTCCAAGTTATGAACGTCGCCCGGTTTAAAAGAGACGCCTTCATTGTCACTGAACGCTCTTCTTGCGGCGTTCAACAGGCTTTCACTAATATCTATACCCAGACTGGACCCTCCCGGGCAAACCACATTAGCCAACTTCTCAACATCGAAGCCGAGACCGCAACCCAAATCCACCGCCGAGTCTCCCTGCTTCAATTTGAGCCTTTCAATACTGATCTCTTTGTAAGCTCTAGCTGACGCGAGTCCTTCCACAAATCTTAAGCATGCTTCCAACTTTCCAATATCGCTATTGTTATCAACATCTCTGAAGCCATTAGCCAGGTAACTCTCCTGTCCTGTCATGCGCGCCTCTTGTTGGTGGTCGGCGACGGGGCGCCGAATTGTGCCAATGCCCCACAACAATCGTGTAATTTTCTAAGCAGGTCAAGGGTTGCTTCGGCCACCAACTGACTCTTCAATTCCTGGCGGCCAAACACTGTCATTCCTGCTGGAACGAAGCAATCTCTTGGCTTGGGGATTGCTTCGGCGCTCCACTGCTCGCAACGACCCACGCTCGCGTAACTGAGGGAACACACGTAACCATTCAGTTACGCGCGGCTGGGGATAGAACACACTACCATTTGGCTTGACTTGGTCTGAGAGGTTTAGCTAGAGTCTAACCGGGGGTGTTGGGTTTACTGAAATCTGCGTTCATTTGGTGTTGTTTCGGCGTTCAGCCGCCTGCGAGCATAGTAGGGGTATGGCGTGTCGTTGCAGAGGGCTCCGTTATTCCTGAGTCTCATTACAATCTTCTTGGTCTTAACGTTAGGCCAGTCCGGGTTTTCTCAAGTTCTTGGTTATCCCCCCCGGCTCAGTAATTCATTCGGTTTTCCCCGATTTGATGACAGGGATCCAGGGGGAAGAATTGCCGGATCTGAAATCATCCCCCTTTCCTCCGCCATGTTTCCGAGCTTATTCTCGCGGGTCCCAGGTCTCAAGGCTGGTTTTGCTTACAGCTTCGGCCGGAATGTGCGCCATGGGCGGGGCATTATCGATTATCTCCTCCCCGTAGACATCGCTCCGGCAACCACCCTGTTCGGTGAGTTCCACGGCGAATTTCAGGATTTTTGGAAGAAACCCGCCAGCAGGATAGTCCGTGCGCCTTCTGTAGGGGTCCCCGGATTGATAGACTCGCCGATATCCACGGAGCAGCGCTACGATCTGTCTGTGGGGGGTGGGCTGCGCCAGGGCATACTTGCAGATTCTATTTTCGGCGTGAACGCTTTCTTCGATACGACCAGGGTGGATAATCGCTGGCACTCTTCCGGCGGGTTCGGCTTGGAGGTGTTATCCCGCTTGCCCGGCGATGGCCTTTTAGACGTCAATTTCAATTACTACGGCAATCTCTTCTCCCGCACCAGCTTCGTCAATGCCTTTCGCTACGGGAGGGGCAACTTCGACCTCGAGGCCGGCTACTCGCAGCCGCTCTTCAACCAGGCTTTGGATCTGCGCCTCAACGCAGTGGGATACCAGTTCGATGTGGGTGAGAAGGTCTATGGGTGGCGAACCGGAGTTGACGCCGCCACCCGCAATGGCATGTTCCGTGTCACTTATGAGTATACCAGCGACAGGATCAATGCGCCATATCATACCATTGCCGGATATGTAAATCTGGGGCTGCGGTTGGAAAACCTGCTCGGGGGAGAATCCCCGTTCACCATGCCCGAGCCGATCTTTGCCAGCCCTCGTAACCTGAGCAGCATTTTCCACGAGCAAGTCAAGAGGCGTTGGGTTCAGCCTACACAGATAGTTAAGCGGAGAACTATTCCGCCTCTTCCTCCTCCTCCTCCGCCACCAACGCCGACCATCATATTCCTGGATGTGACGGATAAGGGCGGAACCGGAAATATTTCAGTAGCTAACAAAAACATAGGGGCTGCGACTTTTGACGTAGTCGTAACTGGTGGTTTCATAGAAAATATAGCCTTGGCTTATAGGTTCAGGATGTCCGATGGATCGACCCAGCAAGTGAGCGCTACGGTCGCAACCACAAGCGATCCGGATGGGATCGTGTTTTACAGCGCTTGGGGGGGGGGCGGGCGAGATCACAGTTGGTCCAGCCCCGATGGATAACCCGGCTGGTTCATCGACAGACCTGACATTCGGCCAAGATCATCTGATCTATATTTTCTGGGATATGTGGGGCGACCATACTTCCACGATAACTATTACCATCAGCGTGCCCAGCAGGCCGGATATCGCGCCCCTTGTAATTAACTGCCGCGTCCTCGACGACTCTCCGTTCTAGCTGCCCACACAGTCAACGATGTTGTGAGGCTCAATCGAGTCGCGCCAGTGTTCCCGCAAAGCTGCAAACGCATGAATCTTGCGCTCAGCACGGATCGTATCTTCATGCAGGGTCTCGGGAATCCTTGTTCTTATCATGACGCCAAAAAAAGTGACGACCAGTCCCAGGAGGAAAGGAATTCGCCAATCCCAGGCAGAGAGGGCATCGTCGCCTACAAGAGACCGTACCAACCACACGGCCATGGTTGAGAGAAGAATCCCCATCATAGTACCGGTGGTGGCCAGGCTGCTCAAGAGACCTCGACGCCCGTGAGGGGAAACCTCGGAAGCATATGCCATAGATCCCGTGTACTCTCCGCCGACGGAGAAACCCTGAGCCTGGCGCATGATTACAAGCAAAGCAGGCGCGACGTTCCCGATACTTGGTGTGTGGGCAGGAAACCTATGGCGCAGCTTGAGGCACCCAAAATGGAAATGGAAATTCAACTAGGTATAGACCTACTCAAATTTTGCGGGGTGCTAGGCCTTTCAATTGGGTAGCCAAATCAAGTGAACTCGATGATGCGTTAGATGATTCAAGGAATACCCAGAGAGGTCCGTTAGATGAAGAGGAACGGGCCACAAGAATGAGAGATTTGCTCGGCCTTGCCGATTGTGCTGAAGACTACCTAGTACTTATAATATTCCCAGATGACATTTCCGTTGCCAGGCTAGCAAAACCGACCGTGCTGGAAGGAGTTATCGGTCCGTTTCGCCCTCGTGACGCTAGCGTTTTGGGGCAAGACAGTTGATCTCTCGCAGGCCCCGTTCATTGTAGATGGAATAGACGAGGCCGTCTGCTGCCCTGTGCGATTCACAGAAGGATTTGGGATCGAAGGCATCCTGGCGAAACCTAAGCCGGTTAATGACAGACTAAATGAGATGTATCAACACTGGTAATTTCGGGTACCGTGAATGACAGAGAAACCTGAAGCCAACAACAAATTTACAACAGGCGACTCCTCATTCTCGGACCGCCCTCTTGACGTGTGGTCGGAGCAAAGAAAATTCGTTCTGCGGTTATCTGGCCCAGACTTGAAAAAGTGGCTCGAATTTCTTTTTGAAAGGAAACCATTCCCGCTAATTCTTGGGGAAACGGAACCATGTGTTTTCGCCCTGCACATCTTTGGGTCGGCTCCAATGGATTTTCAGCAAAAAGTTCGAGATGCTATCACTGAATTAGTTCAATCGTATCACCCAGCACATCATTCCCTTCATTACCTTGGCAACCTGATCCATGTCTGCACCCAGGTAAGAATTCCTGCAGCGCATGATGTGTTCATGAAACTCATATATACCCGCGCATTCGAAATGCGGTACTCGTCCGACTACCAGGAAGCATCCGGCGAGGACCTGCAAGCGAATCTTATTGCTGGTGCTGCTGCATTACGACCTCATGATGATAGACGCATAGTCCTGTGGTGCCAGCGTATGCTGGACGACGATTACCCGGTGCAGTATGCTGAGCTGGCATTTCAAGTCTTGTGGGAATTGGATCCAGATGATGCAAATAGATATTTCGGTAAGCTTGTTCAACGACTCACTGGACTTCCTAAAGTGGAAAGATTGGGCGTAATTAGCCGACAATGTAGGCAAATCAGCGAACGGTATGGTGAGGGCAAGATCTTCTTAGGGGAAGAGGTGGACAGGCTGCTGGAGAGCTGCCGCGAAAAACCTCCTGGCAGTAAGGTTCTCCGAAGGTCTAGACTTAGCCTTTACGCCACCTTGCTGGACTTTAGGTCCGAAGACATCCGAAAGCGTTGCGAGGAAGATATTCAGGCTCCCGATACGCGGTCAGACGGGACTTACCCTCTGATCCGCAGGGTACTTACTAACAGGCTCAGAGATTATTACGGATTATCGTCTCTGAAACAGATATACGGACTTAGCACCATTGATGATGCAATAGACTTGTATCAGGCCGAGGTCACATGGATTAGTGAATTGAGAAAAAATATTCAAAACGACCCAGGACTGTATCATACTGAGCTAAAATTGATTGAACTAGCAGTCGTCGGGATACGTGAGCGGAAGAAACTCGGAATAAGAAGATGCCAGGACCTCCCTGACCTATTTGAGCCAGCGATTACTCGGAACCAGGTATTTGGTAAGACAGCGATCTGAATAAAAGGAAGCTAGCATTCAGATATGGCGGGCGCAAAACAAATTCAGATTAAAGATCTGCAGAACTGGCTCGATTCTCTGCGCGTCGCCGAGGGCATACTCCGAATTCGGCTGGCCGGTAAAAAATGCGATCTAGCAGTTGATTATTGGGTGCTTCACAGCTACGCTTTTCCCTCACACCGGGATATCTTGTCTGCAGAAGAGAGCGTGCAGGATAGACTGTATCAGAATTATCTACGATGCAGCTTGATTCTCAACTGGTTGACTGAGTACTGGCACCAGCCGGTGATCCTGTTGCCTCCTCATCAGGTTGAGCTTCGCCGGGAGATGGATGACAGAAGCCAGGAGGCAATCGCTCCATTAGTAGATGCCAAGGCTGTCGAAGAAGCAATGAAAACGCTTCTTCAAGAATTTGATGAAACAATCGCCAATCAGGGAAAAAGACGAAATTGGAAGCCTTCAATTGATGATGTGCAAAACTGGCCAGACGAAGTCAGTTCAGATTTCTTGGACTATCTCGAAAAACAGCACCGTATCCTGCATCTGGCAATCACCTTGGGTACTCGACAAGCCGCCCAGAAACTGAGAAGACTATTAGAAGCAGAAGAAAAAGGAGGGAAACCTTCTAGGATCGACTTACTCACTGACGATAAGGACAGCCGTTGCAATCTAGTTAAGGAATACCGGGATGAGATTGAGAGGACTGCGATTACGCGCTGGGAACCTATTCTGAGGGAGCGGCCAACACGAGGGATAAAGCTCGTTGGGAATCGTCTTGACTCGATTGCATTGGAATTGGTTCGTTTCCTGAATTCAAAGGAAAACCCAGACGGAAACGCAATATTATTGATCTCTGGAGCCGAGAGCTTTTTTGGTACCCTCGAAAAGATGCCGCCCAATGAAACTCAGGTGACCGTTGCACTGCCCGACGCACCAGAACAACCTGTAACTTTTCCCTATGTCGTTCGACCGGATTTTTTCTCATTTTGCATTTCTCATGCCGTATCGGATCAGGGTCAGCTCATGCCTGATAGTGAGACAGTGGAGAAGTTGGCTAAATCCAAGATGGGACTTGAAATAGCCTTGAAGACTTTCAGCGATAAGAATATTGGTAAGCTCCTGGATAAAGAAGGAGTTCTTGAAGGGTTGGACAAAATTCTCGAGGACGCACGCACTCAGAGCGTAGACCGCAAGGCATTCAGTGAACAAAAGTATCTTATCACAAACTTGATGCGTCAAAGTCGCGCTACTTTTTTGTATTCCAGCGGAATCGGCGAGCAGGTTCCACGGTCTCTTCAGAAAAGCGCTCAGGCCGCCATAGCCGACCTTGCGATAGCCAAGAAAGCAATACGGGAGAGATATTCGGCTTTTCTGGCAAGCGCCAAGAATGCGAACTTAGCGGAACTAATCAGCGAGTTCGTGCGACAGGCTCAGGATAACTATGACCAAGTTTATCGGTATAGCCCCCTTTCCACCTTTCTGGCAGTGGCACCGCAGTCTTTGAATTACGGGTTTTTGTACCGCGACACCAGTGTTCAGGAGTTTGCGGAAACAATCTTCATGTCTATCCGGAAGCGCAGGTCGTCCCCTGAACAGATGGAGGCCAAGCTGTCGGAGGCATTGTTAAAGGTTGACGAGATGGCTCAGAAAGGGGATGCGGCGGCCTATTTGCTCCTGGCTCATATCAAGACCAAACTGGATTACAACCTGTATGACGAAGCGGCTCTCGAGGATTTAGATCTCGGCCTTGAAATGCTAGATGCGAGAAAAGATCCAGGTCATCATTTTGATTTTGTCGGAAATATAGCCAATTATCACCTGGGAAATCTCGATCAGGCTATTAAGAACGCTGTTCGGATTGCTGGCCAAATGCGGGGACAGAGTCCACGTTTTCACCTTCAAGCAGGTTTCTTCTACTGGCGTAGGTACCAGCTAGATCCGGAAAAAAATCGGAAAGATCTAATAGAGGCTATCAAGTTTACCAAGGATGCAGAGGAATTGTCCGGCGATGACAAAGGATCGCGTGCCCTTGCTTGGGCAAATCTGGCTCGGGCCTATTCGGAGCAGGCAATACTAGATGAAGCAAGAGGAGAAGACGCCAAGGGACAATGGGATGTGGCGATAAAGACGTTAGAGAAATCCCACCGACTTTTGTCCAAAGCGGAATGGCCTGCGTGCGTAGTATTCGCAACGGCTTTTATCTGGTATGAGTTTTTGCGTCGCGAGTATGCCCCTGATAGAGTCACCGCTTCAGAGGCCGAAAAAGGATTGCAGGAGATCGGGCAAAAACTGGACAAGCACCTTTTTGCGCTTGAGGAAAATTCCAGATGGCAAAGGAGCCAAGTTAGACGGGAGTATACTAGATTGATACGGCATATTGATAGGCTCCGAAGGGCGCTGGCGCGAAAAAAATACAGCTCCGCCATCAAACCCGATCATTCTATTCAAGGAGCGAAGGCTGAGCAGAAATGGCAAAATGATGGAACCTAGCAGAGAACTGAACTGATGCTTCGTATGGGAGCGGAACGGATGGAAGCAGTCGCAGCTCGTTTACAACACGACTCGCGAAAACAAAAGCTGATTGCAGAAACCGATCAGCATAACGGAAGTGAAGAATGACGAGCCCATGGGCCTACCATATAAAATAATAGTATCCTCATTCAATTCGACCTCACAGCGCGCTTCACGAGCGCTTTCGCGATTTCTACCTTGTAGTGATTCATTTTGAGCGGCTTCGCGCCTGCAAGCGCAAGTTTAGCCGCTTCCTCCGCAATGCCCTCATCAAGGGTCCGCCCTTTAATCGCTTCTTCCGCGTTTCGTGCTCTCACAGGCTCGGGAGCCACGGCTCCAAGCACAATGCGTGCGTCTTTGCACACCCCGTTGTCAAGTGTCAGAACTGATGCCACACTCACGATCGCGAAGTCGACTGGTTTTCTGAGAGTGAATTTTTGGTGCGTCTGTCTTGCGCCGTCCGGTGGCTTCGGTATCTGAATCTCTTTTATTAGCTCCTCCGCTTGGAGGACCGTCGAACTCATCGCGGTGGCCTTGAAGAAGAGTTCCGCAGGGAGACTCCGCTTTGTGGTGACGATCCGAGCGTCCAGGGCGAGGAGCGCGATGGCTATGTCCGACGGACTTACCGCGAAGCAACCCTTCCGAACGCTGCTGAGATAGGATGGGATGTTGGCGCACGCGCCGCTATCGCTTGCATAAGGGGGTTCCGTGATACCGGCGGCGCCAAATATGGAATGGTACCGGTTGTCGCCGGCCAAAGCGCTACAAAACTTTCCGCCTTTACGTAGACAGACGATGGGTCCGCCTATTTGGCGAGGGTACCGGTAAAACCAGCAGCGTACGTCCTGGGCCAAGTTGCCGCCAATAGTAGCCATGTTACGGACAAGAGGCGTGGCTACAGAATGCGCTGCATCTGTAAGCAGTTTGTAATCCTCCTTCACCACCGGGGATTTGACGATATCGGCCAGTGTCGTCAGAGCGCCTATTCTAAGCCCTTTCTTATCGTTGCTGATGTAGTCAAGGTCTTCAATAGTCTTTATGTTGATCAGCGCGCCCGGGTATTCAGAAAGAACTTCGTCCTTCAAAGCCCCCAAAAGATCGGTCCCTCCTGCAATTATCTTTGCTTTTCCTTCATAATTGTTTAGGAGTTTAACCGCTCCTCTAATCGAACGCGCATTATGATGCTCAAACGGTCTCATTTGGCGACTCCTCTATCTACATGGCTATCTTGCCCAACGCCTTCAGCACTCTATTGGGAGTGACCGGATACTCATGGAGCCAGCAACCCACGGCGTTCGAAACAGCCATAAGCACAGCCGAAGGCCCAGGGGACGTAGCGATTTCTCCGACACCGACTGCATGATACCGATGGGTGGGGATGGGCGACTCTAGCGCCACATGCTCGATTTCAGGCAGTTCGGCAAACGTCCGCCACTTGTAGTCGATCAAGTTCGCATTGAGTATGTGCCCTGAGGAAGGATTAAGAATTGTTTCTTCGAAGATGGCGCTGTCGATGCCCGCAGAACCGATACACCCGTTGAGCTGGCCTTCGAGACCTTGCGGGTCTATAATTTGACCCACGTCAGTGGCAAGGACCACCCGCAGCAAGATCACCTTGCCGGTCTCCGTATCGACTTCGACCTCCACAAAGCTCATCATGCAATTGCACAATGTGAAATCCGGCTCGAAACGCCCGTGTCCTGTTATAGTCCTGTCGAATCCCATGGCCCTCCATTTTAGGTTCCTCTCCGGCTGACTTTTCACGAAGACAACCCCGTCTGCTGTCTCCAGGTCTTGAGAGCCCACACCCAGTTTTGGGGCGACAAGCTCGAAGAGCCTTCGCTTGGCATCTTCTGCCGCGTTGATGACGGCGCTCCCGATGGCATAGGTCCCTCTGGAACCAACCGGTCCGAACTCGAAGGGCGTCACCAGTGTGTCGGCAGGGGTCATGGAGATCCGGTCAGGTGATATCTGAAGCGCCTCTGCTGCCATCCTGGCATAATTGCTCTTCTGGCCGGTCCCGTGTTCTGCGGCGCATAGAAAGATCGTGGCAGAGCCGTTCGGATCGAGCTGAACATAAGCCTCCGCCGCGTCTTCGCCCACATCGGCGTTTCCGTGGACACCCACACCGATTCCTCGCCGCCTTGCGCCGCTGACAGCTGTTGGTTTGAGCCAGCCCTTCCATTTCTCCTTCCAGCCGAATTGTTTGGCGCCCTTGTCCATAGCTACGGAATAGTCGATGCCCCGATAATCATACCAGTTACCGTCACGCCAGAAGTATCCTCCACCGGGCTTGACGAAATTCTTCTTGAGCACGTCGAACGGATCAAGGTCTGCCTTTTCCATGGCGAGACATAGAAGAGGTATGAATGAGCACTTCAATTCCTGGCCACCGAAGCCCCTTGTGATGCCGGAGGCATTTCGGTTTGTGACCACAACTATGTTCTTCAGGTCCCAATTGGGGCACTGGGCCATGATCATCAGCTCGCCTGATCCCACAGCGACCTGGGATTGCGTAGTAAAAGAATAATAACCTGAGTCAACATGCCATGTGCCCTGGATGGCCGTTATTGAGCCGTCTCTTTTCATACCTACTTTCGCACGGATTCGGGAGCCAATCCTGAGAACGAATGAAGACATGTGCTCTTCCTTTGTGAACATGACCTTCACCGGTCTCCCTGTGGCTCTGCTCAAGAGGGCTGCATAAGCTTGAACCTGCCAACACATGATCTTTGTCCCGAAACTCCCTCCCACATGATGTCCGATGCACCTTATTTCCACCTGTCTGTTGAAGACATGAAAGAGGCTTCCTTTGTCCATGTACGGAGCCTGGCTGGCGCCCCAAACCGTGACCTTGTTCGGTTCTTCCCACATAGCCACAGCTCCCACCGATTCAGCGGGAAGAGCGTTGGGGATGTTCTCGTATCCGAAAGTACCTTCAGCGACGACGTCTGCCTCGGCAAAACCTTTTTCCACATCTCCCATCACTACTCCTTTTAAGCAGTTGGGGCCGAAAGCGATCGTGCCGCCGGGAAGGATATTGTCCGGATGTTCATCGTAAATAAGAGGAGCGTTGGGTTTGAGGGCAGAATCTATATCAAAGACCGCCGGGAGGATCTTGTAATCCACCTCAATAAGATCCAGAGCCTCTTCCGCTATTGCTTCGGTAGTGGCGGCGACTAGGGCTACAGCGTCTCCCACGTACCTGACTTTCTTGTCAAGGACAGGCACATTCCGGGGTGTGCCCCCTTTCCAACCTGGATTATCCTCCCAGGTGAGGACCGCTCTTACGCCCGGCAGCGCTTCAGCCTTGCTCTTGTCAATTCTTTTGATAAGCGCATGGGCGTGAGGGCTTCTCAGTGCCTTTCCGTGGAGCAGGTTCTGAAATTTCAAATCATCAAGGTATAGGGCGGCCCCTGTGACTATCTCCGCAGCGTCCCTGCGCGGAATTGGTTTCCCAATGTATCTGTAACTGTCCCCCATGCTTACTTCCCTTTCTCGACGACCGACATGACAGCCCTGATGACCTGGTAATGGCTTATGCACCTGCAGAAATTGCCGGAAAGAGCTTCTTTGATTTCTCCTTCCGTGGGGCGCGGGTTTTCGTTCAGGAACGCCCTGGCGGTCATGATCATTCCCGGCGTGCAAAAGCCGCACTGAAACGCAGTGTGGTCTATAAACGCTTGTTGAAGTGAATCGAGAGCGCCTGTTTTCGTATCCTTCAGCCCTTCGATTGTCGTTATTGTTTTTCCGTCGCACTCAATCGTTAGGACCTTACAGGACAGGACGGCCCTCCCATCCATGATGACCGCGCAGCATCCGCATGCGCCTTGGTCGCAAGAAACTTTGGTCCCGGTAAGACCGAGTCTCTCCCTGAGGGTCCATGACAACGTATGCGTCGGGGAGATCTCGCCGGATTCGCTTCCGATATTGAACTGGTAGTACTGTCCGTTCACGGTTAAGCCGACACGGCGGGTCTTTGGCGCCTTGCGAGTATCACGATTTGGATTGGCTACTGTCATTTCTATCTCTCTATCTGCAACTAAATTTTTCTTTGTTTCCCTTGGCGGTATTTCTCTCGGAGTTCCCTCTTCAGGATCTTTCCCTGAGGGTTTTTGGGCAGGGACTCCACAAATTCGACTGACTTTGGAGCCTTGTAGGAGGCAAGATGTTCCTTGCAGAACTTTATGATCTGATCCGGGCTTGTCTCCAGCCCTTCCTTCAACGTAATGACCGCGTGGACTCGTTCCACCCATTTGTCATCCGGCGCGCCTATGACCGCGGCTTCCAAGACTGCGGGATGGCGGTAGAGAACCTCCTCAACTTCTCGCGGGTACACGTTCTCGCCGCCGGTGATAATCATGTCTTTCTTTCTATCAACGATGTAGATAAAGCCTTTTTCGTCGTAATGCGCCATATCTCCAGTATGCAGCCATCCATCGACTATCGTGTCACAGGTTTCTTGGGGCATCTTCCAGTATTCGGTCATGAGCGCTTTACTCCGGACGACGATTTCTCCGATCACGCCCGGCTGCACGTCGTTGTCTCTATCGTCGACGACCCGAGCGTGCACGCCCAGGCAGGGCTGACCACAAGACGCCAACACCCTTTGCTCTTCCGGCGAGCTGTCGAGAACTGGGTGCGACTCTTTTGACAGAATTGTGATGTCCGGACCGGATTCAGATTGGCCGTACCCCTGAGCAAAGACCTCGCCGAAAGTCGCAATGCCTCTTCGGAGCAATTCGGTCGGCATGGGGGAGGCCGCATACCACATCCTCTCAAGACTGGAGAGATTGTATCGGCCTATATCCGGGCTGGCCAGCATGCTCGATAGATGAGTCGGCACGATATCGATGTCCGTCGCCCTTTCGTCCTGAATTGTCTGGAAAGTAGCGTGAGGGTCGAAGGAACTCCTGGACGTAATCACATTACTCGCCGATACGCAAAAGAATGCCCAAAAATGGGACCAGCCCCCGATATGAAAGAGAGGCAGGATCGTCAAGTGCCTGTTTTCGGGTCTCAACCCGGCTTGAAGAGCTTTGGTCTTGGCTTCCCGGAGCTTGCTTGCATGAGTGTAGACCGCTCCGCGGGGGGTCCCGGTGGTCCCGCTCGTGAAGAAGATGACGAATTTATCGTCTTCTCTAATATCGAGATTGGGCTCATCCGGCGGAAATGCAGCGATCAGCCCGTCATAGGACAGCATGCCGGCGGTCGGTCCTTCGAGTGACACATAATGCTGAACATTGTGCAGCCGCGGTCGCAGCTTTTCCACCTCGTCCACAAGTTCCAGACCCACGATAAGAGCTTTCACCTCGGAATAGTTAATTAAGTAGTCCAATTCTTTCGACTGTAGCCTGGGATTGAAGGGGGAGACGATGAATCCGCCCTTCATGGCCGCGCCGCTGACGTCCGCACATTCGAGGCAATTCCAGGAAAGGATACCGACACCGTCCCCCTTCGCGAGCCCCAGTGAGCGAAGAGCGTGGACAAGCGAGTTAACTCGTTCATTATACTGTTCAAAGGTTATTCTTTTCGGACCGCATATGAACGCCTCCTTATCTCCATGGAGAAGCGCATTCCGGTAAATGATGTCCGCATAGGTGTCGATCCGGTAACGGCTCAGCTCTTTCAGTATAAGCTTTTTGGCCATGTCTAGCCCCAAACTTATAGTAAGCTCCATTAATAATGGGATTTTGCCGCTCCAGGCTATATCCCCCCTCTCCCGCGAGGGGAGAGGGTTTCAAATCCCCCTCCCTCGACGGGAGGGGCAGGGGGAGGGTGGCTTTGGAGCAGAGATCAAAGCAGCTCGCTAGAGTTACCCGAGGTTACGTTCATGCTCCGCCGCTTCTTTGATCGCGATCCTTTATTCCTCAACTTTTGCGCCTAACTGACGTGACAGAGTTTTGCCCGCTTCTGCCACCAGCGGCCCGCACTGTCGGACAGTCTCGGCAGACGCTAGCCCGAGCACTGCCATATATCCGACGGGATGTCCGTTGGGTCCCAGGACAGGAGCCGCCACAACATTGAGCCCAGGAACCATCTCTTCCAAGTCCTCCGCGAACCATTCCCGACGGCACCTGCTCATTTCCTCATTCAGCTTATCTCTGTCAAACTTGGACGGGTCTCCGTGGAAATAGAGGTCTTCATACTTTAGCAGGGCATCGAGTTCCTTCTCGGAAAGAAAAGCGGCGATAGCTTTGCCATGACAGCCGTAGGTAAGGGGGAAACGATGGCCGACGCGCATGGTGATTCCAATTTCTCGTCCACCTTCGTGCTTGGCCGCGACAAACACGTTTTTGTCTGCGATCAACCCAAGGGCCCCCGTAGCCCCAGCCTTGGTTGCAAGTTCCGCCAGAAGAGGCTCGGCAAGCTTTGGAGCGCTGAGGGTGTCAAGAAACCTCCTTGAGAGACCAATAAGACCGGGGCCAAGGGTGTAGCCTTTTCCTCTGCCGTTCGTTTGAACCAGACCAAATTTTCGAAGTGTGTGCAGAATACAAAAGGCTGTGCTCTTGTGTATGCCCAATTTCTGACAGATTTCAGTCAAATTCATGTGGGCCGATTCGGCCTCTGCCATGCGGAACAACATGCGCAAAGCCTGCTCGACAGCAGGTACCAGATATTTTTCGTTTGTTTTGGTCTTTCCGGGAGTCATCAGTTCGTCCTATCGAACTCAGGTTCGTTATATAAAACAATTCTTTTGCTATCATTGCTTGAACCCACGTGTCAAGAGAAATGAGCGCTAGTCTGTGAGCATTCACTCACGCGGGGCAACGTTGCCGGCGCCCCAAAGGGGCCATCCAATAGTGGCCGTGGGTGGAAACCCACGGGAAACGGCACATCACCAGCCCGGAATGGACCCCGACCAGGGGTCCACCAACTTTTCGGAATTGTTGCTGTTGGTCGACCCCGCCAGGGCATAAGCGTTAACTTAAGCGAGTTGGTCATTGATAATATTTCTCAGAGTGACTGTTTGTAAAGATCTTTTTCTTGGTGTTTCCCGGAGACCCATAGCTATGGTGTTCCAGTTTCTAAGAA
>Ga0172371_10002718_pt1 | contig 27854 bp, 41 predicted proteins | sample Lak12m_FD_114543 | JGI IMG/M metagenome (GOLD analysis project Ga0172371, IMG submission 114543) | Freshwater microbial communities from Kabuno Bay, South-Kivu, Congo - kab_022012_12m | ecosystem: Environmental > Aquatic > Freshwater > Lake | place: Democratic Republic of the Congo: South-Kivu...
ACCGTAGATTTCGCTGGTGGAGGTGATCAGCACTTTGGCTTTGTATTTGTTGCACAGCTCCAGAACGTTGTCCGTGCCTACGATATTGGTTTTGAGGGACAGCAGGGGATTTTCGATGATGTATTTCACACCCACTGCGGCTGCTAGATGATACACCTGATCGCAACCGGCAACCAGTTTTTCCATCAATTCGCGGTTCAAAATGCTGCCCACGGTGAGGTGGAATTTCGGCTTATCCTTAAAGGTTTCCACGTTTTCCAGGCGTCCGGTGGACAGATTGTCGATGGCGTGAACTTCATGCCCATCCTGCAACAGACGTTCTGCCAGATGCGAGCCGATAAATCCGGCGCTGCCGGTGATCAGTATCTTCATATAGTCTCCATATAGCTTATTCCCATGTCTTTAAAGCATAGGAACCGAAAATCTACAGGATTTTAATCGGCGCTTTTTGTCAATCAGAAAGTGGAAAGGGTCTTAAGGGGAAAGGTGGAAAAATGGAAAAGTGAAAAGGTGGAAAGGTGGAAAGGTGAAACAAGCCTCGGAGCTGGAGATGCATGCGATAGCCATAATTCACTGTTCCTTATTGTAGGGAGCAGGGGGTGAATAATAGTGAGCTGGGAGGGAATAATAGTGAACTGGGAGGGGAGGATATTAATGCTCAGGGAATCAGTTATTCCTTATTATTTGCTGGAATTACGCTGGCATTGCGCTATCATTGCGCATTTTGTCCGTAATGACTGGGTATTGATAACGCAATGCAGGCAGGGTTGACTCGAGCGTATTTTCAACCCAGAGATATTGTAGCATAGGATCCCAATCCGCCGAAAATAGAGTGTTTTGGAACAACACAGAGATGGGCATGGGATTTTCTTTTCAACACAGAGAAAAGCAGAGCTTGGCAGAGAAAAACAGAGGGTGAAAATAACAAAGAGTAAAAGAGGAAAAGAGAACCTTGATATACCATTTTACCATTTCACCATTTCGCCATTTGACCATTTCGCCATTTTGCCCTGCAAGGCAGGAGTCATTTCTGCCGTCACTATCCTGGCTTTTTCCATAATCTATATTGGCAGAAAGGACTCATGCGACCCCTTTGTCTCTGCACGCCATGAGTTCTTTTCGTCGCTTAAGATATTGGTAAACATAGAGATGGCAATGACGAAAATAACTCCTGACTTACCCTTTGTTTCACCTTTTCACCTTTCCACTTTTCCACTCACTTTCCAACCTTTCCGGTGTAGTCCATCTGGCTTTCATAGATAGAGATATCTGCAAAGATACTTTCAGCCAGATCGACTCCACCTTTGAACCCTTGAACCCCCAAAAAACCATTTGACAGATTCGGCGTGATAAAATCTTATGACCCAACTAAGTAAAAGTGCGCATAGCGCATAGCACAAGTCCCAGATTTTGCAGGGGCTTATAGTTCTTTAGGAGGAACAATGTCATCCTTTAACCGGGATACTCAGTTTGAGTATCGCACTGGTTTGGAGTATCTCCAAGCCTGCCCAAACAATGCAACCCAAAGCAGATTTTCACCCTGCACCGTTAGCGGAGCTTTGTCTTCGTTGGGGGCTAAGTCTGCTTCAATCCGTGGAGGTAACAGTGAGTAAACACGACAATCGTATCCGGATCAAGTTGAAAGCCTATGACCATCGTCTCCTGGATCAGTCTGTCGCAGAGATCGTGAAATATACTCGCAACACCGGCTCCAAAGTCGTTGGTCCCATTCCGTTGCCGACCGATCGTTCGGTTTATACGATTTTGCGCAGCCCCCATGCCGACAAGAAAAGTCAGGATCAATTCCAGATGCTGGTTCACAAACGTTTAATTGACATCGTGAATCCCACGCAGCAGACTACCAACGCCCTCAAAAAGCTTGCCCTGCCTGCCGGAGTCCACGTGGAAATCAAGGCGAACACGAGGAGCTGAGCATGATCGGATTAATCGGTAAGAAAATAGGCATGACGCAGATCTTTGACGCCTCCGGCAAGGTTATCCCCGTTACGGTTATCAAAGCCGGTCCGTGCAAAGTAATCTGCAAACGCACCGAAGCAGAAAATGGCTATGAAGCCCTGCAGCTTGGCTATGAATCAATTCCCGAGCGCAAGGTTACCAAGCCTCTGCAAGGTCATTTTAAGAAGTATAACAGCGGTTTGTTCCGCTATGTCCGCGAATTCCGTCCCTCCTTCGGACAACAGATCGACCAGATCAATGTTGGCGACGAACTGAAAGCCGATATGTTCGGGGAAGAGGACAGCGTAAGCGTTACCTCGAAATCCAAGGGACGCGGCTTTACCGGCGTGATGAAGCGTCATGGCTTTGGCGGATTCATTTCCAGCCACGGCAGCCATGAATCCTTCCGCGGACCCGGTTCCATCGGACAATGCGCCCAGCCTTCCCGCGTGTTCAAAGGCGTGAAGATGGCAGGTCAGCATGGCAATGCCAAAATAACCGTGCGTCACCTCACCGTGGTGAAAGTGGACACCGAACAAGGCTTGATCATGATCAAAGGCGCCGTTCCCGGACACCGCAATTCACTGGTTATGATACACAAGGAACAATAGGTGGTGAACTGATGGTAACAGCAAAAAGATATAATGCCAATGGCGAACTTCTAGGCGAGATCAATCTCCCGGAAACCGTTTTCGACATTGATGTAAATGCCCCCAAAGTTCTGCTGCACGAAGTGATCACCATGTATCTTGGCAATCAGCGGCAGGGCACAGTGCAAAAGAAAAACCGCAGCATGACCAGCGGCAGCACCAAAAAGCTTTTCAAGCAGAAAGGCACTGGCAACGCCCGTCAGGGAAGCCGACGGACTCCGGTCCGCGTGCATGGCGGCAAGGCTTTTGCCATTTACCCCAAAGATTGGTATCGTCCGATCCCCCGCACCAAAAAGCGGATGGCGCTGAAGGTAGCCCTTACCGACCGTGCCAGGGAAGGCAGAATCATGATCGTGGAAGGCTTGAGCTTTGACAAACCCAGCACCAAACTGGCTTTGGAACTGCTGGGCAAGATTGTTCCCGAAAAGGGACGCAAGCTGGTGATAACCGACGGAAATCACCTGCCCACCGTAAGAAGCTTCACCAACCTTCCAGACGTGATGACCGATCGCGCCGACAGCCTCTTCGCCTATGAAGTGCTGAAAAGCAGCTATGTCGTAATGACCGGCGAAGCCCTGAAAAAAGTGGAGGAGGTATTCAGCTCATGATACACCCGCGCAACATTATAATCAGCCCGATAATCACTGAGAAGAGCGGAAACCAGCTTGCAGTTCAGAATTCCTACAGCTTCAAGGTGAGCATGAACGCCAATAAAATTGAGATCAAACACGCCATCGAACGCATCTTCGCCGTGAAGGTAGTGGCTGTGAATACCATCCGCTATATGGGCAAGCCCAAACGCCTTGGTAAATACAGCGGCAAGCGTCCCGACTGGAAAAAAGCCATCGTAACCCTTCGTGCCGGCGACAAGATCGCTGACTTTGAAGCCTAAGAGGTGAGTAATGGGAATTAAGAAATACAAACCTACCACTCCTACCCTTCGCTTCCGCACGGGTTATACCTTCAACGAGATTACCACCAGCACTCCGGAGAAATCTCTGCTGAAGCCGGTGCGTAAAAGCGGTGGTCGCAACAACAATGGCAGGATCACCTGCCGTCATCGGGGTGGCGGAGAACGCCGTCACTATCGCATTATAGATTTCAAGCGCGACAAGACCGGCATTCCCGCCAAAGTCGCTTCCATCGAATACGATCCGAACCGCACTGCCCGTATCGCACTGCTGCATTATGTGGATGGCGAAAAGCGTTATATCATCGCTCCGGACGGTTTGGAAGTGGGCGCTAAAGTGATGAGCGGTCCCGATGCCGAGATCGCGGTTGGCAATGCCATTCCGTTGGAAAAGATCCCCTTGGGAAGCGTTGTCCACAATATCGAACTGAAGAAAGGCAAGGGCGGACAGATCGCCCGCAGCGCCGGAACCTTTGGTCAGGTAGTAGCCAAAGACGGCGACTACGTGCATGTGAAAATGCCCTCCAACGATGTGCATTTGATCCGCAAGGAATGCCTTGCCACCATGGGACAGGTAAGTAACCTCGACCACAGCCTGATCCAGATCGGCAAAGCTGGACGCAATCGCTGGAAAGGCATTCGTCCCACCGTGCGTGGCGTTGCCATGAACCCCGTTGACCATCCTATGGGCGGCGGCGAAGGCAAAACCTCCGGCGGCGGACATCCTGTGTCCCCCTGGGGTAAGCCGGCTAAGGGCGGAAAAACCCGCAAAACCCGCAAATACAGCGATAAATATATCGTGAAAGCGGTTAAAAAGAGATAGTGTGAGGATATAGAAAATGGCACGTTCGATTAAAAAAGGTCCCTTCGTGGACGACCATCTGCTGAAGAAAGTGGAAGTGCTGGACACCGACGGAAAGAAAAGCGTGATCAAAACCTGGTCTCGCCGTTCGGTGATCACCCCCGTCTTTATCGGTCATACTTTCAGCGTTCACAACGGACACAAGTTCGTCCCTGTTTACGTGACTGAAAATATGGTTGGACATAAACTGGGTGAATTTTCTCCCACACGCACCTACCGCGGTCACAAAGAAAAGAAGAAAAAGGGCAAATAGGAGATAGAGAATGGAAGCAACCGCTAAATTACGTTTCACGCGCGGCTCAGCCCGTAAGGCACGTTTGGTGCTGGATACCATTCGCTACAAGCGCGTCACCGATGCCCAGAACCTGCTGAAGTTCTCTCGTCGGAGAGCAGCTTTGGCGATCGGAAAGTTACTGGCTTCCGCCATAGCCAATGCCCAGGTTAAAGACCCCAAGGTCGATCTGACCCAGATGTTCGTAACCGTGGCAACCGCTGATGAAGGACCCCAAATGAAAAGATTCATGCCCAGAGCTCAGGGTAGAGCTTTTATGATCAGGAAACAAACCTGTCATATCTCCCTGGAGATTCAAACCATAGAATAGGAGGAAAACCTTGGGACAAAAGATACATCCTGTCCTTTACCGCATCGGTGTGAATAAAGACACCGATTCCATCTGGTTTGCTCAAGGAACATCTTATGTGGATTTTCTCCAGGAAGACATCAAAATCCGGAGCTACATCCATAAGCGCCTGAGCGACAAGATGGTTTCCAAAGTGAAGATTTCACGTAAAACCAGTTCCATTACCATTGACATCCACACCGCCCGTCCGGGCTTGGTGATTGGAAAGAAAGGCGAAGACATCGAAAAGCTTCGCAACGAACTGAACGTTCTGATAAACAAGAACCGTAAAAGCCCGATCACCGTTTCGATCAACATCGAGCAGATCGACAAGATGTGGCTGGACGCCCGCTTGGTAGGCTTGGAAATAGCCCGCCAATTGGAAGAGCGTGTCTCTTTCCGCCGCGCCATGAAGATGGCGATCCGCAACGTAATGAAAGAAGGCGGACAAGGCGTGAAGGTGCAGGTTTCCGGTCGTTTGGGCGGTGCGGAAATTGCCCGCACGGAACGTTATAAACAAGGCAGAACCCCATTGCATACCCTGCGCGCCGATATTGATTATGCCCATGTGGAAGCGAATACCACCTATGGTGTGATCGGTATCAAGGTGTGGGTTTACAAGGGCGATATTTTAGGCTGAAGGAGATAAGGAATGTTAGCCCCGAAAAAAGTAAGACATCGCAAGATGATGAAAGGCAAAAGAGCCGGTCTGTCCTGGACTGGCTGCAATGTTTCCTTTGGCGATTATGGACTTATCGCCCTGGAAGATGCCTTTATCTCCAGCCGTCAGATCGAAGCCGCACGTATTGCCATTACCCGTCACATGAAGCGTTTGGGAAAGGTCTGGATCAGGATATTCCCGGATAAGCCCATCACTCAAAAACCAGCCGAAACCCGCATGGGCAAAGGCAAGGGTGCCCCGGAATACTGGGTGGCGGTGGTTCGTCCCGGTCGCGTGCTCTTTGAGATCGAAGGTGTGGACATCAAGATCGCCAAGGAAGCCATGCGTCTGGCAGCTCACAAATTGCCGATCAAAACCCGCCTGATCGCCCGTGAAGGAGTGGAACTATGAAGACCGAAGAAATCCGTGAACTTAGCGTCGCCGAGCTGGAACACCGGCTGGAAGAACTGCGCATCGAGCTGTTCAATCTGCGTTTCCAGAAAGCCAAGAACCTGCTCGACCGTCCCGACCGCATTCGCATCGTCCGGCGCGACATTGCCCGGATTCACACCATCATGAAAGAAAAGAGCTTGAAAGCTTGAGGTGAAAAGTGGCAGATAACAGAAAAATGATCAAACAGGGAGTTGTCGTCAGCGACAAGAACGATAAGACCATCGTCGTTCGGGTGCAGTGTCAATTCATCCATCCGTTATATAAAAAGACCGTGCGCCGGCACAAACAGTTCATGGCGCATGACGAGACCAACGATGCCCACGAAGGCGATGTGGTTCAGATTATGGAATCGCGTCCGATGAGTGCCCGCAAGCGCTGGACTCTGCACAAAATAGTAGAAAGAAGCAAGTAAAGGGGTTTTGGAATGATTCAGGTTCAAACCATGTTGAATATCGCCGATAACTCCGGCGCAAAGAAAGCCATGTGCATCAAGGTTCTTGGTGGCACTAAGCGCAAATATGCGTCGATTGGTGACGTCATTGTTGTCGCGATCAAATCCGCCACACCCGGCGGCAAAGTAAAGAAAGGCACCGTCGAAAGAGCCGTAATCGTTCGCACCCACAAAGAAGTGCGTCGTCCGGACGGCTCCTACATCCGTTTTGCGGATAACGCAGCCGTGATCATCGACGAAAAACACGAGCCCAAGGGCACCCGTATCTTCGGACCCGTAGCCCGTGAACTGCGCGAGCATCACTATATGAAGATAGTGTCCCTGGCGCCGGAAGTGCTGTAGGAGGAATAGAAAGTGGCTACAACCAAACTAAATCTAAAAAAAGGTGACCTGGTAATGGTCATCTCCGGCGAAGACAAAGGCAAGAAGGGACACGTTCTGAAAGCCTTTCCCAAAACCGGTCGCGTAATCGTGGGAAAAGTCCACATGATCAAAAAGCATGCCAAGCCCACCCAACGCAATCCCCAGGGTGGCATCATCACCATGGAAGCTCCGATCCAGGCTTCGAACGTGATGCTCTTCAACGAAAAGCTGAACGCCGTGTCCAAACCGGTTTTCAGGATTCACGAAGGCATTCGCACCCGCGTCTGCAAGAAAAGCGGCGACGAGCTGTAGAGGAGATGAATAAATGAACCGTTTGAAAGAACAGTATAAAACCCAGGTGATCAGCGCCCTTACCAAACGCTTTGGCTACAAGAACCCTCATCAGGTTCCCCGGCTGGAGAAGATCGTGGTAAGCATGGGCGTGGGTCACGCCACCCAGAACAAAGCACTGCTGGACAACGCCGTGAAGGACATGGAGCTGATCTGCGGACGCAAGGTGATCGTTACCAAAGCCCGTAAATCCATCTCCAATTTCAAGCTTCGCCAGGGCATGCCCATCGGCTGCAAAGTAACCCTGCGGGACGAAGTGATGTATGAATTCTACGATCGCCTCATCTCCATCGTGATTCCCCGTATCCGCGACTTCCGTGGCATTCCGGCTGATTCCTTTGACGGCAGAGGAAACTTTTCCTTTGGCTTGAAGGAACAGACCGTGTTCCCGGAGATCGAATACGACAAGATTGACGCCATCCGCGGGCTGAACATCACCATCGTGACCACGGCGCATACCGACGAGGAATGCCGTGAGCTGCTGCGTGAGCTGGGAATGCCCTTCCAGAAGAATCAATAAGGAGAGATTAGTGGCAAAGAAATCACTCATCATCAAACAACAACGCACTCCTAAATTCAGTGTTAGAAAATATAACCGCTGCATGATCTGCGGACGTCCACGCGCCTACATGCGTGATTTTGGCATGTGCCGTTTGTGCTTCCGCAAGTATGCGTCCATGGGTCAGATCCCCGGGATCACCCGCAGCAGCTGGTAAGCGAAAATGCTGCTACTTCCCTGCTTGATTTACGCTAACATTGCGCAGTCATTACGGACAAACTCCGTATTGATTCCGCAATGCTTATGCAGTGAAAGCAGGGGACAGACAGGTAACTACCTAAAAACCCAAATAAATGAGGAAAACAAATGAGTGTTAGTGATCCGATAGCTGATGCATTGACCAAGATCCGCAATGCATATCGTGCCGGACATGCGCAGGTGATCGTAAACCATAACAAGCTGGTGGAAGCTTTGGTTCATCTCCTTGCGCAAGAGAACTTTGTGAATAGTGTGCAAATTCTCGAAAAAGATCCGGAGCAGAAAATCAACTACAAACGTATTTTGGTGATCCTTCGCTACACCAATGCCGGAGACCCGGTAATGCAAGGATTGGTAAGAATTTCCAAACCCGGAAGACGTGTTTACGTCAAAGCCGGCAAGCTGCCCAGCGTTTACAACAACACCGGCTGCGCCATCATTTCCACCAGCAGTGGCGTGATGGTTGACCGCGATGCACGTATCAAACGCGTCGGCGGCGAATATATCTGCAAAGTCTGGTAGGAGGAATCCATGTCACGCATAGGAAAAGCTCCCATCAAACTTAGCTCCGGAACTGAAGTAAAAGTAAACGAAAACGTAGTGAACGTGAAAGGCAAACTGGGCGAACTTAGCTACTCCCTGCTTCCTGGGATCACAGTGGAGATCGGGGACAGCGTGGTGAAAGTGAACCGCATTGACGACAGCAAAAGCCAGCGTGCCCTGCACGGACTTACCCGTGCCCTGCTGCAGAACATGGTAACCGGCGTTAGCGAAGGTTTCCAAAAGACCCTGCACATTTTTGGCACCGGCTATTCCTCCGAAGTGATCGGACCCTGGCTGAAACTGACCCTGGGATATTCCCACGACATCATGCTGCAGATCCCTGCCGGACTGCAGGTGAAAGCTGAAGCGGTGCCCCGTTCCAAAGGCACCCGTTCCGACTTTACCAGCATCATCAACATCCAGGGTGTGGACAAGCAACTGGTAGGTCAGTTCGCCGCGGAAGTCCGTGGCTGCCGTCCGCCCGAAAACTATAAGGGCAAAGGCGTGCGCTATCACGATGAACATGTAACCATCAAAGCCGGTAAAGCCGGGTCGAAATAAGGGAAGGTAAGAAACCATGATAAAATCTATGACCAAAACCAAAACCGCCCTCCGTGCCCGTCGCCGCGCCGCTATCCGCAAACGTTTGAGCGGAACCGCCGAACGCCCGCGCCTGGTGGTTTTCCGTTCACTGAAAAATATCTATGCGCAGATCATCGACGATGTGCGCGGGGTAACCCTGGTGTCGATGTCCACCATTGCCAAGGACATCAGCAAAGCCGAGGGGATGAAAAAGACCGCACAGAGCTTTGAAGTCGGCGTTAAGCTGGGTGAAAAAGCCCTTGCCGCCGGGATCACCAAAATCGCCTTCGATCGCGCCGGATACAAATATCACGGCAGAGTGAAAGCTTTGGCAGACGGCGCCCGCAAAGCCGGGCTGATATTCTAAGGGAGGATAGCTTGAATTACGAACAACACCAAGCCGAAGAAGAAAAACTGGTAGAAAAGATAGTGGAAACCAAGCGCGTCGCCAAAGTCGTGAAAGGTGGACGGAACTTCAGTTTCTCCGCCATCGTGGTGGTAGGGGACAAGCAAGGCAACGTTGGAGTGGGCAGCGGAAAAGCCAATGAAATAGTGGACGCCATCCGCAAAGCCAAGGAAAAAGCCACCAAGAGCATGTTCAGAGTTCCGATCGTGAAAGGCACCGTACCTCACGAGATCGTAGCCCGCTTTGGCGCATCCCGCGTGATGATCAAACCGGCTTCCCCCGGAACCGGAGTTATCGCCGGCAATACCACCCGCGCCATCTTTGAAGCCGCCGGAATCCAGAATATCCTCTGCAAATCCCTGGGCTCGAACACCCCTACCAATGTGGTGAAAGCCACCGTGAACGGTCTGAAAGCCATGCGTACCTTAGCCGATATCTCCCGCCTGCGTAACAAAACCATGGCGCAGCTTACCGGCAAGGAGGAAAAATGAAGCTTAAAGTGACCCAAATCCGCAGCACTATAAATAGAATTGAAGGCCACAAGCGGGTTGTCGAAGCCCTTGGTCTGGGGCGGGTTGGCAAATGCCGCATCCATGATGACAGCCCAAGTATCAGAGGTATGATCAACAAGGTCGGATACCTTTTGAAAGTCGAAGAACTGCAGGGAGAATAACGATGTTAACTCTAAACAATCTTGGCAGACCTGCCGGAAGAAAAAACAAGAAACGTCTCGGTAAGGGTCAGGGCTCCGGTTGGGGTCACCAAGCCGGACGCGGACACAAGGGTAAGAAAGCCCGTGCCGGCGGAAACGTTTCCCCCGCATTTGAAGGCGGTCAGATGCCCATGCACCGCAGACTTCCCAAACGCGGTTTCAAGAATATCTTCCGCGTGGGATATCGTGCTCTGAATCTGGAACGCTTACTGAGCTTTGAAGAAACCGAATTCGACGTAAGCACCCTGGAAAAAATGGGACTAATCCCCTGCAAAGGAAAAAAGGCACTGGCTCCGGTGAAGATTCTTGCCGGAGCAAAGGAAGAATTCACCAAAACCGTATCGATCAAAGCTCACGCTTTTTCCAAAAGAGCCAAAGAGATCATTGAGAAGAACGGTGGCAAGGCGGAGGTAGTGTAAGTTGTTAAAGACTATAGGTAACATGTTCCGAATTCCGGACCTGAAAAAGAAGATACTGTTCACGGCGCTGTTTCTGGTGCTCTACCGCATGGGAAGCTTCATTCCCGTTCCCGGTGTGGATGCCACGGCGCTGCGTGCCTTCTTTGAAGCTGCCCGGGATCGCGGTAACACCCTGTTTGGTCTGCTCGACCTCTTTGTGGGTGGAAACTTTGAGCGTGCCTCAGTTTTTGCGCTGGGAATCATGCCCTATATTACGGCTTCCATTGTTATCCAGCTGTTGGGAAGCATCATTCCCTATTTTGAAAAGCTGCGCAAAGAAGGCGCCGACGGTCAGAAGAAGCTGAATCAGATCACCCGCTATGGAACGGTCGGTTTGGCTGCCTTCAACGCTGTTACCATCACCATGTGGCTTGCCAACCTGTCTGGTGGTGTTGTCCCCAGTCCCGGCATGCTGTTCCACGTTACCGGCATTATTACCCTGGTGACCGGAACCATGATCGTGATGTGGCTGGGTGAACAGATCACCGAACATGGAATAGGCAACGGAATTTCGCTGATCATCTTTGCCGGAATCATCGCCCGCTATCCAGCAGGCTTTGTCCGCATGTTCCAAAAGATCGGCTCCGATCCCAGCTACACCTGGAAGGCTGTAGCCGCAGTCCTGCTGATGGTGGCGGTTACCGCAGCCGTTATCTTTGTAACCGAAGCTACCCGCAAGATTCCGGTGCAATATGCCAAACGCATTGTGGGACGCCGTGTTTACGGTGGTCAGAGCACCTATATTCCCTTACGTGTGAATACTGCTGGCGTGATCCCCATCATCTTTGCCCAGAGTATCCTGATGTTCCCGGCTACCATAGCCGCGCTGTTCAGTAAAAGCGGCGGATTCTGGACTACTCTGCAAAGATGGCTGTCTCCCGGAGCTGCGCTTTATACCCTGCTCTACGTGGGACTGATCATTTTCTTCGCCTATTTCTACACTTCGATGGTGCTGAATCCCACCGAAATGGCGGAAAACATGGTGAAATACGGTGGTCATATCCCCGGTAAAAAACCCGGCAAGAAAACCGCTGACTACATCAATACCGTGCTGGTGCGCATCACCCTGCCGGGAGCAGTGTTCTTTGCGTTTGTCGCCCTGCTTCCCGAGATCATGAGCCACCGTTTCGACCTGCCTTTCTATTTTGGCGGAACCGGACTGATCATCGTGGTCGGGGTTGCCCTGGACACCTTGCAGCAGATCGAATCGCACCTGGTTATGAGGCACTACGACGGCTTCATGAAAAAAGGCAAACTGCGCGGACGTTCCACCTAAACGAATATGATCTACCTCAAATCGCCTTCTGAGATCGAAAAGATGCGGGTTAGCTGTCAGATCCTTGCTGGTCTGCTGGATAGCCTGAAGAAGCTTATCAAGCCCGGAGTGAATACTCTTACGCTGGATGAGTATGCTGAGGACTATATCCGCAGCCGGGGTGGGATTCCATCCTTCAAGGGATATCAGATCCCAGGTCTGAAGCCTTTTCCTGGCTCCATCTGCGCCTCCGTGAATTCCGCCATCGTGCATGGAATTCCCCGCAGAGAGGTTGTCTTGCAGGAAGGTGATATCATCGGAATAGATGTCGGTGTCGTGAAAGACGGTTACCACGGCGACGCAGCCCACAGCTACAGGGTTGGCAAGGTCAGCCAGGCAGCGGAAAAGCTGCTTAGGGTAACCGAAGAAAGCCTGTATCTGGGAATCGCGGCAGCTGTGCCGGGAAACCGGATTGGGGACATCGGACATGCCATAGATTCTTTTGTGCAGAAAAACGGCTATTTCGTGGCTGACGACCTTACCGGTCACGGGATCGGCAAAAGCCTGCACGAAGAACCCCAAATCCCAAATTACGGCAAGCCCGGACGTGGTCCCCGCCTCAGCGCAGGCATGACCCTGGCGATCGAACCGATGGTTAATATCGGCACCAACAAAGTGCATGAGCAAGGCTGGGAATTCAGCGTGGCGGACAATACCCTTTCCGCACACTTTGAACACACCATCCTGGTTACCGAAAGCGAACCCGAAATATTGACTGCCCTGAGAGGATAGCATATTATGAGTAAATCTGGCGTTATTGAGGTGGAAGGCGTGGTTACCGAAGCCCTTCCGAACACTACTTTTCGCGTGCAGCTGGAAAATGGTCATGAGATACTGGCACATTCATCCGGCAAGATGCGTATGAACTATATCAGAATCCTGCCCGGGGACAAGGTGAAAGTGGAGCTTTCGCCCTACGACCTTACCCGCGGCAGAATTACCTACCGCTATAAATAAATGATTGCCCAAAGCCTAACAAGCTTAGCAAGGAGAAACCCATGAAAGTGAAAGCTTCCGTGAAACTGATCTGCAAGGATTGCAGGATCATCAAACGCTTCGGCGTTATCCGCGTTATCTGCAGCTCCAACCCAAAACATAAACAGAGACAGGGATAAGGGAGGAAGAACTTGGCACACATCGCAGGTATTGAACTTCCCAGAACCAAACGTCTGTTCATTGGGTTAACCTATATCTATGGCATCGGACGCACCCTTGCCAAGGATATCTGCAAGAAAGCTAATATCGATGAAATGAAGAAAGTGGCTGATCTCAGCCTCGAAGAAGAAAAGATCCTTCGCGACATCATTCAGAACGAATATGTGGTGGAAGGAAGTCTGAGAACCCAGGTAGCCATGAATATCAAGCGCCTGATGGAAATTGGTTGTTATCGCGGCATGCGCCATAAACGCGGTCTGCCGGTACGTGGACAAAGAACCCACACCAATGCCAGAACCCGCAAAGGTCCCCGTGGCAACGCCATCAAGAAGAAGAAATAGGAGCGATAAATGGCTAAGAAAACCAGAGTAAAGAAAAAACGCGTCCGTCTTGCTTTTGACGAAGGATTGATTTTCGTTCATTCCAGCTTCAATAACACAATCATCTCGCTTACCGACCGGGCTGGAAACGTGCTTGCCTGGAGCAGCGGTGGCAAGATAGGCAACAAGGGTTCGCGTAAAAGCACGCCCTATGCCGCTCAGATGGCTGCCTCCGAAGTTGCCAAAGCCGGCGCCGAAATGGGCATCCAGAAAGTCGGCGTGATCGTAAAAGGTCCCGGCGGGGGACGTGAATCCGCCATCCGTGCGGTAAACGCTGCCGGCATCAGGGTAACCATGATCAAAGACGAAACTCCCATTCCGCATAACGGCTGCCGTCCGCCTAAGACCAGAAGGATATAAGGAGAGGAAGAATGGCAAAATATACTGGACCCAAAGCAAAACTCTGCCGCAAATTCGGTGAGAACATCTTTGGCACCGCCAAATATGACAAGATCATCGGCAAACGCAAATTCCCTCCCGGACAGCATGGCAAGAACATGCGCCGTAAACTTTCCGACTACGGCGTGCACCTGAAGGAAAAGCAGAAACTGCGCAATACCTATTGCCTGCTGGAAAAGCAATTCCGCAATTATTTCTTCAAGGCTGCCAAAGCCAGTGGCGTTACCGGCGACAACCTGATGCAGATATTGGAACGCCGTTTGGACAACGTGGTTTACCGCATGGGCTTTGCCGTTACCCGCATGCAAGCCCGCCAGTTCGTAAATCACGGACATTTCCAGGTGAACGGTAAGAAAGTCGACATTCCCTCTTTCCTGATGAAGGAAGGGGACATTGTGGAAGTCCGTCCGAAAAGCCGTGGCATGAAGCTTTTAGTGGAAGCCATGGACAGAACCGAAGTCAGCTCGCCATACGCCTGGCTGAGTATAGATAAAGAAAATTTCCGCGGTCAATTCAACGCAATTCCCGCAGCAAGCGAGATCCCGGTCAGCATCGACCTCCGTCTCATCGTTGAGTATTACTCCAAGTAAAGAAAGCCGCTATCAGCCAAGGAGCAGCTATGATGTATCTTGAACCACTGCAAATGCCGGAAACTGTCGAATACGACAAAGCGACCTACTCGCGCAATTTCGGCAAATTTGAAATAGGTCCCCTGGAGCCCGGATTCGGAACCACGCTGGGAAATACCCTGCGCCGGATCTTGCTGTCCAGCGTTCAGGGAGCCGCGGTTCGTTTTGTGCGGATCGAAGGTTTACACCACGAGTTTTGCCCGATTCCCGGAACCAATTCCGACTATATCGATCTGATCCTGCGGATCAAGCAACTCGTGATCCAATCCAATTCCGTGGAAGAAGTTCCGATTGTTCTGGAACACAAAGGCAAGGGTGTGATCACCGCTTCCCTGATTCAGGAGAATGCCAACGTAAAAATCATCAACAAAGACCTCTATCTGCTGGAAGTGGTGGAAGACATCGATTTCAAGCTGGAAATGATCGTGGGGATCGGACGCGGCTATATATCCGCCGACCGTCAGAATCCTGAAGGCAAGGCGATCGGCTTTATTCCCATCGATTCCATTTATTCGCCTGTTTTGAAGGTTAATTTCAGCGTTAGCCACCAGCGGGTGAAGGAAAGAATGAATTTCGACCGGTTGATCCTGGAAATTCATTCCAACGGAGCGGTGGAGCCGATGATCGCTCTGTTCCTGTCCGCCAAGATCCTGAAGGATATGGCAGCCAAGATCGCGTTGTTTGAAACTGAGCCGGAATATATCCGCGACGTGGAACTCGATCCTGATCTGGAAGAAAAGGAACGCATCCTGCGGATGAGCGTCCGGGAGATCGAACTTACCGTCCGGGCAGCGAATTGCCTTGCCGGTGCCAAGATTGAAACAATTGGCGAACTCGTTTCCAAGAGTGAGCCTGAAATGCTGAAATTCCGCAATTTCGGGAAAAAATCTCTGGAAGAGATCGTGCAAAAACTTAAAAAATATGACCTGGAACTCGGTATGGACGTGGAAGGCATCTACCGCAAGATCCGCGAAGCCAGAAGCCGGGGAATTCTTCCTCCGGAAGAAACTCCCGCGCCTGTCCAAACTGCCACCCCAGCTCCCAAAGCCGAAAAGAAAACGGTTGAGGAGCCCAAGGCTGAAGAAACCGTGGTAGCCTCCACCCCTCGTAAACCGGTTCCTACTCCCAAAAAGAAGGTGAAAAATGCGACACAGAGTTGAAGGTAGAAAATTCGGACGTGAAACCGATGCCAGACGCCTCATGCTGAGAAACCTCGTCAAATCCATGGTGGAACATGGTCAATTGAACACCACTCTGGCAAAAGCCAAAGAAATGAGACGCCACGTAGAACGCGTGATCACCTATGGCAAAGCCAATACCGTCCACGCCAGACGTCTTGCCTACAGCGTGCTCGGTGACAGAAGCCTGGTCAAAAAGCTGTTCGATGAGATCGCCCCGGCATTCCAGGGCAGAAACGGCGGCTATACCAGAGTGATCAAAGCCGGTTTCCGCAAAGGCGACAGCGCTCCCATGGCGGTTATCCAGTTCGTGGAAGAATCCACCATCAAGCCCAAAAAAGATGCTATCAAGGCGAAAGACCTTAATAAATAAAAAACTTCGCATCTAAACCCGAGCCGGGAATCTGGAAACAGTTTTCCGGCTTTTTGTTGTCTGGAATTATGGGCGCGTTCAAAGCGATGATAATGCGTTGATAAAGACCGTTGCACACGCTGGTAGCGCTGGCTTCAGCCGGTCGTTTCACTGACTTCAGTCGGTTTTTCTATTGAGGCTATCATATTGTCATCCAGTGATGTATTTTACACTCTAAACTATTGCAAAAAAACCGGATAAATCCAGTGAAACGACCGGCTGAAGCCAGCGCTACCTGCAGGGGAGACGATCATGAAACTCCCAGAACCGGCAATATTTGGGCACGCTTGGCAACTGATTGTTCCCAGCGCCAATAACGGTGCAATTGCGCTGTCAATACGGATAAAGTGCGTAGTGATAGCGCAATGATAGCGCAATGCGTGCAGGGAAGGACTACAATAAAATCGTCGCGCTGGCAGCCAGGATGATGCCTGCCAGAACGAGGGCGTCTGTAATGCGGAAACGGATCTGATGTAAACTGCTGCGTTTGCCGGCGCTGCGGAAACCCCGCAGTTCCAAGGCGATCGCCGCTGCTTCGCTATTGCGGATAATGCCTGCCAAAGTGGCGATGGACAGCAGTTTATAGATTTGCAGCCGGTCTCCCAGAGGAAGCCTGGCGGGAGAGATGCCCCGCAGCTTCAGGCTGGTCATAAAGCCTTTCAGTTGCCTGATGAAACCGGGCGCCAGCTGCACAGCGTAGGCAAGCATAAAACTGAATTCCTCCGGTAGCCGAAGTGTGGCAAAAGCGGCGCTGAACCTGCTAAAACCCAACTCCGCCAAAGCTTTGGCACAAAAGATCACCGCTATTAACCTTAAGCAGAGCAGCAGAGCCATTTGTGCCCCTATACTGTGGATGCTGATACCTTTCCAGCCCCAGAGCAGCGCACCCTGGCGGCGAAAGAGGATTTGGATGATCGCCAGGCTGAGCAGCAAGGGCAGGCTGTGATAAAGGGTTTTCAGCACGCTGCGGAAACCTCCCTCGCAGCGCCAGCCCGCATAGGAAAAGGCGATTAAGGTTATCGACAATAGCTTTGCCGGCTCGGATACGGCAAAGACGACCGTGCTGACGGCAAGGCAAAAAACCAGGTGCAGAAGGGGATGCAACGTGTCCCGTGCCTGCTTGTGGCTGCCTGGCTGCCCGGCGCTTGTCATGATCTCGCTTCCCTGCTGGGACAGCCGTTCTCCAGTGTCCAAACCTCGTCGAATAGCTCCGCCATACCGTCCGCGCTGTGCGAAACCACTATCATCCCCGGATGATGAAGGCTTTTAGTGGTGAGGAGCTGTTTCAGCCAGGCGGTGGAACTGGCGTCCAAAGCCGCAAAAGGCTCGTCCAGCAGCCAGAATTTATCCAGCAGCCAGGGCAGAATGCTCAGGGCAGCCTGTTTGCTCTGACCGGCGGAAAGCTCGCTGAACAGCGGATCGGCAGTCCAGGGACTATCTGGCAGCGATGGCAGGGCGAGCTTCCAGAATTGCCAGTTTTGCCGCGGACTGATCCCCAGTAGGTTGTCCGAGGTGCTTTGCCCTTGGTAGTATAGGTGATCGAAGGCAGTTGGATCGATGCTATTAAGCTCCCTGCCCGCCAGTCTGACGCTCCCGCTCTGGGCTCTCAGCAGTCCGGCTAAAAGCTTCAGCAAAGTGCTTTTACCGCTGCCGTTCTCACCCCGAATCAGGATTCTGGCAGTGGATGGAACAGCTATATTGAGACCGGAAAACAGCTGACCGGAGCGGGGATAGGCAAAGCTGAGGTTCCGGGTTTGAATAAGGATCTCTGGTTTCGTTGCTTCAGGCAATGAGACAGAGCTTACCGGTTGGGGGGTAAGGAACTGCAGGGCGGCGGTCTGACTGGCGTTTTCAGGAGTGGCAAAGCTATCCGTTTTGGTCAACTGGAGAGTGTGGTCAGAAAGCTGTTGTAAAGCGGGATTGTGCTCTGCTACCAGGATGATCTTTCCCCTGCTTTTTTCGGCTTTCAACCAGTTCAGCACCAGCTTTTGCGAGCTTTCCGAAAGTCCTGCCAAGGGTTCGTCCAATAGGTAAAGTTGGGGATCGAGGGCGCAGCCGATGGCGCATAGCAGCAGTTTTTGCTGTCCCTGGCTGAGGTTCAGAGGGGATTTTTCCCGGCAGCTTTCCAACTGGAATTGTTCCAGGCTGGCTTCGATCCGTCGGTTGATCTCCGCCGCCGGCACTCCCTGGTTTTCCAGGGCAAAGGCAAGCTCCGCTTCACAGGTGGGAAAAAAGAACTGCGTTTCCGGTTCGCTCTGCGCATGCCACAGCCAGTGGAATTTCTCGCACAGAGGTTGCTGGGTAAAGTCTTTGCCGGACAGAGAGATAGAGCCTGAGAACCGGGCTTTGATGTGTTCCGGGATGATCCCGCTGATGGCATTCAGCAGTGAGCTTTTACCGCTGCCATTGGCTCCCTGCAGCCAGCATAGTTCGCCGGAATTCAGCCGCAGCTCGAGTCCGCTGAGCAACTGCCGCTCACCGAAAGCCAGACTGAGACCGCTAAGCGACAGCATCAGAACAGCTCGAAGTATAGGGCTCCTTCAAACATTTGCGGCTCTGCCAGGGCGTCGGAAAAGGGTACGGTCTCCTCTCCCTGGGGACGGACAATGCGGAAAGACAGCTCAGGGTTTTGCTCCCAGCCCAGGGTCTTGGTCAGTTCGATCAGGCGGTTCAGGCTGCCTTTGCTGATCAAAGCGGCTGCGTCGCATTGCAGATAGATGATGTCTTTCACCCACATTCCGCCGGGGATTTGGGGACTTTTAAGGTTGAAGCCGCCTTCGGAAGCCTTTTCCAGCACTGCTCCCTCCAGATGGAAAGGATAACGCAGGCTTTGCTTCAGTCCGTCGCGGCTGAACAGGATCACCTGCTTTTCGCTGAGTGGCGAAAGATCGGGTAAAAGCTCGCTAAACAGCCAGCCAGAGATATTTACAAAGGGTTTGGGTTCCGGGTAAAGCTTATGTTTCGCCAGAAAATCTTCCAGCAGATAAAACCGCTGGGGACGCTGCAGAGGGGTAAAATCCTCCAGCACGATGCGCTGCAGGTCTCTGATCCATTGCATTTCCCTCAGGCTGGGGATGATCAGCCTTAGGGCGTTGTTCTCAAAGGGTTTCTCGTCCTGTGAAATCACCAGAAAGCTCTCCAGAGCGTTGAATTCGCTTTTATCGAAAGAAACCTGATAGCGGTCGGCAGATTCAAAGCGGATAGTGCGAAATTTGCCCAGGTTCTGCTCTTTCAGCCACAGGTCACAGCGAAAGCCAGCCCAGTTGTTCAGCCGCACCACGCCGTCTTTTTCGCGGGTGGTCTTAATTTCCTGGGTTGGATGCTTGTGGAGATCAGCGTTGTCATACTCATGCACGATACCCCTGGCGTCCACCACCTGCAGGGCGTTAACTGCAATAGTTGAAAGCAACATCATTATCGCCAGCGGGAATCTCATAAACTGCCTTTTTGTTTTAATATTCTGGCTTGGATCAATGCTTGGAAGATGCCATAGGACAAATACCCGCCTGCAATTCCGGAAGCCAGAGCCAAACTGGCATTGAAGGCGATCAGCAAAGGCGGATGATGGAAAAGTAACAGCGCTGTAACCAAAGCTCCCCCCAGATTTGCTACGGCACACAGCAGCAAATGGGTTAATACCTTCTCTGGCTTTGGTTTGGCAAGCATGATCAGATCAGCAAGGATGCCGGGAACAGTGTAGCTGATCAGGGAAAAAGCCCCCATCTTGCCAGCCATGCCGATCAATAGCACCAAAACGGCTTGCAGCAAGCCGAAAGCGGTTCCGGTAAGCTTCTTATTGATGATGGTAACCGCCAGCACCAGCCATAGCATGTAAAGTCCGCCTGCCAGGCTGCCACCAGGGATGCCCAAAGGGGTGGAGATCAGTTTGGTGATGGGGTTTATCAGGGGTTTCATGGCGATTCCCAAAGCCGCCAAAGAAGCTATCAGGATCAGATCGTGCACCGAGAATTTTTTGAACATCTCACAATAGCCTTTTCATTTTGTTTGTTTCCGGTTCAAACTGGATCAGGTCGATCCCTGCTTCGCTGAACAGCTGCTCGGCAAGGGGATCGGGATAGGTTTCCGCCACATAAACAGTTCTGATCTCGGCATTGATGATCAACCGGGCACAGATGCTGCAGGGCTGATGCGTGCAGTAAAGCTCGGCGCCACGGGTGGAAGAGCCATTGATGGCAGCCTGGATAATCGCATTCTGCTCGGCATGCACACCCCGGCAAAGCTCATGCTTTTCACCCGAAGGAACGTTCAGCTGCGCCCGCAAACAGCCAACCTCGGAACAATGCGCTATCCCTTTGGGACTGCCGTTGTAGCCCGTTGCCAGTAGCTGATTGTCGCGTACCAGGGCTGCGCCAACCGCCCGCCGCAAACAGGTGCTGCGCTTGGCGGCAAGATATGCCATCTCCATAAAATACTGTTGCCAGGAAGGTCGTTTATCCATTCTGATCCTCGTTAGGAATAATGCTGCGGCAAGCTTTGCCAACCACGGAATTCTGTCAAGCCGGGCAAAATGAACTAAGGTCGATCACTTCGCTGGCTATGCTACCGGTAAAATCGTCATCCGCGCTGCCGATCAGCATCTTCTGGGTTTGCCTGAGTTCGGTTAAAAAGCCGAACAGCCTGTGCCGCTCGGTTTTATTCAGCAGATAATAGGGATCGTCGATCAGCAGATACTCGGGTTTCAGCAGCACTGCTCTGATAAAGCCCATGAATTTGCGCTGGGTCGGACTGGCAAACGCCGGACGCAGATTGGGATCGATCTTCAGCTCCAGGTGGGTCATCCAGGCTTTCAACTCCTGGTCAAAGTGTTTTTCAGATTCGCCTTCGAAGCGCTTGCGCCAGGGCAGCAGCAGATTTTCCCGGAAGGTGAGATTGGCAAGCATGATCCCTTCGTCAAACACATAGCCAAAGCAGGACAGCAATTGGCGGTCAGCGAAGTAATCATCATAGGAAATGCCATCTAAAAGCAACTTGCCGGAGTGCATTTCCTCCAAACCCACTAAAGCGGACAGCATGACAGTTGAAAGCAGCTCGGTAGGGTCATACACCACGCTGCAACTGCCCATTGTGAAATCCAGGCAGAAGTTATTAAGCCTGGCGCTGCAGAAATGCTCAAAAGTGATCTGCATCATCTTAACATCCAGAACAGCCAGGACAAAGCGATATCGGAAATGATCACGGCAAAAATGGCATTCACCACGGCTTTGATGGTGCGCTGGGGAACCTCCGTGGAAGCCTGGGAAACGCTCATGCCTTGATAGGAAGCGGTGATGGCGATGATCCAGCCAAACAGCACCGATTTGAGGATGCTCATCAGCACATCCTGCAGGGTGAGCACCGCCAGAAAGTCGTTCATAAAAGCCCTAAATTCCAGATGGTTGAAAAACTGCGAAAACAGCCAGCCACCCAATACGGCAATGATATTGAAATACAGGGTGAGCACCAGCATTGCCACCATCACGCCTAAAAGCCGGGAAACCACCAGATAGCCCACCGGTGAGATACCAATGGAATGTAGCAGCTTGATTTCCCTGTTCACCTGCATATTTCCCAGTTCGGTGGAAATGGCGGTTCCACTGCGGGCGATCACCACTAAAGCGGTAATTATCCCGCTCAGTTCGCTTACCACCACCTTCACCAGAATGATGTGCACCCAGATACCCTGTCCGAAATTGCTGAGGAAGGCATAGCCCTGCATGATGGTCAACCCGCCGATCGCCAGGGCGATAAAGCCTATCAGCGGCAAGGCTTCCACACCTGTAAACAGAATTTGCCGCATGACAACCAAGTTACTCACATGCCGGTTGCTTTTCAAATGCGCCAGTTCGTGGATTGTTTCAGCCAGAAATAAAAAAAAGTCCTGAACGGACTTTTTCTTTTGTTCCTTAATCATAGGATCATTTAAGGCAGGTTTAAAGCTATTTCAAGATCAGGGTCTTCTTCGTGGAGGTGTAGCGGGCGTCGTAACTTAAAACCACAATGTAGCTTCCATTGGGAACAAGCTGACCGGTCAGATCGGTTCTGTCCCAGGAAAAGTTCATGTGTTTACCGGCATAACCGCTGTAAACTTTGTAAATCAGTTCACGATTGTTGTCCAAAATCTGCAGGCTGATCACCTGGGGGTTGGTAAAGCTGAGCGAAATCGTGCAATCCCTTTCCATGGGGTTCGGGGTGATCTCAAAGCGTTCCAGAGGGCTTTCATTCACAGCAAAGGCAGCCACAGTGGCGAAAAGCATCAGCACTGCGAGTAAAGCGGTTAGAAATTGCTTTCTCATATCATCTATCTCCTAATCTTCATGTTTATTTCATAATGCAAGTTCTGTTCCCAAGTCCTAAAAATCACTTTCAAACAGCATGATCGCACCCATCACGCCTGCCCGGTTTCCATAGTGGGCAGCCTTGATCAGCGTGGCTTCACGGTTCAGCGGCGCCAAATTTGCGGCGATCCCGCTGCTTAGCTCTGACAGAGAATATAATCCCAAATCCATAGCTCCGCCACCAAAAATAACCGCTTCCGGATCAAGATAGTTGATCACCTGCGAAACGCTTAAACAAAGCATCCTTAGTCCTTCTGCGATGTGATCTCTCACTACGGGGTCGGAATCACGCAGACTGAGCAGCTTGCTGAGATCCATACCCTTGAAGCGCGGGCTTTGCTCCTCCAGACGGTTGCGGATGCCATCCACGGAGGAATAGGCTTCCAGACAGCCCTGAAGTCCGCAATTGCAGAGTGCGCCGCTTTTAACCATGCAAATGTGTCCCAATTCGCCGGCAAAGCCATGTGCGCCGTGGAAAATTTTACCATCGATCACCAAGCCGCTGCCGATCCCGCTGCCAACGGTAATGCCAAGCACGTTGCGCAACCCGGAGGTTTTCGCCTCAGCCAGAGCCATCAGATTGGCATCGTTGTCGTAGCGGACATTCAGACCGGTTTCGGCGGGGATCAGTTCCAGGGGGCTGCGTCCAACCCAGAAGGGTAGATTCGGGTTTATTCCGGTGATCAGACCACTGTGGGCATCGATGGTTCCCGGTGTGCCGATCCCGATCCCGCTAAGCTTTTCCAGACCCAATCTGCGTTCGGCTTCGTCCAGAACCGCCTGTGCCACCTTGTGAAAGGCTGCCAGGTTTTTTTCCACCAGGGGCAGGGAACTGAAATACTGCAGTCCCGACCGGCTGTTTCCCCAGCCGAATTTGAAGCCGGAACCCCCAATATCTATACCTAAAAAAGTTAGCATGATCTATCCTGAAGTGTTTTTTAAGTGAGTATATGCCAGATTCGAGCCAGATAGCCAGGATAATGCTGAAAAGGGAGAAAAGGGGTGAAAAAAAAGTGGGGTGGGTGATGGGAGTCGAACCCACAACGCCCGGAACCACAATCCGGTGCTCTGCCATTGAACTACACCCACCACAGGCGTATATTCTTATATCAAGTTATGGATTTGCATGGCACGCCAGAAGGGATTCGAACCCCCGACCCGCAGCTTAGAAGGCTGCTGCTCTATCCTACTGAGCTACTGGCGCATAAAAAACTGGTAGCGGCGCAGGGATTTGAACCCCGGACCTGCGGATTATGATTCCGACGCTCTAACCAGCTGAGCTACACCGCCACAGTTCTTTAAAAAAAAGAGCTTAGCTTTACACCAAACTCATAAAAAATGGTAGCGAGGGAAGGACTCGAACCTTCGACCTTCGGGTTATGAGCCCGACGAGCTACCAACTGCTCCACCTCGCGTCATGGTTTTTACCATAAATTTCAGGGCGGCTATTCTGTCAAGACAAAAAAGCGGGAAAGCTCATCGGCTGACTGGCAGGCAGCCCTTATTGATACAGGAAGCGTTTGATCTTTTGGGTGGGAGTTTTCTCGAAAGGTTCCTTCTGTTCGGTGATCTTATGGATTTTGGCAAAGCTGGCGACATTGGCATTCAGGTGTTTGCGGATTTCCTCAAGGTGTTTTTCGATGAATTTTTCCGCGTGGGGCGCGCCCATTTTACCGATCCCGTGGTTTTTATCCAGAATCTCGTAATTCAAGAACACTCTTGCGGTTATCGCACCGCCGCTTTCGTAAACCAGGGATTCCAGCACGCTTTCCTGTTCGTTCAGCTTGGCTTCCAGTTCCTCGGCGTAGATATTGTCGCCGTTGGCTCCGATAATCACGTTCTTGCAGCGTCCCTTGATGTAAAGGTAGTCCTTGCGTTTCAGAATACCGAGGTCTCCGGTCTTGAAATAGCCGTCGGGCGAAAAAGCCTGATCGGTGCGTTCCTTGTCGCGATAATAGCCTTTCATCACGGTGTCGCCTTTGATCAATATCTCTCCGATGCCGGTTTTGGGATCGGGATTGTCGATCCTCACCTTCAGAGTGGGCAGCACGGTGCCGGTGGAGCGGAATTTTACCACGGACGGGGTGCAGCCTGCGATCAGAGGTGAAGTTTCGGTTAAGCCATAGCCGATCGCATAGGGGAAATTCGCTTCATAGAGGAAGCGTTCCACTTCATAGGAAAGCAAAGCTCCGCCGATTCCGAAGAAATGGATTTTCCCGCCAAAGGTTTTCATCAGTTTTCTGCCTGCCACTTTGTGCAGCGCTTTGCGCATGAAGGGCAGTTTATAGGCTTCGCGCATCAGCAAATTTTTGGTTAGCTGCGGGTGCACCTGCAGTTTAAAGATTTTTTCGATGATCAGCGGCACGGTGAGGATCATGGTGGGCTTGATTTTTTGCATGGCGGGGATCAGAATCCGGGCGGTGGGCGGTTTGTCCAGATAGTAGACGCAGGCGCCCTGCATGATGGGGATCAGAAACCCGATGGTAAATTCGTAGGTGTGCGGTAGAGGCAAAATTGAGATCAGCCGGTCGGTTTCCTTTACCTGCTGGATTTTCAGGGTTAGAAAGGCGTCCAGCACCAGGTTTTTGTGGCTCAGCATCACCCCTTTGGAGCTGCCGGTGGTGCCGGAAGTGTAGATGATGGCAGCCAGATCGTCCTCCTGAACTTCGCTGCTGACCAGTCCCACCGCTTCCAAGGCTCTGCGTTTCAGGCGGTTAAGATCACGGCTGCGCTCCTGGATGAAGTCCAGCACCTTACCTTGCGGGATGTGCGGCTCCACAGGTGCAAAAGTGTCCAGATTGATCATCACCGGAAATGGCTCAAGGTCGCTGTAGCCGATCTTGTCGTATTGCAGGGCGGAAACGAACACCAGCTTACTGCCGGAATGCCGCAAAATCTGCAGGATCTCGGTTACGTGAAAATCCACCAGAATCGGCACCGCCACCGCACCCAAAGTGGTGATCGCCAGATAGGCGATGCCCCAATTCGGCATGTTCTGGCTGAGAATGGCAACTCTGTCTCCTTTCGCTATGCCATTGTCGGAAAGAAGTTTACGCACTTCCTCCACCTGTTCCTGAAGCTGGGCGTAGCTAAGCGGTTCGCCATCCACCATGGACAGCGCCGGATGCGAGGGAAAGCTCGCGCAGGTGCGGTTGATCACCTCGTTCAGAGTCCAATTCTTCAGTTCTCTCAATCTTTTCTCCTTTTTTATATGTCGCCTATGCCTTGCTCCCTGCTTGTTTTACGTTAGCATTGCGCTATCAATGCGCACTTTATCCGTAATGACTGCGCAATAACTGCGCAATGCCAGCAGGGAAACAGCAGGTTATGTCCTTTTTTCACGCCTCCTCGATAAACTAAGGGAAAGGGCGGAAAAAACAAGACCCGCTGCCGGGGATGCTGATGCTATCCTCTGCTTATTTCTTGATCTCGATCTCCACTATTTTGAGGGGGGACGCCAGTTTGCCGGCATCGGTGCCGAATTCGGGATGATGTTTGCCCCAGGGCAGCGCAGTGTCCATGGTTTGCAGGTTTGCCTTGTGGCTATTGGGGAAATAATCCTCCACGGCGGTCTTGATGGCGGATTCGATCATCGCACCCAGCAGGTTGTCGCTGCTGGATTCCATGCTAACCTGGGTATTGGCGGTTATGTTCCAGAGAACTTCGGCGGTGGAGGTGCTTAAAAGGGCAAATTCAGCCTCTATTTTCAGGCTTCCCCTGGTTCCCAGCCAGGCTTTGTCCCAGCGGTTGATAGTGGTGATCAGCACGGCATCCGCGCCGAAATATTTCTGGATATTGTTCAGGATAACTGGGGTGTAAGTTTCTGTGTCGTAAAGACCTTCATCGCGCAGAACGTCAAACACCGCTTCCACTGGGAAGGTGTAATAACCCTTGCTGCCCACCGCTTCCGCCAGCGAACAGGCGAAATACTCCTTGGCTTCCACCGCGGTGCTGTTATTGATGGGCGGCAGGATCAGAATGGAAACGGGGGGATTCTGGTACATTTTGGGATAAGTGTCCTGCAAAGTGGGCAGTTGCTGCAAAGCGCAGCCGGTAAAAAGCAACAACAGGGCAAAACCTATGGTCAGGCGTGCAAGTTTCATCTATTCCACCTTACCGCTTCAATCCGTAGCGCTGCATCAGAAAGTCCATGAACGAGCCGGATTCGCTCCAGGTCTGCTTTTCCAGGTTAAAATACTTCACGGCGAGCTCATTCTGCTGCTCCTCCAGCATCAAAAGGGCATAATCGCAGTAGAGACCGGGAGGAACTGGTCTGCCGGATTTCTCGCTTCTGGAGAAAACCTGTTCCAGACTGTGTTTGTAGTTCTCAACCGCTTTGGCGTCCTGCTTTTTCACCTTTTTGTAATAGCTGTAAGAGCTGTTTCCATAATACAGATAGGGCGGAGCAAAGCAGCCCGCAAGCAAAAACAAGACAAGGCACAACAATACATATTTCATCGCAGCTCCTTTATTTTTCAGCAATATACAGCTCAGTTAAGTTTGGGGTAAGGTCGCCGTCCACCAGCTCTGTTACGGAAATCTCGTCCAGTTCGTCCCCGGGGATCAATTGGATCACTTTGAGGGTGGCGATCTTGGTGCCGGGCAGTTCCACCGGAACTTTGGTCTGGGGGTTTATCACCTGTTTGCCGCGCTGATAAACGCTGAACAGGTCTCCCACCCGGATGCCCTGTTTTTCCCCGCCGGAAATGAACATCTGATTGCCCTTTCTTTCCAGGATGTAGGAACGCCAGGGGTCGCTTGCCAGCTTGTAAACCAAATTCTGGATCACACTGCTGATGGCGGCGTCGATGGCTTTGTCGGTAAGCGTGGCGTCGAATCCCGCCTGCGAACCCATGCCCAAAGTGGTGGCAGTCTCGCTGGAAGCCTCTCCGGCGCCCTCCTGTCCAAAGATCACCCTGCCGGTGCGGGTGTCCACAATGCGCAGGCTGACCTTGGCATAGGCGGTCTGCTTTTTGGTGCGGTCGAGCAAACCGACGTTGCCGGTGTTTTTGCGTCCGAATTCGGAGATCGAACCCAGGATCAGGTAATCCGCCGGAATGCGGTAGGTCTCGATATTGGCGATCTGCTCGTCTTTGTTCAGGTTCAGATCATCCTGCCGCTCGATCAGGATAAAGCGTTTGGTTTGAGCCAGTTTGGCGCTCAGAATGTCGTTGGCGGCTTTGCTGAGCCTCTGGGAAGTGTCGCTGCCTTCGGTCAAAAAGCTGTTCGCCAAACGGGTTTCATTGGTAAATCTGCCCACCGCGAGCTTCTTTTTCAGATGAAAATTGGCATCCAAAACCGGAGCGGCGGTCGGCG